>Ga0302320_10026441_pt1 | contig 11238 bp, 8 predicted proteins | sample Bog_T0_3_FD_202130 | JGI IMG/M metagenome (GOLD analysis project Ga0302320, IMG submission 202130) | Peat permafrost microbial communities from Stordalen Mire near Abisko, Sweden - Bog_T0_3 | ecosystem: Environmental > Terrestrial > Soil > Wetlands > Peat | place: Sweden: Abisko, Stordalen Mire... | reverse complement strand
TGGATGCCTGGCGTCGCGGCCGCGTAACGCCGATGGCCTCAGTGCGTGCGCTGGGTGCGGCGGTGATCGCGTATTTCGATAACCTCAGCGCGAAGAATCTGCAGCCGTATCTTCCGCAGGAACTTGCTCGGGTGCCTCGCGCCAACATCGATTTCCTTCCAATAAAAGACGCGTGGTTTTCCGGCTCGATGAACTACATCGGGCGTGCGCGGAACGCGGACGGCACGCCGCAATACGAAGCGAGCTACGAGATCAACGCATCGCTGCAAATGTCCTATCCGGAATTTGAGCAGCTTGTGAGCCATGAGGTTGTGCCCGGACACGTGACGACCTTTGCTTACCTGCAGGACTTATACGTGCGCGGCAAGGCAGGCTTTGAGGCCACTGTCCTCACCATGAATACCCGCGCCGCCACGCTCTTTGAAGGCATTGCAAACAACGCTATCCTGATCGCGCATGGCGTTACTGAAGTGGACCAGTTGCCGGACGAAGATCTGCAGATCGGCGTATTGCTGGCTCTGTTGCAAGACGATGCAAAGAACCAATCGTCGTATCTGACCTGGGGCGAAGGAAGGCCGCAGGCGGAAGTGGCGGCCACACTGCGCCGCGATTTTCTCGTCACTGAAGAGCGCGCCGATAAATTGTCCGGCGCATGGGGACGTCATCCGCTGTTGGGGCGCATGTATCTGCCAGCATACCGGCGTGGTACTGAGAAGGTGGCTGAACTCAGGCGCACTTATCCAGCGGACCGCGTGTTACCGGCTCTCTACGGATGCGATGGATTGGTCGACATTGTGACGGTTGAGCAGGCTTTGAAAGGCTAACTAGGCGGGAAGGCCCGTCGCTCAGCCGTGGGCCACCTACCTGCATACGGTGCCGCAGCGAGTGTCTATGGCTAAAAACAGAAGCGGGTTGCCGCATGGGCAACCCGTTTCCTTATCTTATCATCGAGTCACTGCGAGAGGTTGTTCCCTAACTCCTCTCGCTAAGTTCCTATGGTTGCAGGTCAACTATCTTTTTGCCTGCATTGATGCCTGCTGCATTCACCGCATCCACAGTAAAGTAATAATGCACTCCGCTTATCAGGCTGCGAATTTCTTTCGATGTCTTGTTGTAAACCTGATAACTGCTGTTGAGCTTGTCCGGCGCTATGCCATAGCGAATGACGTAGAAGTCAGCGCCGGCCGCAGGCGACCAACTTACCTCGGCCACGCGCCCGTCGTTGGGGTCTTTGTCGCTTCGCGCCACGGCAACATTATTCACTTTCTCCGGCTTTGCGCCTACATCCGTGCCAAACACGCGGAACCCGCTCAATGAGAACTTAGCGCCGTTGGGCATGCTCACGTTGGTAATGCGCACGTAGCGCACTCGGGCCGGCTTATCCAGTTCTTCGTAGTCCTGCGGCGAGTCGCGTCCTACGGTGCGATGATCGACCAGCATGGTCCATTTATTGCCGTCCGCAGATCCCTTCAGCTCATACAGGTATGGTCCCTGGCCGAATCCGAGCGTGGTGCTGCCCTCATCGGCAAAATCGATCTGCACCGCATGGACGGTGTCAACCGCGCCAAGGTCCACCTGGTACCACTCGTCAGGCTTGCCGTTATTGGCCGACCACCAGTCGCGGACATTTTCATCCACGGCCTTCTCTGTGCCGTGCCCCTCAAGCGTCGAGGAGGAGATCGCCGGCTTCTCATACGAGAGCAGCAACCATCCCGCAAAGTCGCGATCACCGTCCCAGAAGTGTGGATAGTCGGCGAGATAAGTGTCTGCAACCATCTGCCCATCATCCAAAAAAGTAACCGGGAACAGTCCAAGCCGGCGCTCGAACATGTGCCGCACAGAGATCGACATGGTTGCAATGTGCCACCACTGTCCCTGCAGATCCTGAAAAGTGCTGCCGTGGCCTGCGCCGCCGATGAACCCGGATGGTTTGAAGGAAAACGGACTGTAGGGAGCCACCTTGAATGGTCCCCAGGGCGAGGTTCCCACCAGCACGCCGTCCGCATAGGAGTTGAATTGAGTGCCGGGTCCGGCGTACTGCAGATAGTACTTCCCGTTGTACTTCGTCATCCACGAGCCTTCGATCCAACTCGCCGTCTTAACGTCGTCGTTGCTATCGCCGGGAACCTCGTAACCACGATGCTCCTGGTCGCGGCTCGCATCGATTTCCTGGCTCTTGATTACCTTGAACCCTTGTTTCGGGTCCAGTTCCGTTACCATCAGCGGCGTTTTGTCTGAGCAGCCGCTATACATATAAAGATGGCCATCATCATCCACGAAAAGATCCGGATCGGCATAGCTGTCGATATCCGCATCTTTGGTCCACACACCCTTCGCAGGGTCGTCCGTGCTCCAGATCGCTTTCGAATTGTAGGCGGTAAAGTAAAGCCGTCCGTTCATCGCCACCACCGTCGGCGCGTAATCTTCCAGCGGCAGGCCCTCTGGTTTTACCAGCGTCCAGTTCCGCAGGTCGGTCGAGTGCCAATAGCCGCCTGACTTGGACGCGAACAGCCAGTATTCTTTTTTGAATACCACCATGGTTGGATCCGCCGCTTCTCTGCGGCTTGGCTGGTCCAGATCGAATCGGTAATTTAAATCCATCGGGTTCGCATACGTTCTTGCCGGTGCGCCCTGCGCAAACATCAACTCAGCGCTGCATAAAACGAGCGCCGCAATTGCTACAACCCTGCCCGAAAACCTCATTTCGCAACCTTCCTTCTCTAATAACCAAGCTCAACCGGCTAAGAATCCAGCGAAAGGATTCTCTATTTGGCATATATCCGAGCGGCCCGCCGGGTCTCATTTGTCAGTGACAGCTAGTGTAGCGCAAGTACGCCCGCCGCACAGTATTCTCAAACAGTGGCCAAAAAACGAACAGGTGCTGGCTGCCACGGGAGCCACTGTTTGTGTGCCGCTGTAAACTTGAACTGTGAAGATCGCACTAGCCCAGATCGATCCAACGGTCGGAGATTTTACCGGAAACCTTAACAAGATTGTTGCCGCCAGCGAACGCGCGGCGGCGCTTGGCGCGCGGCTGACTGTTTTTTCAGAGCTCGCAATCTGCGGTTACCCTCCCGCCGACTTCCTTGAAAAACCAAGCTTTATTGCCCGCTGCCGCTCCGCTGTCGAAGAGCTTGCCGAGGCAACGGCCAAGCTGAAGACCGCGGTGCTGGCCGGCGTAGCGCTACCTGCATCGGGCGAGAGCGGCAAGCCCGCCGTGAATGCCGCGGTGCTGTTGGACGGTGGCCGGCTCCTGCTTGAGCAGCATAAGCGCTTGCTGCCGTTTTACGACGTTTTCGACGAGCAGCGCTATTTTGTGCCGGCTCGCTCGCAAAAAATTGTGGAGCTTGATGGCGCGCGCCTGGCAGTTACCATCTGCGAGGACGCGTGGAACGACAAGAACTTCTGGCCGCGTCGTTTGTATTCCGTCGATCCCATGGAAGAGCTGATGGACGAGAATCCTCACGTGCACATCAACCTCTCGTCTTCGCCCTTCTGGCACGGAAAGCGGGCGATGCGCCGGCGGATGCTTGCGGCTATCGCGGAGCGCGACGGGATTCCCGTGCTGATGGTGAATCAGGTCGGCGGCAACGACAGCCTGATCTTCGACGGCTCATCTCTGGCGCTCAACGGTCGCGGAGAATTGATTGCGCAGGCCGCTTCATTCGAGGAAGATCTTGTTGTGCTGGACCCATTCGCCGCGCCTGCGATCCAGGCCCCGGCGGAAGACGACAATGAAGCGGCCTATCGCGCCCTGGTACTGGGCACGCGCGACTATGTGCGCAAATGCGGCTTCAAGCGGGTTCTGGTGGCGTTGAGCGGAGGCATCGATTCGGCGCTGGTGGCGGCCATTGCGGCCGATGCGATGGGCGCTGAGAACGTGACCTGCGTAGGTATGCCCAGCCCGTATTCGTCTCAGGGCTCTATTGACGACAGCCGCAGGCTGGCCACGAACCTTGGCATTCGCTTTGAAGTCATTTCGATCAGCGATTTGTTTGCGGGTTTTACGCATGCCCTTGAGCCCATGTTTGCGGGCACCACGCGCGACACAACGGAAGAGAACATCCAGCCGCGCATTCGCGCCACGCTGCTGATGGCGCTTTCAAATAAGTTCTCCGCGCTTGTGCTCACCACGGGAAACAAGTCGGAGATGGCAGTGGGGTATTGCACGCTCTATGGCGACATGGTGGGCGCGCTGGCGGTAATCGGCGATCTGGTGAAGACGCGTGTTTACGCCGTGTGCCATTGGCTCAATCGCGACCGCGAGGTTATCCCGCCGGCGATCCTGGAAAAGCCACCCTCTGCGGAGCTGTTCCCTGGGCAAAAGGATACCGACTCGCTGCCTCCGTATGAGCTTCTCGATCCCATCCTTGAAGCCTACGTCGAACGGTATGAGACCCCCGAGCAGATAGCCGCTGCAAACGGTTTTCCCCTGGCGCTCGTCCAACAGGTGGTGCGGCTGGTTGAGCGTTCTGAGTACAAGCGCCAGCAGGCTGCCCCGGTTCTGAAAGTCACCAGCAAATCGTTTGGCATGGGGCGCAGGTTCCCCATTGCTGTCAAAGTCGAGGTTTAGACTAGAACCCAGGCAGATTGCCCCAGAAATTGCCATGAAATGAGGAGAACCCGCTTGATCCGTCCGTCCGTTCTTACTGCCATTGCAGCCACGCTGGCCGCGTTATCCCTTTCCGCACCACAGGCTACAGCGCAAACCCAGGTTCCGCCGGCTCCCGCGCAATCGCAAGCCGCCGCTTCTCAGGAGCCTGCCGCTCCAACGCCACAGGGCGCTCCCGAATTTCCCGCGCCAGATCCGCAGAACTTTACCGCAACCGCGCCCACCAAAGAGACCGTCGAGGCCTTTCTGCAGGCGAGCTGGGGCTATGAAGAAAATCGCGTTTGGCAGATTGAAGCGATTCTGAAGACGCCGGCAGAAGGCGTCAGCAAGGTCATCGTTTACGTTGGCGACAAGACGGGCAAGGACAAGCCTGGTGCTCTCGAATTCTTTGTGCTGCCCGACGCCAAGCACATCGTCTCCGGCGACTCCATCGTTGCCTTTGGCGCTCACCCGTTCGCCGACGCCCGCACGCAGTTGCAGCAGAATGCCAACGGACCTTATCGTGGCTCGGCCGCTAAGGATCTGGAACTGGTGGAGTTTGCCGACTTCCAATGCCCGCATTGCAAAGAAGCGCAGGCCAACATGGAAAAGCTGGTCGCCGACTTCCCCAAGGCCCGCATCGTGTTTCAGAACGATCCCATTGCCGCTATCCATCCGCAGTCCCCCATCGCGGCCGCTTATGGCGTCTGTGTGGCCAAGCTGGCCGGCAGCACCGCATTCTTCCAGTTCGCCTCAAGCGTGTTCGATGGGCAGGACGGTCTGGCCACAGCCGATGGCGCAACTTTGACGCTGAACAGCGCCGTGACCAAGGCTGGGCTCGACCCTCAAAAGGTTGCTGCCTGCGCCGCGGAGCCGGCAACCAAGGCCAGCGTAGATGCCTCGGTAAAGATGGCCGCGGATCTCGGCATCAGCTCGGTTCCAACGCTGCTCGTGAATGGGCGCGCGGTTCCGGCGAACGTTCCCTACGACTCTTTGAAGACGATCATCACCTTCCAGGCCAAGCTGGATGGCATTACGATGTAGTCGATCCGCGGCAATCGGCTGATTTGAAGGGGTTCGGCATTCAGCCGGGCCCCTGCTCATTTTTATGAGCTTCTTATTGGGAACCTTTCATGTCTACCCGTCTCATCGGCGTGCGGCCGCTGTCTTGCGTGCTGCGCACCACGTGCGGAGTAATGATCACCAGCAACGTGGCGTAATTCTTTTGTGCGTCTTTATCGGTCAGGTTGCTCATGCCGGGAATCTCGCTCAGCCCCGGCGTTCCGCTGATGTCGCGGCTCTCGGACTTGTCTATCTCGCTGGCAATCACCACCGCCGAGTCTTGTTTGATGGTGACAACGCCCGAGTAAGAGCGGTTGTTCAGGATTGGATTGCCATTGATTAAAGAGCCAGAGAGTGCGGTGATGTTCAAATCGATCGTGAGCGCCACCTGGTCGCTGCGCATTACGTTGGCGGTGGCCTTCAGCGTCAGGCCCAGGTCTTGATACTGAACTTGCGGGACGTTGGGCACCGAGCCCTCAAGCTGGGAGAGAATGGACGACAGGCTGCCCGATGCGCCGGCGCTGTTCAGTCCGGGGATATTTGGAATGCTGGCCGAAAGGCTCGAAAACGACGACGTCTGGATGGGATAACGCTCGCCCTCTTTGAGTGTGCCGGTCTCACCATCGCCTAGCCGCAGTTGCATGTCGTCTAGTTCGCGCGAATCGGAAGAGTTCAGGCTGAAATTCGCGGAAGCCGGACCCGGAGAGAGCGCCGATTGCGTAAGTCCGCCTCCAAAAAGCGCGACTCCGTTGGAAAAGATCGAATTGGTGACCTGGCCGGACGCAAGCAGAATGCCCAGGATGGCCAGCGTGTCTCCGGGGGCGGCCAGGCCGGAGGAGATGATCTGCTGCACCAGGCTTGCGTTCTGGTTCAGGATCGACTGCTCCTCAGCATAGACGTTGAACGCCGTAAACGTCTGGGGCGGCTGCACGCCGGTGTTGCGCGAAGCTGTATGTGCAATTTGGATGAGCTTTACGTCGACCAGAATCTGGCTGTGTCCATCGATGAGCTGACGGATCGTCGAGTTGAAGGCATCCAGTGTATCGCGCGGCGCGCGCAGGGTGATCGCGTTGGTCGAGGCCTCAATCTGCGCCTGTTTCACATCGAACACTTGCTTAGCCACATTGCTGACTTCAGTCATCTCCTCGGGTTTCAAGCCGGAAAGATAAACGGTTTCCATTGCCTGGCGGACGTATTTTGCGCGATTGGCGGTGGTATCCTCCGCCACGACGGCTCGATGTTCATCGAGCGCCACATAAAAGCTGTGCGTGATCATGGAGACGGCGCGGGAAGCCGCTTCAAATCCGGCGTCGTCCAGATCGAATCGCACAGACGTGCCCTCGATACTGTCGTCCAGCATAGCGGTCACACCATAGGCTTTGAAGACGAACTCTATCATCTGACGCTTATCCATGCGCACATGGAAACTGTGCAGCCCTGCCTGCGGCTCAAGTTGAATCACGTCGCCCAGGCTCAGCGATGGCTGCTCAGAAGACACAAGTGGATACGGGCGCTCGGGCTGAGTCCGCGCCGCGTCATCACCCAATTCGTAAAGATGTTGTGTGGCTTCAACGTTTTTCGGATCGAGCTCAAGCGCGTGAGCAAGGGCAACTCGCGCCCCGGCGTCATCGCCTCGTAGCCGATCCTTGGCGGCCGATTGAATCAGCGCGCTGACTGCATGGCTGCGCGCCACTCCAGCGGCGAGCCGATAATTCGGATTTGTGGGATCGAGTTTTGCAGCCTCGTCGTAACTCTTGATCGCCTCCTCGAAATGCTCTTCCATGTAGAGCTTGGTGGCGGAGAGATAGAGCTTGACTGCCCGGCGGCGATCGCCATTGCGCGGCTCTGGAGCCGCGGCAGTAGTGGTCGTATCGGCCTGAGCGTCAGGCGTCGCAGGTTGCGCAGGTGAGGGAATCGCCGGCGACTGCCCTAGGGTTGCCGCGGCAAACGCGGCCAGCAGCGCAGCGGTACATGCGCGTGTGGCCAGACAAGCCGAGAGCATCCCGCAGCCGCGCAAATCCATTGCAAGGCGCGAACCGGAGCCGGATTGTGCGCTGTTCGATTTCACGGCCTTATCCGCTGGTGCGCAAGCAGGCCGGCGAGCGTGGACGCGCATACCTGCGGCTGAAGTTTAGCCAGTTCGTCGAAGCTGAAGTTGCCGGTGGCCACGGCAATCACCGGGAGAGAGTTGGCTCGGGCCGCCTCAATGTCGCGAGGCGTGTCACCGACCACGCAGACGCTTGCGTGTTCACCCGCCAGTTCGCGCGCCTTTGCGGCCGCATTGGCAACCAATTCCGAACGTTTCGGATGCCGATCGCTGAAACCGCCAAACCGGAACCACTCCCGCAGGCCCGCCTTCTCAATCTTCGTCCAGCCGATACCTTCGAGATTTCCCGTAGCCAGGCCAAGGACCGCGCCTTTACTGGTTAAATGGCGCAGTGCGTCTTCCACGCCGGGCATCAGGTAAGGCTCCAGCTCGTTGCGGTGCTCATCGACAAAGGTGCACATGGCCGCAAGCACTGCCGCCCTTTTCTGCTCAAACACATCGGCAGGAACGCCGGCTATTTCGCAGGCTTCGCACAGAATCGCCGTATCGGTGTTTCCGCTCAGACGCAGACCTTCCAGCGTGATCTCGAAGCCCGTAACTTGCCGAACCGCGAACGCGAAGGAATTAAAGTGGGTGCGGTCGCGGCTGCGCAGCAGCGTGCCGTCAATGTCGAAAAGATACGCATTCTGCTCGTCCCAGACAAAGCCCGGCTCGGTGTGAATGCGCGCATCTTGGCTGGTTGGTATGGTCGGCATGATCGCAGTTCGTAGTTTAAACTGCGCCGTCGACCGGGGCGGGGCCTTATCCCTGGCGATATCCCTGCCGAATGGCGCTGAATACAGGACGTTCACTGCGTGGCGGACGCTTGAGCTCTGTGCGCACCTCGGCGAGGTCAAGACGAAGCTCGGCCATGGCGCGGCTCAAGGTGTTGCGGTGCATCTTAAGCTCTTCAGCCGCTTTGCACTGGTTGCCGCGGTGCGCCACCAGCACCTCGCGAAGGTACTGCCGTTTGAACTCGCGGACCGCCTCCTCATAAGGTATGCCGCTGGAGTGCATCTGTGTTACCAGGCTGTCCAGTTCTCGTTTCACGTCTACCCCTTGGATCATTCAATACTAAATCTGATTCTTGAACCTGCGCCACAATTTAAATCGTTCAATGAGACGGCTGATGCATCCATTTCGGCGTCTCGTTTTCCATCTCGTTCAGTCCATGACGTACGCGATTCGCAAGCTCGGTTGGCGTCACATCGGTGCTCCAGTGCAGCGCGCCAAAGAACTTCTTCGGCATCTGCGCTTTCGTGAGCCAATGCGCCTCGGGGAAGAACGCCACAATCACCAGAATGCCGATGGCGACCATCAATACGCCCTGGAAGAATCCAAAAATTCCACCGGCGAGGCTGTCGAGGCAACCCAGCCCAACTTTCTTCGCGGTCTTTGAAATCACGGTGCCGAGAAGATTCGCGATTGCCATCACCACAATGGCAATCAGCAGGAATGCGAGGGCGTTTGCGAGGGCTTCAATCCGCACCACGGGCAGCAGAATGTGCGCGATGCGTCCGTAGTTCCAGGCCGCAATTGCCAGTCCGAAGATCAAGCCGAAGAGCGAACAGGCTGAGCTGATTAAGCCTTGCGCAAGTCCGCCAATCGTCGACGCTGCAAGCACAATGACGATGAGCCAATCGATCCAGGTCATGGTTTGCTCCATGCGCCGACTACAGCGCCAGTTCTTTGCCCGTCAAGCGGCGAAATGCCTCAAGGTACTTGGCCTGTGTCCGCGCGACAACCTCGACGGGCAGGCCCGGCGCAGGTGCCTGTTTGTTCCACCGTATCGACTCAAGATAATCGCGCACGTACTGCTTGTCGAACGATGCCTGCGCACCGCCCGGCTTCCACGCCTCGCCTTCCCAGAATCGTGAGGAGTCCGGCGTCAGGACTTCATCGGCCAGAATAATCCCATCGTCGGTCCTGCCAAACTCAAACTTTGTGTCAGCAAGAATCAGCCCTCGGGACTCCGCATGTTGGCGCGCCCGGCTGTAAAGCTCCAGTGTGAGCCGCTTCAAGCTGGCCGCATCGCCGGCGCCCAGCAAGCCCTCGGTAGCTGCAAAGGAAATGTTTTCATCGTGCTCGCCGTCCTGGCTTTTTGTTGCCGGCGTAAACACCGGTTCCGGCAGGCGAGATCCATCGAGCAATCCGGTTGGTAGCGGAATGCCGCAGATGGTTCCGTCGGCCTTATATTCTTTCCAACCTGACCCGGCAAGATAACCGCGCGCAACACACTCCACGGGAAACATCTTGGCGCACTTCACCAGCATCGAGCGGCCCTCAAGCTGTTCGGCATACTGCTGCAGAGACGCGGGGTACTCGCATACCTGGGCGGTGATCAGGTGGTTGGGGACGATCTGCGCGAGCAAATCGAACCAGAAGAGCGAGATTTGGGTAAGGATCTTGCCTTTGCCGGGAATACCCGTTGCCAGCACATGATCGAATGCAGAGATGCGGTCGGTGGCAACCATCAACAGTGCGTCGCCAACTGCGTAAAGATCGCGCACTTTGCCGCGCCCGAGTAATTGTGTGTCGCCTAGATTTGTCGTGAGCAATGCGGTCACTTGGGGTCCTGCCTTGGTGGGACTGAATCTCCGATTCTCCGGCTATCGACAGGCTTTGTCAACGTGTTTGAAGCGTGGCATGTTGTTGGAATCCTTTTGAGTCCGGCCGCTGCTGAGATTGGCCCACGCAGGGCCGGAGGAAGAGCTCGGGGCGTGGCTTCTGTGCTGGATATTGGGACGCCTGAGTGGAACTTTGCAGAATACACGCCATGGTGTGACAGCCGTCACGGATTAGGATTTGCCCATAGGAGACACTTCGATTGTCAACATGGTTCAGAGGGCGAGATACGAATGCTCTCTTAGAGCCGGGCGACACGGAGCAGCAGTGGAAAGGGGAAGCCGCGGCTAGCTTCGTTTGTGCAGGGATCACCAGTAGCCGCGCGCTACCGACCTCCAGCGTCGGCTACTGGTCCCCGTCTATTATCTTGGTTCATTACAAGCGCCTCCGAAGCGACGTTTTCCTTCGGGGGCGATATTTTTGCCCAAAATACCTCCGCCAACAATCAAAAAGCCAGCGAGGATTCGTCCATAGCGAATGCCGTGCGTTCCGCAGCTCCCCAGAGCAATTGCGCCACGCCAGCATCGCCGCCACAGCTTGGATGTGGACGCTTGGTCCTTTCGTCATCGGCGGTTCGCTGGAGCGGCATTCCATTGCTGGCGGATGCGCAGTTATGCTTGAGGAATGAACAACGACGCGAAGGACGCGGAACTATATGCACGGATGCTTGCCGTGGCATTGGAAGAGGCACGGCTGGGCCGCAGTGAAGGCGGCATTCCAATTGGGGCGGCAATCTTTACGAGTGCTGGCGAGTTGGTGAGCCGCGGTCATAACCGCAGGGTTCAGCAGAGCGATCCCAGCGTGCATGGCGAGACTGATGCATTTCGCCGGGCCGGACGTCAGCGCAGTTACCGCGACTTGGTGATGGTGACCA
>Ga0302320_10026439_pt1 | contig 11239 bp, 9 predicted proteins | sample Bog_T0_3_FD_202130 | JGI IMG/M metagenome (GOLD analysis project Ga0302320, IMG submission 202130) | Peat permafrost microbial communities from Stordalen Mire near Abisko, Sweden - Bog_T0_3 | ecosystem: Environmental > Terrestrial > Soil > Wetlands > Peat | place: Sweden: Abisko, Stordalen Mire... | reverse complement strand
TCGCCACGGCTTTTCCATGATCTCGGTTCGTCCCGCGGGCACGGGCATGACGTCCGGAGCGAGGCGGTGATCGATCGCTATAGCGACCACGCAGCCAATGAGCGCACCTTCCTGGCGTGGATACGGACCGCCATTGCCGTCATGGCGTTCGGCTTCCTGGTCGAGAAATTCGACTTTTTTCTTGAAGTCGCCGCGCGTTCGCTGCCGGCGCGAGCGCCGTCCGAGGCTGGCCGGCTGGTCGGGGATTTTACCGGGCTGCTGCTGATCGTGCTGGGTGGCGGCATGATGGTCATTGCCACGCTGCGCTTCCTGCAGACCAGAAAGGACATCGATGCGGCCGAGGTCCGGCCCGCCAAAGGCAAGCGGCTGGACCTGGCCGTGGTCCTGCTGCTGATCGGCCTGGGGGGAACGCTGTTCGCATACCTCGTCTACACCGTGCTGCACGGGATGGGATAACATCCGGCGCTTGATCGCCCCGCGCCGCGGCACCGGGTCCGGAGTCGGCACGGGCGGGAAGCAAGATTTCTCACGGAGGTCACGGAGATAGAGGAAGACACGGAGGCCACTGAGAAGAAAGATCGGAGCCCTTCCCGCAACTGCGGCCTCCAACACCCCGCCCGACCAGCGAGCCGCCGCATGAGGCGATATGTCTTGAAAGTAGACCGAAATGTCGCTTTCAATCGAGTCGCAATAGCTACAAGGGCAAAGCCTCACCGGTGAACCAGTCATCGCAACAGAAAGCAAAGGTCGGAAGCAGCGTCGTCCTTTAGATCGGCCGCGACGGCAGGTGATGGAGGCGGCCGGCCTGCACCGCCATGCTCCAACCCCCTACGACAACGCCCACGTCGTCGTCGCCTGCGACACCAGCCGCCGCTCGCCGGCCTCCTCGCTGATCCGCACCAACGCGAGGAACAACCGCCGCCCCGCGCGCAGCGGCGTCGCCTCCGCCAGCAGCGGCAGGGTGCGGGCCGGGCGCAGGAAGTGGATCGTCAGGTCCACCGTCACCGCCCCCGGATCGTGCCGCCCCGCCAGGATCAGCGCATAGGTCGCCACGTCGGCCAGCGCGAACTGGATCGGCCCCGCCACGCTGCCGCCCGGCCGCGTCACGTGCGGACCCTCGACCAGCCGCAAAACCGCGCGATCCGCCTCCGCCGCCACCACCTCCAGGTTGAACAGCGGCACCAGCGGCAGCCCCTCCTCGATGTGCTGGCGGATATGGTCCAGCGTCCAGCGCGTCGGCTCCGTCATGGCCTAACTACCCCCATCCCGAGACCGCCCGCCGCAACCCACATCCCCGGCAGCCGCTTGCGAAACCATATAGATGGCCCAACTCGAACGAAGCTCATCCCCGAGCCAGCGAGGAACCGCCGATGCCCTTCAAGGTCCAGGTCGGCCCGCCGCAGATTGCCATCCACCACGGCATGACCGTGCTGGTGTCCGAGCCCAATGGCGAGGTCCTCTGGCCCACCGACAAGGGCCTGTTCTTCCTGGACACGCGCCTGATCAGCGCCTGGGCGGTCTACGCCAACGGCGCGGACTGGGAGCTGCTGAACGGCGGCGCCGTCAACGACGACCTGGCGCAAATCTACCTGACCAACCGGGCGTTCCTGACCGAGGACGGCGCCGTCGCCCCCCACACCCTGGCGTTCTGCCTCAGCCGGGTGATCGGCGAGGGCATGCACGAAGACCTCGACATCACCAACCACGGCCCGCGCCCGGTCCGCTTCAACCTGGAAATCGCGATCCGCTCCGATTTCGCCGACACCTTCGATGTCAAAACGAATCGCATCGTCCGCCGCGGCCGCATCACCACCGAGTGGTCGGACGCCCACCACCGGCTGGAGACCACCTACCGCAACCGGGACTTTGTCCGCTCGCTCAGCGTCAGCACGCACACCGACGACCCGCACGCGGTGTACGCCAACGGCCGGCTGAGCTTCGAGGTGCGGATCAGCCCCGGCGCGACCTGGCATTGCTGCCTGTTCTACGACATGACGGACGGCGACCGGCACCATCCGGCGCCCCGCGAATGCGCGAAACATGCGAACCAGTCGGCGCAGGCCGCCGCGCGCCAGGACTGGCAACGCACGGTCCTCAAGCTGCGCACCAGCAACGAGGAATTCTACCGGTTCTACCGCCAGGCGATCGACGACATGGCGGCGCTGCGGCTGCCGCTGGCGGGCACCGATCACATGGTGTTCATGCCGGCCGCCGGGTTGCCGTGGTTCCTGGCCCCGTTCGGCCGCGACAGCCTGATCGCCAGCCTGCAAACCGCGCTGATCTATCCGGAATTCGCTCGCGGCACGCTGGAGGTGCTCGGCCGCTGGCAGGCGAAGGAGCGCGACGACTATCGCGACGCCGAGCCCGGCAAGATCATGCACGAACTGCGCTATGGGGAACTGGCGCACTTCAAGCTGATCCCGCACACGCCGTATTACGGCACCGCCGATGCCACGCCGCTATACCTGACCACGCTGCACGCCGCCTGGCGCGCCACCGGCGACCGGCGGCTGCTGGAACGGCATCTGGCCACCGCCGAAGGCTGCCTGGACTGGATCGACACCTGCGGCGACCGGGATGGGGACGGCATCCAGGAGTACCAGACGCGCTCGCCGGTGGGCTACGAGAACATGGCCTGGAAAGACGCCGGGGATTCCATGGTCTACGCCAACGGCTCCCCGGTGCGCGGCCCGAAGGCGCTGTGCGAGCTGCAAGGCTACGTCTACGACGCCTGGCTGCGCATGGCCGAAATCTATGTCGAGCTGGACCAGCCCGACCGCGCCCGCACCCTGCGCGGCAAGGCGGCGGCGCTGTTCGAGCGGTTCAACGCGCTGTTCTGGGACGAAGAGGCCGGTTTCTACGCCTATATGCTGGACGGCGAGAAGCGGCAGGTGCTGACCGTCGCCTCCAATCCCGGGCATCTGCTGTGGTCCGGCATCGTGCCGGCGGAGCGGGCCGGGCGGGTGATCGCCCGGCTGCTGGCGCCGGATATGAACAGCGGCTGGGGCATCCGCACGCTGTCCGGCGATCACCCGGCGTTCAACCCGTATTCGTACCAGAACGGCTCGGTCTGGCCGCACGACAACGGGCTGATCGCGCTGGGCATGAAGCGATACGGCTTCCACCACGAGGCGGCGGGTATCGCGCACGACATCAGCCACGCCGCCAGCCACTTCCTGTCGAACCAGCTCCCCGAGCTGTACGCCGGCGTCCATCGCGACGTCAGCGGCTTCCCGGTGCAATACCTGGGTGCCAACGTGCCGCAGGCCTGGGCGGCCGGGTCGGCGTTCTCGCTGCTGCAGGCGATGCTGGGGATCGAACTGGACGCCCCGCGCGGCCACGTGTTCGTCGATCCGTGGCTGCCCGAGTGGCTACCCGACGTTGCGCTTTACGATTTGCGGCTGGGGCGGCATAGCCTGGATGTCCGCTTCTGGCGGGAGGGTGACGCGACCCGGTTCGAGGTCCTGCGCGGCGACGGCCATCTGGTGCAGCATCGCAGCACCGTTCGCGCCGCCGCGCTGCTGCGGGATGGCGAGGCGGCCTGAGCGCGATAGGAGGACGCGACTTCCATGCAATGGCGTAAGGCGACGGAAGCCGCCGCCGCGATCGCGGGGCGCTGGACGGCGGAGGGCGGTCCGGGTGGCGCCATCCTACTGTTCGACGGGTCCGACATCCGCGCCGAGGCGTGTGGCGGGCTCGCCTCGCTGGAACTGGCCCTGCCGTTCACCGCCGAGACCGCGGTGCGCTACGCCTCGATCAGCAAGCACTTCTGCGCCGCCTTGGTGGTGCGGCTGGCCTCGGAGGGCCGGCTGTCGCTCGACGATGCGCTGGGCACGCATCTGCCGCAACTCGCGCCGGCGCAGGCCGGGGTGACGATCGCCCGGGCGCTCGACATGACCGGTGGCTTGCCCGACGCGCTGGAGACGATGTGGCTGCTCGGCGTGCCCTGGAGCGCGAGCATCGACCGCGCGTCGCTGCTGAGCTTTGCCGCCAGCGTCGATGCGCTGAATTTTCCGTCCGGCAGCGAAGTCTCCTACTCCAACACCGGCTATCGGCTGGTCGAGGCGGCGCTGTCCGGCCTGGGCATCCCCTATGGGGAGACCCTGCACGCCCGCTTCTTCCGCCCGATGGGCCTGTCGATCCGCCTGCCGGAGGATGAATCCGAGCCGGTGCCGGCGCTGGCCGCCGGTTACTACCGCACCCCGGCCGGCTGGCGCCGCGGGCGCTATGGCTTGCAGTTTTCCCCGTCCGGCGGGCTGGCTGGCAGCGCGACCGACCTGGTGGCCTGGCTGCAGGCGCTGATGACCCGCCGCGTCCCGGTCGAGGACCTGTTGGCCCCGCTCGGCGCAAGGCGGCACCTGACCGACGGGCGCGTTACTGGCTACGGCCTAGGCTTGGCGCGTTCGCCGCTGGATGGGGAGATCGCCATCGGCCACGGCGGGGCGCTGCCCGGTTACCGGACCCAGTTTCTGCTGCTGCCGGCGCACGGCGTCGGAGTCGCGGTCCTGAGCAATCGGGAGGACACCGACGCGCATGGCATCGCTCTGACGGTGCTGGCCGCGCTGACCGGCGCGCCGGCGCCCGAATCGGCGTCCGGCATCCTGCCGCAGGGCCTGTTTGTCGCCGAGGACGGGCCGTTCTGGATCGAGCACCAGGCTGGCGAACTGACCTTCCTGGGCGCCACGGAAACGCTGATCCGGGCCGAGGACGGTTCCGCCGTCAGCCGGTCGGCGAACCTGCCGATGTCGCTGCGCTACGCCGGCGATGCCATCGAGGGCGAGATCGGCCACGTCGCCCATCGCTTCCGACCGGTGCCACCGGATGCGGAGGTGTCTGCGGACCTTGTCGGCACCTGGGTCTGCCCGGCGCGGAACGGCCGGTTCGACATCACGCCCGGGGGTTTCCTGGCGTTCGGCACCGGCCCGTTGCACACGACCCTGCCGCTGACCGCGCTGGGCGATCGCAGCGTGCTGGCCGAGCACACCGAGGGGCCACGGCGCCAGCGCGCCTGTCTGGCGCTCGAAGGGAACGACACGCTGCGCGTCTTTACCAACCGCAGCCGCGTGCTGCGCTTCCGGCGCGCGTGACGCCGCAGGTCCGCGGAATGACCACGCTCCCGTGATCCTCGGACAGGATTGATTTCACTCCGGAAGATGCGCCGGACGCCGCTTTCTTCGATTCACCCCGACAACCCGTTTCTGCCCTTGACGCGCCCGTTGCGATGCGCCATTTCGGGTCAATCAGGACCGTCCTGGTCCGATTAAGATCAACCGGAGTGCACAGCAGTCTATGCTCAGGTTGTCGAAGCTCACGGACTATGCGGTGGTGGTGTTGGTTCGTCTCGCCGCCTCCAATTGCGTCGAAACGTCGCCTTGCATCGCGGCGGCCACCGGCATCCCCGAGCCGACCGTTGCAAAGGTGCTGAAGACGCTCGCCGCCGGCGGCCTGGTGACGTCACTGCGCGGCGCACGCGGCGGCTACCGGCTGATGCGCCCGCTGGGCGCCATTCCGATCTCAGACGTGATCACCGCCATCGATGGCCCGATCGCACTCACCGCTTGCGTGGACACGTCGGTCAGCGGCTGCGAGGCGGAGGGCCTTTGCCCGGTCCGTGGCCGCTGGGACCCGGTGAACGAGGCGATCCAGCAGGCGCTGTCCGCGATCACGCTCTCCGATATGCAGGAAGCCTCCATTCCGCGCGCGTTCCGGGTGCCCGCCCGGCCCGTTGCGGTCCCCGCCGAATAGGACATCCGATGGCCGCCGTTACCGAAACGCTCGACACCGTCCAGTCCGTCACGCAGTCCGGCTACAAGTGGGGCTTCGTGACGGATATCGCGATGGACCTCGCACCCAAGGGGCTGAACGAGGACATTATCCGGCTGATCTCCGACCGGAAGCAGGAGCCCGCCTGGCTGCTGGAGTGGCGGTTGAAAGCCTACGCCGCGTGGCAGGAGATGGCCGAGCCGCATTGGGCGAAGGTCACGCATCCCAAGATCGACCTGCAGGACCTGCACTATTACGCCGCGCCGACGAAGAAGCCCGGCTACAAGAGCCTGGACGAAGTTGATCCGGAACTGCTGCGCACCTACGAGAAGCTCGGCATTCCGCTGAAGGAGCGCGCGATCCTGGCCGGCGTCGAGGGCGCCGGCGACGAGTTCGACGCCGAGCCGGGCCGGCAGGTCGCCGTGGACGCGGTGTTCGACAGCGTCTCGGTCGCCACAACGTTTCGCGAGACGCTCAGCAAGGCCGGGGTGATCTTCTGCCCGATCAGCGAGGCGATCCGCGAGCATCCCGATCTGGTGCGGAAGTATCTCAGCTCCGTGGTGCCGGTATCCGACAACTACTACGCGGCGCTGAACTCGGCGGTGTTTACCGACGGCAGCTTCGTCTACATCCCCAAGGGCGTGCGCTGCCCGATGGAGCTGTCCACCTATTTCCGCATCAATGCGCGCAACACCGGCCAGTTCGAGCGCACGCTGATCATCGCCGAAGCGGGCAGCTACGTCAGCTACCTGGAAGGCTGCACCGCGCCGATGCGCGACGAAAACCAGTTGCACGCGGCGGTGGTGGAGCTGATCGCGTTCGACGACGCGCAGATCAAGTACAGCACGGTGCAGAACTGGTATCCGGGCGACGCGGAAGGGCGCGGCGGCATCTATAACTTCGTGACCAAGCGCGGCGCCTGCCGCGGCCACCGGTCGAAGATTTCCTGGACGCAGGTGGAGACCGGCTCGGCGATCACCTGGAAATACCCGTCCTGCATCCTGGAAGGCGATGACAGTGTCGGCGAGTTCTACTCGGTCGCGGTGACCAACAATCACCAGCAGGCCGACACCGGAACCAAGATGCTGCACATCGGCAAGAACTCGCGCAGCACGATCGTTTCCAAGGGGATCAGCGCGGGCAAGTCGAACAACACCTACCGCGGGCTGGTGCGCGTCCTGCCGCGGGCGTCCGGGGCGCGCAACCACACGCAGTGCGACAGCCTGCTGATCGGCGACCAGTGCGGCGCGCACACCGTGCCGTATATCGAAAGTCGTAACCCGTCGGCGAAGGTGGAGCACGAGGCCACCACCTCGAAGATCGCCGACGACCAGTTGTTCTACTGCCGCCAGCGCGGGCTGTCGGAGGAAGACGCGGTGAACCTGATCGTCAACGGGTTCTGCAAGGAAGTGCTGAAGGAATTGCCGATGGAGTTCGCCGTCGAAGCGCAGAAGCTGCTCGCGGTGAGCCTCGAAGGCTCGGTGGGCTGAGGAATAACGACATGCTGGAAATTCGCGGCCTCGCCGCCGCCATCGACGACAAGCCGATCCTGCGCGGCATCGACCTGACAGTGCCGTCGGGTGAGGTGCACGCCATCATGGGGCCGAACGGCTCCGGCAAGTCCACGCTGGCCTACGTGCTGGCGGGGCGCGACGACTACGCCGTCACCGCGGGGACCGTCACCTTCGGCGGCGCCGACCTGCTGACGATGGCGCCGGAGCAGCGCGCGGCGGCCGGCGTGTTCCTGGCGTTCCAGGCGCCGATCGAGCTGCCCGGCGTCGGCAACGCGAACTTCCTGCGGACCGCGCTGAACGCGCAGCGCCGTGCGCGCGGCGAGGACGAGTTGGACGCCGTGCAGTTCCTGAAACTGGCGCGCGCCGAGACCAAGCGGCTGCAGATGCCGGACGACATGCTGAAGCGCAACGTGAATGTCGGGTTCTCCGGCGGCGAGAAGAAGCGCAACGAGGTGCTGCAGATGGCGTTGCTGCGGCCGAAGCTGGCGATCCTGGACGAAACCGATAGCGGGCTGGATATCGATGCGCTGCGGATCGTGGCGAATGGCGTGAATGACCTGCGCGGGCCAGAGTTTTCCGCGCTGGTGATCACGCATCATCAGCGGCTGCTCGACTATCTGGTGCCGACGCGCGTGCACGTGCTGGCCGGTGGACGCATCCTGCGATCGGGCGGTCCGGAACTGGCGCACGAGCTGGAAGCGCGCGGCTACGCCGATATCGTGGCGGAGGCGGCATGACGGTTCCCGCTGAAACCGGGGTCGCCGGCTTCCTGGCGCGCTACGCGGCGCTGCGCGAGCGGCTGCCGGGCGATCGTGCGATCCGCGATGCTGCGGCCGAGGCGTTTCGCGCCGCGGGTCTGCCGGGGCGTCGCGATGAGGCATGGAAATACACCGACCTGCGGCTGGTGGCCTCGGCGGCGTTCGATGAACCGGTCTCAGTGGCGGATGACAGCGCACTGTTGGCGAGCGTGCCGAGCATCGACGCGCCGCGCATTGTCTTTGTTGACGGTCGCTACCGGCCCGAGTTGTCCGCCCTGCCGGCGGCGTTTGACGTGGACAGCTTCGCCGACGCGCCGGATTTCGGCACGCTGGCGCGGCCGGATCGGGAGCCTTTGGTTGCACTCAACACCATGCTGGCGACCGATGGTGCGGTGCTGTCGGTGGCGGAGGGGGTTGATGGTGGCACGGTGCAACTCGTCAGCATCGCTACCAAAGCCAGCCGGCCGATTGCGTTCCACCTGCGCCACGCCATCCGGCTGGCGCGTGGTGCCCGGTTGACGCTGCTGGAGATTGCGGTGGGCGAGGGGAGCTACCTCAGCAACCCGGTCACCGAAGTGCATGTCGCGGCGGACGCGGTGCTGACGCATGTCCGGCTGCAGGATGAGTCGCGCACGGCCTTTCATCTGTCCACGCTGTACGCCGAGATTGCCGAACACGGCACCTACGACAGTTTCGCGCTGAATCTCGGCGCACGCGTTGCGCGGACAGAGGTGCATGCGCGTCTGGCGGGGCCGCACAGCATCACGCACCTGAACGGCGCGCAGCTTCTTGCCGGCCAGCAGCATGCGGACTTCACCACCGTGGTGCGGCACGACGCGCCGCATGGCACCTCGCGCCAGACGGTGAAGAACGTGCTGGCGGGCCGGTCGCGCGGCGTGTTCCAGGGGCGGATCGAGGTGGCACGCGCCGCGCAGAAGACCGACGGCTATCAGATGAACCAGGCGCTGCTGCTGTCGCCGGACGCCGAGATCGATTGTAAGCCCGAACTGGAAATCTTCGCCGACGACGTGAAGTGCAGCCACGGCGCCACGGTAGGCGAACTGGACGCCGAGCAGCTTTTCTACCTGCGCAGCCGCGGCATTCCCGATCCGGCGGCGCGCGAAATCCTGGTGCGGGCGTTCCTGGCGGAAGCGCTGGACGCGGTGGTTCACGGCGCCGCGCGGGCCTTGCTGGAAAGCAGCGTCGAGGCCTGGTGGGAAAGGCAAGCCGCATGAACGTCGATATTCGTCCCGCCACGGTGGACGTCGCGCGCATTCGCGAGGATTTTCCTATCCTCCGCCAGACGGTGCGGGGCAAGCCGCTGGTGTTCCTGGACAGTGCCGCCTCGGCACAGAAGCCGCGCGTGGTCATCGATGCCATGCGCGACGCGATGGAGACGCAATACGCCAACATCCATCGCGGCCTGCACTGGATGAGCGAGCGGACCACCGAGGCGTATGAAGGTACGCGGGATGCCGTTGCCTCGCTGATGAATGCAGCCGACCGCAGCGAGATCGTGTTCACGCGCAACAGCACCGAGGCGATCAACCTGCTGGCTCATAGCTACGGCCGCGGCGTAATGCGGCCGGGGCAGGCGGTGGTGGTGTCCGCGATGGAGCACCACTCCAACCTGGTGCCCTGGCAGATGCTGCGCGACGCGCACGGCATCGAATTGCGTATCGCCTCGGTCACCGATGCCGGCGAGCTGGACATGGCGGCGTTCGAGGCGCTGCTGGCGGACGGCAAGGTTGGGCTGGTTGCAATCACGCATATGTCCAACGTGCTGGGCACCTACACGCCGGCGGAGCGGATCGTGCAGCTTGCGCATGCGTACGGCGCCAAGGTGATGTTCGATGGCTCGCAGGCAATCGTGCACCGCCGCGTCGATGTGCAGGCGCTCGACTGCGATTTCTACGCCTGGACCGGGCACAAGCTGTATGGCCCGACCGGGATCGGCGTGCTGTACGGCAAGCGGGCGCTACTCGATCGGATGCCGCCGTTCCTGGGCGGCGGCGACATGATTTCATCTGTTACCTACGAGCGTTCCACCTGGGCCGAGGTGCCGCACAAGTTCGAAGCCGGCACGCCGGCGATTTTGGAGGGCATCGGGCTCAAGGCGGCGATCGAGTACGTGCAGGCGATCGGTTACGACGCGATTGCGGCGCACGAGGCGTCGCTGACCGACCACGCGCTCACGCGGCTGTCCGGGGTGAAAGGCCTGACCATCATCGGCCGGGCGCAGGATCGCGGCGGGGTGGTGTCGTTCACACTCGAAGGGGCGCATCCGCACGATGTGGCGACGCTGCTGGACCGCCAGGGCATCGCGGTGCGCGCCGGCCATCATTGTGCCGAGCCGCTGATGGGCCGGTTCGGTTTGGAGGGAACCGCCCGCGCCAGCTTCGGCATCTACACGACGCATGGCGAAATCGACGTGCTGGCCGACAACCTTGAGCGGGTCAGGGAGTTCTTCGCCTGATGGCCAGCTTGGAGCCGGACGTTCGCGACCTGTACCAGGACATCGTCCTGGACCACAGCCGCCATCCGCGGCACGGGCGTCGCCTGGCGGCGTTCGACGCGACCGCGGCCGGCGACAACCCGATGTGCGGCGACCGCGTCCAGCTATGGGTAAAATACGCCGCGGATGAAACGATCGCCGATGTCGGCTTCGAGGCGCGCGGCTGCGCGATCAGCATCGCCTCGGCGGACCTGATGGCGGAGACGGTGCAAGGCCGCAGCCGGCACGACGCACGCGCCCTGTTCGACGCCTTCCGCGTCCTGGCGCGCAGCGGCGAATGTCCGCAGTGCGATACGTCGCTGGCCGAACCGATGGAGCGGCTGGCGCCGCTGTCAGGCGTTCACGACTATCCGTCGCGAGTAAAATGCGCCACGCTTCCTTGGCACGCGTTGCAGGCAGCGCTGGACGGGACGAAGGAGGCGACGAGTGAATGACATGAGCGCCAGCCCGCACGGCGCCTGGACGCCGGATGGCGAGACTCAGGCCAAGCTGACCGACATCGCGCTGATCGATGCGATCGCGACGGTTTACGACCCGGAGATCCCGGTCAACATCTACGAACTCGGGCTGATCTACGCGATCGACTTCAACGACGAAGGCAGCGTGAAGGTAGAAATGACGCTGACCGCGCCAGGCTGTCCCAGCGCGCAGGAATTGCCCGAGCAGATGCGCGAGGCCATCATGGCGGT
>Ga0302320_10026438_pt1 | contig 11239 bp, 6 predicted proteins | sample Bog_T0_3_FD_202130 | JGI IMG/M metagenome (GOLD analysis project Ga0302320, IMG submission 202130) | Peat permafrost microbial communities from Stordalen Mire near Abisko, Sweden - Bog_T0_3 | ecosystem: Environmental > Terrestrial > Soil > Wetlands > Peat | place: Sweden: Abisko, Stordalen Mire... | reverse complement strand
CGACGTGGCGTACGACGTCGGCCTGGAGGCCGACGCTCCGGCTGACCTTCTGCGCTATACGTCGGCCAGGAGGCCGACGCTCCCATACGTCGGCCAGGAGGCTGACGCTCCAAACAACGCCGTCGCCTCTCGATCGGAGCCCTCTTTCGTGACGATGCGCCCGGCAGAAATTCCGTTCGACGCTCCCGGCGAGGGCCGCGAGCGATCGGCTCCGGCCGTCCCGTCGACGCCGCGCGCGCTCCTGCTGCTCGCGCTCGCGCTCGCCGCCGCTGCGCTCGCCGGCTGGATGGGCTACCGCTATTCTTTCGAGCGCGGGTTGCAAGATATCCGCGCCGCCGCCGCCCATCGGCTCGATCTCTATGTCGCCAGCCTGGAGCGGGAGATCGAGAAATTCGAAGCCTTCCCCATAGTTGTGAGCTACGACGGCGTCATTGCCGACCTTACGCGGCCGCCTGAGGATCCGGGGCGGCTCGACGCCGCCGACCGCTACCTGGAGCGCGTCAATGCGAGCATTGGAACGCTCGCGGTCTACGTGCTCGATCGCGGCGGGCGCTGCATCGCCGCGTCGAACTGGAACCGCAAGGATTCGTTCGTCGGCCGCGATCTCTCCTATCGCCCCTATTTCAAGAACCTCGCCATCGGCCGCATCGCGCGCTTCTATGGCATCGGCACCACCGACAACGAGCCCGGCTATTACCTTTCGTCGGCCCTGCATGACGGCGACGAAATCACCGGCGCCGTCGTCGTCAAGGTCAGCCTCGAACAACTCGAGCGGTCCTGGTCGTCGGCGGAAGAGCCGGCGCTGCTGGCCGACGAGCACGGCGTGATCGTGCTCTCGACGGCGCCGGCCTGGAAATACGGGACGCTGAGGCCGCTCAGCGCCGACGAGAGGGCGGTGATCGCCCAGACTCAGCAGTACAACGATCGCGCTTTACTGCCGATTGGCGTGACCATCGTTCGCGAACTCGACGGCGAGCGGCGCATCGTGCGCTTCGCCGGCGCCGAGGGCGACCTGTTCCTCGCCGAAACGCGGCCGATGCCGGGTCTCCCCTGGCAGTTGACGGTGTTCTCCGATCTCGAGGACGCGGTAGCGCTCGCCAAGGGCGGCGGCGCCGTCGCCGCGCTCGCAATCCTCGTGCTCGCCGGCGCGGCCCTGATCCTCCTCCTGCGCCACCGCCACATGCGCGACCTGACCAAGGCGCGCCAAGCCCTTCAGCTCGCCCATGATAATCTGGAGCTGACGGTCGCCGAGCGTACGTCGGAGCTGACGGTCGCCAATGCGCGGCTGACGGAAGAGGTTTTGGAACGCAGCCGCGCCGAGCACACGCTGCGCGAGGCCCAGGCCGGCCTCGTCCAGGCCGGCAAGCTCGCCGCTCTCGGCCAACTCTCGGCCGGCATCGCCCACGAGCTCAACCAACCGCTGGCGGCGCTCGCCACAATCTCCGGCAATACCGCGAAATATCTCGAACGCGGCGATTCCCATTCGGCGCGCTCCAACATCGAGCGCATCCGCCCGCTGGTCGACCGGATGGCGAAGCTCACGGGCGAGCTGAAGTCGTTCGCGCGCAAGTCGTCGGGCGAAATATCGCTCGCGCCGTTGCGCCCGAGCTTCGACAACGCGCTGTTCCTGCTGCACCATCGTATCGAGCGCGGCGCGGTCGTCGTTTCGGAAGAGATCGACGAGGCGGCGATGGTCTGGTGCGACCCCAATCGTCTCGAACAGGTCCTGCTCAACCTGATCGGCAACGCCATCGACGCCATGGAGGGGCAGAGCGTACAGCGGCTGACGTTGCGCGGCGAACGTGAAGGCGACTGGGTGGTGATCGAGGTCGGCGACAATGGCCCGGGCTTACGTCCCGAACTGCTCGATCATCTGTTCGAGCCCTTCTACACCACCAAGGGCCCCGGCGCGGGATTGGGCCTGGGGCTCGCCATTTCCGCCGGCATCCTGCGCGACCTCGGCGGCCAACTCAGCGCCGAAAATGCGCCCGACGGCGGCGCGCGCTTCGTGGTGAAACTGCCCTCTCGCCGAGAGACGAACGCATGAGCGGCTATGTGCTGGTGATCGACGACGACGCGGACGTGTTGTTCGGCTGCGAACAGGCCCTGCAAATGGAGGGGATGGAGACGCGCGGCGCGGGTTCCGCGGACGAAGCGCTGGCGCAAGTGCGCAAGTCGCTGCCCAGCATGGTCGTCACCGACGTCAGGTTGCCCGGGCGCGACGGATTCGCCATCCTCAACGAAGTCCTGACGATCGACCCGGACCTGCCGGTGGTGGTCATCACCGGTCACGGCGACGTCGCGCTCGCCGTCAAAGCGATGAAGGCCGGCGCCTACGACTTCATCGAGAAGCCGTTTGCGCCGGAAGTTCTGGTCGAAGTGGCGCGCCGCGGGTTGGAAAAGCGGGCGCTCACTTTGGAAGTGCGCGAGTTGCGCCATCAACTCAGCGACCGCAATCGGTTGGAAGCGCGCATCATCGGCAATTCGCCGGGTATCGTTCGCCTGCGCCGCCTCATCGAGGATCTCGCCGACACCAGCGTCTCGGTGCTGATCAACGGCGAGACGGGGACCGGCAAGGAACTGGTGGCGCGCTGCCTGCACGAGGCGAGCTCCCGCCGCAAAGGCCATTTCGTGGCGATCAATTGTGGCGGCCTGCCGGAGGGCCTCGCCGAAAGCGAGCTGTTCGGCCACGAGCCCGGCGCGTTCACCGGCGCCTCGAAGCGGCGCATCGGCAAGTTCGAATATGCGAGCGGCGGCACCTTGTTCCTCGACGAGATCGAGACCATGCCGGCTTCGCTGCAGGTCAAGCTGTTGCGGGTGCTGCAGGAGCGCACGCTGGAGCGGCTCGGGTCGAACACGCCGATCCGGGTCGACTGCCGCATCATCGCCGCGACCAAGGCCGACCTCGGCGCGCTCTCCGCCTCGGGTGGGTTTCGCGCCGACTTGTACTACCGCTTGAACGTGGCGTCGTTGCTGCTGCCGCCGCTGCGCGAGCGGCGGGAGGACATTCCCCGGTTGTTCGCCCATTTCGTCGAACGGCTGGCGATCGACTACGGCCGTTCCGCGCCTTCACCGCCGCCCGCCAAGATGCAGGCGCTCGTCGCCTATGGCTGGCTCGGCAATGTCCGCGAGCTGCGCAATGTCGCCGATCGCTGCGTTCTCGGCATCGAGATGGGTTTTCCCCCTTTCGCCGAGCCGTTGGAGTCGCAGGGAATCGCGCTGCCGGCGGCTGTCGACGCGTTCGAGCGCGCGATGATCGTCGAGGCGCTGAGCCACAGCGGCGGCAACCTGACGCTCGCCGCCCAGGCGCTGCAAGTGCCGAAGTCGACGCTGCACGACAAGATGAAGAAACACGCGGTGGGGGTGGGGTGAGGGACGGGGCGCGGCGGTTACCGGGTTCGCGGGCCCCCTTCTCCCGTTCGGGCGAAGGGCCGGGGATGAGGGCATTTCGCGGCAGTTCTTCGAGCCCGGTCTCCTCACCCCTGCCCCTCTCCCGACGGGAGAGGGGTTGCGCGCCGAATGTGTGCTTTCCGCCCATCCCTGCCGTCGCCGCGAGCGCGCAGCCCCCTCGATATGTCGTGGGCGCCTGCGTGAACCGGATAGGCGTGGTTCAACCGATCCTCACCGAACTTTGGTCTCTCGAGTCATCCTGCGTCGTCGCCGGGCGGCGACATAGGCGACCAACCATCCCACGGCCACCGGCAGCGCCGCAAACTCGGCGATGCGCTCCCGGTAAACGGCCTCTTCCAAAGGCCAGTGCTCGCAATCGGCGTCTTTGGCGGCGCAGATCAAATCCTCTTTGTAGGACTCGCTACCGGCGCAGCGCGGGTTGGAGCCCGCGGCTTCCCGCAATTGGTGGCATTCCCGAATGTCTGTGAGGATCTCGACCGATCGTTGGTGGGAAACCACGAGTAGCGCCATGGCGAACCAACCGAACGACAATGCGACGCCGATAGAGCGGGGCTTGCTCCAGCGCACGATCAACCTCCACAGCCGAAGTGCGGGCGCTCCTGTAGCCGAGGTCGCTCACCTCGGGGGTGACGCCGCCGAAACCCCCACAAAACCAAGCGCTACGTTGCGGCCGAGGTCAGCGACCTCGGCTACAGTCCCGCGCTTGCCAGGGCAAAACCCTCACCCCGCCTTCAGCGCCGCCAGGATCGCCTCGCCCATCTCGGTCGTCGAGATATGCGCCTCCCCCGGCGCGGCGATGTCGCGGGTGCGCAAGCCCTGCGCGAGCACGCTGGCGATCGCGGCTTCGATGCGGTCGGCGAGCGCGCCGAGGTCGAAGGAATAGCGCAGCGCCATGGCGAACGAGCCGATCATTGCGATCGGGTTGGCGAGGCCCTGTCCCGCGATGTCGGGCGCCGAGCCGTGGACGGGCTCGTACATCGCCTTGCGCTTGCCGGTCTTGGCGTCGAGATCGCCGAGCGAGGCCGAGGGCAGCATGCCCAGCGAGCCGGTCAGCATCGAGGCGACGTCGGAGAGCATGTCGCCGAACAGATTGTCGGTGACGATGACGTCGAACTGCTTTGGCCAGCGCACCAGCTGCATGCCGAGCGCGTCGGCGAGCTGGTGCTCGAGCGTCACGTCGGGGAATTCGCGCTTGTGCAGGTCGACGATGACCTCCTTCCACAGCACGCCGGATTTCATCACATTGTGCTTCTCGGAGGAGGTCACCTTGTTGTTGCGCTTGCGCGCGAGGTCGAAGGCGACGCGGCCGATGCGCTCGATCTCGTAGGTGTCGTAGACCTGCGTGTCGATGCCGCGCTTCTGGCCGTTGCCGAGGTCGATGATCTGCTTGGGCTCGCCGAAATAGACGCCGCCGGTCAGCTCGCGCACGATCATGATATCGAGGCCTTCGACGACCTCGCGCTTCAGCGACGAGGCGTCGGCGAGCGCGGGATAGCAGACGGCGGGGCGCAGGTTGGCGTAGAGCGCGAGATCCTTGCGCAGCCGCAGCAGGCCCGCCTCGGGGCGCACTTCGTAGGGCACGCTCGCCCATTTCGGGCCGCCTACGGCGGCGAGCAGCACGGCGTCGGCCGCCTGCGCCTTGGCCATATCGGCGTCGCTGATCGCCGCGCCGTGGGCGTCATAGGCGCAGCCGCCGACCAGACCTTTTTCGATCTCGAAACGGGCCGAGCCCTCGGCGGTCAGGAACGCCGCGACCTTCTCGACCTCGGCCATCACTTCGGGACCGATGCCGTCGCCGGGCAGCAGGAGGAGATTGAACGCAGCCATGGTCTTGCCTTAAGGTTTTGGGAAAGCGCGCCCTGACTAATGGATTTCCGCGCCGACGAAAAGCGCTTCTTCGACCGGGAGACGGCATGGCGATCATCAGCAACGAAAAGGCCGACGCCTTCGTCGCCAGGCCGCCGGCCAAGATCGACCTGTTCCTCGTCCACGGCAACGAGGAAGGGCTGATCCACGACCGCGCCAAGCAGCTCGTCGAAGCGCTGAGTTCGAGCGAGGCCGATCCGCTGGCGCTGATCCGCCACGACGGCGAAGCGCTGATCCGCGATCCCGGCCGGTTGCTCGACGACGCCTGTTCGATTTCGATGTTCGGCGGACGGCGCACCATCTGGATCGACGCCAAGGGCCGGGATCTGACGAAGGTGCTGGCGCCGCTGTTCGAAAAGCCGCTGCAGGATTGCGCCGTCGTCGTCGAGGCCGGCAATCTCAAGAAGGGCGCGCCGCTGCTCTCGCTGTTCGAGGGGCCGGCGCGGGCGGCGTCCATCGAATGCAACCCGGATGAGAAGAAAGCGCTGCGCAAACTGATCGGGACCGAGGCGCAGGCGGTGGGCCTCGGCGTCAGCGAAGACGCCCTCGAATTGCTGACGACGCTGCTCGCTTCCGACCGCATGATGGCGCGCGGCGAAGTGTCGAAACTGGTCATGTATGCGCTGGGTCAGCAGACGATCGAAGTCGAGGACGTGGAGGCGATCGTCGCCGGCGCCCAGCCCTCGGACGTTGACAAACTGCTGAACGCCGCGTTCGGCGGCGCACTGCCGCAGACCGAAGCCCTGTGGTCGCGCTTCGTCGCCCAGGCCGGCGACGTTGGCGAGGTGGTCGGCAAGTCGCTGCCCCGCGCCGCCTTCCTGCTGCGCATGATCGCGTTGCGAGGGTCAGGCGGCTCGGACCTGTGGACCTGGAACAAACTCTCCGCGCGCGCCCCGGCCCTGCTCGAAATGGCCGCGCGGACGCGCCGCGTCCCCCGGCTCGCGCCGGAGGTGACGATACGTGCGCTGTGGACGCTGGCGCGGGCGGCGCGGGCGCGGGGGTAGGGGCGGGCGCGGGGGTAGGGGCGGGCGGCACGCTCTCCCCTCTCTCCTTGCGGGAGGGTCGGGGTGAGGGGTTCTTTTCACTGCCTGAACGGGAGGCCAAGCGGAAACGACCCCGCATCCGCGCTTCGCGCGCCTTCTCCCGCTCCCGCGTTTCCGAACGAAACGCGGGAACGGGAAGGAGCTAATCACGCAACGCCGACACGCGCCTAGTTGATCGACCAGACAGTCGCTCACTCCGCCGCTTCGGCGAACGCCGGGATCTGGTCGAAGTTCATATAGCGGTAGACCTCCGCGGTCTTGCCCTTCAGGGCGCCGACGGCGGCCTGATATTCCTCCACCGTCGGGATCTTGCCGATCAGCGCGGCGACCGCGGCGAGTTCGGCCGAGGACAGATAGACGCGGGTATCGAGGCCGAGGCGGTTGGGGAAGTTGCGGGTCGAGGTGGAGATGGCGGTCGAACCCTTACGCACTTGCGCCTGGTTACCCATGCACAGCGAGCAGCCCGGCATTTCCATGCGGGCGCCCGATTTGCCCAGCGTCGAGTAATAGCCTTCCTCGGTCAGCACCATCGCGTCCATCTTGGTCGGCGGCGCGATCCACAGCCGGGTCGGGATATCCGACTTGCCGGCGAGGATCTTGGCGGCGGCGCGGAAATGGCCGATGTTGGTCATGCACGAGCCGATGAACACTTCGTCGATCTTGTCGCCGGCGACTTCCGACAACGTCTTGACGTCGTCGGGATCGTTCGGGCAGGCGAGAAGCGGCTCCTTGATCTCGTTCATGTCGATCTCGAAGGTCGCTGCGTACTCAGCGTCGGCGTCGGGCGCCAGCAGCGCGGGACTGGCGATCCAGGCCTCCATTGCCGCGATGCGACGCTCGAGCGTGCGCTTGTCCTGATAGCCGTTGGCGATCATCCACTTCATCAGCGCGACGTTCGAGGTCATGTACTCGAGGATCGGCTCCTTGTTGAGGCGCACCGTGCAGGCGGCCGCCGAACGCTCGGCGGAGGCGTCGGAGAGTTCGAACGCCTGTTCCACTTTCAGGTTCGGCAGACCCTCGATTTCGACGATACGGCCGTTGAAGACGTTCTTCTTGCCCTTCTTCTCGACGGTCAGCGAACCCGCCTTGATCGCCGTGTAGGGGATAGCGTTGACGAGGTCGCGCAGCGTGATCCCCGGCTGCATCTCGCCTTTGAAGCGAACGAGCACGGATTCGGGCATGTCGAGCGGCATCACGCCGGTCGCCGCCGCGAAGGCCACCAGTCCGGAGCCGGCCGGGAACGAAATGCCGATCGGGAAGCGGGTGTGGCTGTCGCCGCCGGTGCCGCAGGTGTCGGGCAGCAGCAGGCGGTTCAACCAGGAGTGGATGACGCCGTCGCCCGGACGCAGCGAAACGCCGCCGCGGTTGGAGATGAAGGCGGGCAGCTCGCGTTGGGTCTGCACGTCGACCAGCTTCGGATAGGCGGCGGTGTGGCAGAACGACTGCATGACGAGATCGGCGGAGAAGCCGAGACAGGCGAGATCCTTCAACTCGTCGCGGGTCATCGGCCCCGTCGTGTCCTGCGAACCGACCGTGGTCATCCTCGGCTCGCAATAGGTCCCCGGACGCACGCCCTTGCCCTCGGGCAGGCCGCAGGCGCGTCCCACCATCTTCTGGGCGAGCGTAAAGCCCTTGCCGCTGTCGTGCGGCACGGTCGGCAGGCGGAACAGGGTCGAGGTCGGCAGGCCCAGCGATTCGCGGGCGCGCGCAGTGAGGCCGCGGCCGATGATCAGCGGAATGCGGCCGCCGGCGCGCACTTCGTCGAAGATCACTTCGGACTTCACCGTGAACTTCGAGATGACTGCGCCGTTGAGCCGGGCCTCGCCGTCATAGGGACGCAGCTCGACGACGTCGCCGGTCTCCATCTTGGAGACGTCGAGTTCGATCGGCAGCGCGCCGGCGTCTTCCATGGTGTTGTAGAAGATCGGCGCGATCTTCGTACCGAGGCAGACTCCGCCGAAACGTTTGTTGGGAACGTAGGGGATGTCCTGGCCGGTATACCACAGCACGGAGTTGGTCGCCGACTTGCGCGACGAGCCGGTGCCGACGACGTCGCCGACATAGGCGACCGGATGGCCCTGGCCGACAAGCTCGGCGAGCTGCTTCAGCGGGCCGCGGGCGCCCGGCTCGTCGGGGACGATGCCGGGACGGGCGTTCTTCAGCATCGCCAGCGCATGCAGGGGGATGTCGGGACGCGTGGAAGCGTCGGGCGCCGGAGAGAGATCGTCGGTGTTGGTCTCGCCCGACACTTTGAAGACCGTGATGTTCAACGCCTTCGGCACTTCGGGGCGCGAGGTGAACCATTCGGCGTCGGCCCAGGAGCGAATCACGTCCTTGGCGTTGGCGTTGCCGGCGTCGGAAAGCGCCTTCACGTCGTGGAAATAGTCGAACACCAGCAAGGTCTTCTTCAGGCCCTCGGCCGCCACGACGCCGACTTCGGCGTCGGCCAGCAGGTCGATCAGCGGCTTGATGTTGAAGCCGCCAAGCATGGTGGCGAGCAGTTCGGTGGCCAGCGTGCGGGAGACGAGGGCGCTCTTCTCGGCGCCGTGGGCGACGCCGTCGAGGAAGCCGGCCTTGAGGCGGGCGGCGTCGTCGACGCCGGCGGGCACACGATGGGTCAGCAGCTCCACCAGAAACGCCTCTTCGCCCGCAGGCGGATTGCGCAGCGAGGCGATCAGGCCTTCGGTCTGCTTGGCCGACAGCGGCAGCGGGGGAATGCCGAGCGCGGCGCGTTCGGCGACATGCGCGCGGTAGGCTTTGAGATCGAGCATGGGTGTCTCCAGGGGGGCGTTTGACGGGCTGTTTAGTCCTGCGGCCCCCCCCATTCAACTTAGTAAAGCGTCCAAGTTTGAGTAAAGCGTCCGAGTCTCGGCAAATTGACCGGCGCGCCCCCCGCCGAACGGCGGCCGGCGCGTTTTCGCCAAGTCTGTGAAAAATCGGCGGGCGCCTCGGGGAAACGACCTTTTCCGTCCGATGGTCAGGCCAATCCGGCCTCATTGAGGAAGCGGCGCAGATTGGCATAGCCCATAGAGACATATTTTTTCGGATTGGCCTTCTCGGGGTCCTGTTCGGCTTCGATGACCACCCAACCGGAGTAATGGGGCAGGGCCTTGAACACGCCGACGTAGTCGACCGAGCCGTCGCCGGGGACCGTGTAGACGCCTTCGAGCACGGAATCGAGGAACGACCAGTTTCCGGCCGCGGCGCGGGCGGCGACCTCGGCGCGCACGTCCTTGGTGTGGATATGGCCGATGCGGTCGGCGTATTTCTGCGCGATCTTCACCGCGTCGCCGCCGGCCCAGGTGATGTGGCCGGTGTCGAGCAGCAGTTTCGTCGCCGCACCGACTCCGGTCATGAAGCGGTCGACTTCGGCCGGAGTCTGTACGACCGTGCCCATGTGGTGGTGATAGACGACCTGCAGGCCAAAGCCTTTGACCAGTTCGGCAAAGCGCGACATGCGCGGCAGGAACGATGCCCATTCGGCGTCGGTCAGCACGGGGCGGGTCGAGAGCGGCGCGGACTTGGTTCCGTGGACGGTGCGCGTGCATTCGCAAACGACGAGCACCTCGGCGCCGGCGTCCTTGCGCCATTGCAGATCGGCCTGTGCGGCCGCGAACTCGGCCTCGGCGTCGCGCTCGAGCAGGAAAGTCGAGTACCAGCCGGAGATGAACACCAGCCCGTATTCGGCGAGCTTGGCCTTCAACTCGGGCGCGGTGCTGGGCATCTTGTTGCCCTTTTCCATACCTTCGAGGCCGATCTCGCGGGCGTCGCTGAGACACTGCTCGAGCGGGATGTCGCCGCCGATCTCGATCATGTCGTCGTTCGACCAGCAGATGGGATTGGCGCCGATGCGGATCATTTTGGGTCTCCAGTTCGCGCGATTCCCTCCCTTCGCGTCCACGAGGGTAGGAGGCGTTCGAGCGCTTTATGGCCTATTTCATCCATATTACCTTTCATTCAGAATTCAAGTTCTATTTTGTCGCGTCCTTCTATTTTCCGCGACGGCGACGGCGATTGCGGCTGCGAGGGTCATTGTTGCGGCGAGGGTTCTGAATCCTTCGAAGTCGGCTTCGACGATCTCGAACCAGAGTTTGGTGTTGTAGACGAGGGGGCTGAAGGGGCTGTCGGAGATGGCGACGAGGGGGGCGCCCTGGTTTTCGACCTGGCGGGCGTATTCGATCGTTGCGGGGGCGTAGGGGGTGAAGGAGACGGCGATGGCGGCGTCGCGGGGGCCGGCGAAGGAGAGCAACTCGCGGTCGATTCCGTTGGGGGAGCCGACGAGGACGGCGCGCACGCCCATGGTGGCGAACACATAGGACAGGTAGGAGGTGACGGGATAGGCGCGGCGCTGGCCGATGAGATAGAGGGTCTCGGCGCCGGCGAGGATTTTTGCGGCCTGTTCCAAAGTCTCGAGCTGAATGCGCTCGCGCAGCCGCTCGACCGAGCGCAACGCGGCGTCGCTGAAGCCGTCGATCAGCGCCATTGCCGGGGACATGCCGCCGGTGTGGGCGTCGACGGCCTGCAGGCGGGCGTCGTAATTGCTGGGTCGGTCGCGTAGGCGCTGCTGGAAGACGGTCTGCAATTCGCTGAAGCCGGAGTAGCCGAGCGCCTGGGCGAAGCGCACGAGGGTGCTGGGCTGGACGCGCGCCTGTTCGGAGATGCGCCCGACGGTGCCGAAGGCGATGTCGTCGGGGAATTCGATGGTGAAGGCGGCGACCTGGGCGAGGCGCTTGGGCATTCGGTCGCGGCTCTCGACGATGAGATCGCGCAGCTTGCTGAACTCCTGCGGCGGGGCGGCAGGTTCGGAGACGGGCTCGGATGCGGATTCGGGTTCGGACAAGATTTGGGCCTTTCCCGGTTGCGAGGGTTTTGGCGAGCGCCGCGCCGGGCGGCGGCGCGTGATTTTCGCGACGGGGAAT
>Ga0302320_10026437_pt1 | contig 11240 bp, 6 predicted proteins | sample Bog_T0_3_FD_202130 | JGI IMG/M metagenome (GOLD analysis project Ga0302320, IMG submission 202130) | Peat permafrost microbial communities from Stordalen Mire near Abisko, Sweden - Bog_T0_3 | ecosystem: Environmental > Terrestrial > Soil > Wetlands > Peat | place: Sweden: Abisko, Stordalen Mire... | reverse complement strand
GGCCCGTACATGTTGTGAATTTCGCCGTGGAAGACCTCGCGGAGGCGATGAACGAGAGAGGCGGGGACAGCTTCTCCGCCAAGCAGAATCTGCTTGAGGGAACCGAGCGCCTTGAACGCGCGCGAGCCGAGTGTCAACATGCGCGCCAGGGAGGGCGTCATCTGAAGATGGGTCACGCCATGGTGGAGAATCTGGCGGCCGATTGTGGCTGGGCCTTCGTCGCCCTGGAGGACAACCGTGCATCCGCGCGTCAAGGTCCACAGGAGTTCGAGGACGGAGATGTCGAAGGCGAAGCTGGTCACCGCCAGCCAGACTCCCGGCTGGCAACCGATGGCGCGATCCATGCCGGCAAAGAAGTTGATGACGTTGCGGTGCTCGACCATGACGCCCTTGGGAGTGCCGGTGGAGCCGGAGGTATAGATGACGTAGGCCAGGTTGTGACTGGCGGCGAGCGATGGAACGGCATCCGGGCTCTGACGCGCGATTGCGCTGTCTTCCACATTGAGAACGGTGAGGCGGTTCGCTTCAACGGGCAGGCTATCGCGTACCGCGGCAGCGGTGAGAAGAATCGACATGCCCGAGTCTTGAATGACGAGGGAGAGGCGGGCCTGGGGATAAGTCGGGTCGAGGGGGACATACGCGCCACCGGCCTTGAGAATGGCGAGCAGGGTGACGACCAGCGATTCCGTGCGGCCCATGAAGACGCCAACCAGAGAGTCCGGCTTGACTCCGAGGCTCTGGAGATGGCGCGCCAGGCGATTAGAGTCTTCATCGAGCTTGCGATAACTCAGTTTGGTGCGGTTTGCGACAAGAGCAATTGCGTGTGGAGTCAAGGCCGCCTGCCGCGTGAACAGCTCCGCGATGGTGCTCTCGCGCGGATACTCGGCTTCGGTTCGATTCCATTCAAGCAGTTGCGCGGGTAACATGAAAGTTCTCCAGAAACAGAAACTCAATGCCGGTACCGAGAAAGGTCTCGATGGCCTCTTCGGGCGTATTCACGATCGGCTGACCTTTGACGTTGAAACTGGTGTTGAGCACCATCTGGCGGCCGGTGGTTTCGCCGACGGCGCAGAGCAGCGCGTGAAAATCGGGATTGTCGCCGACGCCGACAGTTTGCAGGCGCGCCGATCCGTTCACATGCGTGATGGCGGGCAGCAAGGGCCGCATCTCGGGGCGTACATCGACTACGCCGATCATATACGGGTGCTGCTCGCCGGCAGCGATGTCGAACCAGCGGGGGGCCTCTTCCACTGAACAGGCCGGCGCGAACGGGCGGAAGGCCTCGCGTTTCTTGACCATGGCATTGATGCGGTCGCGCATCTCCGGATGGCCGGGGTCGGCGAGGATGCTTCGATTGCCCAGCGCGCGCGGGCCGTATTCCATGCAGCCGCGCGCCCATGCGATCACCCGGCCCTCCGCAATCAGCCGGGCAGCGGACGCGCAGGTAGCGGCGAGCGAATCGAAACGATGCCAATGGATGCGAGAGCCGAAGCGCGCGAGAGCGGTCTCGATCTCGGCATCGGAGTAACGAGGGCCAAGAAGCGGCACGCTCATGCGGCGGTTGCGAACTTCTCCGGCGAGAGCGGCGCGATACAGTGCCGCCCCGAGGGCAACGCCATCGTCGCCTGCGACGGGCTGGACATAGACCTCGTCAAAGAGCCCGGAGCGGGCCAGCCGGCCGTTCGCGGTGCAGTTGAGGGCGACGCCGCCGGCCAGGGCAACGCGCCGCAGGCCGGTTTTCTCAGCGAAATGAGCGCAAATGTGGAGGATCACCCGCTCCAGGCACTCCTGGAGTGCGGCAGCAACGTCCTGGTGCGTGGATGTAATCGGATTGGCCGGCATTCTGCGCGGAAGCAGGTGTTCGTCGAGATAGGCGCGCGTCGCGGTGTAATTCTCCCGTTCCGCGCGCGACTGGTTGAGCTTCAGGATCGGAATCCGGATGGCGCCGTCTTCGCGCAACTCGACGGCCTGCTCAAAGAAAGGCCGGAAGCGGGCAGGGTCGCCATAGGGCGCCAGGCCCATGATCTTGTATTCGTCGGAATTGAAGTCGAAGCCCAGGTGAAGAGTGACCAGCGAGTAGAGGATGCCGATGGAGTCGTTGGCGCCAACGGTGCAGATCTTTTCCAATGCTCCATCGTGGAAGTCGTAGACGCTGAGGCTTTCAATCTCGCCCATGGCGTCGTTGACGATCACCAGGCACTCGTCCCAGCCGGAGGTGTAAGCGGCGCTGGCGGCGTGCGCCAGGTGATGGCCTACAGAAAAAACCTTGCTCGGAGGGAATCCGGGGAGGCTGCGCTGCACCTGTTCGAGCAGGGCCTCGCGGGAGAAGGCTTGCCGGTAGAGTTTCTCGGAAACCGCGTCTCCGGCGTAGAGGCCGCGAAAGGGAGCGTAGTCGAACCCGTGCGCGATCTCATCGATCTCGCCGATGGAGATGCCGGCTTGGGCGAGGCAGGATTCAATGGCGTGGAGGGGAAAGTCGCCGGTATGCTTTTTGCCGCTGAATCGCTCTTCCGCGGCGGCGGCAATGATCTCGCCATCCACCAGGAGCGCGGCGGCGGCATCCATGCCCTGGGCGATGCGGTATTCGCGCTCTTCGAGGCCGGGAAAGGCGGCGCGCTTGAACGGCACGGCATTTTCCAGTCCGCTGATGCCCAACACCTTCATGATTGCCTCGTGGGCGGTTCCTTGAACCTGGGTGGTTTCCCCGGTCTCAAAATCGAGACAAAGGGCACCCATTGTTGGTAGAACAACACGGGGTCAAAGACCTAGTTCAAAGAGGTTCGCTCCCCTGTTGATTGTACCGAGAGAGGTATCCCCCTTGCACATGAATCGCTTACGGGAGTCTGGCTGAGTGTCGGATGGCGAAGCGCAGTTCCAACTTGGCGGTGCACCTGTTCAGATTGCGGGAATGCGTCCCTCTTCTGAACGCTGGTTTTGAGAGGCATGGCAACGGAGTGGATACTGAGAGCACCTGGGAGGCGGAAATGAGCGAGTATGTGACGTTGCAGACGGCGGACGGGCACCAGTTGAGTGCCTACGTGGCGCGGCCCGAGGGCGAGCCAGTGGCCGGCCTGGTGGTGGTTCAGGAGATCTTCGGGGTGAATGGCCACATCCGTTCGGTGGCCGACGGCTATGCGAGGGAGGGATTCCTGGCCGTGGCTCCGGCCCTGTTCGACCGCATCGAGCGGGGCGTGGAACTGGGTTACGAAGGGGCCGACCTGGGACGGGCCATGGGGTTCCTACCCAAGCTCGATCCAGACAAGTCACTGGCGGATGTTGCCGCGGCGATTGAGTTTGCCGGGAATGCGACGGGCAAGAAGGTGGGCGTGATCGGCTACTGCTACGGAGGAACCATTGCCTGGCTTGCCGCGGCGCGGCTACGGCCGGCTGCCGCAGTTGGCTACTATGGGGGCCGCATTGCCAACTATGCCAGCGAGCCGCTCCACGCGCCCGTACTGCTGCATTTCGGCAGGCAGGATGCGCATATCCCCGCCGAGGAAGTGGAAAAGATTCAGGCGGCGCACCTCGAGGTGGAGATCTACTGGTACGACGCGGGGCACGGGTTCAACCGCGATGTGGGCGCAAGCTATAACGAGCCGGCGGCGCAGGAAGCCCGCGGCCGTTCGCTGGCGTTCCTGAAAAAGTACCTGGCGTAGCCAAGCGGTCTTGGGGAAAAGGGCTCGGCTACTCCATGGTGTAGAAGGCGAGCATGAAGCGGTAGTAGGACCACAAGTCCACTTTGGATGACATTTCATACGTGGAGTGCATCGAGAGCAGGGGAATGCCCACATCGAGCACTTCCATATCGCGCATGGACAGGAAGCCGCCGATGGTGCCGCCCCCGCCGACATCGACCCTGGGAGTCTGCGTTTGCCACGCGATTTGGTTTGCATCGAGCAGGTGCAGCACGCGCGCCGTGAACTCCGAGTTGGGGTCGAAGCCCGCGCCGTATTTCTTGATGGTTACGCCAAACCCGACAACCGCGGCGTTGGAGTTCTCGGAGTTTTGCGGAAAGATGGGGTTCACGCCGTCATTGGTGTCGGCGGAGAGAACTTCGGCGCGGGCCAGAGCTTGGCGCACGTCGAGCGCGGTTGCCGGCCTGGCCTGGGCGTCGATGAGCGCCGTGAAGGCGGTGTCGAGAAACTGGGAATCCGCGCCGGTGTCATTGACCGATCCGACCTCTTCAAAATTCGTGATGTAGGCGAAGGCGGTTTTGCGGGGCGAGCTTTTCAGGTCGAGGAGCGCGCGCGTGCTGGCATAGGCCGAGAGCTTGTCGTCCTGGCCCCAGGAACCGATCAGTCCCGCGTCGATGCCGACGTCGGCGGGCTGCGTGGCGGGCACGAGCTCGAGTTCCGCGGCAACCAGGTCCTCATCGCGAATCTTGAAGCGCTCGCGCAGCGCGGCCATGACCGCGTCGGCGACGGACGAGTCAGTGCCGGGAATGCTGCCGGCGACCGGGTTCATCTCTTCGCCGGAAAAGACCTCAGTGTAGGTGCGGGTGCGCAGCAAGCGGTCGGAGTGGGGCGCCGCATCGGGAATGACAAAGACAGGATCGCCGGGGGCAAAGCCGATGTTGACCTCGATGCGGCGTCCGTCCAGCGTGTCGATGCGTCCCACCAGCGCCATGGGCAGGTTGGCCCACTGATAGCGCTTGAGGCCTCCGTAGGGAATGGTCTTGAGCAGGGCAACCGAGCCGGGCGCATTGACCACGGGCCGGGCCTTGAGGTTGATGTGCGGCGAGTCCTGATGCGCGGCAACCATGCGGGAACCGGATTGGATGGGATCTGTTCCGATCACGGCAAACAGCACGGCGCGCCCGCGGTTGTTGAGGATGAGGCGCGCGCCCGGCTTCACCTGGGCGGGCGAGGTGAAGTCGTCGAACCCGGCGCCGTGGGCAAGGCGGATCAACTCGGACTCAGACAGCGAGGCGGACTTGGCGTGGCGCAGGTAATCCTTGTACGGCGCCGCGAACTCAAGGGTCTGCGTCTTCTGCTCCGGGGTTATGGTGAGCCACGCAGATTTGGCAGCCACTTTTCCCGAGTCGGCGGCGGCATCTTTGACCTGAGCAGAACAGAATGCGGATAGAAAACAGAAAATCAGCGCCAAGGGCGCGATTCGATTGAAAACCATGGCTGAATATACAACGGAAAACCGTGCAATGTCATGCGGATCGCTGGGGGTTCGCGGCTGGTGGAAACCCGCGTTTGAGGCACAGGCAAGCGAGAACGCTGCTCTCCAGCCGACCTGGAGAGCAGCGATACACTTCGAGCGGCGCGGCCGGCAATTCGTAGGCATTGCCCTGTGCGCGTGTTCCAATCAAACGATCCGTTTGCCTTGAGTCTCTACTTTGCCGCAACGGCGGCGGCCTTCTTCTGGAGAGCCCAGCGGCGCTTAACGGCTTCCGCGATGCGCTTGCGGCCTTCGGGGGAGATGTCCCTTTTCACCGGCCTGTCCGGTTTTACCGCAGCAATTGGTGCGTCAGTCTTCCTGGGCCTGCCGGCCTTTCTCTTCGCTACGGACGTGCCAAATCCGCTCAACAATGTGCGTGCAGATTGCAGCCGGGCGATTTCCCGATCGATGCTTGCCAAAATGTCTGAAAGTCCCATATTCTCCCCTATTTGGTTCAGACGACTTTTCGTGCCTTGGGTTACAGCGAAATTCAAATAACTTCATCTGGGATAGTTGGCCTTGTGGGGGAATACTTTCACAACGCCCGTCTCATAAGCTCTCAACTCTGGCACATAGGCTGGGAGCGCGCTCACAGTGGAAATTTGGGTGGAATCTGTGCTCCGTTCCAGCAACTCTACTCGCTTGGCTGAACAGCCACAATCGGAGAGCCTGCCGGGCATCGAATGAGTTTCGAAACAAAACCGGCCGCAATAAATTGGGACTTATCAAGCAAGTTTTCACCGGTAGATTCCTGGTGGCGCTCGAATTTCGGGACAGGAGGCATCCAAGCTCCTTGCCGCGCTCCCGATGCCTGGTTGCGCGCGCCCGGTGAAGTGGAAGAAATCGCTTTTTCATGGGGAAATTCTTCCAGTGAGCAACGTCTGGAAGAGTATGCGGCTTCTTGAACCAATTGCCGGCATGCACTCGACGAAACCATCCTTCCAGGTGTGGAATGGTGGCGTCGGCAAAGCTAACGCGTCTGCGCCGGCTGCCGTTCCACACAGAGAAAGGTTGCTTCCGTGACTCTCCGCTCTTTTCGTTTTCTTCTCGCTGCCTGTGTTCCGTTGACCTTGGCCTGCGCCGCGCACGCGCAAACGCCGGCGCCCGCCGCCAAGGCTCCCGCGACTGCTCCCGCCCAGGCGCCGCCCAACTTCTGGCAGCCGCCGGCGCCGCATGAGAATGCGCCTCTGGGTGAGATTCCCAGCATGCCCGGAGATGGCGCCGGGGCCTACAAGACTCACCAGTACCGCGACCTGTTTGCCGAGCAGGGGCATGCTCCGGCGGAAACCAAGGCGAAGATCGAGAAGGCCTTCCAGCAGCTCTTTCATGGCGACGGGCAGGAGGAGCGGGTCTATTTCGAGACCGGCGCGAACGAGAATGGGCCGCTGGCCTACATCACCGACTGGGCCAACAACGATGCGCGCACGGAGGGCATGAGCTACGGCATGATGATCGCCGTTGAGCTGGACAAGAAGCGCGAGTTCGATGCGCTGTGGAACTGGTCGAAGACGTACATGCTCGTCACCGACCCGAACAATCCTTCGGTGGGTTACTTTGCGTGGTCGATGGGTACCGACGGCTCGGCGCGGTCGACGGGCGCGGCGCCGGACGGCGAAGAATACTACACCATGGCGCTTTACTTTGCGGCGCATCGGTGGGGCAACGGCACGGGCATTTACAACTACCAGGCCGAGGCCGACAAGATTCTGCGCGGCATGCGCCATCACCCTGTGCTGAAGGGGACGGGGCCATTCCGGATTCATCCCGAAGATGCGCCGTTCGTCAATCCAGACCATCCCTGGCCGAGCCCGAACAACGCCGCGATGCTGAAAGAGTGGGCCGCCAAAGGGGCGCCGAAGTTCCGCTTCCCGCGTGGACCGCAAACGGAGACGATTGGGCCCATGGTCGATGAAGCGCACTTCATGATTCGCTTTGTGCCGAATGTCGAAGGCGGCAGCACGGATGCGTCGTATCATCTGCCGGCCTTCTACGAGCTTTGGTCGCGCTGGGGACCGGCGGAAGACCGGGCATTCTGGGCCAAGGCCGCGGATGTGAGCCGCGATCTGTTCACGAAGATCACCGGGTCCGAGACCGGGCTCACGCCGGACCGGAACAACTTCGACGAGACGCCGATCGTGATGCGCGACGGGACGCCGCTGCCGTTCAGCTATGACTCGTGGCGTAGCGTCAGCAACTGGTCGGTGGACTACAACTGGTGGAAGAAGGATCAACGGGAGACGGTGCTGAGCGACCGCATTCAGAAGTTCCTGGCCAGCGAAGGAATCGACAAGTTTGTTGACCGCTACACGCTGGATGGCAAGCCGCAGTCGACGCGGCACTCCGTGGGCATGCTGGCAACAACAGCGGTGGGCAGCTTTGCGGCTACGCCGGGGCCGATCTCGAAGGCCTTTGTGGATGCGCTGTGGAATACGCCGGTTCCCTCAGGCGAGCAACGCTACTTCGACGGCATGCTCTACCTGATGAGCATGCTGCACTGCAGCGGGAATTTCCAGATCATCGAACCGAAGTAAAGAGGCGGTTCTGGATTGGGTTTGCGTATTCAGAGCCTGGCGATGACGGACTTGATTTGCGTGTACTGCTGCAAGCCGTCTTCGCCAAGTTCGCGGCCGATGCCGGACTGCTTGAAGCCGCCGAACGGGGCACGAGTGTCAAGCACGTTGTAGCAATTCACCCACATGGTTCCGGCGCGGACGCTGTGGGCCACGGCAAGGGCCTTCTTCATGTCGCGCGTCCAGACGGCTGCTGCCAGGCCGAATTTCGTATCGTTGGCGCGGGCAATTACCTCGTCCATACTCTTGAACGGAATGACGCTCATGACCGGTCCGAAGATTTCTTCGCGCGCGATCGTCATCTCGTCGCGCACATCGGCGAAGACAGTGGGGCGGACGAAGTAGCCGCGCGTGCCCAAGCGCTCGCCGCCGCACGCAAGCGTGGCGCCTTCGCTCCGCCCCGCTTCAACATAGCCCATCACCCGATCCAACTGCGTCTGATCGATGAGCGGCCCCAACTCGGTCTTGGCATCGAATGGATCGCCAACCACGCGCCTCTGCGCGCGCGCGATGCTCCTGTCCACGAAGCGCTCGTAGATGGTCTCTTCGACAAACACGCGCGAGCCCGCGCAGCAGGATTGCCCCTGATTGGAGAACAGTCCCATGTGCGCGCCCTCGACTGCCTCGTCGAGATCGATGTCTTCAAAGATAATGTTGGGGCTCTTGCCGCCGAGCTCCAGCGTGACGGGCTTCAGGTTCGACTTTGCCGCGGCCTCCATGATGAGATGGCCCACGTCGGTCGAGCCGGTGAACGCGACCTTGTCCACATCCATGTGTCGTGCAATCGCCGCTCCGGCCGTGGGTCCGAAGCCGGGCAGAATGTTGACGACGCCCTCGGGGAAACCGGCCTCCACAATAAGCGCGCCAATGCGTAGCGCGGAGAGCGGCGTTTGCTCGGCGGGCTTGAGGAGGACGGTGTTTCCGGCGGCCAGCGCGGGGGCGAGCTTCCACGCCATCATCAGCATGGGGAAGTTCCACGGAATAATCTGTCCCACCACTCCGATGGGCTCACGACGCGTGTAGCAAAGATATTCGCCATCGATGGGAATGGTTTTGCCCTGGATCTTGTCTGCCCATCCGGCAAAGTATCTGTAGCAGGCGGCGGTCTTTGCGACGTCGATTGTCTTGGCCACGGAAAGCGCCTTGCCGTTATCGAGCGACTCCAGCCGCGCCAGTTCATCGCCGTGGCTCTCAATGAGTTCGGCGAGCCGATAGAGGAGACGGCCGCGCTCCGATGCGCGCATCCTGCGCCATGGCCCGCGCTCGAACGCCGCACGAGCCGCGCACACAGCGCGGTCCACATCCGCGGCAACTGCTTCCGCAACCTGGCAGATCACCTCGCCGGTGGAGGGATTGACGGTGGCAAAGGTGCGGCCCGACTCGCTTGCAACCCAGCGGTTGTCAATCAGCAGCTTCAACTCGGGAAGTGCGACCGCCGTAGTCGCTGGCAGGGAATCGATGGAAGCCATGGGGAAGTCTCCTAGAGAAGAGCTCATCGCGACGCAGACAGGGCGGCCACGGCACGATGCGCGTGCCGACTCCCGCTCTTGCACGCAACAATGTGTTGCAGCCAGTTTCTGTAGATAACCGCAGCGGAGCTTTGCCATGCAATTTGGACCTGCGCGTTCTCTATGGCGGCCGCGACGCGCGTCAGCAGCGCGGTACGGCGGTGCGCAATCGCCTCCTCGCGCAGCGCCCGCAACTCCGCCTCTGTAGCGGAATCGAAGTAGCCATGCGGCAGCGGTGGGTAAACATGAGACTCACCCTTGAGATAACGGCCCACATCCCTGCGATACTCGCGCATCAGGGTGTCGGCCTCGTATTCCAGGTGCCCTTGAAAGAAGACAAAGAGGCTTTGTTCCTGCTTGACGAAGGTGTCGACACCATCTTCGACGATTTGCGAGAGCACGGTATAGCCGCTTGCTGTCAGGTCCTCTTGCGCCACGCCGTTCCAGCGCGAGTGAGGAACATGAAACCGCGGCGGCAGGTTGTGCGTCAAGGGATGCGGAGAGACTTGAGCGCACTCAAAGATGCCAAAATTCTTCTCGTGGCTCTTGCGGCGACCGATGCCATCCATGTGCAGAATGGCGGCATGCGCGGCCAAGCACGACCAAACGGCGGAATGGGTATTGCCGCGCGCCCACTCCAGTAAATGGGTAAAGCTCTCCCAGTAAGGCTCGTCGCGCAGGCTGGCCTTCTTCGGCTCTCTTCCAGTAACAATGAGGCCGTCGAGGTGAGTGTCCCAAAGCGCATCGACGCTTGCGTAGTGGCTGGCGAAATGGTGCCCGCCCGACTCGGCCTGCGAAAGGCCGGGCAAGGTATAGAACGAGACGTGAATGGGAATGCCGTCGGACGCGGAGTCAAGCAGAGAGACGAACTGGCGCTCGGTCGCCTTGAACGCCGTGCCGGCCATGTTGTTGACCAGCCCGATGGTGACGCATTGACTTGCTCGCTCGTCGCGTTGCGGCTGTTCGGCACGGTGCGACGCTCGCGTACTAACGTGCGAACGATCGAGGCCGAAACGGTTTGAGTCAATGTTCACGACCATTCTGCTTCTCCTTTCCGGAGTCTCTTCTTCGTGCTCCGCAACTCCGGATCTCTAAACTGTTGCCGCTAGCGCCTGGTCGAGGTCTTCGACGATGTCGTCGATGTGTTCGATGCCGACGCTGAGCCGGATCATCTCAGGGAGTACTCCTGCATTGCGTTGCTCCTCGGCCGCCATCTGCCGATGCGTGGTGGATGCGGGATGGCAGACAAGCGACTTTGCATCGCCCAGGTTGACGAGCCGGGTAACGAGCTTGAGCGCGTCGTGGAACTTGACCGCAGCTTGATAGCCGCCCTTGATGCCGACGGACATGAGCGAGCAAGCGCGACCTTGCAGGTATTTCTGCGCCAGCGCATGATAGGGGCTCTCGGGAAAGCCGGCGTACCTCACCCATTCCACTCTGGAATCGGCGCGCAAAAACTCTGCGACCTTCCTGCCGTTCTCCACATGGCGCTCCACGCGCAACGCAACCGTCTCGATGCCTTGCAAAAGGAGAAACGCGCTCAGTGGCGACAGGACGGCGCCCCCGGTGCGCAGATAGACGCTGCGGCAGCGCGCGATGTACGCGGCCTTTCCGAAGTGATCGGTGTAGACCATGCCGTGATAGGAGTGATCGGGCTGCGTGAAGGCCGGAAAACGCGCGCTGTGCCGATGCCAGTCGAAGTTGCCGCTGTCCACAATGACGCCGCCGAGCGTGGTGCCGTGTCCGCCGAGAAACTTGGTGAGCGAATTCACCACGATGTCCGCGCCAAAGTCGATGGGCTTGAGCAGAATAGGCGAGGCAACGGTATTGTCCACGATGAGGGGAACACCGTGCTCGTGGGCCACGCGCGCCAGACCCTCGAGGTCGCAGATGTTGCCGGCAGGATTGCCGACGCTCTCGCAGAAGACAGCTCGGGTGTTTTCGTCGATGAGCTTTGCGATGGACTCGGGTTGGTCGCTCTCCGCGAAGCGCA
>Ga0302320_10026436_pt1 | contig 11240 bp, 5 predicted proteins | sample Bog_T0_3_FD_202130 | JGI IMG/M metagenome (GOLD analysis project Ga0302320, IMG submission 202130) | Peat permafrost microbial communities from Stordalen Mire near Abisko, Sweden - Bog_T0_3 | ecosystem: Environmental > Terrestrial > Soil > Wetlands > Peat | place: Sweden: Abisko, Stordalen Mire... | reverse complement strand
CAACCCCGGCGTCCTGCTCAACAATGACCCGCAGGTCCATCTCAAGAACTTCAAGCCGATGCCGGCCGCAGACCCTCTGGTTGACCGTTGCATCGAATGTGGCTTCTGCGAATCGCAATGTCCCTCGCATGGACTGACTTTTTCGCCGCGTCAGCGCATCGTTGCTTGGCGCGATCTCTCCCACCGTGCAGCCGCCGGCAATAATCCAGCCACCCTCGATCGCAGTTTTGTCTATAACAGCCTCGACACCTGTGCCGGCTGTGGCCTCTGCGCTACCGCCTGCCCCGTCGGCATCGACACCGGCGATCTCACGCGTCTTCTGCGCGGGCGCAACCTGGGTACTGCTTCGCTTCATATAGGAGAGTGGACGGCAGATCACTTTGGCATAGTAGCCTCCGCCGCGCGCGCTGGTCTTGCCGTCGGTCACGCTGCCGCCAGCGTCGTTGGCGATGGCGCACTAGCCGCCCTCTCTCGTGGAGCATGGAAGCATCGCATGCCGCGTGCCGCCACACCACCCGCCGCATATCAAGGCACGGGCGATTCGGTCGTGTATCTGCCCGCCTGCGGAGGCCGCATCTTCGGCGCAAATAACGCGCAGGAGGCATCCCTGTCCCAAGTCGTCATGCAGCTTCTTGTCCGCGCCGGATACGCGCCGCGTCTGCCCGAGGGCTTCGATGCACTCTGCTGCGGCCAGATGCTGGAGAGCAAAGGCATGGCCAATGCAGCCGACCATATGGCCGATGCCGCCACCGATGCGTTGTTGCAGGCTGCCGACGATGGCCATGGCGGATTCTATCCCGTCATTATGGACGCCAGCACCTGCTCCTCGCGCATGATGCATCACCTCGATGGCCGCCTGCCATTTTACGATTTCCACGAATTTGCCCACGACGCGCTTCTGCCCCGCCTGCGCATCACGCGCAAGCCGGGACCCATTGCGATGCATATCAATTGCAGCGTGCGCCGTTCAGCTTCCGACGCCAAGTTGCGCAATCTTATCTCGGCCTGTGTGGATCAGGTTGTCGAGCCCGCCGGTGTTCTCTGCTGCGGATTTGCCGGCGACCGCGGCTTCGTCGTTCCAGAACTCACCGCGCACGCCCTGCGCAAGGTCCATGAAGCTCTTCCCGCCAACTGCTGCGAGGGCGTCTCCACCAACCGCACCTGCGAGATTGGCCTCACCGCCGAAACCGGCCGTCCCTACCGCTCCATCGCATATCTGCTGGAAGAGTGCAGCCGGGAGGAAACCATGGTGGCCTGCTGACTCCGGTTAGTCCTTCCCATTCTTGCCAATCTAAAGTTACGATCTTCGTGAAAGGACCTCACCTTGCACCCCTGGCAGCAGGTATACGATCCACTGGGCAACATCTGGCTTTCGTCGCTGATAGCGGCGTTACCCATTCTTTTCTTTTTTGTTGCACTGGCAGTTCTCCGCATGAAGGGGCATCTGGCCGGCACGCTCACCGTCGTTCTCGCGCTCCTTGTGTCGGTCTTCTTCTATAGAATGCCGCTCAGAATGGCGCTCGCTGCCGCCGGTGACGGCTTCCTCTTTGGTCTGTGGCCCATTGCCTGGATCATCGTCACGGCCGTCTTCCTATACAAAGTTACCGTCAGGACCGGGCAGTTCGAGATCATCCGCGCCTCCGTCGTCTCCGTCACCGAAGACCAGCGCCTGCAGATGCTGATGGTTGGCTTCTCCTTCGGAGCGTTCCTGGAGGGTGCGGCCGGCTTCGGCGCTCCGGTGGCCATCACGGCAGCCCTGTTGGCCGGTCTAGGCTTCAATCCGCTCTACGCCGCTGGCCTTTGCCTCATCGCCAATACCGCGCCTGTGGCCTTCGGCGCAATGGGTATTCCCATGATCGTCGCGGGCCAGGTCACTGGAATCGATGCCTTCAAGATCGGCGCAATGGTGGGCCGCCAACTGCCGTTCCTCTCCTTTATAATCCCCTGCTGGATCGTCGCAATCATGGATGGCTGGCGCGGAGTGCGGCAGACCTGGCCTGCGATTCTTGTCTGCGGAGGCAGCTTTGCGGTGACCCAGTTTCTCACCTCCAACTTCATCGGTCCCCAGTTGCCCGATATCACCTCGTCCCTTGTGAGCCTTCTCTCGCTCACTCTGTTTCTCAAGGTCTGGAAGCCGAAGACCATCTTCCGTTTTCCCGGCCAGGAAGTGAGAATTAAAGCGACCAGCCACTCCACCGCGCAGGTGCTCAAGGCATGGTCGCCCTTCGCCATCCTGACTGTCTTCGTCACCGTCTGGTCGCTCAAGCCATTTGCCGAGCTCTTCGCCAAGGGAGGAGTTCTGGCCTGGACCGTCATCAGCTCTCCGGTGCCCATGCTCGACAGGCTTGTCATCAAAGTGCCGCCCATCGTCAACGCGCCCACTCCCTACGGATCGATTTATACCTTCAACTGGTTATCCGCCACCGGAACGGCAATCCTGCTTGCGGCCCTGGTCAGCGTTTTAGTCCTGCGCATGAAGCCCTTGCACGTGTTCGAGACCTTCTTCAGCACCTTGAACGAACTCAAGATGCCTATCTTCACCATCGGAATGGTGCTGGCCTTCGCCTATATCGCCAACTACTCCGGCCTGTCCGCAACCCTTGCCATGCTATTGGCTGCAACGGGCGTTATCTTTCCATTCTTCTCGCCATTCCTGGGATGGCTCGGCGTCTTTCTCACAGGGTCGGACACCTCCTCCAACGCCCTCTTCTGCAATCTGCAAGCCAACACCGCCCATCAGATTCACGTCAGCAACACGCTGCTGGTCGCGGCTAATTCCAGCGGCGGAGTCACCGGCAAGATGATCTCTCCACAGTCCATCGCGGTTGCCACTGGAGCGGTCGGCCTGGTCGGCCACGAGTCGGACCTCTTCCGCTTCACCTTCAAACACAGCCTGATGCTTGCCGGCCTGGTTGGCGTCATCACCATGCTGCAGGCCTATCTTTTTCCCTGGATGATTCCCGGCAAATAAGCGGTAGTGGGTCAGTTTGATTAGTTTTGTTAAGGGCACGGCTTTAGCCGTGCTGTAAGCTGCTCATTACTCGTTGGGGCTTTAGCCCCTGAGGTCAGATTCGTTCAAACTGGCCCACTACCAAATAAGCAGAACGCCGCGCTGCACAGAGGCCGCTCGTGACAAAATAGTAGATAAACCATCATGCCAAACGAGACCGCCTCTACTTCTGAGCCTGCCGCTGAATCCATCGCTGAGTCCGCTGCCGAAACCGCGTTTGAAATCACCGTTGAGTCCGCCCTTGAATCTCCCGCCGAAGCACCCGAGGAATCCTTCGCCGATCTGCTCGCTCAGTTTGAGCACACCCATTCTCACCAGGCGGAGGGAGCGAAGCAGTTGCAAGGTACCGTCGTCTCGCTCGACGCCGAGTCTGTCTATCTCGATATCGGTTATAAGTCCGAAGGTATTCTGCCGCGCAGCGCCTTTGACAACAACGCTGATGGGGTCTCCGCAGGCGATCAGTTTCCCGTCTCGGTAAAGGGCCGCAACGCCGAACGCTACTACGAGCTCTCGCGGCACAAGGTGGTGCAGCCGACGGATTGGGCCTCGCTGGAGGAGGCCTTCACCCAGAAGACTCCCGTGGTTGGCATTGTCACCGCGCTGGTCAAGGGTGGCCTCACCGTCGATGTTGGCGTGCGCGCGTTTATGCCCGCCTCGCGCAGCGGCACGCGCGATGCCGCCGAGTTGGAGAAGCTGGTCGGCCAGGAGATCGCATGCCGCATCACCAAGCTGGACGTGACCGAGGAAGACGTGGTCGTTGACCGTCGCGTCATCTCCGAGGAACTGGCGCGCGCGCAGGCGCAAGGCCTCTACTCCGAGATGAAAGAGGGCGACCTCGTTCGCGGCGCGGTGCGCAGCTTCACCGCCTATGGCGCATTCATCGATCTCGGCGGAATCGACGGCCTGCTCCACGTCAGCGATATCTCATGCAGTCGCATCAACTCTCCAGAGGATGTGCTCACCCTAGGCCAGGAACTCCAGCTCAAGGTCCTCAAGGTCGATGCGGAGGGTCAGCGCGTCTCTCTTGGCCTCAAACAGCTTGAGCCGGAGAAGTGGGACTCCGCGGCAGAGAAGTACAAAGTCGGCCAACGCATCACCGGGACCGTTACGCGGCTCATGGACTTCGGCGCGTTCGTCGAGCTGGAGCCGGGGATCGAAGGCCTCATCCATGTCTCCGAAATGTCGTGGGTCAAGAAGGTCCATAAACCCAGCGACATCCTCAAGCCGGGAGACACAGTGGAAGCCGTGGTCCTCTCCGTCAAGCAGGAGGAGCGGCGCATTGCACTCGGCCTGAAGCAGGCGCTGGGCGATCCGTGGGCCGACGCACCCAGTAAATTTCCTGTGGGTGCGGCAATCGAGGGCCCAGTGACGCGCCTGATGAACTTCGGTGCATTCGTGCAACTGGCCGAGGGCGTCGAAGGCCTGGTCCATGTCAGCGAGGTCACCGCCGAACGACGTATCAACCATCCGCAGGACGTGCTGCGCGTCGGCCAAACCGTCAAGGCGCTGGTGCTTGCCATCGATCCCGAGAAGAGGCAGTTCAAGCTCAGCATCAAGCAACTGGTGCCCACCAGCATCAAGGAGTATCTGGCCGAGCACAAGGTCGACGATGTGGTCTCCGGGCGCGTCGTTGAGCAGTCGCCGGACAGTGCCATCGTCGAGCTCGGAGAAGGAATTCGCGCCACCTGCCGAATAGCGGCCAGCGCTTCCGCCGCGGCAAACGTGAAGAAGAGCACCGCCGGAGTCGATCTCTCCGCCTTGACCTCCATGCTCAACGCCCGCTGGAAGGGAAGCGCGCCGGTAGCCGGTAGCCAGCCGGAGCCGTTGAGCGTCGGTCAGATTCGCAGCTTCCGCATCGTGCAACTCGATCATGAAACGGAAAAAATCGATCTGCAATTGGCTTAAATGGAAAGTTTGCCGGATCAATGAATGTTGATAGTGCCGCTACGAGCCTGCAACCACCTCACCGCGCAGAATCGTATGCTGCAATTCGCCCGTCGCCGAGTTCACATTGAAGTTTGCATGTCTGCCCACGGCGATCCCGCCCAGGTCCTCCGTCCCAAGCATCTTCGCCGGATTGCGGCTCGCCACACGCACCGAAGTCGCCAGGCTGGCACCGGTAATACGCCGCAGATTCGCCACCGCGCGGTCCATCGTCAACACCGATCCGGCCAAAGTCTCCACGCCATTGGCCAGGTCGCTCGCCAACAGGCAGCGTCCATCCTTCACAGTTACTTCCAGCTCACCCAGCCGGTAATTTGCATCCGGCATTCCCGTCGCGGAGATGCCGTCCGTCACCAGGATCGCCCGTTCCTCTCCCTTGGCGCGCAGCCATAGCCGCACAAACTCCGGCGCCACGTGGATGCCGTCGCAGATCAGCTCGGCGTACAGCGGCTCCGCGTCCAGGACTACCCCGGCGATTCCCGGCTCGCGATGGTCAAGCCTGCGCATGGCGTTGAACGTGTGTGTCGCGCTGATTGCTCCGGCTGCAATCGCCGCGCGTGTCTCGTCCGCGGTCGAGTCCGAGTGTCCGACGCTTACGCGTGTGCCGGATTTTGTGGCGTATCCGATCAGTTCCAGCGCTCCCTGCGTCTCCGGCGCAATCGTCATCAGCCGAATGTGCCCGCGCGCGGCCTGCTGGAACCGCTCGAAGAGTGGGACCGAAGGCGGCTGGAGCTCAGCCGCGGGATGCACGCCGCGCTTGGCATGGGAGAGGAACGGTCCTTCCAGATGGATTCCCACCGGCTGCGCGGCCTGCGCTGGTTCGTCCTTCTTCGCTGTATCGATTGCGTCGGCAATGCCTTCCAGCGCGCGCAGCGTTCGCTCCACCGGAGCGGTCACTGTGGTCGCAAGGAAGTGTGCCACTCCCTTCGTCGCCAGAAATCGGCCGATGCCGCCAATCGCCTCGGCCGTTCCCTCCATTGCATCGTGCCCCGCCGCGCCATGCACATGAATGTCGAAGAACGCTGGCGTAAGCGTGGATTCCTCTGTTGTAGGCTCTCCGGCTTCAATGCTGACAATCGTTCCATCCGCCCCAATCGCGATCCGCGGATTCTCCACCACTCCATCCGCAGTAATCAGTCGCCGCGCTCGTAGCAGTTCTACCTTCATTGTCCAGCCCCAGCAGCAGCAGTTGGCGCGCTTGCTGGAATTGCGGATACCGCAGGAGCGGGTGGAATCCCCAGATCCTCCGTGCTTGGCAGCGTCTTCATCTCAGTCCACTGACGCTGTGCGCTACGAATCTTGTCCGCGCGCGCCATCCAAATCTGGGCCGCATAGTCGTACTGCTCCAGGTTGTTGCGCAGCCAGTAGGGACGGTTACTGCGCAGCCACGCCGATTCGTACAGGTCGCGCAGCAGGGTATAGCCGTTGCGCAGGTCCTGCATCCGTCCGTTGATCCCGTTCAGGTCTGAGAGTTCGCGGCTCACGCTGGCGTGCGTCTTGCGGTCTGTGCTGGAGGTTGCCACTATGGCCCGCGCGTATCCTGCCGCCATCTCGTCGGCAAGCTGAAACTTAAGCCCAATAAAGTCCATCCTCCGCGCGCCCAGCTCCATCGCGTCCACCGCATCCGGCTCTCGCAGGTTGCTGCTTGCCGCGCCGTACTTCGCCGCATCGTACATTGTCGATGCCGCGTCCGGCATACCATCGCTCGCAACCGCAGCTCTCGTTCCGGCCACCGCGCGAGCCTGCGCGATCAGCGTCAGCGCCGCCTCGGCGTGCATGCGCATATCGTGTGTCCAGGGCCGTACCTGCGCGGCCGTCTTCTGCCCATCCTTCGACCATGGATCCAGCCAGAACAGGGTGTTGGTGGCGTCGCCCACCTGCGCCTGGTCCTTCAGCACCGCATGTGCCGCCATTAACTCAAGCTGCGCCTGGTTCAGCGCGCCAGACGCATCCCCATGGAACACTTGCGCGTAGCTCTGCTCGAATGCATCGATCGAAGATTCGCCCGCCTGCCACGCTGCCGCTGCGCCGAACAGAATCCCATACCAGTCCTGGTTGATCAGTCCCTCGCCGTCGTCGTTCCAGATAGTGTTCAACTGACCCGTCGAGCCCATCTTCTGCCCGTCGCGCGTGAACTGTTGAATGTTCGCTAGTGCGACATTATTGTCCGGGTATACCACGCGGAAGTTATGAACGCTGGGCGAGACCCACGTCTCGAAGCCCGCGTTCACGAACGGAGTCAGCAGCTTTGTGAAGCCCTTCGGTTCCGCGTTATAGCCCCATGCAATCGCAATTGTGGAATCCTTGAAGCTTTGCGGCAGCGTCTTCAGCAGCTCCGGTGAGTCCTGCGCAATGTCGCCCCAGAACAGCAGTCTGCGCTGTAGCGGCTGTAACGCGGTCACTATCCGCTGCATAAAGTCGAGATAGACTGGCGCAAGCCCGCGCTCGTCCACATCGGCCTTGGTCTGGCCCACGCCCAGGTCCACCGTCTCATCCGCGCCGATATGCAGAAACGGGCCTGGATACTCCGCCGCAAGCTCCGTGAACTCCTGCTTGATTAACGCAATCGATCCCGCCTGGCCGGGCGCTAGCACTGCGCCATGCAGCGTCTCCGCCAGCGGCTGGTATTGCTCCCACAGAAGTTGATTATGTAGATGGCCGAAGGCCTCCTGCTCCGGCACAATCGTCACATGGTAGAGATGCGCGTAGGCCACCAGGGCCGCTGCATCCGCCGCGCTGATGCCGCCGCCGGGGGGCGCAATCAACGGGTTTGCCGCATAGCTCGCCGTATGCTCGAAGTATGGCGAGTAGAGGTTGATCTTGTACGCTGCAATCGTGCGAATCAGCTTCTTCTCGAACTCCAGCGTAGTCACCGGCCCGCGCGACAGGTCGTCGTCCAGCCCGCGATATTTCATCGCCGGCCAGTCGCGTATGGTTGCCGTGTGCAGCACGGCGTTCGCGCCTGTCCCGGTCACAAGCTGCTTCACCGTTTGCAGTGCATAAAAGACACCCGCTTCCGTCGCCGCCGTTATGGCCAGTCCTTTGCCGTCGGGGATGATGGCATATCCTTCCGCCTGCATCTCTTCGGGCATTTCAATGGGTTGACTCGAATCTCCCGTGTTCGGCTGTCTCAGTGAGTCCCGATAGATAGCCTTCGAGAGCGAGGCCCCAAAGCGCGTCACCAGAATATTGACCGGCGAGGTGGTATTGACCGCAACGCCAAGCGACGCGAGGGTTGCCTTCAGGTCCTCAATCGCAAAACTGTCCTCGGCCGCACACGGGGCCGCGCAACTAATCTGCACGCCGCCCACCAGCGACTGCACCGCTCCGGCGCTCACCTCGCGCGGCATGGGGATCAGCTTCAGCGCCTGCGCTGGCAGGTTGGTCGCCGTCGGTACCTGCCGTATCTGTGGAGGCGCCGTCTGGGCCTTGGCCTCAAGCTGCATCCCAGTTCCAGTAGAGAGCAGCCACACCGCAATCAACGCCAAGCAGGATCGGATGTTCAACATGACCCTACGGTAAACCAGTCAGCCTGTACCAGGCCATTTGCTTTCTGCATGTACCTGCTTTTGAACCCCGCCGAACTTTGTGAATACCACGTTAATTTCACCAATTTCAGCAGAAGCCCCCGGAAAATTTGCCGTACATTCACATACCTTTGACAAGCTTAGGGAAACAAACGAGCAGGAGAACGTGGGCCAGGGCTGAATGCCTGATGAGTGGCGCGCGTGCTTCTGCTTCTAACAATGATTTCCAGCGAGGTCCCATGAAGAAGCAACTTCTAGCGGCGACTACGGCGATGGTGGTACTCGGAGTATTCGGGTCCGTGTCGCTGAATGCGCAGACTGGCACAACATCGCCAACAACTAGCTCCAGTACGATGGTGGCCCAAAATACTGTGAAGGCTGATCTGTTGGCTGCACAAACCCCATCGCTGCATGCGGCGGCTGGCGCTGCTGCACCGGCGCCAGCTTTCGACCCTGAATTCCCCGCCGCGATCCATTACAAGGGCGTCACCATTACGCCGGTTGCCTTCTTTGCGGGTGAAGGTGTCTGGCGCCAGCACGCGCTCAACTCCGACATCAACTCGCCGTTCAACTCGATTCCGGTGCCCGGAGCGAACGAAGGCCACATCAGCGAGTTGAACTTCTCTGGACGGCAGAGCCGTCTGGGCCTGCTGATCGAAGCCAACGAGGACAAATATAAGTTCAGCGGATACGCTGAGATGGACTTCCTGAGCGCGGGGGCAACCTCCAACAACAATCAGAGCAATAGCTATACCTTCCGTCAACGCCAGATCTGGGCCAAGGCGGAGACCACAGGCGGTTTCGCTATCTCCGGCGGTCAGATGTGGTCGCTGGTTACCAGAGATGGCACCAGCACCAACAACCGCACCGAGAAACTGCCCAACACCATCGACGCGCAATACTTGGTTGGTTTCTCCTGGGAGCGTCAACCCAGCTTCCGCATCCAGCAGCGCTGGGGCGATCCCAAGACCGGCGCCTTCACCGCGGCCATGTCGGTCGAGCAGGCGCAGATCACCAGCTTCACCGCAACCTCGGCCACCTCGGGCGCAGTTCCAACCAATTATTTCTTCGCCGGTGCCGGCACCGGCGGTGGCCTCTACAACGCCTATAGCGGTACATACGCCAACAACGTTGCCCCCGACCTCATCGTCAAGGGCGCCTGGGACCTGCCCAAGATGCACTTTGAATTGGGCGGCCTGGCACGTTTCCTGCGTGTCTACTACTTCCCCATCACGGGTGGCGGTGCTGTGGGCGCGGCTGCGTCATACACCTACTCCCCCAACCCCGTCGCAAATACCAAGGACGCGGGCGGCATCTTCGGCAATATCAGCGTCTCACCCAGCAAGTACGCGGACATCTCCTTCGAGGCGATGGCAGGTGACGGCACAGGCCGCTACGGATCTTCGCAACTCGCGGACGCCACCCTGCGGCCGGATGGAACGCTGGAGCCGATCCGCAACTACCATGGCTTGCTGAGTATTGAAACCCACCCCACGCCCAAGCTGGACGTCTTCGCCTACTATGGCGGCGAGTATGCGCAGCGCACAGTCTATACAACCGGGCAAGGCTACCTGATGGGATACGGCGCTCCCAACCTGGTCGATTCCTCCTGCTACAACCTGCCCACCAACCCCGCCTCCAGCACCGGTGGTTCGCCCAGCGCGCCCAGCAACTGCAACTCGCCAACCCGTTACATCCAGGAACCCATGGTCGGCTTCATCTATCGGGTTGCAAACAGCCCCAAATTCGGCCGCCTGCAGTACTGGGTTACCTACAACTACATGCAGCGTAATTTGTGGTCGGGCGTTGGCAGCGCGACAACGCCAAACGGCCCGCGTGCTGCCGACCCAATGGTCTTCATCAGCATGCGTTACTACATTCCGTAGATCGCCGCGAGCGACGTGAAACTCCTGCTTTCCTGGCCGGAGGTTGTGATTGCAAGCAGAACCAACCCAGCTGCTTCAGGTCATAACCTCCGGTTTTTCTTGTTTCATCTACAGTACGCGCGTGTGAGAATATCCTTCGGCAGTCAGCGCACTCAACAATTCAGCCACATGATCCGGGCCGCGCGTCTCCATCGTGATGTCGATAACAGTATCCCCCAGATTGACGCCGTAGTAGGCACGGTTGTGCAGCGTGTCCACGATGTTGGCGTGGAGCGCTGCGATCAGCCGAGTCAGGTCATGCAGTGCGCCAGGCTTGTCCAGCAGAACGATGCGCAGGCGCACCAGCCGTCCATCCTGCACCAGGCCGCGTTCAATAATGCGCGACAGCAGCGTCACATCGATATTTCCGCCGCACACCAGCACTGCCGTATGCGCTCCCTGTAGGCTGGTCCGGTGCTGCAGCAGGGCCGCCAGCGCAGCCGCTCCGGCCCCTTCGGCCAGCGTCTTCTCCCGCTCCAGCAGCATCAGGATCGCGGAGGCAATCTCATCCTCCGCCACGGTAACGATCTCATCGACGTAGCGCTCCACCAGAGGCAGCGTCAGGTCGCCCGCGCGCCGCACCGCGATACCGTCCGCAATGGTCGTAGCTGCTTCCAGCGTAACCGGCCGATGCGCCTCCACCGCCGCCTGCATCGACGCAAGCTTTGAGGTCTGCACCCCCACCACGTGTACCTCAGGCCGCATTTCCTTGATGGCGCAGGCAACGCCTCCAATCAGCCCACCGCCGCCGATAGGCACCACCACTGCTTCCAGCTTCGGAACCTGCTCCAGCAACTCCAGGCCAATCGTTCCCTGGCCCGCCATCACGCCTGC
>Ga0302320_10026434_pt1 | contig 11240 bp, 15 predicted proteins | sample Bog_T0_3_FD_202130 | JGI IMG/M metagenome (GOLD analysis project Ga0302320, IMG submission 202130) | Peat permafrost microbial communities from Stordalen Mire near Abisko, Sweden - Bog_T0_3 | ecosystem: Environmental > Terrestrial > Soil > Wetlands > Peat | place: Sweden: Abisko, Stordalen Mire... | reverse complement strand
ATCTCGAAGCAAAACTGGTCACCGGTGAGTCTAAGGAGCTACGTTCAAAACTACAACGTCCTCTTCAACTATGCCGTTCGGCGAGGGTACATGGCCACGAACCCGTGCTTGAAATTGGAGATGCCTGAGTCCGACCAAGTGGAGCCGCCCATTTTCACGGTCGAACAGATGAAGACGTTGCTACGACTCTGCTCGACAACCCGCGACTTGAAGGAATGCTTGCCCCTCGTGGCAATTGGCGCATTCGCAGGCATCCGGCCCACCGAAATCGAACGCCTCGACTGGGCACAGGTGGACGTGGTCCACAAGACGATCACCGTCTTGGGAGCCAAAGCCAAAGGAAGGGCTCGCCGGGTAGTCGATATGTCCGAGAACCTAGTCGCATGGCTTACCCCTGTTGCCAAGGAGTTCGGAGCCGTATTGCCTTACCGCGTGCGCGAACACCGGGATCGTCTTAAGGTGGCCGCTAAATGGGCAGATTGGCCTCACGACGTGCTCCGGCACTCGTTTGCCAGCTACCACCTCGCTTTTCACAGGGACCAGACCATCACCTGCTACCAGATGGGGCATGGGGACGCCCAGGTCCTCTACGCCCACTACCGCAGCATGGTGAAGCCGCCGGCGGCAACCGCTTTCTGGAACCTCTTCCCGCATAACCTTGAGGACTCGACTGCCGCCTGAAGGCCGCCAACATCAGAGGTGTTGAGACAAATGCCCTATTTCCACGCAACGACTAGGGATCGCATCCAGTCCATCCAACGACACGGAATCGGCGGTCTGCCCGGAGCACCAAAGGCATTCCCGGACTGCCAAGACGGCGTCTACCTCGCATCCGATCCCATGTTTGCTCTCGGCTTCCTCCTTGAGCGAGCTATGTCCGGTGCCTTCAAGAACATCACACCTCCTGAGGCTTTAGCCCAGTTCTGCGTGATTGTCGTCGATGGCTCACGAGTCGACCGCCGCAAGCTCGCTCGGGACCCGAATGTCGGCCAAGAAGGATTTTGGCTCTACGACGGAGTCGTGGACATAACTGCGATGCCGATCGTCTCAGCTGAGGATGTCACCAACACCCACTTCAAACTTGGACCAAAAAAATGACCGCACTCTGTTCCAAGGGGAAACGTCCGGATCCCGTAGTCGAGGCCGGCCGTAAAGCGGGCTTAGCAGGGAAGGACGAGGACGCCGGAGCGGGATCCCTCCCCCGTCACATCGACATCTCGAACGACTGCGAACGACTGGCTAGAGGCATACCCGCTCCGGTCCTAGCCATGGCACGCTCCTGAGCGAGGGGCTTGATATCCCCCAGGTTCAGCATGCGCCGGCTGGCGATCGCAAAGGGTGATTCGATGCGCTCCTGCGGGATGGTTATGCCGTAGGACTTGCCGATCAGGGTGGTGAGCCCGCAGAGATCGTTGCTCTTCCGGGAAGCCTCCGAGGCCGCGATGTATCCCTTTTTGTCCTCCGCTATCGCTCTCATAAGGGGCAAGGGATCGCCGAGCGTCCTAGCTGCCTGCGCCGCCAAGATTGCGCGACCCACGCGACCGTTGCCATCGAGGAAGGGGTGGATTCCAATGAAGCGGGCATGGTAAAACGCCAGGGCGGCACACTTCTGCGGGCCCGTCGTGGCTTGCGACATGATTTCGTCCATTTCGGCTTTGAGTCGTTCATGCTCGATCGGAACGCGCTGTGCCTCGGCTCCAAGGCTTCCCCCGAAGGTGGCTAATTCGCCGTCTTTGCGTGGGGCCCCGACATTCCTCTCCGCATCCCCAAAGGCAAGGGCATGGGCTTGGCGGATCTCGATCATGTTCGGGTTCAGATGGGCCTGGGTTTCAAGGTAGTCATGCGCCTCGACGAGCCCGAGAGTCGTACTGATTCGGTAGTCCTCCAATGTCCCTATCTCCGGCTTGCACCGGGTCTTGATACTGCTCCAGTCGGCCAGCTCCTGAAGCTTGCGATCAAAGGCCTCGATTGCGTTGGGAGTTGCGGCCGGGGCTGCGGTTTGAATTGAGGGCAGCATGGCTTTAGCCCTCGTACTGAGCCTTGAGCTTCGCCCGGACCTTTGAGATCTCGGCAGGCGACAGTTCAAACCCTTCGGCCTTCTGGTTTGCGACAGCCAGGGCAACCAGGTGGTCGAGACGCGCTTTGAGCTTCTCGGGCGTCAGCGGTTTCTTCGGGGGGACGTTCTTTGGAGCTTCCATACCTGCCATTGTAGCAGATGGCCCGCTCGACAGGCGAAATTCTGGCTAAAAAGGCCTCTGTGCTACCATCAGGGCATGGTTCAGACACGCCTTCCCCCCAAAGTAACCCGTGTGGTCCCCGGAGCACTCGAACGCCATGAGGCTGAGGACAATCTGCTATCCCTTGTCCTGACCAACGCTGAGGAGATGGTGGATATGTGTCTCGAGGGGGGCATCACCCCGGCCTCCTTTGGGTCCGGCAATCGCCAGGCGGTCTTTGAGATCATGCTCGATCTCCACAAGCGAGGCGCTCCGCCTCACGCTACCGTCGTACGAGAGGAACTTGAGCGCACTGGCCGATGGAAGGACATAGGGGGAGACGCGTTCTTCGACGGACTGCTCGACCGCGATGTGACCTTCGGGGCTGCGGAATACTTCATTAAGACCGTACACGACATCACGGTGCTGAGGAGCCTCCACCGTGCGACCGCCGACGTGGCGAACCAATGCAAGAATGGTCACGAAGACGTCCGGGCCTTCATTGACCAGGCCGAGGCGACGATCATGGCGGCCACAAGTGAGAGAACAGGCGACGAAGCCAACCCTCTAGCAGCGCACCTTGTCGAGTCCGTGGGCCGCGTTACCGAGGCGATCAACTCGGGAGGAGTCCCCCGCGGACTTTTGACCGGCTTCAAGTCGCTGGACGAAATGACATACGGCTTTGAGCCAGGAGACCTTGTTATCATCGCCGGCCGCCCGTCGATGGGGAAGACGACGTTGGCTATCAATATCGCTGAGAACATTGCTCTCGGGAAGAACAGGGCGGGAGGCAAACCCGGACCCGTTCTAGTATTCTCTCTGGAGATGAAGGGGCACGTGCTGGGCCTCAAAATGCTCGCTTCCCAGATGCATGAGCCGCTCTGCCGGTTCAAGGAAGGCATGGTCGATAAGAAGAAGGTGGACGCTGCCGCCAAGCGATTGGGCGAAGCGCCCCTCTATATCGACGACCGGGCAGGCATCACGGTCATGGAGATCCGGGCCCGCGCCCGGAGGATGCACAAGAGGTACAACCTCAAGGCCATCGTCATCGACTACCTTCAGCTTATCGCTCCGACCGACGCCCGCACGCCCCGAGAGCAGCAGATTTCAGAGATTTCGCGCCAACTCAAGGGGCTCGCGAAGGAGCTTGGCATCCCGGTAATCGTCCTCTGCCAGCTAAATCGAGCCCCGGACAAGGATGGGCGGCGCCCCCGGCTATCCGATCTCCGTGAATCCGGCTCGCTCGAGCAGGACGCAGATATCGTGGTCCTCCTTTCGCGCCACCCCTCCTGCATGAGCGAAACCTCAGTCGCCACGGAGTTCATCGTGGCCGACATAGCCAAGCAGCGCATGGGCATAACGGGCGACTTCGTCCTCCGCTTTGTCCTTGCCGAATCCCGCTTCGAAACCCCGTCGGCCTCCGACTTTGCAATGCTCGGGGCCAGCAGACCTTCCGGCATTCAGTCAGCCCCAAGAAGGCCTGTGGACGGCGAGCGAGAGCTATAGGGCGAGGGCGTAGGCTGTCTGGGAGTCCTTTGGGCAGAGCAGGCGGGGCTTCCTCGCGTATCTACTGCGCTGCCAGGACGCGAAACGGGCCTTCGTTCTGGATTCGGTCCTGGGGTGAACCGTCGTACCTCTGCCGCATGAACATTCCGCTCAAATGCGTCGCAAGCGGTGCGCTGGAGCACTTCTTTGTCCACGACATCCTCAACGGAGCCACAGGCCTTTGGGACCGGGTAAGGAAGATCGAGGCCAGGTTTCGGCTGGTTGGCTACACTTCGACTCGCGTTCGTCGGCTGGAGGTGCAGCGCGAGATGGCAATCGCGAATCTGACCATAGCGCGGTTCAATGCCAATCCAGAACTCCATGGCTACGAGGCAGCTAGGGAGGCCTACAATGCCTCCTGCGATGTCCTTCGACACGCAAAGCGCGGGTGGCTCTAACGCGAAAAAGCGCTTGTGCTACACTGAGGGTATGGGTTCAACCAGCTCTCTCCATTCATCCGTGGCCGCCCCTTGCCCCGCTCGGCGATGTAGGACTGCACAGGGCTTTCGAACCCGTGTTGAGGTCGATGTAGAAGCACGACTTGTGGGAGGATGCCGGACGGAGTCCGGCTGGTATATACCTCACTACACCTCAGCCACTTAGGGTTTGGTTAGGAACAGCCCATTTCACGTAATTGTCGGCCTTTCTTACACTGCGTAGCTTCCCCCATTGATTCGCTAAAAAATGTACCGATTCTATGTTGGTGAACCCCTACTCCAAAACCCGGTAATTTGGGCAGAGCGCACGCTATAACCAATATGGAAACCATTATCATAGAAGATATTAACCGCAGGTTCGCGGGGCTTCGATCAATGGGAATTGAGGTGATCTTGAGTGCGGCTATCCCCCTCAAAAAGCCCATCGCCGGGTTTTACCCCTAAACCATTATGGTACAAGAACGTACAGAATTACTCACGAGATTCAATGTCCTTGTTGTGGACGATCAGGATGGGCCGCGTGAAACCGTTGCTTTTACTGTCTCCGACGTTTGTACCGTGGACCAAGCTGACCGGGGGTCTGTAGCATTAGCCAAGATTCGTCGGAATGCCTACGACGTTGTTTTGCTGGATGTTATGATGCCTGAGATGAGCGGCATCAAGGCCTTGATCGAGATTCGCAAGATCGATCCTTTAGTCGGCGTCATCATCCTGACGGGTCACGCCGGCCTGGCGACAGCACAGGAGGCTATTAAGTATGGAGCTAACCAATACCTGGCTAAGCCCCCAAATTACTTGGAGCTTTGCTCCGCGGTCAGGGATAATGGAGAGGCGACCCGGCTAAGACGGAGACAGGCCAAGAAAACGAGCGAAGTTGCAGTCCTTAACGAGGTTCTGAAGCAAGAGATCGATGCCAACAAACCCCATGTGTGGCAGGGGATTGCGGCGGCCGAGCTTGTGAATGACCTGAACAGCCCTCTTTCGGTCGTTATCGGTTACTCCATGATGTTGGAAAGTGCCTTGAAGGAGTCCGACTTGGGCGATCCTGAGGCACGCCTTAAGTTGGTGGAGCAAGCGCATGTGGTTGCCCTTGCAGCGCAGTATTGCAACCAATTGTCCGAGAACTGGCAGGCCACAGCCAAGATGGGTTACGTCTTCGGCATTGTGGATTTGGTCGAGGTGGCCAAAGAGGCATGTAGTTGCCTCCTTACAGAGCGTTCCGTGAGCGAGTTGACGGGTCTAAAGGCGCTCAGGGTGCGGGGCGTCCGTCCCGAGATCATGCGCGTTTTCCAGAATTTGTTGAAGAACTCTATCGAGTCGGGGGCAACGCGGGTGGTGATGGATTTCTCCAATGGCGATAAGGCGCGCGTCAGGATTTCAGACAACGGGGGCGGCATGACGGAGGAGGGGGTTCAGAGCGCTATGCACGGCGGGTTTAGCAGCAAGGAGAATGGTCCCGGGCTGGGTATCAATATCTGTCGGCATTTAATCAGCGCCCATGGCGGCGCCTTAAACATCAATTCGGTAATTGGAAAGGGGACTTCAGCCCTCTTGTCACTCCCCGTGTTGTCTGGGGAGGACTCCAATTGATCCGTTTGGGCATTTCCCCGGCTTCAACTCTTCAAATTGGGGGAGTCATTTCAGGGATTGGTTTCTTAACCAGAACCAGATGAGCCCGCTGCACCTATTGGTTTTCATTTTGAGCGTGTTCGTGGGGGTCGGCGTGATTCATGCGAATCCGAGGCGGCCGTTGAATCGTGCGCTAGCGGTGCTGTCGCTCAATATTTCCGTTTGGGTGGTGTGCCTGGCCTGGTTGATGGCGCCCGATAACCGCAATCACCTCCTATGGTTGAAGATTACGAGCTGTGTCAGCACCGTCCTCCCGTTCATGCTTTGGCGGACGAAGGTGGTGGCTGAGACCGGCCTTCCTATCCGGAACACGGCGAAGTATTGGGTGTTTTTGGGTCTGACGGTGGTGATAGCCTTGGAATGTCTCACTCAGTTTTTCGTCCCGAATTCGTCCACCTCTGAGCACCGGATCTTTGGCGTGGGTTGGTATCTATACATTGCCTTTAATTCTTTGGCATTTGTTTTTCTTTTCGTCACAGCCGTAGCTTCGTCGAGAGCAGTTTCCGGGCTTCAGAAGATTGAATTGCAGACCCTTGTCATGGGGGCCGCTCCCTTGGGTGTAGGATCTCAATGCGCGCTCCTGTTTGCTAAGATCGTCGGCGGGCTTCCATCGCTCGATCAGCAGCTCTCGGTCCTTGCTTTGATTTTTTATGTTCTGATCGCTTGGGCAATCACCACCCGGAAGATCCTCGATGCGCAGCACCTCCTTTTGGCAGGAGTTAGGCTTGGCGTTATGACCGGGATGATGGCCCTGATGTTTTACGGCGGGTTGCACATTCATGCTGACTGGTTCCCCGAGTGGCTTGTCGCCCTTGTTTGCAGCCTCTCGGTGCTTGGATTCTACGACATCACCAATAATGCGTTCGGACGGCTCAAGATTGCGATTGGAGGACGCAAGCTGGACGATACCCGCAACAAGTTGGTTGCCTGTTCTACTGATGAATACGATCGGGACCGTTTGGCGGGCAAATACGCCGGGGTTTTGGCCGGTTGGGCTGGGGTTTCCGGGGTGGAGTTTTTGTTTTTGAATCAGGACTCCTATCGGGGAGTGAAGGCCGCTTTGCCGCTTAAGGACGCTGGGACAACCCGGCTTCTTTGCATGAAGTGGGCCACGGCTGAATCCTTAATCAGGCAGCGGGCGTCCGCTCCAGGCCACGACCAACTGGTCTCGTTTTTTGCCAATTTTGAATTGGGAGCCCTGGTTTGCGCTCCTTCACATGGAGCAGAACTCCCCTCGTTCATCGTTGCATTCACCCAGCGGGAGACTCGCCTGCCGTTTACTTGGACAGAGGTCGAGCGGGTACTGGATTGGTGCGTTACGATCGAGAATGCCTTTTCCAAGCTCAGCCTTACCCAGAAGATTAGGGACTCGGAACAGCTGAAGACGCTTGGGTTGTTGGGCGCGTGTTTGGCCCACGAAATACGGAATCCCTTGGTTTCCGTGAAGCTGTTGGCTCAGTCCGCCGAGTATCGGTATAAAGATCCAGAGTTCCTGAGACTCTTGAGCGAGGTTGTACCCAAGGAAATCGAGCGAATTGAGTCCTTGGTCAACGGCTTGATGGATCTCGGCAGGCCCCAGGAGCTCCATATTGAGCGCCTTCATCTGAACGAGGTCGTAGAGGCTAGCTTGAAATTGGTGCGCACCAAAGCGTTGAAGGTGGGCGTTACGCTCAACTCCAAGCTGGCTGCATCCCCTGATGAGTTTGATGGGGACCGCGGTTCACTTAGGCAGATCGTCCTCAACTTGGTGATGAATGCCATCCAGGTTTTTGGCCCCGATCAGGTCATTCGGGAGATTCACGTTGAAACAAGCGTGGCGAATGAGCGAATCGTCCTCGATGTACGGGACAACGGCCCGGGGATTCCTGAGGCCATTCGCAGCCGGTTGTTTCAGCCCTTTGCGACGAGCAATAAGTCGAACGGCATGGGGCTGGGACTCGCAATTACAGCCGATCTGGTCGGCCTGCATCATGGAACGATTGAGGCCCTGACGAACGTTCATGGGTTCACAACATTTCGGGTCACCCTGCCCCTCGTGCATCCCGTCCCTAAAAAGGCCGCTGCCCTAACCTCTTCTCTATGAAATCGCTCACCATCGTCTTTCTTGTAGCTGCTGTTGCGTCCTTTGTGAGCGCAGTCACCCTTGGGGTTGTCCTGTTTAAGGGTGGTTTCACGTTAGGGTTAACCCTCGTGGAATGCTTCTTAGTCATGAATTTCCTTCTGATGCTGGGGTCTGCCTTCTGGTCGGAAATCGGCTTTATGGACAACACGTTTCTGTTCGGTTTGCGGCACGACAGGTAGCGCTCGGGCCTCCAGAGGCTTCTGGGCAAAAGGGGTTGGCTCTAACCGGCCAAGCGAGGTGTGGCGTTTCGTTGTGCTAGACTTAGGAGCATGAGTTCAACCGGCTCTCTCCATCCATCCGTAGTCGCCGCATGCCCTGCCCTCCAAGGGCTTCGCTTTAGCACGGTGGAGGACTTTCGAACCCGCGTCGAAGCCGTAGCCGAAGCGTGGCTAGGTGGAGATAAATGGGCTCCCGAGTTTCTCTATGGATCGAGCGGCCCAGAGGCCCCCATTCGCGGCGGCATGGTGAACATAAATAGCCGGGCGGAATTCATGGAGCTAGTCCGTCGCCAAATACGGAAACACGATTTCTTTGCCGTTGGTGTTCTGGGGAACGCCAAGCTAACGGAGTTCGATCACTCGCTGCAGGGGAAGAGGGCGGAACCGAGAATCTTGCGCGGATTCTTCTCTGCGATCTTCACCAGGGACAGGCAGACTCTGTTAAAGGTCTGGAAGATCCAGTTGGATGGCGAGGGACACGTGCAGTCTTATGCGCCGTTTGAAGGGCGGACCTTGCCGATTGTTTTTAGGGCTGAGGAGTTCTTCCCCGAAGGGCAAAATTAGCCTCGGGCGCGTAGCTTTCGATTAGGCGAAGGCCCCAAAACACACGTAAATCGCTATTCCCTGTGAAGAATTCCAATTCCCATATTTACCTCTACGCCAAGGGCCACTACCTCTCGAAGGTGATGATGGATGACCTCCAGGTTATCCTCGCCCAGCGAAACGCCGTGGATTCCGTGTACCTCCAGGATCACGACATCCTCCAGATCATCCTGGGTATCACCGTACCGTTCCTGCAAAAGAAGGATGCCCACATGCTGGAGGAGTTCCTCCTCCGGCTGTCGCCGACCCAGAATTGGCGGTACGATTGGAAATCCCGGGGCCCGGTGCCGACCTTTGAGGAGGTGCTGGTTTCCCGGTGCCTGCTGGTGCTTCAACAGACGGAGGTCTTCGACGGGAAGGGGAATGCCATCATTCCTCTTGATCCTCCCGATCCCCTGCTCTTGCCCATCAAATTCCACGGAAAGAAGGAAGGGGCGGTCGACCTAGTTCGTGGGAGCCTGGCTGTTATTCCCGCATGAAAGCTATCTCCCTTTGGCAGCCGTGGGCATCCGCCCTTTTTACCGTGCTCAAAAAGTACGAAACCCGCCACTGGGCGCTGCCTAAAGCACTTATAGGTCAGACTGTGGCTATCCATGCAGCGAAGCATTGGTCCGGGGCTGAGATTCAGTTTTGGAGGGATACAGTAAGCGACGGGATACCCGCTTGTCCAAGGGCGCGCGAGGAGCTTGGAACCATCGGTATCCACGGAAGCGGCTCCCTCCCGTTCGGCTGTGTTATAGGGACGCTCCGTTTCGTCGCCTGCCACGACACGAACATTTGGGCCCCGGAGGAAGACGGTATGCAAATGCACTGGGGCAATTTCTCGGAAGATCGCTTCGCTTGGGAGCGCGCCGAACCCAAACTGTTTCCAAAGCCGATACCCTGTATCGGCCGCCAAGGATTCTTTGATTGGTGCGAGGATTTGATCCCCCTCGCCACCGTATAATCCTCCTCCCCAATGACCCAATCCATCGTCTCTCGCCTCCTAAAGAAGGGAATCATGCCCACCGATCCGCGATTCCAGCGCGAGTACGAGCGGGTGGAGCATGAAGCTCTCGCCATCAAACGGGGGCGGGTTGCGGTCCTCGTTCGCGGATACAAGCGTACTGAGGCTTTCGACTCCCCGAGAGCCATATCTGCATGGCTTAGTTGCGAAGGACGGGGGATACGTCGCGGGCCCGTCACCGGCATCGAAATCTGGAACCAGGTCGACGCGTACCTGCTCGTTGTTTCGCTAAGGAACGAGACCGAGGTCTTTCGGATAAGGAAGGCCGGCTCCGTCTGGGTAATCGTCTCCCGGGTGCTCTAATCCAGCGGCCTAGGCTTTAAGCGTATCTCTGGGTATGACCACGGAAACCCTTATTCCTACGGCAACCGCCCCTGCCACCCTCCAAAATTGCTACTACCTGGGGGACTACGAGAGGAACGGGTACGGCGACAGCGACTTCTTTGTCACCTACTGGGACGACAACGCCCGTCGGATCGAGACCAAGGAACACTCCTCCACGCGTTACGGCGGTGGCTGGAACTGGAACGCCGAACTGATCCGTGAGATCCCCGCGGAAGTCGTGCAGCGCCTCCGGGCCTACATGTATCAGACGGCGCTCGAAGCCAACACCTCCTATGAGAAGAGGCGCGTAGAGGAGCCCACGCCGGAGTCTCTTGGCTTCGGAGTGCGGGTCCGCTTCCTGAAGGACAGCGACAAGCGCAGCAAGTCCACGTGGCAGGCCGGACAGGTCGGCGAATGCTTCTGGCAGGGCTGGTACGGCACTTTCTACAAGAACGGCTACAAGACACGGGGCCGCTCGAATGGGCGTCTCGGGGTCCGCATGCCGGACGGATCCAAGGTCTTTTGCCCGATGACCGCGGTGCGTCTCGACTGCGAACCCGACATGGAGAAGGTTGAGAACGCGGCGCGCGGAGTGGCCGAGGGAGACCAGGTGCGCTGCCCGGGGGCTTGGTGGACGAACGTGGCCAGCTTGGGGAAGGCCCAACCGAGCACGCCAGCGGCAATCCTTTGCGTTTGCTCTTAACCTCTAGGCCGCGACTTCGATCCCGGTAATCTCTCTGACAGCGAGACGAACCTTCAGGAATCGATTGGCCATAATGCCGCGAATTTGCTGAGCCACATCTCTGGCAGTATCGGCATCTCCAGGGTGTTCTCGAGGGCTCCCAAGGCGGCTTTCCAACTCTCGAAGCGCTGCGATTAGGGAGGCGGCATCGAGCGTCTTTAGCGCTGAGGCATACTCTGTCCGATCGATGTGGGGGAGCTGGGGCATGTTCCTGATCGACGGCCCCTACTTTAGCGATTTCTCGAGAGAAACCTCTGCGTCCCTTGGAAAACGTGTGTAAGAAAGCATGAGCCAACCCGACGAGTTGCTACTCACGCCGACGGCAACAAACGAATGGATTCCGTTTGTCCTTCTTGCTCCGCCGGATACGGATCTCGCCGATACAACTCATGCCGACG
>Ga0302320_10026432_pt1 | contig 11241 bp, 8 predicted proteins | sample Bog_T0_3_FD_202130 | JGI IMG/M metagenome (GOLD analysis project Ga0302320, IMG submission 202130) | Peat permafrost microbial communities from Stordalen Mire near Abisko, Sweden - Bog_T0_3 | ecosystem: Environmental > Terrestrial > Soil > Wetlands > Peat | place: Sweden: Abisko, Stordalen Mire... | reverse complement strand
ATCCAGGTGATCGGCGATTTCACTCCGCTGGTCGAGCGGATTTCAATCGACGAGGCCTTTGCCGACGTTGCCGGCTGCACGCATCTGTTTGGTTCGCCCGCCGAAATTGCAAGGGCGATCCGCCGCCGCGTGCGGGCGGAGCTTGGCCTTCCGATCTCGGTCGGCGTCGCGCGCACCAAGCATCTGGCCAAAATTGCTTCGCAAGTGGCGAAGCCCGACGGGCTGGTGGTTGTCGATCCCGATACCGAACTGCAATTCCTTCATCACCTGCCCGTCGAGCTGATGTGGGGCGTGGGCCCGGCCACGAAGGCGCGGCTGGCCGAGATCGGCGTGCTGACGATCGGGCAGCTGGCAACGACGCCGGGATGGTCGCTCGAGCGATTGCTCGGCCCCGCGGCCGGGGAGAAACTCGCAGCGCTGGCCTGGAATCGCGATCCCCGGGAAATAAAGACTCACCGCCGGGCCCGATCGGCCGGAGCGCAGTCGGCAATCGGCAGGCAGCCTGCCGAAGAGCGGGTTTTTCGACCGACCCTGCTCCACCTCGCGGACCGAATCGGCACACGGCTCCGGGCCAAGTCGAGGCCTGGCCGAACTGTAACGGTACGCGTTCGCTTCGCCAATCTGAAGTCGGCTACGCGCTCGGTTACACTCGACGCCCCGATCTCGGCGACAGTGATCCTCGCCGAGCTTGCCGAGGATTTGGTGCGCGCGGTCCTTGCCGATCACCCTGAGGAGAAGGCCATCTCGCTCCTGGCGATCTCGGTGACGCATCTTGAGGAGCACTGGGATCTGGAGTTGGAACTCCCGCTTGGACTTCAAGATGAAGCCCGCCGCCCCGGCACCGAAATCGGCATAGCTCGTGGCGCGGCTGACCGTGCCGTCGATAGGATCCGCGGTCGCTTTGGCTGGGGTGCCATTGGATACGGCTCGGTGGTGCTGGGCCTCCCTCGTTCCGTTCCCGACGCGTTTCGCGAACTCGCCGAAAAGGAGCTGTGAGGGTCAACCGTCGCGGCGGGCGAGTCTAGAGCGCAGCATGTTAGCCATAACTACCGTCGGAATTGACCCGCCTCCTCAGTCAACCATCTCCCAGAATAGAAAGGGACGGCCGGCCAAGCGATCTATAAGGACATTGATTCCAAGAATACCGACATTCGTCACGTACAAAAATAATCCGGATTGCCCCATCTGTATCCGGTCGACAGCCTTACCTCGCAATGTTCGCATCAACTCGCCTCTGTTCCAGTTAATCTCCTTACTATTCAACCGGACCAACACAACCTCTTGCGTTGTCGGTCCGTCGACGACCGGTCTCGGCTGATCATCGCTGACGGTAACATCAACTACATTTTGGGCGCAACCAAACTGAAGGAGCTTGTCGTTATCGAGGTATAAACGAAAATAATCATCGCACCAATCGACCGCCCGGATTATTCTTCCGACGGACAAAACCATGTCGTCGTGCTGACGCTTACGATCGATGGAGTTGGAAAAATAAATTGCTTCTTCCGGCGTTTTAAATCCCGGCTGACCCTCAGAGGTCAGAGTTGCTTCGATAATTCTCAACGGACTCATTGCCCGCTCGAAAGGTGCCCGCGAGCGGTAGACGGGTTGTAGCGCGCTCTTTGGTATAGCCCATGTTTGACATTCAGCCGCCTCATATCACTATCACTCATCTGGCCGGGGAACCCAATCGAATCGACGATTATCGTGAATTCGGCTACCTTACCAAGGTGACGAACGGCTGACCTCGACATGTAACGCATCATCAAGTGTTCCTTTACGCCGACGACGCCAATACGATTTGGTCCCATCCCCCTCCCCTACAGCGCCTCGATCACCGCCTTCGCAATGTCCGCCGTGCCGTGGCTGCCGCCGAACTCGATCGGCTTGATGCCATCGGCATAGACCTTGTCGACGGCGCGTTCGATGCGTTCGCCGGCTGCCGCGGCGGCCTCCAGGCCATGCTTGTCGGCGAGCCAGTCCAGCATCATCGCCGCCGACAGGATCATGGCGGTCGGATTGGCCTTGCCCTGCCCCATGATATCGGGCGCGGTGCCGTGGCAGGGCTGGAATACGGCGTGGCGGTCGCCGATGTCGGCCGAGGGCGCCATGCCCATGCCGCCGATCAGGCCGGCGGTCATGTCGGAGAGAATGTCACCGAACATGTTCTCCGTCACCAGCACGTCGAAATCCCAGGGCCGTTTCACCAGCAGCGCTGCGCAGGCATCGACATAGAGCCGGCTGGCCGCGACTTCGGGATGGCGGGTCGCGGCCTCGTCGAACATCTCGCGGAAAAATGCAAACGCCTTGAACACATTGGCCTTGTCGACACAGGTCAGCGCGCCGGCCTTGCCGCGCGCCTTGCGGCGTGAGGCCAGGCGGAAGGAAAATTCGAACAACCGCTCCGAGGTTTTTCGGGTGATGACCAGCGTCTCGCGCGCCTCGGTGTCGGTGACGACGCCCTTGCCCATCGAGGCAAACAGGCCCTCGGTGGATTCGCGGATCACCACCAGATCAATGCCGCGCTGGTCGGCGCCAATGATCGGAGACGGCACGCCCGGAATCAACCGCGCCGGCCGCACGCCGGCATAGAGATCGAAATGAAAGCGCAGTTCGACCTGCGGCATGATCTCGGTATTGTCGGGATAGCGCACAGCGGGCAGGCCGCAGGCGCCGAGCAGGATCGCGTCGGCTTCCTCGCAGAGCCGGATTGTGCTCTCGGGCATCGATTTTCCGGTGGCGAGATAGTGGTTGGCGCCGGCCGGCGCATCGGTGAAACGGAATGTCAGGTCGGTGGTGGCTTCGATCCTGCGCAGCACATCGAGTGCCGGCGCCATCACCTCGGGACCAATCCCGTCGCCGGCGAGCACGGCGATGTGCAGAGCATTATTGGCAGACATGGGTTTTCCTTAAGGACATTCCGATTGGGCTACGGCGTCAGCACAGCGCGGCCGACCAGCCGGCCCTGCTGCAGATCAACCAGCGCCTGATTGGCCTTGGCCAGCGGCATCGGCGTCACCGGGATCGGTGCGATGTGCGCGGTCCGCACCAGGTCCAGCAGTTCCCTGGTCTCGCGGAGATTGCCGACATAGCTGCCCTGGATGGTGATGGCCTTGATCGGAATCAGCGGCAGCGCCCAGGTCGCGCCGCCGCCGAACAGGCCGACAATGACCAGCTTGCCGCCCTTGGTCAGGCAATCGAAGCCGAGCTGGCTGGTCTTGGCATTGCCGACCAGATCGATCACCGCGCGGATCGGGCCGCCGGCCTTGCTGACGAGCTGTTCCAGGGCGTCGGGGGCTGTGCCATCGACGGTGGCGAGCGCGCCGGCCTGTTCCGCCGCCGCGCGCTTGCGGGCGTCGATATCGACCACGATGGCGCCCTTGCCGCCCATCGCCCTGAGCAGCGACAGCGCCATCAGGCCAAGGCCGCCGGCACCGAAGATCACGATCGGGGTGTGCAGGTCGGACGCGACCTTCTTCAGCGCGCTGTAGGTGGTGACCCCGGAACAGGCATAAGGCGCCGCGGTGACGGGGTCCAGCCCTCTCAGATTCAACAGATACTTCGGATTTGGCACGGTCATATGGTCGGCATAGCCGCCATCGCAATAGACGCCGAGTGAATTGGGTTGCAGGCACATGTTCTCGTCGCCGGCCAGGCAAATGGCGCAATGGCCGCAGCCGAGCCAGGGATAGACCAGCGCGACGTCGCCGATCGCAAGATCGCCCTTGTCTTCGGCCGTTACATCCGGCCCGAACGCCAGCACCTCGCCGACCGTCTCATGCCCCATGGTACGCGGCAGCGACACGCCGCGATCCCGCAGCGACAGCGGTTTGCGTCCATGGCCGAGATCGTAGCCGCCTTCCCAGATATGAAGGTCGCTATGGCAGACACCCGCCGCCTTGACCTTCAGCAGGACCTGGGTCCCCGACGGCTGCGGCGTTTCCTGGTCGACCTCCTGCAAGGGGCCGTTGAAATCCACGACCTTGAAGCTTTTCATGCCCGTCTCCTCCCATCTCTATCTTTTCGTTGGGCGGATCATGCCACGGCTTGCGGGGCAACGTCGAGGCCGGTTCCGCGCAACCCTGCCAGCCGCGGTTTCCCCCGTCCAGACCTTGGCTCCGCCAACTGCAATCCGGACTGCGGAGGAGATCGGATGATGCTTGTCCAGCCGCTCGGGCGCGAAGCTTTCGTCGCGGCGCCACCCAGCATCGCCCGGCCGGAGAAGATAGCCGTGGTGCAGCTTCGACGGCTTGAAACGAAGCCACCGGCTTTCCATCTGTCGAACATGCAAGCATGGAATCTTTCTTGCATTGCTTGAACTTAGGTTAGCGCGAGGGCAACTTTTTTTGCGAGTTCTGTTCGTAACGACCGAGATGGACGATTTCGTCCGGGTGGGAGGGCTCGCCGCCGTGTCCGCCGCGTTGCCCCGGGCACTGCGGCTCTTGAGCGACGTCAGGATTATCCTGCCGGGATACAGCAACGTCGTCGAGCAGCTATCCCACATCCAGATCGTCGGCCAGTGCGCGGCGCTTGCCGAAATGCCAGCCTGCACACTGGGTCTGGCATCGACCAAGGACGGTCTGCCAGTCTATGTGCTGCTTTGCCCGGCTTTGTATGAACGCCCCGGGAACCCGTATGGCGACGCCGCTGGACGGGACTGGCCAGATAATGATGTGCGGTTTGGCCGCTTTGCCTCCGCCGCGGCGCAGCTGGCCGCGGGCACGCTGGACAAGAATTGGGCAGCGGATCTGGTTCACGCCAACGATTGGCAGGCGTCGCTGGTGCCGGCCTATCTGGCCTGGAACGCGGTCAGAATCCCGACCATTCTGACCATCCACAATATGGCCTATCAGGGCCTGTTCCCGCGAGACGCGCTGCGTCGGATCGGCGCGCCCGCCGACACCTTCCATATCGATGGCCTGGAATTTTACGACAAGCTGTCCTTTCTCAAGGGCGGCCTCGTCTATGCCTCGCATCTGACCACCGTCAGCGAGACCTACGCCAAGGAAATCACGACGCCGGAACTCGGTTGCGGGCTTGAGGGACTGCTGAGCCGCCGTTCCCAGGCGGCGCAACTGACGGGAATCCTGAACGGCATCGATGAAAGCTGGGACCCGCGGATCTGCGCCCAGCTGGCGCAACCCTTCGGCGCCGGCGACTGGGAGGGCAAGCGGGCGAATTCCGACTATGTTCGCCAGCAGTTCGGCCTGGCGCTGTCGCGCGGTCCGATCTTCGGCCTGGTGGCCCGGCTGGTGCATCAGAAAGGCATCGATCTCGTGCTTTCCGCGTCCGACGAAATCATCGCGACCGGCGGCCAGATCATTGTCACCGGCAGCGGCGAGCCGGACATCGAGCAAGCCTTGATCGACGCGCATCGGCGCCGGCCCGACGCCATCGGGGTCGCCATCGGTTTCAACGACGGGCAGGCGCGGCGGATTTTTGCCGGCAGCGATTTCACCTTGATGCCGTCGCGCTTCGAGCCCTGCGGGCTGAGCCAGATGTACGCCCAGAAGTTCGGCTCGCTGCCGATCGGCCATCAGACCGGCGGCCTGGCCGAAACGATCACCGATGGCGAAACCGGGTTTCTGTTTGACCAGCCGTCGACCGAATCGTTTCTCGGCGGCGTGCGGCGCGCCTTTGCGACCTTCAAGGCGAAGGATCGGCTCAACTCGATGCGCCAGCGCGCGATGTCGCGTTCCTTCAGCTGGGACATTTCAGCAGCCTGCTATGGCGCGCTGTACCGCAAAACCCTGTCGACGGCGTCGGGATAAAGCATCACGGATCACCCCGGGTTCCGGATTTGATCGGCTGCGCCGAGCCTTTCGCGACATAACTGCAGGCGAAAGATCAGTCGGCGGGGACATCCGGGGCCGGCTCATCGTCTGAAATGGCCCGCCAGGCGGCGCCCTCAAGATCATCATACTGTCCGCTTTTCAGCGACCAGAGAAAACCAAGCAGGCCGACCAGCCCGAGACCCAGCGCCAGCGGCACCAGAATGACCATCACTTCCATCAGGCTCTCCAAGGCGCCGCGCGGCGGGCGCGCAGCGCGTTCAACATCACCAGCACCGAGGAGCCGGACATCGCCGCCGCCGCGATCAAGGGCGTCACCAGGCCGCCAATTGCCAGCGGAACCGCCAGGCAATTGTACAAGACCGCGAGCCAGAGGTTCTGCCGCATCAGATGACCAGCCTTGCGGGAAAAATCGATCGCCGCGATGACCGGCGCCAGCGGCCTGCCGAGAAACACCAGATCCGCTGTCGCCTGGCTCAGATGCGCCGCCGAGATCGGCGACATCGAAACATGCGCCGCCGCCAGCGCCGGCGCGTCGTTCAGCCCGTCGCCGACCATCATTACCTTGAGGTCGCGCCGCTTCAGTTCTTCAATGCGCGCGATCTTGTCGGCGGGCGTGACGCCTGCCCGCCACTCGCCGATCGCCAGTTCCCGCGCCGCTGCTGCCACCGCCGATTCGCGATCACCGGACACAATCTCGATCTGGATGCCGCGCTGCTGGAGCGCTGATATCACCGCCTTGGCGTCCGGACGCAGCGCCTGGCGCACGGAAAATAGGTATTTCGCCTCGCCATGGCGGAAGGCCACGATCGAGGCTTCCGGGTCGAGCGGTGCGCGGTCCTGGGCCAGACGTTCCGAGCCGCAGAACGACGGCCGCCCTAGCCTTGTCTCGACGCCGCCGACGAGGGCACGCACGCCCTGGCCCGGTTGCTCGACGGCTTCAAGCAGCGGTGATTTGGCACAAGCCGCCTGCGCAATCGCCGCTGCGACCGGATGGTGGCTCGACAGCGCCATCCGCCCGGCGAGTTCGAACATGTCAGGGGGGATGGCCCCGGCATCGACCACCTCGAGGTCCGGCAGCGTCAGCGTTCCGGTCTTGTCGAAAATGATGCAGTCCACCTCGGCCAGCCGTTCGATCGAATCGCCGGAATTGAGCAACACGCCGGCCCGGAACATCGCCCCTGACGCCACCGTCTGCACCGTCGGAATCGCAAGGCCCAGCGCGCAGGGACAGGTGATGATGAGAACGGCGATGCCGGTGACGATGGCATCATGCCAGCTGGCGCCCAGCACGATCCAGCCGAGCATGGTCAGCAGCGCCGTCGCATGCACCACCGGCGCATAGAGCCGGGACGCGCGATCGGCAAACCGCACATAGCGTGAGCGTGCCTGCAGCGCGTTATCAAGCAGGCGGGTGATCTCGGCCAGCAGCGTGGCTTCCGAGGCGGCCGCGACCCGCACCCGAAGGGTGCCGGAAATATTGAACGAGCCAGCATAGACCGCAGTGCCCCGGTCAGCATCGACGTGCATCGTCTCGCCGGTGATCAGGCTCTGGTCGAGCTGCGAACGTCCCTCGATCACGGTGCCATCGACCGCGCAACGCTCGCCTGGCCGCAACAGCACGATATCGCCCGGTGCAATCGCCGCAACCGGCACCTCCGCGATCTCGTCTGGACTGACGAATTTGACGGCGGTCTCGGCCTTGAGCGCGGCGAGATTGGCTGCGACCGCACGGGTCCGCCGCCGCATGCTCTGATCGAGATAGCGTCCAAACAGGAGGAACGTCAACAGCATGATCGCGGCGTCGAAATAGGTATGCTCGGCGTGATGCACGGTCTCTACGACCGACATGCCAAGCGCAAGAATGACCCCGATGCTGATCGGAACATCCATATTGACGTTGCGCTTGCGCAGCGCCCGAAACGCCGACGCGAAGAAAGGTTGCCCGGCATAGGCTACGGCCGGCAGCGCGATCAGGGCCGACAGCCAATGGAAAAAATCGCGCTGCTCGGGCATCATGTCGCTGATATTGCCGGACCACACCGGCACCGACAGCATCATCACATTCATGGTGGCGAAAGCGGCCACGCCGAGACACCGGAGCAGGAAGCGCGAGTGTTCGACTTCGGCGGTCTCTGCGCTCGCGGTCTCATAGGGGTAGGCCTTGTATCCGAGCTCGGCGAGCCGCTCGATGAAGCGCGTTGGATCGAGCGCGCCGCGCTTCCACTCCAGCGCAACGCGGCGGTCGGTCAGATTGACACGCGCCAGCGTCACCTCCGGGATCGCCGCCAGCCCACGCTCAATCTTCGACATACAGCCGGCGCAGCTGACGCCTTCGACCGCCAGATCGATATGCGCAAGCCCCGCCCCCGCGTCCTTGACATAGTGCGAGAAGTCGCGGATCGAACGCATGTGGCTGCCTTCCTAGTTCAACTGGACGCGGTTTTTTGACAGGAACATCCGCTGTCCTGCTGCGTCACCTTGGAGCACAAGATCCCATTGTCCGGCCGCGACCGGCTGGACGCTGCCGCGATAGACGCCGTTTCCGACCTCGGCGAGGACAACCGCCTGATCCGCCCGTCGATCGATCGGCCGTTCGAGGCGGCCCTGGAAGTTCAGTCCGGACAGCGGCAGTCCGCCGCCGTCGCGCGCCTCGATCTCAAGCGTCGCGGCGCCATCAGAGCCGCGTTCGATATGGGCCGCCACCTGCCAGTTGAGCGCGCTCTGATCGCGCGCGGCGGCGATCTCTTTCTCGTAGCCGAGACTGGCGCTATAGGCGCTATCGACCTCAACTCCCGGCAGGGTGTCAATCGCCCATTTCATCATCAGGAAATTCACCGTGAACACCACCGCGAAAAATCCAATCAGCATGGAGAACACTTTGCCCCCGGTCAAAGGTCGCGACCTGCGCATCTCGTTTCCCCTGTCGTTTCATGGTGAGACAAAATTGTCGGTCGCTGACGCGACCTCGCCGAGCCCGATATCGGTGACATGGAATTTGACCGGCACCGACTTTTCGGGATTATTCTCAGAAGGCGCGGTGACCAGAATCCGCAGTTCGGTGGTCTGATCTCTTCCCAACACGATCATCGGCCGATCCGGCGTCACCGAATCGGCGCCCACGACATGGATGGTGGCGTTGACCGGACCATCGACATCGATGGCGATGACGCGGTCGAAGCCGCGCTTGTTCAGGAGCCGCACCGTATAGGCATTGCGAATCGAGCCATCGCTCAGCTTGACGGCGATCGGATTGCGGTCATGCAGAACGTTGACATCGAGCAGCGATCGCGTCAGCAGGGCATACAGCATGATCGCGCCGACCGCGGCGATCATGACGCCATAGACGATGGTACGCGGCCTGACCGGACGGTAGATCGGCAGCTGCCCAGCCTGCCGCCGATGGATATTGATGTCGTTGTCATAGCCAATCAGCCCGGTTTCCCTGCCGATCTTGGTCATGACGTTATCGCAGGCATCGATGCACAGCCCGCATTGGATGCAGCCGAGCTGGGCGCCATCGCGGATGTCAATCCCGGTCGGGCAGACCGCGACGCATTGGTGGCAGTCGATGCAATCCCCGGCTGGCTGGCCGAGCGCCCGCAGTTCCGTGGCCTTTTTCAGCGAGGTCCGCTTTTCGCCGCGGTCGTATTTATAGGTGACATTGAGCGCCCATTCGTCGGTCAGCGCCGCCTGGATCCGCGGCCACGGGCACATATAGACGCAGACCTGCTCGCGCATGAAACCGGCCAGCAGATAGGTCGTCGCCGTCAGGATCGCGATCCAGACATAGGCGATCATCGGCGCCTGGAACGTCACCAGCTGACGCAGCAACGTCGGCGCGTCGTTGAAATAGAGTACCCAGGCGCCGCCGGTCCACCAGGCGATCATCAGCCAGATCCAGTGTTTCAGCACGATTTCGGCAAAGCGCTGCATCTTGAGGCTGCCGCGCGCGGCATCCTTGCGCATGCGCTCGCGGCGATCGCCCTCGATCAGGCGTTCCACGGCATAGAACAAGTCGGTCCACACGGTCTGCGGGCAGAGATATCCGCACCAGACGCGGCCGCCGACCGAATTCATCAGAAACAGGGTGATGGCGGCGACGATCAACAGGCCGGTGAAGTAATAGACCTCCTGCGGCCACAGTTCGATGAAGAAGAAGTAAAAGCGGCTGTTGGGCAGATCGATCAGCACCGCCTGATCGGGGGCACCGAGGCCACGGTTCCAACGCACGAAAGGCAGCAGGTAGTAGACGCCGAGACAGAAGCCCATCAGGCCCCATTTTATTCGGCGGAACCGACCGGAGACGCTCTGCGGATAGATCTGTTTGTGGGACTCGTAAAGCGGACCGCCATCGGGTTCCAGTTCAGTGGGCAATATCATCTTGTTCATCAACGGCGCTCGGTTGGGATCCCGAAATCAGCCTAGACCCAACGCCCGGACCGCGGTTGATCCATCGCAAACGCCGGGCAGGCATCCGGAAATACCGGCCTGGCCGGGGCCATCACTTGCCGCCGCCGAGCGAGTGGACATAGACCGCCATGGCCTTGATCGTCGCGGGATCGAGACGCCCCTCCCAGGCCGGCATCACGCCGCCACGTCCGTTGGTCACGGTCTCGATGATGGTGGCCTCGTCGGAACCGTAAAGCCAGATCTGGTCCGTCAGATTGGGCGCCCCAACCTCCGGATTGCCCTTGCCGGCTTCGCCATGGCAAGCGACGCAGTCTTCCGCAAAGATCTTGGCGCCGGCGGCGGCGTCATACCCCTGGCGGTTCGGCAAGCCCGACAAGGATCGGACGTAGTCGGCCACCGTGACGATCTCGTCCTTTTTCAGGATGCCTTCCTTGCCAAAGGCCAGCATGTTGCCCTCATGGTCCTTTGGATTACCGGACCGCGCCCCAAAGCGGATCGTCTGCGCGATCTGGTCGAGCGTGCCGCCCCACAGCCAGTCGTCGTCGTTAAGGTTCGGGTAACCCTTGGCGCCGGCGGCGCCGGAGCCGTGACAGGGCGCGCAATTATCGCCGAACACCGTCTTGCCGCGGGCGCGAGCCAGCGCCAGCAGAGCCGGATCCTTTTCGATCTCCGAAAGCGGTGCCTGGCCGAGAGCAACCATCTTGTCGCCGCGGATGTTTTCCAGATTTGCCAGATCGACCGCGACCTCGGCGCGCGACGAATAATGCAGGATGCCCGGGGTATTGCCCGAAAGCAAAGGCCACGCCGGATACACGATCCAGTATCCGAACGACCAGATGATGCAGAGGTAGAAGGTCGTGACCCACCACCGCGGCAGCGGCGTGTTCAGTTCCTTGATGCCGTCCCATTCGTGGCCTGTCGTCGAGGTGCCCGAGGCGCCGTCGATATCGCTATGTTCGGTCATGATTTCATTCCTCCCGCAACGGCATCTTCGAAGCATGGTCGAATTCTGCCTTGTTGCGGGGCCACAGGGCGT
>Ga0302320_10026431_pt1 | contig 11241 bp, 8 predicted proteins | sample Bog_T0_3_FD_202130 | JGI IMG/M metagenome (GOLD analysis project Ga0302320, IMG submission 202130) | Peat permafrost microbial communities from Stordalen Mire near Abisko, Sweden - Bog_T0_3 | ecosystem: Environmental > Terrestrial > Soil > Wetlands > Peat | place: Sweden: Abisko, Stordalen Mire... | reverse complement strand
TGAGTGAGCTATAAGTGGAAAGGCAATAAGTACCAGTTTCAGAAGCCTATCCCAACAGATAATCAGGACCAGGGCAGGAAGGTTTTAGGTTTGGCGGGGATGTCCGCAGTCCCTAAGTGAAACTATTGAATGGAGGATAATAAGTAAGTAAATCTATGGCTTAATCCTCACGTCGTCAAAGAAAGCAAGCAAGTTGAATCTGGTTTGAAGCTACTAGCTTGCTGTTTTTTACTCCCTTCTACCCGTATTGAACACATTTCGTAACGTTGAAGTCTTTTCAAAGTATAAAAAGAAGTAACTAAAGCAATAAGTTGTGTTCCAAGCAAGGGCGAAGCTGAAAGTTTTCAGGTTCTTTGCAAGGGAGGTGGCCAAGATGTTGGCTTGTTTGTTTCGTTGAAGACCACCGGGGAATTGGTAATCAGAATCCCAATAGAACGGTGGAGAGAAAGACTCCACCAGCCTGCGAGCGTTGGAGCCTATTCGACGATTAGGCACAAATGCAAGCAGAAGGACGCGAGGTCAACCTCCCTTCTTTCCTACCATTCCTGTTTGATAGGGTTCGGGCTTATATCTACTACGCCCTGCCCGTTGTTCCATCTTGCATGTCTTTTCTCCTATGAGACCCTTATGATCTTTCTCCTCATCATAGAGATCCCCGCCAGCCGGCAATGAATGAAATGAGAGGGGGTATGTATGTATGGGATTCGTAGAGCGGTAGCAAATGGACCAAGTAAACAAAATAAGAGCGCTTTCTTCCCTTTCAAAGTCCTGAACTTACTTCTGGATGGTCTGGAGATGGCTTTTTACTTGTACTTGTATGGAGAGGGTACGCTGCTACAATGTGGCAAGATTACCTAAACTTCGATCTAGTAGGGGCACTGTCTTCGTTCAATGCTTCTAAGGTAAAAGATGGAATGCATTTCTCTAGTAGTAAAGCTGACTGAACACTAAGACTAAATAATGCCCCATAACATAGTAATAGAATAGGAAACGGCCCTCACTCTTCACAACCTCGATTTCAATTGATCCGCCCTCATTCGAGCGCATTTTGCACCAAGTTGGATTTTATTGTACTTAATTCCTGCTGCTTAAGTCCATCCATGCAGTAGGGAATTGCATAAGACTTTATAAAAAACTCTCTCCTCTATCTAAGTAAGAGGAAGTTGAATTAGGTAGTAGCTTCAACCTCCTATAACAACGATTTTGGAGATAGTAAGCAAGACTTTCTACGCTACCTACGCCCTTTTCAAGAAATTTCATTCTTTCCCGTATACCATTCCCGTAATTCATTCCTACTTTCTTTGCGAGCCTAGCCCTACCTCTGAGCGTATCCCTAGCTCAGTTGGTACGAGCCGTAACTGCATTGAACCTAACGCTAGCTCTTTTGAGACGGGCTTTACCTCAGTCAGTTGAGCCCACCCCTAGCTCTGTTGAGACGAATCTGACCTCCGCTGAGCGTAGCACTAGCTTCAAGCGTTGCCTCTCTGTCACTCCCCCCACTCTCCTTAAAATTCTATCAAAATATTATCATCTGCTAGCAACTTGAATAGTGCACCTTTCTTCTAAATCTTTGAACTAAAGCAAGCCAAGAAGAGCTCTTTCCTTTCACATAGAGTCCCTTTCTTAAATACACACATACCAATTTTTAGTAAAGTATACGATCGAGAGAAAATAGTTTCTTTCTAGCCGGAGAATTCCAACTTTGAACAGTGGGAAAGACTTTTTCCAGTAGAAGGGAAAGGTATAACTTGAAGTTCTGTGAAGTACAAACACACTATTCCAAACTGCTTCACTGCGAACTGCCATGCTAGTGCACTATCACCTCAAAACTCTTTTCTCTTGTATCTTCTGTACAGGTAACGAGCAATACGCCCGGTTCAATGCCCCTCATCACAGCCACTACTTGTGGGTAATCGTCCCATTCATTGCTGCACAAAAAGATCAAATAAGTGGAAATCAGGCGAATTAGATTATGGCTGGTGCCATGAAAGAAGGCAGAGTGGATCAGGAGTGAAAAGAAGGTTTTTTGCTGTTGGTGGAGGACTGAAGGAGTATATATAACTACTCAAAGAGTTCAACAGAGATTGAAAAGTTTTGGTTTTCTAATATCTCACATTGCCTCAAACTATGTAAGTCGCCCTAAAAGTCAGCATTCAAAGTGAAAGAGATAGCTCTGCAAATCTTCAGGTAGTAGAGACAAATCAATCAGACTAGCACACAAGTCTGACATGCCACTAGGAATATGGGTGGGAACAGGGACAGCGGTAAAGAAAGGACCTAAAAAGAAATTAACCGAAAGAAAGCCCATCTTTCTAATCCCCGAGTCACTACTGCTGCTATTTTGACTGGTGGAATTTTGATCTGGGCAGAACCATATCTAATATATGATCTTGGTCGCATGGCTCACGTCAAATAATGCAACAAGCCGCCGCCCCTTCTACTCTACAATGAATGCCCGCGGTGAGCGCGCCGCTACGCGCCTTTCTACTGAATTAATCAAAACTCGTAATTAAGAAAAACTCTTATCAGCGATGGACTCGCGCGGCTAGCTTCTATGGAAAAGCAGTAATTCCGGCTGGCTGTAAAGAAGCTAGGAGATCTGGATCTCCTAAGTAAGCATCCGTTTCAAAGCCGGGAAATTCAGGTAAAGAAGCATAATCTGTAACAGCAGAATCTGTTACAACAACTCTCGGGGGAGAAAGCCCAGGATAAGAAAACTAGTCAGCCAAATCAAAGCCAGTCCATTAGACTTTTTCTTTGAAGCGAGGAAGTAATGATTTGTATCGATCGACAAAAGTCCTATACTTTATGAAAATCTGTCAAATATCGCTCAGCCAAGCCTATTAAGTAAAATAAGTCAGAGTCATCCGAATCAGCAAATACAGATTCAGCCAAGAAAGCCTATCCAGCTGGCTAGTCACAACGGCTAAAGCAGCCTTCCTATATTAACGAAGCTCGGGGCGACCCAGCACCACTAAAGGCTAGGCCTGAAGAAAACGAATCTGAGTTTTGGGTGGTTTTTTCGTGTTTGAATGTTTCCTTTAGGTAACCAAGGCTGGCAAAGCAGACAACCCTAGCACAAGGCGCGAAGCGGGGAATCAAGGCTTTATCGTGGAAGTCAGCCAACAACTACACATCCATCGGGGTACCCAGCAAAAGATTTCTTTGGTTATGAGCCATCCTTTTCCGAGTAAGAAAAACCAATCTACGAATTTGCTTGCTTAGCTTATAGGTCAAAAAAGTCTGGACTTGGGCTAAAGGAAGGTATTAATTTCATCATCAAGAAGGTATGACTCTCGCGAATCTAATTCTGATGCTCTAATCCAAGCCTGCGTAAGAGTTCCAGACCGAGCTAGGTTCTACTTAACTGGCTGTTCCAAGCAAGCGAGATAGTTCTTTAGAACCAGCCCATGCTTCAGATTCAAGTGTATACCGGGCCAGCCTATCTAGATGTTAGGAGCGAGAAAGCAGGTCCAGAATGGAAAAAGAAGTGGTTGGGAAATCTCCGACACCTATGAAATCTGCTCGCTCTGCCACAGTTACTTACACGTCTGGTCGCTCTCAAAATGTAGGATAAGTAGGATCTGCTGGAGAGTTGGCCGATGCAGGATGGGCTTATTCAACTGCCAGACATAAGGCAAGAGGCATTACTTTTGTTGAATCGTCTACTGTATAATTCAAATCATCGGATTAAATAGTATCTTCGGTAAAGAAAGCAAGCGGAGCACTAAGTCATTACTGGAACCGGCCTGGCTCTTTGGACTGAGAGTTGAACTGAGCTGGTTGGTCAAAAGAGAGTTTCATCGGAAAAAGAATAAGACACAAAGAAATCTGTCACATACGCGAGACAAATATAGGCCTCCAGATGGCCAGTCTAGAAACCCAAATACTGGATTTCCTGGCTTCTCTTGGGAAAACTCTAGATAACCTTTTCTGAATCGAATGCCTTTAGCTGGTTTACTAGCTTGTGCTCGCTTCGCTTAAATGGGAGGGGATGATCGATGATCTGGCAGGTCTGGTGAGTGCTTTTCAGACCCACTAACGGCTAGGTTTTCTGATACCAGATGGGCTGTCTCTACAGATTCAACTCGCTCCCTTGCTTGCTTAGGTCAAATCACAGCTGGCACATTACTTTGATCTAGAAACTGTCACTTAGAAGTCAGATTTTGTTGTTACCCAGCCAGATAACGCTCAGTTTCTTACTCGCTCTCAAGTTCTTAGGCAATGAAAGAAGTGTGATACGAATACTTCTTTTTTCCTACTCGTCCGGTAAATAAGCCAATCCAAGAAAACCAGGATCGGATCTCTCGAGACAAGAATTGACTCCGTCAAACAATTCAAGCGCTGGTGCAGGCGCGTAGCGTCTGGAAACTTCTTTCAAAAGTCAACTTCTCTTTCTTTTTCACCCGATAGCGAGTCTTCTTTCCTACCCTTGCCTCGGGCCGAGCCCTCCGCATATGAGCCGATCTAAGACCTTACAAGACATCTTAATATACGACCTCTCCGCATCTATCTCTGTCCAAGTTCAATTCAAAAAAAGATGAGATAAGAATCGAAGCTACTTAAGCAAAGTCAACTCCGCTACCAACAAGCTAGTAATATTCAGATCCCAAGTAGGTTACTTCAGGTCACAAGTGGGTTACTAAGCCGAGAAAAGGAGTTACTGGTGCCTATGAGTCAAAGACAAAAAAGTAGTAAAGCGACACGCTGCGCGCCTGCTCACATATGACACTCGCTTAAGTAGACTCTAGAGCTTGTCCTACTAAAGTTCCTTCTGCAAGCTTAGTTCGGGCAGGCTTCAAATCAACTCTTTTCCAATAAATAGAATCGCTCCGCGCCTCTGATATTGCTTGGGAGTCACGAAACTCTGCTTGATCCACTTGCACTTGATCACTTGCAACAAGACAATGAATTCAGTCATACTCTGCTGTTGGAGTCGGTGATGTCGGTGATAGCGTAGCCTGAGACAGCTTTTTACATTAGTGCTTCTTTGTAAAGCTCAGCTCTCGTAGTAGTTCCTGTCATTCAATAAGAAATCTTGATTCTGAAAATATGTAAGCAAGGATTGAGATTTTCCTACAGTAATTGCTCAAAATAAAACACTGATTTTGGTATTTCAAACTAAAGAAGCCTTTCCTTAAAGCAGTCTTTTCCAAGCAAGTATGTAAAATCAAGGTGAAACTAACTGGACCGATCTACTCATTGAAGTAAGAAAACTTACCAGTTAGAAAAAGCACTCCCACTACTGAATTCGCAGAGACCAAGGCTGTGGGGTACGTACCAAGCCAATATTGAGTGTATCCCTTGGAAGGAATTGGGCCTTACTAGTGGGTGAAACAAAGCAATTATGAAAGAAGCTAGCTGACTGGGGTACTCATGCCTTATTTGCTTTTCCTTTAGGTCAAAACTAAAGGCTAGGCTTGCTTATTCCACTAGTAGTGAAAAGTCGTCTGTTCTCGGGCAACCAACCAATCCAAGTCGAGCAACTCAGACTCCGCGGGCAAGCGAATCCTAATTTGCCTATTACTGTAATGCCCTAGCCAACTCTAGTCTAGCATTTCAACGAGAAAGGGGCAGCTGATGAGACTTTTGACCCCCTTTCCTAAATATAGGCCAGGCAGGCGGCATACTATCCAGAAAAGCGTCAAGCTGGAGCTCGATCAGCAGGATCCACAGATGTGTAACGAACCAGAGACGCTACAGACTTACCAAGCAAGAAGGTAGATTTTGCCTATAGCTAAGTTGTTATACTATTAGATCGAATCAGTCAGGTGTTTTGAACTCCGTCGAGAAGGGAGGGTTGTTGCCCAGGTGTCAAACTGCTTTACTGTCATTTCCTGTCAAAGACGAGGCGCGCAGCGGTGTTCAAACTCAAGCTTTATCCACTTATGAAAAATCATTGTGGACCTTAGTGACTGCTGTACAAAAGTGGCGCCATTACTTACAAGGGGGCCCACTTATTATAAAAACGGACCATGTTAGTTTGAAGTATTTGCTTGAGCAGAGACTCACTCCTCACAACACAAGAGTCTTTGCAAGTTGATGGGCCTAGACTACACAATCCAGTACAAGAAGGGCTGTGAAAATAAAGCAGCTGATGTGTAGGGAGGGCAAAAGAGGAATTTCGACAAGGAGAGGCTCAAGTAGTCACTGAGCTCATACCTAGCTGGATAGAAGAACTCAAATCCAGTTATGAAGATGATGCATGGGCAGGTGTTGCAAGCTCCTAGTAATCAGAATCAAGAAGGCAACCTCACAACTCCCCTTGGAGTATTCAGGTACAAAGGAAGACTTTATGTGGGTCCCAGTCACAATTAGAGGTGTAAGGTAATGCAGTGGATGCATGATTCAAGTATTGGTGGGTACTCAGGAATTCGGCACACTGCAAAGAACTAAGAAGGTGTTCTATTGGGCAAACATGCAAGCAGATGTGCTGAGACATGTACAAGAGTGTCACACCTGCCAGTTCAAAAAAGGGGAGAACATACATCCTCCTGGGCTGTTAGACCCCATAACCATTCCAAAAGGAGCTTGGTTGACCATTAGTATGGATTTTCTAACTGGTTTACCCAAGTCAGAAGGGAAGGAGGGCGGTCATAATTGAGAAATTTACAAAGTATGGCCTTTTCATACCCGTTAAACTACCCAGCCACAGAAGTAGCTCAACTGTTCTTAGAAAATGTCTACAAGCTTCATGGGCTGCCAACCAAGTTATTACAGATAGAGACCCAGTTTTGACCAGCATTTTTTGGAAGGAGCCGTTCTCGAAGCTGTGCAAATATCTGAACTCGGTGTTCTCCTCTCTCGGTTGAAGCAAAGCAGCATAGAAATTGGTCGTCTCCTCCGTCAGTGATCGGTCATGGTGGAAGCGCGGGTCGCCGGAGCGTCCGCTCTGATACCAACTGTCAGATCCGAAGAGGGAGGGTCTGACCCGCAGCTAGGTTTCGATTGACTAAGTAAAGGATATATGTAAATCAAAGCAAAAACGCATCTGATCTAAAGAGATATTTAGATAGAAATTAATTGTCTCAAATAGATCTACCTACGATAAACTAAAAAGGAAGAAGAGATAGCAATGAAACAGTAAAGAAAAACTTCATTAGCATCTTTGTTTTTTCGCCTCTACCTCTCTCAACGATTGCCTATATAGCTGAGGTTAGTTTGGACCACTGGTGTCACGCAATCCTCACATTCCTCAATAATCACTAAGCTCTCTTATTACAAAGCGCATGGCCCAAGTCCAGCTATTAAAACAAAGCCAAAATGCAAATAAAAGAGGCAATATAAGCAGGCCCAGAAGCCCATCTGAACAGCTCTCTTGCTTTGTACTCTTCGTCTGAACTTCAGACCCCACATATAAGATTCCTCCTCAAAACTCCTACGCCTATTTACAAGTCTTTCTCAGCCAAATTCAATTCGGGATCTAACAGATCGCATGGAATGGAATCAGTTTGCTTCTGCTTGGATATCCTTTCTGGGAAAAAGAATACCAGTCTAGATCGAATCTAGCCTGATTTTGATATGTTTTAAATGAAACATCTTTTTCTATCTGTAAAAGTAGAAACAACCATTTCTGTTTCACTGGTATCAAAAACACCTTTCCCTTTGTTCTTCTACACCTGCTTCTTTTGATGTTGATGAATTCCTTTCTTTTTTTGAGGATAAAATAAGTAACGATCCTGAAATCATAGATTCATACATCCCTCGAGAGAGGACTGGTAGAATTTCAGATTACAGGACTTAGGCGAAATATTCAAAAAGTTTGCAGGTGATGTAGAGAGGGCTAAAGAAGAAGGGAAAGATATAAATATGCCAAAAGAGTTAGTAAAACTCCAACAGACCATAGAAGCCCACACTAGTGAGTTAACTGATCCAGAGAAAGTATATCGCAAGTATCCACATATTCTGGATATATTAGTTCATAAGGATAAACCTTCTGTGGGTATTATCCAAGAAAAAACTAAATAGTACGGCGCTTAAAGTAGTTAATAGATAGTTCGATACTTATGAGATGGAGTTAGTTTGTCTAAAAGTTTGATGTAAACTATTTTCGGAAGTAGAAACTTCCTCAATGACAAAGATGTCAACGTTTATAGTATAGATCCACTAAAACTTTATCTCAGGCCGCTAAGGTTGATGTGATAGGGAAAGGAAGAAGCGGAAAAAGTCCGTGGGGGCGAGAGGAGAGTTGAAAAAAAAAGAAGAATAAGCTCAAAAAGAGAGTGATTCAACACAGGAAGAATCTTCAGATGAGTCATCTGTGGATTGTAGTGTTTTGTTGGCTAAGGCCTCATCATAAGTGTGTATGAAAGAGGAAGTAGTGACTAAAGTGTTGCCAGATGTTTGTATGAAAGAGGAAGTAGTGGTTAAAGAAGAGAAGGAAGTTTTGGATAAAGTTGCAGAGAAGGGTGTGGAGGATAAAGTGTCAAAGAAGAGGGGTAAGGCTAAGGTGTCAAAGGTTAAGGCGCGCAGCGAGGAATCGGTTTTTTCCAGTTTGTGAGAGATAGGAGCTAGGTATCCAAAGATAGTAAGCTACTAGTTTGAGTATAGAAGTAAAGGTGTATAAGGGACAGGCAACAAGAACTAGGACTAACTAGGGCTAGACATTCAAGTATGTACGAGGTTGCTAGCTAGTCAAGTATAGGCAGCTGGGTCACAAGGCTTGTTAGCACGGAAAGAAGCTGATAACCGAGAAAGGCTTGTTTGTTAGGAAAAGCAAGGAAAGGCTCACTCCTCACCTACACTGGAAAGCTTCTCATATGTTGATATGAAGTACTCTAAAAAAAGCAAATTCAATATAAGTAAAACCTGATTATTACCTATTTGTCAGGTATGTTGCATCCATAACAACCACATCATGAAAATACTTGTAGGCTGCACGACCACGCCCATCAGCCCAGAAAATATTCCATAAACGCCCCTCATCAGTCAATTTGTAACTAAAGAACAAATTAGGATCAGACAACTTATTTTTCTCAAAAGATTCAGTGAGCGTTACAGCATCATCTCCTCCAATAGCCCTCAATTTGCTCCTCCTGTACTTATCTAGATGATTGCGAGCATCCTTTCGTGTAAAAGTACCCTTCGAATACCCGCCAGCAATTTTGAATACAATCTCAATATTATCCCCCGGCGCCATCCCTTGATCTTCATTATACTCCAACATGTTCTGGTATCTGATTGGAATATAACGAAAAGCCGGGATCAAAAATGATGATTCTGGACTGAGATCATGGTTATGCACTAAATTGACTTTGCATACATGCCATTTCCCAGTCATGTAAGAATCTGAGACTTTGAAAAAAGCCTTACAATTTGTCCCTACACCAGCCCTCCTCCTCTCTAAGAAAGGTTCTCCATCAACAATAGTTTCACCCACTTTCCTGTACTTGGTGCATGCAAACGAATAATGGACGATATGCTCACCCTTTCTGTGGTTTGACCTTTTGCATACACCAAACCCAGTTTTGTCCCATAAAGTCGCCAGTATTGGAATGCTTCCTCAACAGAGTCGAACTCATCCCCGACAGCAGGCGCACTTACTAAAAGAGTTCCATCTCCATCTGTTTCTCCTTCTCCCTCTTCTTCTCTCTCTCCCTCTCCTTGATCAACAAAGGAAGAAGCATCCATGTTCAAATCCCATTCATGAAAGGCTCTATTGTCGACACCTTCATCAACTGCTACTACATCTTGTATCCATATGTCACCTCCCAATTCTTGATTCAGATCAAAATCCATTGTGTAATACTGGTTTTTGACAAAGCAAAATTAGTAGACTTTTACTTATTTGTCAGGTATGTTGCATAACTCATAATGAAAGCAACCAAGTCTGTGTAAACCTAGCAGATTATGTATGTAAACCTAATATTTGAAGTCTGTAAACCTATCATATAAAGCCTGTAAACCTAGTACATAAAGTCTACAAACCTACCAGATCAAGTCTTTCCCAAAATCAAATTTCAAAATGTTACCAGATCAAATTTCAAATGTTCATAGAAATTTCAAATCAATTACAAAATGATACGAGATACATGAAGTAAAGTGATATAAACCTGCAGTTTAGATCGTCAGGATCGTCAGAATAGGCAAGCGAAGCGACTGGAGACGATGATCGGAGAAGATACTAGGAGTACAGCGCACACTGGAGAAGGAAATCGGAGAAGAGAAGAAATCGCCAATTCAAAAAGAGGAAAGAACGGGGAAGAGGAGATCGCGATCTAAAAAAACGGAAAAAACGGTAAAGAAGGAAACAATTTCAATAAGGAATGTCGGCGGACAGTTAGAAATTCGTTAGAAAGCTAGACGGGAAGCCGGGGGGAAATTTGGGGGATTGAGTTAAGGGGGACAATACCTTTTCTCTTTCTTTATTTCTTCTCTAATAGAGTTTATATATTATGAATACATTTCTTTTGGAAGAATCACTAGAAATTACAAGCACTCTAGCTCCTTCTTCCTGAGATCAAGTTGGTAAGGAAAGTTCTCATGCACTGCTTTCAACGAATAGGAGTCTGGGCTGGAAATGTTGAGTTGCCTTTATCTCGTAAAAAAGAATCAAAACGAACTTGAACTTTACTAACGAAAAGCCAATCCTTTAGGCAATTAGCAGCACTACATACATCCCTTCCTTATGATACATTGAAGTAGCCTGTCGTCTATGAATCCTCTCCTTTGGTCATTTGGTTTTTGAGGTAATCCTTTCCAGCCACGGCGATTTCAGTTGGTTCAGATGTCCCTGATCTCTGTCTGCTATTACTTTCATCGTTTTCTGTTGGTTGGTATGCCCTTACTATCGATGATTCTAAAGCGGATTCTCACATGAAATGCTTAAGTGCACTTTGATGACTTTTTGGAAATCTTTTTCTGTGTAACCCAACCAGCTTATTTTAGAGTATGCCCCTATTAAATATACCACTACCCTTCCTTTATACAGTAATGTAGAGAGAAAAGTTAGGAAAGAGGGGTATTTTGGTATCTTTTGAAGCGCCAGAGAGAGGGAAGGCGTGATACTCTACGAAGACCAGTTCGAATCCATCCAGATTCTTGCCGATCGGAAGCAGGCAATACTTCGTCTAAATTCGAGGAAAACCTCACCCCTGCACAACTGACTACCCACCACCAGGCTATGTGCCCAGGAAAGAGGCGGCAACTTATACGGTCTAAAGAAGAATGGTAGTAGGATGCTCCCCACATTCAATATCTGATTCCCTTATCTGACACCCTTTTCACGACATGAGTGATATT
>Ga0302320_10026430_pt1 | contig 11241 bp, 3 predicted proteins | sample Bog_T0_3_FD_202130 | JGI IMG/M metagenome (GOLD analysis project Ga0302320, IMG submission 202130) | Peat permafrost microbial communities from Stordalen Mire near Abisko, Sweden - Bog_T0_3 | ecosystem: Environmental > Terrestrial > Soil > Wetlands > Peat | place: Sweden: Abisko, Stordalen Mire... | reverse complement strand
CAAAGGGTTGACGGCGAATTCGGAGATTGTGTCGGCGACGAGCTTGAGTTGATCAACCGTTAATTCAGGAAAGATCGGAAGACTTAAGCATTCGCGCGCGAGCTGTTCGGCGACGGGCAGGGAAGTGGGCGCACTACGTTTCGCGAAACATTCCTGCTGGTGAAGCGGCACCGGGTAATACACCGCAGTACCGATTCCACGCTCAGTGAGAAAGCTGCGGAGCGAGTCAAGCTGCCGGCCTCCCACTCGAACGGTGTACTGGTTCCAAATGTGGCAGCGCCCTGGCAGCTCACGAGGGAGCCAGAGGTTACTGACTCCCGCAAGAGCACTGTTGTAATAGGCGGCATTCTCTTGACGACGAGCCGTATAGGCATTCAGATGGCCCAGCTTCACATTTAGAAACGCGGCTTGTACGCCATCTAGCCGGAAATTGCCGCCGATGCACTTATGGAAATATTGTTGCTCCGCGCCGTGATTGCGCAGCAGACGCGCCTTAGCTGCAAGTTCGTCATTACTGGTTACTAAGAGACCCGCATCGCCCAAAGCGCCTAGATTTTTGGTGGGGAAAAAGCTGAACGTGGCGAAGTCGCCCATTGAACCAGCGGGACAGCCTTCGAGAGCCGCTCCCAATGCCTGCGCCGCGTCTTCGATCACCCAAAGGCCGTGAGCTTTGGCTAATTGACGAGTCGCATCCATATCAGCCATCTGGCCGAAGAGATGGACGGGCATGATCGCTTTGGTTTTGGAAGTGATTCGGCGTGCGGCGTCAGCCACGTTGATATTAAATGAGCCGGCATCCGAATCGACAAATACGGGAGTTGCGCCTACTCGCGATACACAACCGGCGGTGGCGAAGAACGTGAAGGACGGACAGAGCACTTCGTCGCCAGGGCCGATGTCGAGAGCCATGAGAGCGAGCAGAATCGCGTCAGTGCCGGAGGAAACGCCGATGGCGTGTTTCGTACCGGTGAGGGCGGCTACGGATTGCTCAAACGAGGTAACTTCCTGACCAAGAATGAACTGGCCGGATTGGAGGACGCGTTCAAAGGCGGCGCTCAATTGCCCGGCGAGAGCAGCGTGTTGGGCCTTTAGGTCAAAGAGGGGAACGATCTGTGGCAATCTCCAGTTTCTCACTGGAGATTTTGTTGATTTCCTCTCATGGATAGAGTGCAGATGATATCCTTTCGGGAAGCGTTTGTCTCGACTTAGCTTGGCATGCGGCGAGATGAGGGAGGGTTCATTGGCATTTAGACAGACGACGGTGACTGAGGAGGGCAGAAGTTTTGCGGAGGCCGCAGTCAGAGAGCTAACCGAGCTACGCAAATCCGTTTTGAATTATCAAGCAGTGTCAAGAGCCTGGGCAGAGATTGAAGTGGCCGCGAGAGAGGGTATGCCCGCCGTTGAGGAGGTGGCTTTCAAGAGAAACCTGCTAGCCGTCCAAAACGTGGCCGGGGTTCGTAATGCGAGCGACCTGGAGAAGTTGGCGGCCATCAAAGAACTCGCGAGCGGCGCAAAGCTATTACAGGGCGCAAAAACTGCGCAGATTTCGAAGACAGCGAAGCAGGTCCGCGACATTTTGAAGGTTGCCGGCTTAGTGGATGCGCCGATATTAGACGACTTGGCTCAGCCACTCGACGACTCCCAGTGGGACAATCTCAAAACGCAGTTAGCCGGAATTTTTTCAGACTCTCCCGAGTTGCCGGTGCGCATTTTTAGGAACGCGGACTGGCGGTTCCCGCTGGCGAGTTGGAAAGAAGTTTGGATCGAGGAACAGAAAGAGATTCAGGCCCTGCGGACCAAGCGAGATCTGGGGGAAGAACATGAGGAGGGCTTGTTCGGCTTGGCCTTGTCGGGTGGCGGTATTCGCAGCGCCACCTTCAACCTAGGCATTATTCAAGGGCTGGCGAGTTTCGGTCTGCTCAAGAAAGTAGACATCCTGTCGACGGTGTCCGGCGGAGGATACATAGGATCATGGCTATCGGCTTGGATCAAGCGAGAGACAATCAACACGGTCGAAGAAGAACTGGGTAAGTCCGGGTCGCTGGATTGGGGCAAGAAGGAAAGAAGTACTACGGCGGGTCCGCCTGCCACGACGCCGCCGGAGGATACAGAGTATGCGCCGCCAAGGCCCATTCGGTTCTTGCGGCAATACAGCAACTACCTGACCCCGACGCTAGGATTCTTTAGCATCGATAGCTGGACGATCGCCGCTGTTTTCCTGCGGAACGTTTCGCTGAACCAAGTTACGCTGGCGGCCATTATCGGTGCGCTGATGCTGTTGCCGCGATTAGCGGTTTGGCCTCTCACGCGCCGCGAGGGTTTCGCGCATCTGTTCGCGCATAACTGGATGATTTGGACGCCCATTGGTCTTATTGCCGGGGCGGTGGTTTTGGTGGGATTCAACCTTATGCGGGTGACGGCGGATCCTGACCCGGAGGACGTGCGAGGGACATCCAACTGGGAATTAAAAGCCTACAACTTTTTGAGCACCTTCGGCGCGGCTGGGGTTCAGGCTTCGTGCGCCTCATTGATGATAGCGGGCGTATGGTTGGCCAGCAACTGGTTTTGGCTAAACATCCAAAACGCGGACTTTCAGAGCATTAGTTTGCATGGCTTCTGGTGGGCGGCGCTCGCGGTTTTCTTCTTTCTATCGCTCGCGATCACGGTGGGTTGCCGCTCGTTCGGTTGCCTTAAAGAGAGGCTCAAAGGATGGCAGCGGCAGCTTGGACGGATTGCGCTTATTTTGGCAATGTTGACGTCCTCGGCAGTGGCGGTGGCGCTATTGCGCGGATATCTCGCGATCTTATCCAATCTGGCCGCAACGCCTAGCAGCGGCCGCTGGCATGCGGTGGTGTGGTCTCCGGTACTACTGCTGCTCGTTCTCGAGACAGCGGCGGTATTGCATATAGGTTTATTGGGGACGTTTGTGAAGGACATAGGGCGGGAGTGGCTCACGCGTTTTCGCGCGACGATCCAACTGTGGCTGTTTTTCTGGAGTGCCTTGTGCGCGGCCGAAATCTATGGGCCGCTGCTTTTTGTGTGGGCGGGATTAAAGATCTCGAGTGCGTTCAGCATTGCTTGGATTGTGTCGACCCTGGTGGCTTTGAAAGCGGGAGGGAGCACAGACAAGCCGAAGGAAGGCGAGCCCGTGCCTAAATTTTCGATCATGGATTTGGCGGCGAAGCTAGGGCCGGCCATTTTTATGGTTGGCTTTCTGCTCTTCATCGCATTAGCCGAACACTTGTTTCTTTCCTTTCCCAAAACCGTTGATCATTCCTTCACTTTCGATAACCTCATTGCCAACCATTGGGCGTGGCTCTATCCAAAGCCCATGTTTTGGATTGAGGGCTCAACGTGGCCTTTGGCGACGCCGGGTTCGTTGTTTCTGATTTTGTGTGTCATCGGATTGGTGCTCGCGTGGCGCGTCGATATCAATGAGTTTTCGATGCATCACTTTTACAAGAACCGCTTGGTGCGCTGTTATTTGGGGGCGTCGAATCTGAAACGCGACCCGAATCCCTTCACCGGGTTCGATCCGGGAGACGATCTCTCCATCTGTGAATTGAAGGCTTCGGCAGGCTATACGGGTCCGTATCACATTATCAACACGACGCTGAATCTCTCCGCTGGCGGAGATTTGGCGTGGCAAGAGCGCAAGGGCGCGTCGTTTACCTTTAGTCCCGCCTATTGTGGATTCGACCTTAGTTTGGAGAGTGGAACGCACGCGCGGCGCGAGCAATTCCAGTTGACCGAGCGCGCGTATCGCGACAGCAGGTATTACGCCTATCCAAGGGGCGTTCCGCTTGGTACGGCAGTGGCGATTTCAGGCGCCGCTGCAGATCCGAATCAAGGCCACAGTACTTCCGCAACGCTGGCCTTCTTACTGACCGTGTTTGATGTGCGGCTTGGCTGGTGGCTGGGTAATCCAAGACGGAATGCGGAATCGAAGCTGCCCGGCCCGCGTTTCGGTCTGGCGTCGCTGTTGAGTGAGTTACTGGGCCGTACCGACGACCGGACTCATTTCGTGAGTTTGTCTGACGGCGGCCATTTTGACAACATGGGCCTCTACGAACTGGTACGCAGGCGTTGCAAGTACATCATTTTGGGAGACGGCGAACAAGATGGAGATTACAAGTTCGAAGGCTTGGGAAACGCGATACGGAAATGCCGGATTGATTTCGGGGTACAGATTGAAATTGATCCGCGAGCGATCAAGCCCAGCGGCAGTCCCAGACGGAGCGAGGCGCACTGCGCCATAGGCAAGATTCATTACGATGCCCAAACATCCGGTACGCTGCTGTACATAAAATCTTCGTTGACTGGCGATGAGCCGAAAGACGTGCTGCAATACGCCACCACCTCACCAACGTTTCCGCACGAAAGCACGGCTGACCAGTGGTTTACTGAATCACAGTTCGAAAGCTACCGCGCGCTGGGTTATGCCGCGGTCAATGCGGCCATTGAGCCGGCGAAGATCTGGACCGGCGCCGCCGGAACGAGTGATGTGAAAGCCGTATTCGAAGGGCTGGCCTGTTACTGGTATCCGCCGAACCCTGGGTTACGAGAAAATGCGCTCAAGCATACGGCCACGTTGACTCAATTGTTAACTCGCGTAGCAACCGATAAGAACCTGGACGATATTGGGCGCAAACTCTTCTCCGTTAACGCGGAGTTCGCACCGGGTGGAGCTCGGAAACCCGGCGAATTCTTTTTCATCATGGTGTTGCTGCAGTTGGTGGAAGACATCTACTTCGACTTTCAATTGGAGCGGGCTGAAAACCGGAATGACCCGAGGATTGAAGGCTGGCGAAAACTGTTCGAGGAATGGGCAAACGCTCCTATCGTCCAAGACGTTTGGGAAGCGAAGAAGGGGACGTTCCGGAAGGATTTTCAACACTTCTGGGAATCGTTTCGGACCACGAAAACCGCTGGCCACGTTGGCCAGCCAACTGCGCACGCGCCGCAGACGCTAACGAAAGTTCGTCACGAAAGAGCCGGGGGCTGAGCTAGCTGCTTAATTGCGTAAATTGGAGTATCGTTGCCGCTCGTTCACACTTACGGCTCGGCTAGAGGCTGCATGCTGTAACAGGAGTGTCTGTCATTATCATGTGCTTGCGGCCCACCAATGATGATGAAGAAGCGCCAGCGGCGAATGCTTGGCGAATCTCGGAAGCGTCTTCGAGGGCGCCATGTACGCAAACTTCTGCAGGTTGGTATTTAACTCAGTATTCACACTAACCTACCTCTACTTTGCCGCGACAAGGTTGTATTTCGTTATTGCCTAATTGCCACGCTCTTGATAAGATCTTGAAGACTTGAAGGGCGATATTTGCACAGACTCACCGTTTTTGCTTTTAGCGCTTCTCATGAGAATCATCTCGAAAAGTAAGGAGACTGCAAACGAATGGGTACACCAGCCCCCGCCCCCACCACCAGCACTTCCCCGTGCAAGATCATAAACAACACTAACTACGACCTTACGGTGTTATCACCGAATGGTATTGGCACGCCTGATACGGTGTGGCCTACCAACAACGGGAGCGCTGTCATCCCGGCAGGCAAGTCGGCCAGCTTACTGTTGGATCCGACACAGCTTTACAATCTGATCGTCTGTACCGCGAGTACGTTGTTTCCAGTTGCCAACCTTGGAGTTTCGGCAGATTTCAATACAAACCTTTTTGCGGATCAGACGATCACGCAGGCGGATTATGTTGGAATGACCAATGCCGCAGCCTTTCAGCAGACAATCCTGGCATGCCCGGACTCGCAGTTGGCCACTAACTACGCGGCTGCTCTGACGCAGTCGAGCGCGGCATCGGATACGACCACCGGCGACCAAATCATGGCCAACTTCTTCAAAAGTACGAAGAGTTATCAATCCGTCTCGGCCGATGAGGTAACCGCTATTAGTACCTATTACAACCAATACCCGTTCGTCTGGGGCGAAGTTCCCAAAACGAGCGTCACCTATTACCTTTACAGCAGCAATGGTACAGCGAATTCATTCAATGGGACCGTGACGTTGTCCATATCGGGCGCGATCAACATTAAGAAGCCGAACTGTGGTTACACCTGCACGTTTGCACCGGCTAAGACCTCATCAGATACCACCACAACGACCGTGAACGCTGCGCAGTCCAAGAATTTGACCTATGCAAACGGGTTTTTTGTGGATGATCCCAACTCTGACACGCCGGCCATCTCGCTTGGGGGCAGCTTTCAACTAAAGAGTAGGCTGACTCAGAGTCCAACGGACAACACGATTATCACCGCTCTGAGCGGGAAGCTTTCGGGCACATCTGTGCTGGGTTTCGATTCAGCCCAGTTATCGACCGGTGCTCAGAGCTCCCCTACGACTTGGCAAGACATTGTTTCGCAAGCCATGAGCGGCCTAGGCGATCTCGTCACGTTTATATGTCTAGGCCAACTGGCATGGGGCGCGAAGAAGTGGATACAGAAGAAATATAACGAAAAATACAACCCCAAGGCTAAGGAGATGACCGTCGAAGAAAGGCTGGAGGCGATCCAGAAAGAGACGGCCGAGGCAAATCAGAAGCTCACTAAGCAGGTTGAGGGTCTGAACGACAAGCTGGGAATTAAGGATCCAGCGACGAGTCCGAAAGACGCGCTGGCAAACGCGGGCAAATCTTCCGATACTGTTTCTGCTTTGGGGCAAAAGTCAAAATTGCAAGATGCCATCGATAGCGATGCCGAGAGCTTGGAAGACATGGCTAAGAGTGAAGGGGAAATGACTTCGTCAGAGATAAGCTCGCTTAATAGCAGCGAGAGTAAGCTGCGCGAAATCAATACGGAACTCAAAAGTCCGACCGCCGATGTGTCCGGCCAGGTCAAGGCGCAGACCTCCGCTTTTAAGGAAGTTCATACCGAAATCAAGACCCTCAGCACCAATGTGAGCGAGCGATTGTCCACCGCGACGCAAAAGTCTCTCAGTGAGTCGCAAGCGGAGACGGAGGAAGTGCTCGACAATCTCGATAAGGTCGATACCCAGGCAAAAGAGGTTGAGGACGGCGACGTCAAACCTTCGGGCGAGGGAGAAATGGGAGAACTAGGCGAGGCAGGAGAAGCTCTCGGCGATCTTCACGGCATTTAAACTCAGTTGAAGCATAGGCTCGGCTGCTCGAAGGCAGTTTCGCCAGGTGAACCCGATAGGGACGCCTCTGCGATAAATACCGGCCGAGCAAACTAGATCGAAACGGAAAATCAGCCGAAAGAAGGGCCTGCGGACGTGGTTCATATCGACAATCAGTACGAGGAAGCGTCAGACATCTTTTATTACCAGGCGCAGGCTGGAGCTTCGGCAACAAACGCTTCCAGCTTATATCCGCTCTATGTGAAGGCGGGAACCGTGGCCGCCCGCACAAAGGAAGACTTCACGCCCCCTGATGGGGCTTCTTATCTGGAATTTGCAAGACAATCCGACGGATTTCCCGTGTCGTCCGTGGTGCCGGATATTCTTAACGACACCAGCATCAGCATTACGGACCAGGATGAGCAAAAAGCCGAGAAAGCTTTGGCCTTTTACAAGTCATACAAAGCCAATTCTTACTCCCCAGACGCGCTGGCCGTCAATGACATCCTCCTCAACCAAGACATCACCAGCCAGAGCGCCGATCTGGATCAATGGTTCTCGGCAAATAACAAGGGATTCACGTACGATCACTTCTCGTCGGTCACGCATTGGGCGGAGAACGACGCGCGGGCGTGGGTGGGAACGTACTATTGCTACAACGTGCCGGCGGCTCAGCCCGGCCTGCCGTTAATGCTGCCGCAAACCCAGGCAGGCACTTTAACGATTTCCAAGAGCGGGCAGATTCAGTACACGACGACCGCCAAAGGCGCGGCGCCGACCACATTGAGTTATTCGCAAGGAGTGCTCAGCACGCCCAAGGCTACTGCCACTTCTGGAACTACGCTGCAATCCGTATTGCAGGATATGGCTCTGCATGATGGGGTTGCGGGCACGGTCGAAATTTTCTTCAATGGGACGGTGAATGGCGCAAACATCATTGTCCAGCCCTACGCGGTTCCGAAGCTCGCTTGGTGGATGTACTGCTATGACGTCGCATACGTAGCCTATACGGGCGTCAACCTGGTCATGATGGGGATGGCCGTTAAAGACCTTTTTCAGGGTGCCCCGAAGATCTTAGAAGGCGTCAAAACTGGAGGGAAGGCGCTCGTTGACGCGGTAAAACAAGATGTCAGCAAAGTGGCGCAATCGCTTTCGGAAAAATTATCTCCAGCCGAGAGTGAAGCCGACGATCTCGTCAACGTGAATACGGACGTCGATGTTGACGTGGATGTCGATGTAGATGTCGATGTGGATGTCGACGTGGACGTGGACGTCGATGTTGATATCGACGTCGATATTGATGTGGACATCGATTTCTTTGTCGTCGTGGATATAGATGTGGATATTGATGTCGACATCGACTCGGACGTCGATACCGATGTAGACAACGTAACTGACACTGACGAGGACACGGATACAGACATCGACACCGACATCGAAGTGGAAGGATCTGCCCTTGTCAATTTGGTCAAGAACATTGGAAAGAGCCTGTGGGAGGACAAGGCCGCCATTCTTAAAGCTTTTCTGAAAAACGCGGCCATCATGGGAGGAATGGCGGGAGCCGATCAGCTCCTTCAACTGTGGTACAAGAAGGCCGGACAGGATTATTCGAGTCAATCGCCGCAGCAGGCAGCGCCTCTGGGGATGCTACTGGACTATATGCTGAATCCAGCGAACTCAGTCCAGGATCGGTGGAATACCTTCGCTCTATACGTTCAGCAGAGTAATGCCTCGAGCGATGAGCAAACTATGGCGGTAACAGGAATCCTGACTCTGGCGAACCCAACGGCGGATGCCGCCCTGAAGGCGTGGCGATGGGCACCCGCCGACCAGGCGGCGGTGGTGAAGGCCATGACGGCCAAGGCGACCGAAGCTTATCAGACGCTGGGCGGATATCTTTACAAAGGCAAGGCGCTTCCAGTCAAGGTTGCCGCTACCGTGGCACAGCAGTACATCACGCATGGAAAGTAATCACAAATTTCCGACGTTCGAAGAGCATCGCGATTCGTGGAAAGAACTCGCGTGTGGCATTGCTTCGCTCAAAAAGCAGGTGCGGGAAGACGGACCGGTAGATGTGGGCCGGTATCCGCCGCCCGGCGAACTGATTATTATCGGTTCAGGAATCGAGACGGTTGGCTTCACACTAGGCGACCGGCAACTCATCGAATCGGCGGACAAAGTGCTCTTTTGCGTGGCCGATCCCGCCACCATCGTGTGGTTGAAACAAATCCGCCCGGATGCGCTTGACTTGTACGTGCTATATGGGGAGGACAAGCTCAGGTACACGACCTATATGCAAATGACGGAAGCTCAGCTTTACTGGGTCAGACAGGGATTAAAGGTCGTTGTCGTCTTCTACGGGCATCCCGGAATTTTCGTGCTCTCCACACACCGTGCCATCAAAATCGCCCGGCGTGAAGGACACAAAGCGGTGATGAGAGCCAGTGTCAGCGCTCTCGATACGCTGTGCGCCGATCTCGGGGTGGATCCGTCGCATCCGGGCCTGCAAACTCATGAAGCCACCGACGCGCTCATCCGGCGTCGAAAGCTAGATCCGAGCTTGCACGTGGTGCTTTGGCAAGTGGGCGTAATTGGCGAGCTCGGATACCGGCATCAAGGTTACCTCAATAGTCATTTTTCGTTTTTCATTACGTGGCTGCAAGGGATCTACGGGAACGATTATGAAATCACTCATTATGTTGGGTCCAGATACCCAACTATCCCGCCGTTGATTGAGAACTACAAGCTCAGCGAGTTGCACAATCCCGAGAATCAGAAGAAAATCGCGGGACTCTCCACCTTCTATATACCTCCGCGCGATGTGATGCAATCCGATCCGGAGATCCTCCGTTCCCTGGGATTGCTGGCGCCTGGTTTGAAACTCGTCAAACCGTCATCTCCTTTAAGAGAAATCGGCGCGTACGGGCCGAAAGAAATGAAGGCTTTCGACGAATTCGCAACGTTCAAGATTCCCCCTTCCTATGTGTGGCAGGAGGAAACTGGGGCGAGCAAGTTTTTGATTGAACTGCGGCTCGACCCCGCCTTGCAGGAATGCTATGAACGAGATCCCATGAAGACGCTGAGCGATTCGCGGTTTCACTACCTGTCCGATAAAGAAAAGGGAATGCTCGCTTCGAGAAATTCCGGCGCCATCCAAATTGCCTGCAAGGGATTGCAGAAGCGCTCGGTTGAGACGGAGGAGTTTATCGCTGAACTACTGAGCAGCAAGAAATCGGCCCGCTCGCTGGCCAGCACGCTGCGGGCAGAACGCGGCCGGGAGGGGATGGCATTGGACGGCTGGCTCGCGAAGAGAGGTATGAGGATTGAAGCGCGCCAGATCAGCCGCTCCATCGATTTTGTGCAGCGCAACGCGCTTTATCCGTGGACTGGAGTTTTCCTCGAACCGGAGGCCCAGTTTCTGTTTACCATTATCGGCAACCGCCGGCGTCGGGCGGAAAGCCTGATCTATGTCAACGGGGAACGGATCGCTAACTTCTCGTACGATGAAGGCTGCATCCGTTGGAAATCGGGCGCCGGCAATCCGACCGGTGGCTTCTTGCGGCCCGATGTAGATTCGCACGGAAACCGCCGCATTTTGGGTAAGGTCTGGCGTTGCGAGGAACAGGCGCCCGCGCAGAGTAGCTTCACGGCGGCCGAGGTCGATCCGGAACGCGATTCGCTGTTTGAAGAGGTGAAAAGATTCTGTAAGAGCGACGATTTAGCCGCCATGCCCTCGGAGTACGCCGTCAGAATCGGAGGTCAGTCTAGCATAAATGTCTTTCAAATTTCCAAGCAGAGCTTTTTGATCGATGGCAAACCTGCGCAAAGTTGGCGCTTTGGGAATGGTGTTTTCGGGTGGGAGGGTGGCCATGGAATCTATCGCGCGGGAGAGATCCGCTTTCTGCCGGATCCGATTCTGCGCTCGGTGGAATTGTTCGGAACCGTGTCGCCAGGGGATGGCGCGGGTGTTCTGAAATGCTACGGCAGTTCGCTGCCCGGCGCAGACGTTTCATATGCAGGTCCTAGCATGCCCGAGTGGGCTCAATGGCACTTGGCGGAAATTGTGCGCCGCCACAGCGCGCAAGGGGGCTTACTGTTGTGGCATAGGTGGGAAAAGCAGAATTACACCAGTACGTTCGTGAACACGGTCG
>Ga0302320_10026427_pt1 | contig 11242 bp, 7 predicted proteins | sample Bog_T0_3_FD_202130 | JGI IMG/M metagenome (GOLD analysis project Ga0302320, IMG submission 202130) | Peat permafrost microbial communities from Stordalen Mire near Abisko, Sweden - Bog_T0_3 | ecosystem: Environmental > Terrestrial > Soil > Wetlands > Peat | place: Sweden: Abisko, Stordalen Mire... | reverse complement strand
AAGACGCCGGATCGAACAGCGGAGAGGAATTCTGATGGCGGTGCTTGAGAAGGCTATCCCAAGCGCCCAGTTGCCGCAGAGGTTCGCGCCGAAACGCGAGCCGCTGGCGGGCGCGTTCTTCTGGCTATGCGCGTTTTACCTGGTTTATTGTGCCCGCCCAGAGGACTGGATTCCCGGGATCGGCTACATCCCCATGGCAAGGATCTCGGGTATTTTCGCACTGCTGGGGCTCGTGATGAGCGCAGGGAAAGCCAAGCGGGGGTTCCGCGACCTGCCCAGGGAGGCGCATTACTTTCTTGGCTTAATCGGTGTGCTGTTTCTTTCCTCCCTGCTCTCTCCGGTGTGGAGGGGCGGCGCGTTTTTCAAAACGCTGGATTTTTCCAAGGCCCTGGTCGCGTGGGTGCTGACTTTCCTGGTGATCACCAGCTTCGCAAGATTGCGGCGAATCATTTTTATCCAGTCGGCATCGGTGGTGGCGATTGCCGTGGTGTCCGTGCTGAAAGGACGATCCCATCCCCGGCTGGAAGGTGTGATTGGAGGAATCTATTCCAACCCCAACGACCTGGCATTCGCGATCGTGCTGACCCTCCCGTTCTGCTTCGCTTTTCTGTTGAGTACTCGCAGCGTTCCGCGCAAAGCCTTATGGACAATGGCAATGCTGGTGATGTGCATGGCCTTGTTCATGACCGCCTCGCGCGCCGGATTTATCGACCTGGTGGCTACGGGTGCGGTCTGTTTGTGGTTCTTCGGCGTGAAGGGAAAACGGATTCACCTCATTGCGGCTGCCGCTGTGGTGGCGTTGGTGGTTGGTCTCGCCGCCGGGGGACGGTTGAAAGATCGCTTCTTCGCCATATCCGGGAACAATCTGGAAAACGACATTGACGTGAGCGCCTACGGCTCTTACGAACAGCGCCGGCTTCTGATCGTCGAGAGTCTTGAGGGAATGGCACACTATCCCCTTGGGATTGGAACGGGGAACTTCGAGGTATATTCTGGCGTCTGGCGAGAAGTTCACGTCTCCTACCTCCAGATCGGGGTGGAGGGCGGAATCTGCGGTCTTGTGCTCTACTTGCTGTTCTTCGGTCGGGGTTTTGCCAATCTTAAGCGGCTGCGCCGAATGCCCGGCTACGATCCTGAGATCGATCTGTTTTCGGGAGCCCTGTACGCGACGTTGGTCGGATTCGTGGTGGGAGCCTTCTTTGCCCCCGAGGCGTACCAATACTTCCCTTATTTTGCTGTGGCTTATACTTCGGTATTGTTGGCGATGGCCAAGGAGAGAGAATCGCCGGAAGTTTCCCTGCCGGAATTGACGAATCAACCGCCGCGAAGGTCGAGAGCGCAGGCCCGAGCGGACGAGTTTAGGCCGGTTCGCGGCAGCGTGGCCGAGTATTCCAGAACCCCCGCCGCTCCGCTTCGAAACCAGCGATGAGGAACACGACGCGAGGATCGGGCGCGCAGCCTGGAGAACGTCCATGTGCGGCATAGCGGGAATCGTTCAAACTCATTCCGACGGCGCGGTGGATTACGCCACCGTTCACCGGATGTGCGAGGCGATCGTGCATCGCGGTCCCGACGACGAAGGGATCTTTGTGAAGGCCGGGGTGGGACTGGGCATGCGCCGGCTCAGCATCATCGATTTGGCGGGCGGGCACCAGCCGGTCTTTAACGAAGACAAGACCATTTGGGTCGTTTTCAACGGAGAAATCTACAATTTTCCCGAGCTGCGTGGCGAACTCGAGAAACGCGGCCACCACTTCTACACCAACACCGATACAGAAGTGATCGTCCATCTCTATGAGGACCTGGGCGCCGATTGCGTAAACAAACTCCGAGGCATGTTTGCGTTTGCGTTGTATGACGAGCGCCGCGGCAAACTGTTGATGGCGCGCGATCGTTTTGGAAAGAAGCCGTTACACTATGCCCTCGCGGGCAGCCGATTGCTGTTTGGTTCGGAGATCAAGGCCATCCTGGCGGTAGCGCCGGAACTCGCCAGCGTAAACAACGAAGCGCTTCTGCAATACATGTACTTCGGCTATATTCCCGATCCGATCACCGCCTTTCTGCCCATTCAAAAGCTGCCACCGGGACACCTGCTCGAGTTCGAAGCGGGCCAGATTCAGGTTCGACAGTATTGGGACTTGCCGGCATACGGCACGCACCAGCCGGGCAGCGAGGAGGAATGCCTGGAGGAGCTCGAGTGGCGGCTGGCCGAAGCGGTGCGTATCCGTTTGATTTCCGATGTTCCTCTGGGCGCGTTGCTGAGCGGAGGAACCGACTCCTCCACGGTGGTTGCCTTGATGGCACGGGCCAGTTCCAAGCCGGTGAAGACCTTTTCGATTGGCTTCAGTCACGACGATTTCAATGAAGCGCACTATGCCCGAGTTGTCGCGAAACACTTCGGCACCGAGCACCACGAACTGGTGCTGGAACCGAACGTTCTGGAGACGGTCGAGACCCTGACCAGTTCGCTCGAAGAACCGTTCGGAGATTCCTCGATGTTGCCCACCTATTACGTTTCCTGCATGGCTCGTGAACATGTGACGGTGGCCTTGTCGGGTGACGGTGGAGACGAGATATTCGCAGGATACGACCGCTATGGGATTCAGCTTCGCCGCCGGGTCTTCGAGCGAATTCCACGCTGGGCCTGGCGCATGTACCGGGAGCAGGTGTATCCCCGGTTGCCGCAGAACATGCGGGGGAGAAAATTCTCGTACAACGTTTCCTTGCCCTGGCGGGAGCGCTATGTGGATAGCATTTCGTTCGTCCCGTCGTTTGAGAGAGACATACCACTCCTCTCGAGTGAGTTCCGGGGAATTCTGCGGACAGATGGAAACCCGGAGAACGTAATGTACCGGTATTTCGATCAGGCCCCGGCGCAGGATCTGGTCAGCCAGATGTTGTATGTCGATACCAAGACCTACATGGTTGCCGACATCCTGACCAAGGTTGATCGCATGAGTATGGCGACCTCGCTGGAGGTGCGCGTTCCGATTCTCGATCATTTGTTTGTGGAATGGGTTACGGGACTGCCCGCAACGTGGAAACTACGCGGAAGGCAACAGAAATATATTCTCCGCAAGCTGGCTGAGCGAGTCGGCGTGCCGCGCGAAGCGCTGTACCGGCCGAAGCAGGGCTTCGCGCTGCCGCTGGTGCACTGGATTCGGAATGAGTTGAAGGACATGATCATGTCGGTTCTGCTGGAACCGCGAACTCTGCAACGGGGTTACTTCAATCCAGAAGGCGTAAGGCGATTGCTCGACGAGCACTTTCGGGAGCGCCGCGATCATTCCGATCAAATCTGGCGCTTGCTGATTTTCGAACTCTGGCACCGCAACTTTCTGGAGAGAATCCGGACGGCTGACCGGGTCGCGGAGCCGTACCGCGTCACCAGTGGGGCTGGAAACCTCGGATGAGTTCGCCCATGGAGAAGCAATCCAGGGCTGAACCGGCGCGGCCCGCATCCGCGCAAGCAAACCATCCGTTACTATCGCGCGGTTTCCCCGGCGCTATCTTTCTCATGATCAATAGCCTGGAGACGGGCGGCACGGAGCGTCAATTCATCGAAGTTGCGCGCTCCTTGAAGGCCGGTGGTTGCGCGGTTCATCTGGGTTGCATACAAAGAAAAGGACCGTTCCTCGATGGTTCTGGCTTGGATGGCTTCGACGAGTTGCACGAGTTTGGACTGGGGGGCAGCCTCTATGGATTGCAGTCGATTCGAAGCCGCTGGGAGTTGATGCGCCATCTGCGGAAAGAAGAGATCGCGGTAGCTCACGCCTTCGACTTTTACGCGAATCTAACGCTGATTCCAGCCGCAAAGTTAGCCCGAGTTCCGGTCGTAATCGGCAGTCACCGTCAACTGGGGGATCTCCTTACTGCCGCCCAGTTCAACGCTCAGTTAACCATGTTTCGCTGGTGTGACCGGGTGGTGTGCAACTCCCGCGCGGCGGCGGATCGATTGCTGCAAGCCGGCCTGCCGGAACGCAAGTTGGTTGTGGTGGGCAATGGCTTGCCGCCGGAAGTCTTTGCGGAAACCGTCCCCGCCTTGCCTCGCGTGGAGGGAATTCTTCGAGTGGGAATGATCGGCCGCATGAATGCGGCTTATAAAAACCACAGCATCTTTCTCCGAGCGGCAGCACAACTGCGTCAGAGATTCCCCAAAGTCGAGTTTGTTCTGGTGGGGGATGGTCCTCTGCGCCGGGAACTCGAACACGAGGCCACGGAACTTGGGCTGGATGGACGAGTTTGCTTCCTAGGGGATCGCCGCGACATCCCCGCGATCCTGGCCAGCATCGACATATCGGTTGTACCGTCGGCTTCGGAGAGCCTGTCGAATGTGATTCTGGAATCCATGGCTGCTGGAGTACCGGTGGTGGCCACTGCTGTGGGGGGGAACTGTGAACTCGGTGGCGACGGGCGAGCGTTGCTGGTTCCTCCCAACGACGAAGATTCTCTGACTGCCGCGTTGGAGCGGATGCTGGCCGATGCGGTGTTTCGGTCGGCAATGGCTCGGGGAGCGCGGGGATTCGCGCAGGAGAACTTCAGTATCGAACGAGTACGCAGGCAGTATTGCGAACTTTATACCGCGGCGCTGGGCAGCCGAGGCAAGAGTGCCAGCCTAATGCGCAAGGCTGGTTTGGAGTCCGCAACAGGTTCCCGCCTTCGGGTCGCCTTGGTTGCTCCCAGTTTGCGCTACGTTGGTGGCCAGGCGGTGCAGGCCGACCTGTTAACACGAAATTGGAAAGGCGATCCGGATGTGGATGCCAGTTTCGTTGCGGTCGACCCGAGTCCACCTTACGGATTCGGTTGGGTCGAGCGAGTGCCGCTGTTGCGCACCATGCTCCGCGAACCGCGCTATATTCTGGCACTCTGGAACGGTTTGAAAGATGCGGACGTGGCGCATATATTTTCCGCGTCTTATTCGTCTTTTCTGCTGGCGCCGCTTCCCGCGTGGTTTATTGCGCGTCTACGCGGTAAGAAGACGCTGATCAACTATCGAAGCGGAGAATGCCGAGATCATTTGCGCCGGTCCTACATTGCGCGCCGGGTGCTGAAAGAAACTGATCGACTTGTAGTTCCGTCTGGGTATCTCGTCGACGTTTTTAGGGAGTTCGATCTCGCGGCACAAGCGATTCCAAACATCGTCGATGTCTCGCAATTCTCGTTTCGGGTGCGGCGGCCGCTGCGTCCGCACCTGGTATGCACGCGAGGCTTTCATTCCTATTACTGCGTTGACTTGGTGGTGCTGGCGTTTGCCGAAGTACAAAATGCCTTTCCGGATGCGCAACTCGACCTGGTCGGCGGCGGTCCACTCGAGGCAGATATTCGAAATCTCGTGCGGAAGATGAAACTCACGGGAGTCGACTTCAAAGGTGTTGCCGCGCGCAGCGAGATTGGGCGTTTTTACGACGAGGCCGACATCTTTATCAACGCTTCCCGCCTGGACAACATGCCGGTCTCAGTTTTGGAGGCATTCGCTTCAGGAATGCCTGTGGTCAGCACGGAGCCGGAGGGGATGTCCTATCTTGTCGAGCACGGACGCACCGGGTTGCTTTCGAAGCCGGGAGACGCGACCGCGCTGGCGCAGAATGTAATCCGCCTGCTGCAGGATCCCGAGTTGGCGGAACGCCTGGTTTCGAATGCCAGCCAAGAGTTCCGGCGCTACTCCTGGCCCGTCGTGAGGGAACAGTGGTTAGAGGTGTATCGAGCGTTGGCCTCTGGCGCAACGAAAGCGGCGAGGGACTCCGCTCCCGGCGTAGATTCCTTCGAACGTTAGTCGGCCCGCTGCCGAAACTTGGAGGTTTTCCTTTTCAGGCGGACTCTGTGCCACATCTCCAGATTCGGCGTCCGCCAGATGCTTGCCCAAGGCCGGAAGAGACAGGCTGAGTCCTCTACTCAACGCCGGCGGTCGCCGAATTGAGCGCGTCTATATCCGCTCCGAGGTCCTTGCCATCTGTGCCTTTGCCCTTGTAGGGGCTGGAAGGTTGCAGGTGATAGTCGCCTCCGTTGCCGCCATTGTAATTGACGAATTGCACGGCACTGACGGTGGCGGGGAAGAAGTTCCCGGCGGGCCACAGACTGGGCGGATAGTAAACGGAACTTGCAATCACGCCGTTGCGGATGAAGGAGTAGGGGTGGAAGCATGCATTGAAGGTGGTCAGCGGTTTGTCGTAATAGGAACAGTTTGCCGTAGTGCCGCCGGTGGACCAGACTGGGTAGATGCCGGCATTCACCAGGTTGTTGGTGAAGTTGAAATTCTTCATCTGGGTGGTGATTGCAACCGTATCGCCGATCATGAACAACGAGTGGGTCGGGAAAGCGGTAACGTGATTGATGGTCAGGTTCTGAATGACTGGGGCGCCGGGAGTGATCGAAATCTGGGCAAAGTCGCCGGGGCCGCTGTACTTCACTTTGTCGATATCGTCGATGACGATATCGTGGATGCTGTAGCGTTGCCCATCGAGGGGAGGGCCGCTGCCCGCCAAGGCGTTGGCGATCTGCAGTCCGGCCGCCACATGGCGAATGTAGTTATAGCGGATGGTTACATCTGTGACCTGGCAAATCGAGCAGCGGTTGCTCTGATCAATAGGCGTTAGTAGCAGGCCAAAGCCCACCTGTCCGGCTCCCCAGGAGTACTCCATAATATTGCCGTCGAGCAAAACGCGCTGAGCGTTCTTCAGTTCGAAGAGATTCTTAACGATGAACGGCTTCCCGTTTGTTCCCCCCACGAAACCATCCTGCCCCTTCATCCAGATCAAAGGCTTAAAGAAGTGATTTTGGCTGATTTCGATATCAGCCGGGGTGGCGGCGGCCTCGCCTCCGCCGAACAGGATATTCTCCCCTGACGCTTCCAGGAAGTTGTCCACGATCTTGTACGGTCCCATCGGGTCATCGCCAAGACCTCCGATGATCACTTGCGAATCGCCGCACGAACCCATTGCCGCACAGTGGAAATCAGTGAAGAAGGAATCCACTACGGCGACGTACCGGCTCGATCCCAACATGATGGCCCGGACGTTGTCGCCTTGGGCAGTGCCATGAATCCACACACGATCGAATACCAGATGATGGGCTGGACCGTTAAACTGGACGAGGTTGTAAACGACACCCGGAGCCGAGGATCGCGTCACTTCCAGGCCGATCAGCCGGTAGTGGTTGGCCCCCGGAGAGAACAGGATCGGTCCTGAGCCGCCCTTGCCATCGAATTCAATTTTGGCGAGGACGTTAGTCGTGGAAGCGCAAGTCCATCGAGGTCTGCCCGGGAGAGACGAAACGCCAGCGTAGCAAGGGGTCAGGCGCTTGCCCTCGGCCGGCAGACTGGAATCAGGGGCGCTGGTGCGGATGATAATCCAGTGCGAGTCATCGCAGCTCTTGGCTGGTATAACAACGTTGCCGCTGAACGTGGCGCCCGCCTGCAACTGAATGATATCGCCGCAGGATGCGCCAGCGAGAACCTGCTCGATACTTTCCCCGGAACGTACCGTCCAAGTCTTCCCGGCTGCAGGGGTATCTTTCAAAGAGCTCTTTACATGCTCCCTGGGCAGCTCGGCGGGACCATCGAAATTCTTGCCATTGGACGGCACGGAGGACTGCCCCGAAGTTGCGGCCCGAAGTGGAGCGGCCAGGATCAGCAAGAAAAAAACAAGCCTTGGGGCAGCCGTACTCCAGCTGGAAATCTTCATATTGGTCGACCTCTTCTCACGACGGTCTTAATCAGCCGGTTTGTTTGCTTCGCCGCTATTCATGATAAGGCATGAAGAGAATTACGAGTGGCACCTTCAGCCGAGGCCGGTGTCCGCGCATACTCTGACAACACTTTCCTGCGTGCCAGAACAGGGCGGCCCATCATCGCTGAACCTTGCGTCGCAATTGTTTAGCGAGCAGGAGCGGTTCGATGCTCTGCGTGTGCATTTCATTTCCGTGGCTTAAAATCATCAGGCGCCTTTTTTATCGTGATCCTGAACGCAATGAAAACACTTCTGATATGCCACGACGGTGCTCAATTGGATCAGGTGGTACTGGCCCGGTGGCTAAATTCGTTCTCGAATCTTGTGGGGATAGTTATTATCCAGGAGCCCGCGAGCCGAATTTGGCGCCGCATGCGGCGCGAGATCCAGCGAATCGGAGTCCTTCGTTTTTTGGACGTACTGGCGTTCCGAGTTTATTACCGCATTTCTCTTGCCGGCAAAGACCAGCGCTGGGAGCGGCAAGAGCTGCGACAGAAGTGCCTTATCTATGGGGACATTGCTTCGGAAACCGCGATTTTGAAAACGTCGAGCCCGAACTCTCAGGAGGCAGAAACATTTATCAGGAGTCTGAATCCAGACATTGTTTTGGCGCGCTGCAAGGTGTTACTGAAAGAGAGCGTTTTTTCGATTCCGGCCACGGGAACATTTGTTATGCATCCCGGAATTTGTCCCGAGTATCGAAACGCGCATGGATGTTTTTGGGCGCTCGCCAATCGCGATGTGAATAAGGTTGGCATGACGCTCCTCAGAATCGACAGGGGCGTCGACACTGGACCGGCATTCGGCTACTACACTTATCCGTTTGACGAAATGCATGAATCGCACATCGTCATCCAGCACCGAGTCGTGCTGGAGAACCTCGACGCTCTGCGCAGCAAGTTCCTTGAGATCTTTAATGGCTCTGCCATCCCACTGAATACCTCAGGACGGCCGTCTGCCGCATGGGGGCAACCTTGGTTGACCAAATACCTGGCGTGGAAATTTCGCGCGAAAAGGGGCTCTCAATGAGAGCCGCCTGTCTGCTCTATCATGATGTCATCGAGGGCACCGACTGGGATTCGAGCGGTTTCACTGGTCCTGGAACGGCAAAATACAAATTGAGCCGACCTGAATTCGAAGCCCATCTTGCGGCCATCGCAAAGGTACGCGACACCCCTTCGAGCACCGCACACGAACTCGCAAATGGAAGGGATGAAACGCTTCCTTTTCTTCTGACCTTCGACGACGGCGGGGAAAGCGCTGTCACGCGCGTCGCGGGCCTTCTCGAGAAATATGGGTGGCGCGGGCATTTTTTTGTCACCGCCGGCCAAATTAACAGGAAGGGCTTCCTGAACACGGAGCAGATTCGCCTCTTGAGAAGAGCGGGTCACGTGATTGGCAGCCATTCATTTTCTCATCCCGTGAGGATGTCGCATTGCAGCAAGGAGGAATTGACCGACGAATGGACCAGAAGCATCAAAATACTTTCCGATATCCTCGGCGAACAGGTTGATACCGCTTCCGTCCCGGGAGGCTATTATTCGAATCGGGTTGGTGAGACAGCCGCTGCAGCAGGGGTTCGAGTGCTGTTTAATTCTGAACCCACCACAGCGGTTCATGCCGTTCTCGGCTGTCTGGTGGTCGGCAGGTACAACATCCTCAGAGGAATGCCGCCTGGCGTTTCTGGGGAGTTGGTTTCAGTTCATTCCGAAGCGCGTTCAAAGCAATGGCTCTATTGGAATTTTAAGAAAATCGCCAAGAGAGTCGCGGGTCGGCCTTACCTGGCGGTTCGACAATGGCTCCTGCGAAAGGGATGAATGAGTCGCGTCCCCGATTTCGCGGATGCGCTTTGGGTGGACGTCCCTCAGTTACCCCGAAACGCCGCGAGAGTTCCAGGAAACGACGGCGGAGTGCAGAGTGCGGGCAAAGTTCTCCGCCACTCGCGGCCAGCCGTAGCTCTCTTGTACAAGGGCTCTCGCGGCCGTACCTAATCGTCGCCGCTGGTTGGGATCCCGCAGCAGGGAAACCACAGAGTCGGCAAAATCCTGGGGCGCGTCAGCCAGAAGGATATTCTCACCCGGTCGCACGGGCAGGCCCTCGGCGCCCACTGATGTGGAAACGACCGCCTTATTCATCGCCATCGCTTCAAAGATCTTGAGACGAGTACCACCGCCGATGCGCAGAGGGACAATGCAAACCGAGCTCCGCGCGACGAACGGTCGTATGTCTTCTACCCAGCCCGTGAGGCGAATGCTCTTTTCCGCCTCAGCTAGAGCCTGCAGCTTGCGGGATGGACTCCGGCCCACAACTTCAAGTGAAACTTCGGGGCACTGCTGTTTGATTAAGGGAAGAATGGCGTCGACAAAGTAAAGGATTGCGTCTTCGTTCGGTAGCCAATCCATGGAACCCGTGAACACCAGGGAATTGGCGGTTTCCTCCACAGGCATGGGTCGGAAATAATCCACATCCACGCCGGTGGGAATCACAGTTAGCTTTCCAGGCTCCACGAAAGGTGCGAAGGCGTCATGATCGGTCTGAGAAACCGTGAGCACTTGGTCAGCAAGACGAAGATATCGTCGTTCAGCGGCTTCCATCTTTCGCCATTCCCACCACGAGATAGCCTTCCAGATTGGATTGGTGGCCACCTCATAGTGACGCCGCCATATCGTAGCTTCCACATTGTGAGTGAACAGCACCTTGGGAGCAGGCCAATCCCAGGGGATAACGCCGGCGGCAAACATGAAATCACAGAGGATGACGTCATAGGCTTCTTGCTGGAGCAGCGCGTGCAATCTGCGACGCACCTCGGGACGACAATACTTTGTGATGCTGTAGGGTTCTGAAGAGAGCAAATGGATACCGTAGTCGCGGATCTCCGCGAGGCTCTTCGGTGCAGGGAGCTTCAGCGGGATACAAACCACACGATCAAACATGTCCTTCAAGTCCGGATGCAGGTCGCCGTCGTGCGCGGCATAGAAGGAAAAGAAAGTGACCGAGTGCTGACGGGCAAGCTCCCGAAGGATGTGATAGCTGCGGATTTTTCCGCCGGTATCGGGGGGAACCAGTCCACCAGCTTTGACCCACAAGATCTTCATGGCAGGAATGCTTTACCAGCAGATCCCTTCGTAATCACCTGTTGTTGAGGGTCTAGAAGCCCGTTCCAGGTTCACCAAATCGATGACAGTATGGTCTGGCCGGAGCGAGCGGAGTAGCGCATCGCGATTCACTCCTCGCGTTCCGATAACAACTACTTCTGCATCTTTAAGAACGTCGGGCAGGCTGGTTGAAAGCAACGAGCCAATATGGGGAATCACTTCTTCAATATACTGCCGGTTTGAGCCGATCAGCCGGCCCAGGGATACGTTGTCATCCCAGATGCGGATCTGGCGGCCTTCGCCCAGCAGGCGCTTTACGAGCTGCACCTGAGGACTTTCGCGCAGATCGTCGGTGGCGGCCTTGAAGCTCAAGCCCAACATGCCGATTTTTTTCTTTCCGGTTTCCAGCACCATCTCCACAGC
>Ga0302320_10026424_pt1 | contig 11243 bp, 8 predicted proteins | sample Bog_T0_3_FD_202130 | JGI IMG/M metagenome (GOLD analysis project Ga0302320, IMG submission 202130) | Peat permafrost microbial communities from Stordalen Mire near Abisko, Sweden - Bog_T0_3 | ecosystem: Environmental > Terrestrial > Soil > Wetlands > Peat | place: Sweden: Abisko, Stordalen Mire... | reverse complement strand
CATCACTCGGTGGCCGAGACCGTGGATCGGCTGCAATCCATGCTCAAAGAACGCGGCATCCTGGTGTTCGCGCGCATCGACTTCAGCGCGGACGCCGCGCGCGCAGGTCTCACGATGCGCCCTGAGCAGCTGCTGATTTTTGGAAATCCAAAAGCGGGGACGCCGTTGATGCTGGCCGAACCCGCGGCAGGCATCGACCTCCCGTTGAAAGCCTTGGTATGGGAGGACGCCGACGAAAAGACGTGGGTCGCCTATAACGACCCGGGTTACCTCGTACGGCGGCACGCGCTTGCACCCGCCTTCAGCGCGAATCTGGCCGCGGTCTTGCCGATCATTCAACGCGCGGCGGGCGAATAATGCCGGCTGACAGCGGCAAGCCGGTCGCATCTGTGAATTCCGCAATCGCTTTGATAGATGAAGGAAATGCCTTGGAGGAGCAGGGACGGATACCCGAGGCGATGGAGCGCTACGAAGCGGCGCTCAAAACTGATCCGCAATGCGCGAGAGCACACCTCAACCGCGGCAATGTCCTCCTCGCCGGGGCTCGGATTGATGACGCCCGCACAGCCTACAAACTTGCCATCACCTGCGACTCCCACTATGCGGCAGCTCACTTCAATTTGGGCAACTTGAATTATCGCGCCGGCGAATTCGAGCAGGCATTGACCAACTATCAGGCCGCCATCGCAATCAGGCCTGACTTTGCAGACGCTTTCGTGGGCATGGCAAACGCGCTTGACAGCCTGGGCCGCACCGACGAAGCAGTCGAGAGCCATCAGCGCGCGCTGGTCATCCAGCCAGGCTACGCCGAAATCCATTTCAATCTGGGCGTGCTTGCGATGACCCAGGGTCGATATGAGGAGGCCGCCGATAGCTTGCGGCGAGCGATCGAGATCAAGCCTGAATTTGCCGGAGCCCACCATAAGCTGGGCGCCGTCTTGGACAGCCTCGGGCAGCTGGATGCGGCGGAGGCGAGCCATCGCCGCGCCTTGTCGATTGAGCCTGAATCCTCAGAGATTCTCCACGACCTGGTGGCAATTCTTTTGTCACGCGGCAAATCCCCGGAAGCAATGCAGCTGCTCGTGCCCATGCTCGACTTCGTGCCGACATGGCCGACCAAAGCAGCCTTCGCCAGCTGCGCCGCGCGCACCAGATTTAGGATCAACGACCCTCGGATCCGCGCTGCGCTCACATCCGCCATCAGCGAGCCGTGGGGAATGCCATACGAACTCTGCCAGCCGGCGCTCAGTCTGATCATGCTCGACGAGACGATCGCCGGTTGCGTGCGACGCGCCGGCGGATCGTGGCCCACACGATTGCCGAAAGCGGCGCTATTTGGCTCCGACGGTCTTGCCGCCCTTGCAGCCGATCCCTTGATGAATGCATTGCTTGAAGCCGTGCCCGTGAGCACGATCGAATTCGAGCGCTTTTTAACCTGCGCGCGCCATGTCCTGCTCGAGATCGCATCGAACAAGCAGGCGCCAGACCATTCGGACATCGCGGCGTTGCGGTTCTACGCCTCACTGTCCCGGCAATGCTTCGTCAACGAGTACATATTTGATTGTGACGACAGGGAACTCATCGCTGCAGCTGCGTGCCGCACGCAGCTGCTGGCCCTGTTGGACGCTGAGGCAGTCGTACCGCCATTCCTCGTGCTCGCGGTGGCTGCATATTTCCCTCTCAACACCTTGCGCGATGCGCACCGCCTACTTGCCGCAAATGAGCGTGGCCCGGTCGGTGAGGTATTGCGCCAACAGATTCGAGAGCCACTCGCCGAGGAGGCGTTGCGAGCGGGCGTCGAACGCTTGACCTCGATTACCAGCACGGTGTCCACGGAGGTGCGCGACCAATACGAGCAGAATCCCTATCCGCGCTGGGTGAAAGCCCCAAAGCGCGAGCAGGCGCTGTTCTTCAATGCCGAATTGCGGCGTACGCTCCCGCTCGCGCCGTTTACGCCCCTGCCGGATGACAGCGCGCCGGAAGTGCTTATCGCCGGATGCGGCACCGGCATCCAATCAATACTCGCCGCCCAGCGATTTCGCGGCGCTCGTGTCGTGGCAATAGATCTGAGCCTGAGCAGCATCAGCTATGCCAAACGAAAGACGCTGGAGCTCGGTATCACGAACATCGAGTACGCACAGGCCGACATCCTCAAGATTGGTGGCGTCGAACGCACCTTTGACATCATCGAATCGGTTGGGGTGCTGCATCATCTGGCCGACCCCTTCCTGGGATGGCGAACCCTGCTTTCTCGATTGCGGCCCGGTGGATTCATGAATTTGGGCTTTTACAGCGAGATTGCGCGCAGGCACGTAGTCAAAGCGCGAGAATTCATTGCCGCCCGGGGTTATGCAAGCGCACCCGATGGTATTCGCCGCTTCCGTCAGGATCTGTTCGTCGAGGACATGGGCGTCGAGCTGCAGTGGCTCAGCAACGTGGCGGATTTCTATTCGACCAGTGATGTTCGCGATCTTCTTTTTCACGTGCAGGAACATCGCCTGACGCTTGGTCAGATCGAGTCGTTCCTGGCTGAATCCGCGCTCCAATTCATCGGCTTCCAATTGGATCCGCGTGTGATGAATCAGTACCGCGCGCGCTTCACCGATGATCGGGCCGGCACCAATCTGCGCTACTGGGCACGCTTTGAGGCCGACAATCCGGATACGTTTGTCGGCATGTACCAATTCTGGATTCAAAAGCCGACAATTGTCTAACCGCCCGGCGATTTGCGCCGACGAAAGACCACTCTGACCGACGAGCGCATACCCTCGGACATGCTAGGCTAACGTTTTTGCATGGACCCGGATGGTTCACGTTTTTAATCCAGAGCTGTTCGAGACTTATCTGAGTCTGGGTGCCGCCCAAGCCCGACAGGGCAAGCTGGCGGAGGCCACCGCCAGCTATAGACATGCCGTTTCCATCAATCCGAATTCCAGTGACGCCCATAACGAGCTTGGCTGCCTGCTGGAGCGCCAAGGAAAGCTGGACGAGGCATTCGGCAGCTTTCAGGCGGCGATCTCGCACAATCCCAATCATGTCAATGCCCATAACAATCGCGCCATGCTGCTGGGGCGCCAAGGAAAGCTGGACGAGGCCTGTGCCGCCCTGCAGGTGGTCCTTGCGCTCGATCCCGGTCATAGCGATGCCCATTGCAACCTTGGCAACGTCCTCCTGCACCAGGGCAAACTAGACGAGGCATCCGCCAGCTTTCGGAGGGCGATTGCCCTCAACCCCAAGCATATATATGCCCATAGCAATTTCGGCATCCTGCTGGAGCGCCAAGGAAAGCTGGACGAGGCATTCGCCAGCTTTCAGGCGGCGATTGCGCTCAACCCCAACTATGTCAATGCCCATAACAATCTCGCCATGCTGCTGGGGCGCCAAGGAAGGCTGGATGAGGCTTGTGCAAGCCTGCAGGTGGTCCTTGCGCTCGATCCCACTCATAGCGACGCCCATTTCAACCTTGGGGACGTCCTGCTGCACCAAGGCAAACTAGACGAGGCATCCGCCAACTTTCGGAGGGCGATTGCGCTCAACCCCAATCATATCAACGCCCGTAACAATCTCGCCATGCTGCTGGGGCGCCAAGGAAAGTTGGACGAGGCATCTGCCAGCTTTCAGGCCGCGATTGCGCTCAATCCCAATGACAGCGGTGCCCATGGCAATCTTGCTGAAGTGCTGGTGAAGCAAGGAAAAGTTGAAGACGCAATCGCCTCTTGTAGACGGGCCCTTGCAATCCGCCCAGCCGATGCCAAGACCTACGAAACCCTGGGGTTCGCCTTCCAGTGCAAGGGCGAATCAAGAGAGGCGGCCAGCTACTATAAGAGGGCGATCGAACTCGGATCGACAAATCCCATGATTAGCCACCTGCTGGCAGCTGTGAGTGGAAAAGACGCGGGACCGACCCCTCAGGCGATTGTTAGAAGTCTATTCGACGACTACGCGTCGCGATTCGAAGCTGATCTCGTTGGCGCATTGGGCTATTCGACGCCGAGGTTGATGCGCGAAGCCGTCGACCGGTTCATCCGCAATGATCGGCACTTTCAGCGCGCGCTTGATCTCGGATGCGGGACCGGACTCATAGGAGCACACTTTGGTGATGTCGTGGGCGAAATCGACGGTGTGGATTTGTCGCCAAAGATGCTCGAACAAGCACGGTCCAAACAAATCTATCGCAAATTGGATTGCGAGGAGATCGTCGTATGGCTCGAGCGCTCGGCAAGAGAATCACTATGCTTTGATATCGTTTTCTCGGCCGACGTATTCATTTACGTCGGCAACCTAGATCCGGCGTTCAAAGCCATCCGCAGAATTTTGGCCGACGGCGGCTTGTTCGTGTTTTCCGTGGAACGCCTCGCGCAGGGAACGTTCGAACTGCTTCCAACCTGCCGCTACGCGCATAGTACGTCCTACGTTCGCGAACTGGCCTCCAGGCACGGATTTATCATATCGGTCTCGGAGCCGGTTGATTTACGCAAGGAGAAGAACGCCCTGATCGGCGGCACAATCTTTGTGCTGACAACTTCATAACGCGCGCAAGGTGGAATGGCCCCGCGGCCCAAAGCTTGAAAAGTGTCGTCACGGCCGGGGATCGGAGAATATCGCCCCCCTGCTGGCGGGCGGAAGACGGCACGGCGATTATCCGGCGGCTTCCCTGCGAATTGCTGAGTTGTGAATCTGTATGCTATGGCGAGATGACACCCAAACCCGACAGAAACGCCGCGCGGGCCCCACGTCACGGCGTGGCGCGGGTCATCTCGAAGCTCGGCATGGCGTCGCGGGCTCTGGCGGCGAGATGGGTGCAAGAGGGGCGTGTACGCGTCAATGGCCGACCGGTCCGCGACCCCGACTTTCCTGTGTGGCAGGGCCATGATCGCATCACCGTGGACGAGCGCGACATTGTGGCGGCGGCGCGCGTGGTGCTGATGTTGAACAAGCCGCGCGGTCTCGTCACGACGCGCGAGGATGAACAGGGGCGCGCGACCGTGTATCAATGTCTTGCGGGCGCACCGCTTCCCTGGCTTGCACCGGTGGGACGGCTCGACAAGGCCAGCGAGGGACTCTTGCTGTTCACCAATGATTCGGCTTGGGCGGCACAGATTACGAACCCCGCGACCGGACCGGATAAAACCTACCACGTGCAGATCGACCGCGTGCCTGACGAGGCCCTTCTGACCCGGCTGGCGAGAGGTGCGCCCGTCGAGGGAGATTGGCTGCGTTTCAAGTCGGTGCGTTGCATGCGTTCGGGTCTCAAGAACGCCTGGTTGGAAGTCGTGCTCGATGAAGGCCGAAACCGGCAGATACGCCGCGTTCTCGAAGCCTGTGACGTGTCCGTCCTGCGTCTGGTGCGGGTGTCGATCGGCGGGCTCGCCCTCGGCGACCTGCAAAAGGGGCACTGGCGCCTGCTGAGCGAACCGGAAATAGCGGCGCTATGAGCGTGCGTGCCGAAGACGGGGCGCCGTCGCCGCTCTTGACGTTGCCGGTGAACCAAGCGCTGCTTGCCGCTCGTGACGCGGGCACGAGCAGCCTGGAATGCTCACTCGATCTCGGACTGTCCTCGACCCGCGTCGATATCGAGCCGCCGGCATGGAACTGGAATCAACAGCGGTTCCCATACATCGTGGATTGCAAGGATCGAAGCGTCTATCGATGGACCGGCACGAGCTTCGAGCCCATATCACGTTACGGCAATGCACTCATCAAACTGGTACCGACTCCCTGGGGACCACCGACGTTCGAGATCGACGGCATCAAGATGCTGCCGACCGCTCGCGTCTCGCCCTACGAAGACGCCAAGCACAAGGTCGCGCTGATCGAGCCGCGGGGGAAAGTGATTCTCGATACCTGCGCGGGCCTCGGGTATTTCGCTGCATGGTGCCTGCGAGGCGGCGCGGCGCGCGTGCACTCGTTCGAAAAGAATCCGGACGTGCTCTGGCTGCGAAAGCAGAATCCCTGGTCGCCCTATAGTCCCTGGTCGCACGAGCAGCGCGGCGCACTCACGCTCGTCCTGGCGGATATCACCATGGCAATCCGCGATTTTCCGGCCGCGTCGTTCGATGCCATCCTCCACGATCCGCCGCGCTTTGGTATCGCGGGAGAGCTTTATTCTCAGGAATTTTACGAGCAGCTCGCGCGGGTCATCAAGGGACGTGGGAAGCTGTTCCACTACGTCGGTACGCCCAACAAGTTGAGCCGAGGCCGCGACCTGCCGCGCGAAGTGGGCCGCCGCCTGCAGCTCGCAGGGTTCGATACGGCGTACCGCGGAGACGGCATCCTCGCGCGGCGTGAGAGAAGTTGATGTGCCGTTAGCCGCGCAAACGATGTGCGCCTGCGTGTCTCTTTCATGCCTTCGGCGGTGGAGGAAATGCGTCTTGGTTGATTCCGCTCAAACCGGCATCCACCACGAGCAGATGCCCGGTCACCCGTCGCGCCATATCGCTGGCCAGGAAGAGCGCCGGTCCCGCCAAATCCTCGGCCAAGGTCCACCCCGCCAACGGGGCCACATTGGCGTAAGCGTCGTAGAGTTCCTTCGGCAACATTGCTGTGGTCATCGTGGTGTCAACCGGCCCAGGAAGAATAGCATTCACACGCACGCCCTTCGTCCCCCACTCGCAGGCCAGCGTTTTGGTCAACTGGTTCAGCGTGGCTTTGCTGGTACCGTAAGGCGAGTGGTTGGGCGTGCCCCCAAGTCCGCGGATGGAAGAGACGATGATCGCATTTGCCCCGGGCCTGCCGGCAAGATGGGGACCCAGCTTCTGCAGAAGGACAACTGGGCCGACGACATTTGTTTCATAGACCTCACGCCAGGTTTCCAACGGAATATCGGTAAAAGGCGCGAAGACTCCGCTGGTCGCAGCGTTTGAAACAACAATATCGATTCCGCCCAATTTCTCCAGGGCAGCGCGTGCCAGCGCCTCGACGGCCATTGGATCGCCCATGTCCGTAGTCACGACATGTGCTTCTCCCCCCTTCGCGCGGATGCCTGCCGCAACCTCTTCTAGTTGGGCGGTGGAGCGGGCGGCAAGCACGAGGCGAGCCCCTTCCTTCGCAAATAGTTCGGCAATGGCAGCACCAATGCCGCGGCCGGCACCCGTAATTACCGCGCGCTTGCCTTCGAGGATACGCGTCATGGCATCTCTTCCTTCTTGATGCGTTACTTCGGTGGTCATGGGATTGTCCAACCCAATCTTAAACAGATTCTGTGTCGGGCCATACTCGTGATCGAGAATTGCCTTAATGTGCCGCGCATTCGGCGTCGGAGATCCTTCGTGCCGGTTTCCACCGCTCCGGCGCCCTCGAACCGGCGCGGCAATATATAATCGGTAAGAAAGAGGAATTCGCGGCTCGAGTGACGCCACATATGACCCGGTCCATTCCCCTGAAAGACGTTGCTGGCCTGGCTGGACAAGAACTGGGTGTCAGCGAATGGCATGTGGTGTCCCAAGATCAGATCGATCTGTTCGCCAGGGCTACGGGAGATTTCGAGTGGTTCCACGTCGATGTCGAACGGGCGACGAGGGAGGTGGGTGGCACTATTGCGCATGGTTTTTTGACGCTGTCGGTGGTGCCGGCGCTGTGGGGACAGATCGCGCGAATCACTGAATTCAAGAACGGTTACAACTACGGACTCGACAAGACCCGTTTCACCGCTCCTGTAAAAGCCGGCGCGCGAATTCGCCTGCGGGCGACCATGCTGCCGCCGCAAGAACGCCGAGGCGGAACGATCGTCGGTGTCGGCTGTGTGATCGAGGTCGAGGGCGAGGAGCGTCCGGCGCTCGTCACAGACTGGTGTGAAATCTTCTACCAGTGAGGATGGCGAGCTCGAAGAGTTCAGGATCGCCGCGGGTGCGCTGAGCCCGGTGGGTCGAAGGACAGACCACCGGGGGCCAACGAGCGGCTCCTGCCGCGTTGCTGTGCTCATACTTTGCAAAAAATGCTGCGCCCGGACAGATTTGATCGAACGGCCGCCCTGCCCCATCAACGACTTGGCGCCGCGTACCGCGGGCACGGTATGTCGCGGCAACCGTACCACGCAGATAATCACCCATGTCCGGGTAAAGGTTTCAACTCAAGTCCGTGACTCGGCCCCCGGCGAAGGATGCGCCGCTACCCGACCGATCGGCGCCAGGGAACCAGCATCGACACACGGCGCTTGTACCTTCGATACTCGTCGCCAAACAGATCGATTAGGTCGCGTTCCTCGAGCAGAATGCCGACGACAATGTAGGCGCTCGTGACAGCCGCGAACAACAGGTGGCCAACGGTCATCACCGGAGTCGCCCAGAATGCGATAATGAAGCCGAGGTAGATCGGATGGCGCACGAACTTGTAGTATAGCGGCGTACGGAATCGCGGCACCGGCATTGCGGCGCCGTTGAGGTTGCTGGTGACTTGGTGCAGCCCGAACAGTTCGAAGTGATTGATCAGAAACGTGCTGGAGAGCACGATTAGAAACCCCATGAAAGATAATGCAGTCGTCGCCACGCGCAACTGCGGATTGTCGAGGCGCCAGATCACCGTGGGCATTGGCCGCCACATTGCGCACAGGAGGATGAGCGCGAGGCTCGAGAACAACACGTAGGTGCTTCGTTCCACCGATTTTGGCACGAACTTCGTCCACCATTGCTTGAATTGCCGGCGCGCCATCACACTATGCTGGATGGCGAAGACGGACATGAGGAGGAGGTTAACCGCCAGTGCTTCAGAGGTCGGGACGATCACTCCAGTGTCGATGGTCTTCGGTACGATGACCCCGGTGACGAAGCCAACTGCGTAAAGAAATGTCACGAAGAACACGACGTAGGATGCAATTCCGTAGAAAAACGCGATGAATGGACCCATGGCATCTCCTCCGTTTCAATCGGTGCCGAGCGGGATACGTGTCGGTGAGAATGACGACAGAGGCGACGAAAGTCCTTGCGCCAAGCTTGAGTTAATATTGAGATTGCCTTGATAAATCGATGAGAACCGCGTGCAATTCTCTTTTTCCGATCATGCTCTTGATACCGACCGGCGCGAACTGCGCCGAGGCTCCGATCCGATTGCCGTCGAACCGCAAGTATTCGACCTGTTGGTCTACTTGCTTGAGAATCGCGACCGCGTCGTAAGCAAGGACGATCTAATCGCTGCCGTATGGGGTGGCCGTATTGTGTCGGACTCGACGATGACCAGCCGGATCAACGCGGCGCGCAGGGCGATCGGCGACAGTGGCGAGCAGCAAAAGTTGATCCGCACTGTGGCGCGCAAGGGTCTTCGTTTCGTGGGCGCCGTAACGATGCACTCGGATGGCAGCCAGCCGGACTCCCGCGGCGCTGTCCCCACGAATCCGGGTAACGATCAGGATCGGCCGCGCTCGCCACAGCCACGAACGGATCGACCTGCAATTGCCGTGCTTCCCTTCGTCAATATGAGCGGTGATCCAGAGCAGGAGTATTTTTCGGATGGCATCACCGAAGACATCATTACGGCACTGTCCAAGCTGCGCTGGTTCTTTGTGATCGCGCGGAACTCGTCCTTCATTTACAAGGGCCGAGCGGTGCACATTCGGCAGATTGCGGATGAGGTCGGTGTCGGTTACGTGGTCGAGGGCAGCGTGCGCAAGGGCGGCGACCGAGTGCGAATCACGGTGCAACTCAACGACGTCGCAACCGGAAGCCACCTCTGGGCAGAGCGCTACGACCGCAACCTGGCCGACGTCTTCGCGGTACAGGATGAAATTACCGAGGCCATAGTCGCCGCGATTGAACCGCAGCTATACGCCGCGGAAAATTTTCGTGCGAGACGCAAGCCGCCAAACTCTCTGGACGCATGGGATCTGGTGATGCGCGCACTCGCACATTATTGGAGGGTGACGCGCCAGGACAACCTGGTCGCGCAAGCTCTGCTCGAGAAAGCGATTGCCATAGATCCCAACTATGGTCAGGCGCTCGGCGTGCTCGCCGCCAGCCACACTTTCAGCGCGCACATGGGTTGGGCAGATATGGCGGCGGCAGCGACGCTCGCCGAGCGCGCTGCGCTGGCCGCGATTCTCGCCGACAGCGAAGATCCTTGGGCTCACTACGCTTTGGGCTGCGCCCATTTGTACAACCGGCGATTTGAAGACTCGCTTGCCGAATTCGAATTGGCGCTGCGCCTCAATGCAAACTTTTCGCTGGCACAGGCCTATCATGGACTGGCGCTGTCGTATTGCGGCCGCTGGGAAGAGGGCATCGTGGCCGCGCGCCGTGCGCTTCGTTTGAGCCCGCGAGATCCATATTCTTCGATCTATTGCGGCATCGCGGCTTACTCTCTCTATGTCGGCCGGGACTATGAGGGGGCGATGCGGATGGCGCGCGACGGCATCCGGCAACGCAGTGATTTCGTCGGTGCACATCGCGTTCTCACCGCCGCAGCAGGTATGGCGGGGCAGGTGGAAGTCAGCAGGGCCGCATTGCAGGAGCTCCGCCGCGCGCAACCAAACATCTCGCTCGAATGGATTGAAAGCAAAATGCCGATCCAACAGCCGACCGAAATGCAGCACTACTTGGAAGGCTTTCGCCGCTCGGGGCTAAGTTAGTCTCCGCCGTCCGCTGCGCGGCAGCGTCCAACTTGGCCGCGGACGGCCAAGTTGTCGAACTCGCCTGGTCGTCTGTCGGGAGTTCGAATTTCGACCGACGAGCGCTCCTGCCGTGCTGCCGTTCTCGTACCTTGTGAAAATTGGCGCGCCCGGAGAGATTCGAACTCCCGACCTCCTGGTTCGTAGCCAGGCGCTCTATCCAACTGAGCTACGGGCGCGCAGACGATGACATCGGCAAAAGTCTCGGCGATTGCATGGAACAAACGCGAGCCATCCACTTGAGCGCAGGGGATGCACCGCGAAAGCACGTTACCCGCGCCTCCCCAACTCGATCTCACAGAGGCAAAAATGCCGGCCTCGACCCGTCAGGGTCGGGGATATTACCACATTGAGTACGATTCACCATTTCTCTGGTTTGCCTGTAATTCAAGTCGAAACAGTCGATCATTGCCGCTGGATTGCCGCCGCGTTGCGGGGCTGAAACACGGTCGACATGATTTGCAGAGCGGCGCAAGCTCGCGAGCGCCGCCTCGATCGGGTTCGCCAATACGCGGGCAAAAACTATGGCGGAGAGGGAGGGATTCGAACCCTCGATGGGCTTTTGACCCATACGCCCTTAGCAGGGGCGCGCCTTCGACCACTCGGCCACCTCTCCGGACAGGGCAGGGCCCATATCAAGGAGCGCCGG
>Ga0302320_10026423_pt1 | contig 11243 bp, 8 predicted proteins | sample Bog_T0_3_FD_202130 | JGI IMG/M metagenome (GOLD analysis project Ga0302320, IMG submission 202130) | Peat permafrost microbial communities from Stordalen Mire near Abisko, Sweden - Bog_T0_3 | ecosystem: Environmental > Terrestrial > Soil > Wetlands > Peat | place: Sweden: Abisko, Stordalen Mire... | reverse complement strand
ACGGCCACCAGGCCGCCGTCGATCCGGGCCGGTACCAGGGCCACATCAGCCACCAGTCCCGACGGCACGCACGACTTGGCCCCCGACAACGTCCACCCGGATCCTGCCGGAGTGGCCACGGCCGCCGGAGCGTCCGGTGTACCACCCAGCTCCACCAGGGCGGTGGTTGCCACCGACTGGCCGGCCACCACCGCCGGCAGCCACTGTTGCTGCTGGGCGGCGGTTCCGAAGTGGGCGATGGCGGGGGCGGCGGCGGCCAACGTCTCCACCACCGGGACGTAGGCGGCGGTACGGCCGGCGGCCTCCACGATCAGGGCGGTCTCGACGAAGCCGAGGCCGGCACCCCCGACGTCTTCCGGCAGCGAGATACCCAGCAGACCGGCGCCGGCCAGCTCCGCCCACAGCTTCCGGTCGAACCGGTCGCCCTCCGGATCGCCCTCCAGCTGGCGTAGGCGTTCGTGGGTGCTGAGATCGGCGAAGATCCGGTCGGCCAACTCCCGAACGGCCTCCTGCTCTTCATTGAAGGAGAAATCCATGGTCCTGTGTCCCCTGTCCGTTAGCGCAGCGACCGGGGCAGGCCCAGGCCGAAGATGGCGATCAGATCCCGTTGGATCTCGTTGGTGCCGCCGCCGAAGGTCAGGATGACCAGGCTGCGGGCGTACATTTCGAGCCGACCGGCCAGGACGGCCTCGGGGGTGTCCCGGGTGAGGTAGCCAGCCTGGCCGACCACCTCCATCAGCAGCTTGAAGGCCTCCAGGTAGAACTCGGTGCCGAACACCTTGATCGACGAGGCGTCGGCCACATCGAGGTGGCCCTGGGTGGCCGTCCAGGCCACCTTCCAGTTGATCAGCTTCAGGAATTCGAGCCGGGCGTGGACCCGGGCCAGGTGGACCTGTACCCACTCCTGGTCGATCACCCGACGACCGTCGGCCAGCTTGGTGGCCTGGGCCCATTCGCGGGTATCGGTCAACGCCCGCTCGATGATCCCCGGCGAGCAGAGGGTCACCCGCTCGTGGTTGAGCTGGTTGGTGATCAGCGTCCAACCGTTGTTCTCGCCGCCCACCAGGTTGGCGGCCGGCACTCGGACATCCTCGTAGAACGTGTAGTTGATGTTGTGGTCGCCGAGCAGCTTCATCGGCACCACCTTGATGCCCGGGGTGTCCATGGGCACGATGAACATCGAGATGCCCTTGTGCTTGGAGACCTCCGGGTCGGTCCGGGTGGCCAACCAGATGTAGTCGGCGTCGCCGGCCAGGGAGGTGAAGATCTTCTGGCCGTTGATGACGTACTCGTCGCCGTCGCGCACCGCCCGGGTCTCCAGAGCGGCCAGGTCGGTGCCGGCGTTGGGCTCGGTGTAGCCGATGCAGAAGTGGATGTCACCAGCCAAGATCTTCGGGAGGAAGAAGGCCTTCTGCTCGTCGGTCCCGAAGTCCATGATGGTCGGCCCCACCGTGTTGATGGTCAGCATCGGCACCGGGGCACCGGCCCGCATCGACTCGTCGAAGAAGATGAACTGCTCGAGGGCCGAACGGCCCTGGCCGCCGTACTCGGTCGGCCAACCGATACCCAACCACCCGTCGGCGGCCATCTGTTTGACCACCGCCCGCATGTCGGGACCGATGCCGGCGGAGTGGGCCAGCTTCTCCTCCACCTCGGGGGTGAGCAGGTCGGCGTAGTACTCGCGCAGCTGACGCTGCAGCCCCTGCTGCTCCTCGGTGTAGCCGATCTCCATCCGGTCCCCTCCCTCGCGTGGTGGCGTCATGCGCCACCCGTCGTCAACCGCCGGTGGGCCCTGGGCTCGGGCCGGCACCGCCGGGGTCCGGCGGGGCAAAGCGGAACGCGTTCTATTCTGGCCGATCCATCCGGACCACGCCAGCGGGGCCGACCGTGCCACCGAGCCGTGCCGCCGGGTAGGGTGATCGCCCGGTAGGTCCTACTGCCAACCTGGCCGTCACGGCCCGGCGGGGCACCGGACACTCGACAACCACCCAGTGCGGCATTCGCCGCCGAGACCTCAGGAGCACCGCATGCCCGAAGCCGTCATCGTCGCCACCGGTCGGACCCCCATCGGGCGGGCGGTCAAGGGATCGCTGAAGGACTGTCGCCCCGACGACCTCGCCGCCCTGGTCCTGACCGAGGTCCTGGCCAAGGTCCCGCAACTCGACCCCCAGACGGTGGAGGACGTGATCATGGGTTGCGGCCAGCCCGGCGGCGAGGCCGGCTACAACGTGGCTCGGGTGGCCGCCCTGCTCGCCGGTCTTCCCGACGTGCCGGGGGTGACCATCAACCGGTACTGCTCGTCGTCGCTCCAGTCGATCCGCATGGCCGCCCATGCCATCCGGGCCGGCGAGGGCGACGTGTTCATAGCCGCCGGAGTGGAAGCCGTCAGCAGTTACCGCAACGGGGCCGCCGACACCGGACCCCACAATCCCCGCTTCGCCGACGCCGAGGCCCGAACGGTGGCCCGCAGCGCGGCCTTCACCGAGCCGTGGACGCCCCAACCCGGCCTGCCCGACGTCTACATCGCCATGGGGCAGACCGCCGAGAACGTCGCCGAGTTCAAGGGAGTCAGCCGCCAGTCGCAGGACGAGTTCGCCCTGCAGTCGCAGCAGCGGGCGGTGGCCGCCCAGGAGTCCGGCTTCTTCGACCGGGAGATCATCCCCGTCACCACCCCCGATGGCACGGTGGTGACCAAGGACGACGGCCCCCGGCCCGGCACCACCCTCGAGGGTTTGGCCGGCCTCAAGCCGGTATTCCGGGAGGGTGGCACCATCACCGCCGGCAACGCCTGCCCCCTCAATGACGGAGCGGCCGCCGTGGTGGTGATGAGCGACACCCGCGCCAAGCAGCTGGGCATCACCCCCCTGGCCCGGATCGTGGCCAGTGGGGTCACCGGCCTCAATCCGGAGATCATGGGACTGGGTCCGGTGGAGGCCATCAAGCAGGTGCTGGCCCGGGCCGACAAGACCATCGACGACATCGACCTGGTGGAGATCAACGAGGCGTTCGCCGCCCAGGTGGTCCCCTCCGCCCGCGAGCTGGGCATCAGCTACGACAAGCTGAACGTGAAGGGCGGGGCCATCGCCCTCGGCCACCCCTTCGGCCAGACCGGCGCCCGCATCATGACCACCCTGCTCAATGCCCTGGAAGACACCGGCAAGACCTGGGGCCTCGAGTCGATGTGCGTGGGCGGCGGCCAGGGAATGGCCATGATCGTGGAGCGTCTGTCGTAGGCGGGTCCCTTCGCCGTCTGCATTGACGTCACACCCGCCACCGCCACCTCCGGGTGGCGGTGGCGGCGTCAGTCGGTCAACTCCTCGACGGCGTACTCCGGACAGTTGGCGATGGCCAGACGGGCCCGATCCTCCAGTTCCGGCGGGACCGTGCCGTCACCCTTGACGGTCGACAACCCGTAGTCGTCGACGTCGAACAGCTCGGGCGCCAGCCCGTAACAGCGGGCATGGCCCTCGCACCGCTCCGGATCCACCCGGATCCTCACGGGAACACCACCGGCAGGGTGCGGGGGCCCCGGACCTGACCACCCGCCCAGGTGACCTGGTCGCCCGACAGGTGGAACTCCGGAATCCGGGACAGCCACTCCTCCAGAGCCACCCGCAGCTCCATTCGGGCCAGATTGGAGCCGGCGCACCGGTGGATACCCGACCCGAACGCCACGTGGCGGTTCACCGCACGGTCGAGGACCACCCGGTCGGCGTCCGGGAACGCCTCCGGATCGCGGTTGGCGGCCGGAAAGTTCATCAATACCTTGTCACCCGACTTCATCGGGCAGCCTCCGAACTCGATGTCCCCATGGACCTCACGGGCCATGGTCACCGGTGAGTAGGCCCGCAGCAGCTCCTCGACGGCCAGCGGCATCAGCTCCGGTTCGGCCACCAGCCGCCGCCGGTCTTCGGGATGGGAAGCCAGGTGCCACAGCGAGGATCCGATGGCGCTCCAGGTGGTGTCGACGCCGGCGATCAGTACCAGGGCGGCGGTACCGAGCACGATGCCCTCGTCCACCGGCACCCCGTCCACCTCCGAGTGCAGGAGCTCGCTCAGCAGGTCGTCGCCCGGCTCCGTGCGTCGCCGGGCCACTTCTTCGACGAAGAAGGTCAGGAGCCCGGCACCACCGGTCGACCGCCGCACCGGATCGTCGGCGAACTCCAGCACGTCCCGGACCCAGCCGGTGAAGGTGTCCGACAGTTCTTCCGGAACTCCCAGGATGTGGGCGATCACCCGCACCGGAATCTGCTGGGCATAGTCGGTGGCAGCATCAGCGTGGCCGACGTCGACGAACGTCGTGACGAGCTTGGCGCAGAGGTCCCGGGTCATCGCTTCGTAGCCGTCCACCCGATGGTGGGAGAACCAAGGGAGGAGGAGTCGTCGGGTCCAGGTGTGGACGGGGGGGTCCACCGAAATGGGCGGCAACCCGTATGGGAGTACCCGGTCCTCCGGTGCCAGCTCGTTCTCCAGCGGGATCACGGAGATCTTCTCGGAGCTGAAGTGCTGGACGTCGTGGGCCAGGGCCACCACGTCGTCGTACCGGGTCGGCAGCCAGGTGCTCCCCCGGCGACCGGTGTGGGCGACCGGGCAGGTGCCCCGGAGTTGGTCCCAGATGGTGAACGGGTCGGCGACGTAGCCGGAGTCGAGGACATCGAAATCAGTTGCCCAATCGGTCACCGGCTCGGTGTACGCCATGGTCCTCCTTCGGCCCTGCCGGTCGGCCGGCGATTGCCACCGTCGATCCCATGGTAGGTGAGGAGCGCCGACCGGGACCCCTACCCCAGCAGCGCCTGGCGGCCGTGCTCGGCGAACTCCGAACGGAGCCGGTCGGCGTCGGCGTCGGTGAGCACCCGGTAGGCATCGCCCCGGGCCGGCTGCCAGTAGACGGTGTCGGAGCCGGCATCGGCCCACCCCTGGCTGCGGAGCCGGTGCTTCTCCACCTTGTTGGAGGCGGTCAGCGGCATGGAAGGCGATACCCGGACGAACCGGGGCATCCACTTCGACCCCAGGTCGGCCTGATCGTCGAGGAAGGACCGGAGATCATCGGGATCCAACGTCGTCCCCGGCTCCAGCTCCAGGGTGGCCATCACCTGGTCGCCGGTCCGGGGGTCGGGGACCGGGTAGACCGCCACCATCACCGCCGGGGGGTACCTCGACAGGATCCGCTCCACCGGTCCGGCGGCGAAGTTCTCGCTGTCCACCCGCAGCCAGTCGCCACCCCGTCCGGCAAAGTACAGCCAGCCGTCCTCGTCGCGGTACCCGAGGTCGCCGCTCCAGTACCAGCCGTGGCGCAGCCGCTCGGCGTCCGCCTCCGGGTTGTTGTAGTAGCCCTCGAAGGCAGTGGAGACGTTGCGTCCCACCAGCTCACCGATGGCCCGGTCGCCGTTGATCAGCCGACCGTCGGCGTCGAAGCGGGCGGGCGGACACTCTTCACGGGTATTCGGGTCGACCACCGCCACATCGACGCCCGGCGGCGGCGCTCCGATGGAATTGTCCGGAGTGTCGGCCGTCTTCTGCGTGGAGATGGCCCCCTCGCTGGATCCGTAGTTCTCCAACAGCTCGCAGCCGAATCGTCGACGGAAGGTCGCCATGTCCCGCGCCGAGGCCTCGGTGCCGAAACCCAGGATGAGGTCATTGTCGAGATCCTGCTCCGTGGTCGGCGTGGCCAGGATGTACGCCAGCGACCGGCCCACATAGTTGAAAAAGGTGGCGTGGTAGCGCCGGACATCAGGGAGGAAGCCGCTGGCGGAGAACCGCCGACGCATGGCCATGGTGGCCCCCGTCGCCAGCACCGGCGCCCAGTTGGCCATCAGGGCGTTGCCGTGGAAGAGCGGCATCGCCTGGTAGGTCACCGACTGGCGGGTGATGCCGAACATCGGCGGCGTCCGCTGGGCGATAGCGGCCAATCGTCCCTGGGTACACACGACCGCCTTGGGTGCCCCGGTCGATCCCGAGGTGAAGAGGAGGAGAAGCCGATCGGAAGGCGACACCGGCTCCGTCTCCGACAACGCTGGTTGGGCCGTCTCCGCCAGTGCCCCCCGGTAACCCGGATCGTCCGCCAGCAGCACCCGGTCGGATACCACCCCGGTGTCAAGCCCTTCGAGCAGAGGAAGGTGGTCCCGATCCGTGATGATCAGCTGACAGTCGGTATGGCGGATGTCGTGGGCCAGCTCGCCCCCCCGGCGGGTCGGGTTGATCCCGACGATCGCTGCCCCCGCCATGGCGGCGCCGGCGATCAGCCACAGGTACTCCGGCACGTTGTCGAGCAGCACCCCGACGTGGAACGGCCCCGGTCGGCGGAGTCTTCTCAGCAGTCCCGCCCGCTGGTCGGCCGACGCCACCAGCTCCGCCCACGAGAACTGCTGGTCCTCGAACAGCAGGGCGGGATGCCCGTCCCCCGCCCGGGCCCGGAGGAGCCCGGCCACCGTCTCCGTCGGGAGATCGGTCAGTCGGACCACCCGCACCGATCCGACCACGCCGATTCCACCCTCAGATGGTCAGGCCGCCGTCCACCGACAGCACCGCCCCCGTGGTGTACGACGACTCGTCGGAGGCGAGGAAGGCGATGGAGCCGGCCATCTCCGCCGGGGTGGCGAATCCCAGGGGCGACATGATCTTGGTGAGCTGGTTGAAGTCCCCGCCCTCGGGGAGGCCGAAGGAGCCGATCAGCGGGGTGTCCACCCCACCGGGGGCCACCACGTTCACCCGCACCCCGCGGGCGAGGTACTCGGCGGCCAGCGCCTTCGAGAACATCAGCACCCCGGCCTTCGAAGCGCAGTAGGCCGCCGAGTAGGCCTGGCCCATCAGGGCGGTGTTGGAAGCCACGTTGACGATGTTGCCGCCGTTCTCCAGCAGGTAGGGCAGGGTGTGCTTGCAGACCAGGAACGGCCCGGTCAGGTTGACCGCCAGGATCTGCTCCCATCGCTCGACCGGCATGTCGGTGGTGTTGTAGAACCCGCCGATGCCGGCCACGTTGGCCACCACGTTGGGGGGACCCAGTGCCTCGACCAACCCCGCCACCGCCTCGGTGACCGACGCTTCGGAGGTCACATTGCAGGGGAACGCCCGGCCGGTGCCGCCGTCGCCCTCGATGGTGGCGATGGTCGACTCCAGTCCCTCTTCGTTGATGTCGAGCGCCGCCACCGCCGCTCCTTCGGCACCCAGGCGAACGGCCACCGCCTGTCCGATACCGGAGCCGGCGCCGGTGACCACCGCCACCTTCCCCTCGAATCGGCGGCCGGCGAAGCCCTTGATGGAGGCGTTGGCGGCGTCGTGCTCGTCGCCCCCCTGACCGAGTGTGACCCGTTGGATGGGGCTCATGCTGTTCTCCCTGTGTTGGACGGTGCTGCGGCGGACTGGGGTGCGAACTTCTCACGGAGGGCGTGCTTCAGGATCTTTCCGGCCGGGTTCCGGGGGACGACGTCGACCACTTCGAGCTGCTCGGGAATGGCCTGGACCCGGAGCCCGTGGCTCTTCAGGAACGAGGCCATCTCCTCGAGGTCGAAGGACGAGCCGTCCTTCACCGACACCACCGCGCAGGCCCGCTCCCCCGTCTTGGGGTCGGGCAGACCGATCACCGCCACGTCGGCCACCGCCGGGTGGCCGTAGAGGAGGTCCTCCACCTCCTTGGCCGAGATGTTCTCGCCGTGGCGGATGATGATGTCCTTCAGGCGGCCGGTGATGGTGACGAACCCCTCGTCGTCCACAATCCCCAGGTCGCCACTCCGGAAGAACCCCTCCTCGTCGAAGGCATCGGCGTCGAGTGACGGGTCGAGGTATCCCTTGATGACCTGGGGGCCCTTCAGGCGGATCTCCCCTTCCACGCCGGGGCCGGCCACCGTCCCATCGAGGGCCACCACCTTGATGGTCACCCCCGGGGTGGCCGGGCCTTCGGTGTCGGCCAGCTTCTGATCGGGGTCGGTCGACCGGGCCATGACCACGATGGGGGCCTCGGTAAGGCCGTAGCCGGAGACGATACCGACGCCGCCGATCTCGGCCTTCAGGTCGCGGTGGAGCTGGGGCGGCTTGGGCGCCCCGCCCCCCGGGTAGGAGCGGACGTGCGGGAAGATCGAGCCATCGCCGTGGGCCCGCTGGGCAGCCAGGTAGGCCAGGTGGAACGGGGTCCCCGACCCGGCCAGGGTGACGTGGTTGGCCGCCAGGAACGCCGGGGTGGCGACCGGGTCGAACGCCTCGGTCACCAGCAGCCGGCACCCGGTGAACAGGGCGGCCATCAGCCACCCGATCCCCCCGATGTGGGTGAAGGGGAAGACCAGCGCCGAGATGTCGTCGGCCCGGATGTCCAGGCACTCGCTCATGGCCAGCGCCGACGCCATCACCGTCAGGTCGGAGTGCTGGGCGCCCTTGGGGTCGGCGGTGGTGCCCGAGGTGTAGAAGAGCCACCGCACCGGGGCGTCCTCCGCACGGGTGGGGGGCGGGGCCGCCGGGGGCAGGTCGGCGGGGTCGCCCTCGGGCAGGGCCCGGTCGGCCACCAGCACCTGGAGGCCCTGCCGGCCGGCGGCGATCTCCTCCGCCATGGCCGCGAAGTCGAAGCCCCGGTAGACGGTGGGCACCACCAGCAGCGAGGCCTGACTCTGCTCGGTGATGAACCCGACCTCCCGGCCCCGGTAGATGGGGATGAGCGGGTTCTGCCGGGCCCCCAGGCGGGAGAGGGCCCCCACCAACACCAGCGACTCGATCCAGGTGGGGAGCTCCCAGCTGACACTGGTCCCTTCGGTGACCCCGTACTCGGCCGCCAGCCCGGCGGCGGCCACCAGGCAGGCCCGGCGGTACTCGTCGAAGGTGATCTCCCGGTCGGCGTCGTCATGGGCCAGCACGGCATCCGGGGTGGCCGCCGCCCGCCGCTCGATCAGCTCCCACAGACCGGGGGCGCCGATCCAACCCCGGGCGGCGGTGCGCTCGGCCAGCTCGTCGATGAAGTCGCTCACTTGGTGTCTCCTGACCACAGTTGGTCGGTGTAGGTGTCGGTACCGGGCACGGTGCCGATGAACGGGGAGGCCCAGACCAGGGTGCCGAGGCCCGACGCCTCCAGGGCGGCGGCCTGTCCACCGAACACCTCGGCCCAGGTGGTGCCCGGCTCCTCGTCCAAGAACCACAGGTAGGCGAGCCGCCGTTCGGCGGCGGGGTCCCTGGGGACGTCGCCGGGAGCATCGGCCAACAGCGGCAACGGCGTGAAGGCCAGCACGGTGGCCACCGGCGATCCGGGGAGGACCGTCGGCAGGTACTCGTCCCGGTACCACTGGTCGAGGCGGGCCGGCTCCACTCCCTCGGCGGGCGACAAGAACACCGTGCCCAGTCCCGGGAAACGGTGATCGAGGGTCAGTTCGGCCGGCACCCCGTCTTCGTCCCGGCGGGACTCCCACTGAAACCGGTACAGCCCGGTGTGGACGTGGTCGCGCTCCTCGAACATCCGGCCGGCGGCGTGGAGGGCGTTGACCTGATCGACCGCCCAGCGGTTCCACTCGTCGTGGTGGCCGTCGAGCACGAAGTAGAGGCCGAGGTAGGTGCCGACCTCGGCGTCCGGGCTGATGGCGGTGGGCCCGTCGGGCAGCCGCTGCGACTTCAGGTCGGCGGTGGCCACGAATCGGGCACCGGCGAAGTTGAAGGCGCCGATCTGGCAGCCGGCATAGAAGTGGTCCCGCTCATACCAGCGGTTGTACGCCACCTGGTGGCCCCGATGGGGCTCCACCAGGGTGAAGAGCAGGGTGCCCAGGCGGATGGGGTCGTCGGTGACCCCGCCCGATGCGGGAGTGGAGTGGCCGGTCATGATGCCCTCGCTGACTGTCGGATGATCGGAATGGGTTCGGCGGCCGCCCGGGCGGCCAGCGCCCGCTTGTCCACCTTCAGCATGGAGGTGAGTGGGAGTGACTCGGTCACCACCAGACGGTCAGGTGCCTTGTAGTCGGCCAGCGATGCCCGGGCCAGGGTCCGGAGCTCCTCCAGCAGCGCCGGTCCGGCCACCGTACCGGCCTCCAGCACCACGAAGGCCACCCCGACCTCGCCGAGCACCGGGTCGGGGGCACCCACCACCGCCACCTGATCCACCGTCGGGTGGGCGGACAGCGCCGCCTCCACCTCCGCCGGGTAGACGTTGTAGCCGCCCCGGATATACAGCTCGTTGGCCCGGCCCACCAGGGTCAGGTTGCCGTCGCCGTCCACGAAGCCGAAGTCGCCGGTGGTCACCCAGCCGTCGGCGTCCAACACCCCGGCGGTGGCCTCGACGTCGAACACCACGCCCTCCGCCCCCGGACCGGTGGGAGGTCCGCCCCAGTAGCCCAGCATCACCGCCGCTGACCGGAGGCGGACCCGGCCCACCGCACCGGTGCCGACCGCCACGCCGTCATCGTCCACCACCGCCAAGGTCACGCCGGGCACGGGACGACCCACGGTGGTGGCCACCACCTGGTCCCCATCGCCGGGGAGGGTTCCGGTTCCGAGGGACGCCTCGGTGGAGGTGTACCGGACCACCACCGGAACCCCCAGGCGCCGGCGGAGCTCGGCGACCAGCTCGGCCGGCATCCGCGAGGCGCCGGTGCCGGCCACCCGAAGTGCGGGCAGCGTGGCACCGGTCATGTCCGGATGGGCCATCACCAGCGCCCACTGGGTCGGTACTCCCTGGGCCACCGTCACCCGTTCCTCCATCATCACCCGGATGGCGTCGGCCGGCCGCCAGGGGGTGGGCGTGATGACGGTGGTGATGGCCTTGGCCACCTCATCCCAGGTGCGGGTCATCGAGCCGACGTGGGCGAAGGGCAGCGGCGACAGTCGACGGTCACCCGGTTCGGCGAGGGGGTCGGTACCGGCCGCCACCGCCGCCAGGCGGCGATGGTCGAACACCGCCCCTTTGGGGAGGCCGGTGGTCCCACTGGTCCACACCACGGCCACCGGATCAGTCGGCTCCAGCTCCGGAAGGGTCAGCGGTGGCGGTCCGCCGGCCGCCGCCAGGGCATCGGCTCTGGTCACCACGGTGCCGGCGGGACCGTCCGGAGGCCTCGCCCCGTCATCGATCACCGTGACCACCGGCCGGGTCCGATCGAGGATGGAGCGGACCTCGCCGTCCCCCAGCCGGGGGTTGATGCCGGAGGTGATCGCCCCCAGGCGGGCAGCCGCCGCGTAACAGACCATGTAGTCGGCGCTGGAGGGGAGCACCAGGCAGACCACCGAGCCCCGGACCACCCCGAGGGCGGCCAGCAGGCCGGCCACCCCGTCGGCCGCCCGGTCCC
>Ga0302320_10026422_pt1 | contig 11243 bp, 8 predicted proteins | sample Bog_T0_3_FD_202130 | JGI IMG/M metagenome (GOLD analysis project Ga0302320, IMG submission 202130) | Peat permafrost microbial communities from Stordalen Mire near Abisko, Sweden - Bog_T0_3 | ecosystem: Environmental > Terrestrial > Soil > Wetlands > Peat | place: Sweden: Abisko, Stordalen Mire... | reverse complement strand
CGCGCGATTTCTCTTCGTCCCGGCGAGCCCCGCCAAACGCCGCATCGAAGTTGTAGTGCTTCAGCGCATCCAGCAGAGCCTGCGTCTTCAGCAGTCCGTAGCAGCGCTTCGTATCCAGCGCAATCGGATTCGTCCCCGCCGCAATCGCCCCTTCATTGCGCCACACCAGCAGTGTCGCTCCCACCTGCCGCGCGATCGCATCGCGAAACTCCAGCATCTCCCTGAACTTGAAGCCCGTATCGATATGCAGCAATGGAAACGGAATCGGCCCAGGAAAGAATGCCTTTTGCGCCAGCCGCAGCATCACCGATGAGTCCTTGCCGATCGAGTAGAGCATCACCGGCCTCTCGAACTCCGAGGCCACTTCGCGCAAAATGTGAATGCTCTCCGCTTCCAGCAGGCGCAGATGCCCGAGGCGAGATTCCCCTCCATGCCCTCCGGGGTTCAGGTTCGCTGGCGGCAATTTTGCGGGTGTTTCGCTTTCGGCTATCGGCATGGTGGCCTCTTGGCATGGGGTATGCTGAAGGCCGGACCAAGACAAACGAGAACCCGGCTGTTCAGCAGCGGGTGCGTTTTCTCATTCAGTCTTTGGGAAAGATTCGGAGACTAGAGGGTACACCCGTCGAAGATGTTCGACAGGCAACAACAGGAGCGGCTTGGGGAAGCGCTGGCCACCTGTTCATCGTATCAAACATCCCCCGCCCCGCACAACACAACCCGCAAATTGAAACGCCGCAATACCAATGAACACCATGCCGGATGGGCCACAAATGCCCCGTGCCCCATCTTTGCGACCTTTTCCCGGCGCAAAGGTGGGAGACCGCAAAGCTCAACCGCCCCGTTCATTAGCAGGGAGCGCAGCGAGTCAAATGATCCTCATCTCGTTGCTCCGGCGCAAGGGTGGGAGACAATGAATCTCCAACCGATAGCCATTCCCTGCACATTCATATACCGTTTGAATGTGCACTGGAAAGAGTGGATTGCACCATGTCCAAGCCACCAATCGATAACGATAGCCGCATTCCAAAGCGACTTCCCGCCCGGGCAACCGCCAATACCCTTCATTGAGCAAACCGACCGCATTTATCTCTCTGAGAGGGACAGCTTGCGCGTCCAGGAACTGCTCAAGAATCCGCCCGCGCCGAACAGAAAACTGCTTGCGGCGGCTACGGCCTTGCCCAAGCGCGCATCACAAGGCGGCATGCAACCAGAAGCACAGGGAACCGGTTCCGTCTCCGAACTGCCAGCCCCAAATCCCGCACCCGCCGCTAACTTGCCAACTCGCTATCGCCGCGCAAGCGGCGGCTAACTCGCCAACTTCAAACCATGCGATCTATCAATTGCCTTCGAAAGCCAGGATTTCGCCACATTGCTCGTAGCCCTTCCCTTCGCCATTTACAATCCAACAAACCGGAGAATTCCCCCCACTCATGACCGTGAAACAGCCTCAGCAAGCCGCCCCAGCGCCTTCCGGCCAAAACGGCTTCTCGCTCATCTCCAACCACAAGCTCATTCAGCTCTACTCAACCATGCTGCAATGCCGCATGTTGGATGAATGCGTCCGCGTCCTGTTTGAGCTCCGCAAACTCCCCGGCGTCTATCCAGCCGCCCACGGCCACGAGGCCGCCACGGTAGGCGTTGCCATCGACCTGGCTTCCGGAGACACCGTTGCCCCATCGCCGCGTGGGTTCCTCGTAAGCTTCATCCAGGGCGTTCCGCTCGAAAAAATCTTCAACCGCCTCCGCGCCGGCTCCGGAAATTCCCGCTCCGCAAAAGCCCGGATCAAAATCGCCACCGCCGCTGCCCAGTCCGCCCAGTCGAAACAAAACAGTAGGATCGCCGTAGCCTTTTCCGAAACCGGCCCAGGCTCAACCAGCGCCTTTCAGCAAGCCATGCAAGTTGCCGGCATGCATCGTCTGCCCGTCGTTTTCGTCTGCACGGCCAATCTCCAGCCCGGCTCGGAAACCGACTTACTCCAGAATCAGCCCGATGATCTAACCCACCCCGCTCACGCGCACGGCTTTCCACGCATTACCGTCGATGGAAACGACATCGTGGCCGTCTATCGCGTCGCTTTCGAGTCCATCCAGCGCGTCCGCCTGGGCCGCGGACCCACCCTCATCGAGTGCCGGCGCTGGGTGGCCGCCGACCCCATCCTGAACATGGAGAACTACCTCGCGCAAAAAGGCTTGTTCACCGCCGATTTCAAGTCCGGAATAGCCTCCGCATTCACCTTCGAGCTCGATCGGGCCATCCGCGCGGTCTTCCCAGGCTCGCGCTCAACCCGTTGACTTATTAGTCCATTGCGCTAACTGTGCCAATTCCGGATCAGGCTCTCCACATTCCGCCTTTCGCGCATCCAATCCCAAATGCAGGTGTGTCCGAATCCAAGTGATAGAGTGAGGATATGAACGTGAGCAGACGGGTCGCCTTGGCTCCCGGCATTCAATTCGCTATCACGCTGGCGGGACTTTTCCTTGTCGCTGCCGGCCCCCTCGCTGCCCAACAACCCTCGCCGACCGGCGGAGCCGGAAAATCCGCTGGGCAAGTTTCAGACCAGACCTCCACCGTGTGCGAGCCCTCCATCCTCGATTCCCCCTACGTCCCGGTCGACAGTTGGGTCTATCCCGCCGTTTTTCGCCTTTATTCTCTTGGCCTTGTCGACACCGTCTATCTGGGAATGCGCCCCTGGACGCGCGCCAGCATTGAGCGCATGCTCGAGGAAGCAAGCACAAGGATTGAGGACGCCGATCCCGGCCCGGTCACCGACCAAGCCCAGCAGACCTACGACGCCCTAGTCCACGAAATGCATAACAATAGCCAGGGCCCTTGCCTGGCTCATCAGGGCAGCGCGCACATTGAGTCGGTCTACTCCGTCGCGCGCGGCATCAGCGGCATTCCCCTGCGCGACAGCTACCATCTCGGTTCCACGATCGTCAACGATTACGGCCGGCCCTACGAGAACGGTTTCAACAACTACTCTGGCGCCAGCGGCTATGCATCAGCCGGCCGCTTCCTCATTTATGTCCGCGGAGAGTTCCAGGGCGCGCCGTCCGCCGCAGGCTACTCGCAGGCGGTTTCTGAGCAACTGGCCGCAATCGACGACGTTACCAGCTACTTCAGCCCCTCCTGCTGGGCGTCCCTCATAGGATGCGTGCCGATGCCGTACAACGGCCAGCCCACCATTCCCGCCGGACCCATCGCCGACAAGGCCGATGCGCGCATCATGGAGGCCTACGTCTCCGCCCACTATCTCAATCACGAAATCTCTTTCGGCAAGCAGGACGAATGGCTCGGACCCGCCGTCGGCGGCGGCATGGCCTACTCCAACAACGCTGAAAACATCTACGCCTTCCACATCAATCGCATCGAGCCGCTGCACATCCCGGGCCTTTCCAAGTTCACTGGCCCGTTCCGTTATGAGTTCCTCATCGGACCACTCAAAGGCCACACCTACCCAATTGACCCTTGGGTCCATGTCGAGAAGCTCAGCTTCAGGCCCCTGCCGGACCTCGAGTTCGGTTTCGAGCGCACCATAATCTGGGGAGGCAGAGACAACGAGCCCATCACCCTCCACACCTTCCTGAAGAGTTTCTTCAGTTTTTCCGCCGCCGGACCGCTGGAGGCCACTCGCGACAGTCCCGGTGCGCGCTTTGGCGCTTTCGACTTTTCTTACCGCCTGCCCTTCGTCCGCAATTGGCTCACGCTCTACGCCGACTCCGAAATCCACGACGACATTTCCCCCATCGACGCCCCGCGGCGCTCCTCTTACCGCCCCGGCATCTATCTTTCCCATATGCCCGGCGTTTCCAAGCTCGACCTGCGGCTCGAAGCAGCCTCCACCGATCCGTCCAGCTCAAACGGTGCAAGCCAGTATGGCCACTTCATGTATTACGAAGCGGTTCAAAAGCAGGGCTACACCAACGCGGGCCAAATGTTCGGCGACTGGATCGGACGCGAAGACAAAGGCGGTCAGCTCTGGCTCACTTACCACCTGTCCGGCAATGAATGGATCCAGGCAAGCTACCGCAACCAGAAGGCCACCACCTATTTCATCCCCGGTGGAACCACCCTCAACGACTTCAGCATCCAGGCCGCCAAGCGCCTCGGCAAGGACTATCAGTTAAGCGGCAACTTCGCCTACGAGCACTGGGCAGCCCCCATCTACCTGCCCGGCCAGCAGACTCTAACCACAACAACCATACAGCTAACCTGGTTTCCCGAACGCAAGATCAGCTACTGAGCAAGCTCTCGACGGAAAGTGCAGCCATTCAGGCGCAGTGTTCAAAAGGTACATGATTATCCAGGATACTTCCCCTCGATTCGCAACTTTTTGAGAATCGACACCCTGCTACCCTGAAGACAGTCCGTATGTCCGTACCTCCACGCATTTCGGCTTTCTCGCGCGTAACGGCCCTGGCGGCGCAAAAGCCCGTCCACGCCGCCTTTGCATGGATGCATAACAACCCATCGCGCCTCATGGATTGGCAAGCCTGCCTGGTCGCCATACCCGCGCCGGCTTTCGGAGAACAGGCGCGTTCCGATTGGCTCACCGCGCGCTTCACCGAGGCCGGCCTCACCCAGGTCCATACCGACGGCGCCGGCAACGTGCTCGGCTTCCTGATGGCCGCCAACCTGCCCCCTGAGAGCACCGGCCCATTGGTTCTGCTCTCGGCCCATATCGATACCGTGTTTCCCCTTGGAACCCCACTAAACCCTGTCGTGAACGGCGACCGGCTTGAAGCTCCCGGCGCATGCGACAACGCCGCCGGCGTAGTTGGAATCCTGGCCATCGCCCATGCACTCATCCAGTCCAATGCAAAACTGCCCGCCCCGCTTCTGTTCCTGGGCAATGTCGGTGAAGAGGGCGAAGGCGACCTGCGCGGCGTGCGCCACATATATAACCAGCCCGCGCTCGCCGGCCGCATCGCCGCCCATATCGTCCTCGACGGCGCAGGAGCGGACTCAGTCGTCACCCAGGCCCTCGGCAGCAAGCGTTACAAGGTCGTTGTCACCGGTCCCGGCGGACACAGTTTTACCGACGCCGGCACTCCCAACCCCATCGCCGCCTTGTCCGCCGCCCTGGCCGCGCTTTCCCGAACTTCCCTTCACGAAGATTCCCGCACCACCCTCAACATAGGAACCATTCATGGCGGAACAAGCGTAAACTCCATTCCTGAAAACGTCCAGGCCACCATCGACTTCCGGTCCACCGCCCCTGACCAGTTGCTACGCCTTGAAGTTGCCCTGTTTCGCGCCGTCGAAGACGCCGTCCAGCTCAGCAATGCCGCCGCAAAATCGCGGAACCGTGGCTTGCTCTCCTTCAACATCGCCAAAATCGGAGACCGTCCCGCGGCCCAATTACCCGCCGATTCCCCACTGTTGGAATCCCTGCGCGCCGTCGACCGCCATCTGGGCCTGCGCACCGATCTTCGCCTCGGCTCTACAGATGCGAATATCCCCCTATCGCTCAGCGTACCGGCATTGTCAATGGGCGCCGGTGGCGAGGGAGCAGGCGCGCATACCCAGGCTGAATGGTTCTCCGCCAAGGATCGCGAAGTCGGCCTGCGCCGCGTCCTGCTGCTAACCCTCGCCACACTTGAATGGGCTGCCCAACAATAGTCCATTACATCCCGCGCATCCCAACCGGCTCTGCCCTACGCGGCGAATCCCCCTGCGGAGCAAGGGTTTCCTGCATGGCTACACGAGTAGTAGGCAGAGCCTGAGGGTAGTTTTCCCGCAGAAACTCCACCATCTTCTCCCTCACCAGGCAGCGAAGGTCAAACAATTGGGATGAGCCGCCGGAACTCACAAGGCAGCGCAGTTCCATGCTCCGGTCCGTCAGGTTGGTCACCTGCAGACCGCAAACCCGCTTGTCCCACAGCGGCGAAGCGCTCACAATACGCGTCAGCTCGGCGCGCAGCGGCTCCACGGGCACCGTATAGTCCACATAAACGAACGCCGTGCCCAGCAGGTCCCCGCGCCGGCGAGTCCAGTTCTCGAATGGCTGCTCAATAAAGAAGCTGAGCGGCACCACAAGACGCCGCTCATCCCAGATTTTCACCACCACGTACGTGCCGGTGATCTCTTCAATCCTGCCCCACTCGCCTTGAATCACCACAACATCGTCCATGCGAATCGGCTCGCTGATGGCGATCTGCAGTCCGGCGATCAGGTTGGAAGCCGTGGACTTGGCTGCGATGGCAAGCATAACCGAGGCCAGGCCGGCCGAGGCCAGCAGACCCGTGCCGTAGTTCCACAAGCGCTGGTCGTTCACAGTCCACAGCAGCGCACCTATGTCCAGCAGCACCACAATGGTGATCAGCATCCGCCGGAAGAACTGCATCTGCGTGTGAACCCGGCGCGCGCGCAGGTTGTCGGCCACCGTCGTGTCAAACCGGCTTAGCGTTACCGCCTGAAACACGTACACGCCGCCAATCGCCATCCAGCCAAGAAAAACCACCAGCAGGCATTCCACAATCTGTTCCACGCGGTCCAACACATCCAGCGGAATCCGGGGGATAAAGGGCAGAATGATCCGCAGTCCGATGATGAGAAGAACACCCCTCGCCGGCTTTGCCAGGTAAGTCCGCAGGCCAAAACTCCTCCGCTGCTTTTCAGATTGCCGCCTGCGCAGCAGCCGGAACACCACATAGTGCAAACCGTTGCCAAAGACCACCACCGCCGAAAACAGAAAAACTGCGTACATCCAGTCCTGGCTTGAAAGTGCCTTCATCGCCATGCCGACGCCTCCAACAACATTCATTCCCAGTAGGATGCAGGCAACGCCCCGCCAGTGCATTCTCGCTGCTCTGGTAACATTTGCGCATGCGCATCCCATTCACATTGCTCGCCGCGGCCCTCGCCGCCGCTGCCCTGTGCCCGGCTCAGACCACCCCGGCCCGCCACACGCCGCCCAAAAAGCCCGCATCGCCCGCGCCGGCCCCGCTCAACATCGTTCCCGACCTCATCTTCTTCGACGGCATCATCTACACCGGCAACGGAATGGCCGAGGATAAACCGGAAGTTGTCGAGGCCATGGCTATTGGCGCAGGCAAAGTCATAGCCGTCGGCAAAACAGCGGATATCACCCGCCTCGCCGGACCCAACACCCGCCTGCGCGACCTCGACTCATCCAGCACCAGCACCTTCATCTTCCCCGGCTTCAACGACGCCCACGTCCACCTCGGCAGCGCCGGCCGCACCAAGCTCAATGTCGACCTCACCGGCGTAAAATCCCTCGCCGACATGCTCGCCAAAATACGCACCTTCGCCAATAACGCCCCCCCCGGCCACTGGCTCACCGGCGGCAATTGGGATCACACGCTGTGGGCGCAAAAAACTCTCCCTACCCGGCAGGACCTCGACAAAGTCACCGGCGGCCATCCCACATTTCTTGACCGCATCGACGGCCACATCGCCATCGCCAACTCGGCAGCGCTCGCCGCCGCCGGCATCACCGGCAAAACCAACCCGCCGCAAGGCGGAGCCATTGATCTCGACTCCGGCGGCGAGCCCACCGGTATTCTTCGCGAGTCCGCGCAAAGCCTGGTCTACAACGTCATTCCACCGCCCAGCCACGACGAGCGCCGCAGCGGAGACGAGTTGGCCATCGCAGACGCCCTCGCCCACGGCGTCACCAGCGTGCAGGACTTCAGTGATTGGGACGACTTTCTTATCTACGAGGAGTTGGAGAAGGAGGGCAAGCTCAACCTGCGCATCACCGAGTGGCTGCCCTTCAAAGCGCCCCTCGACGACCTCATCAAGATGCGCGCCCATCACGACGCCAACGATCCCATGCTGCACACGGGCTTCCTCAAAGGCTTCATGGATGGTTCGCTCGGCTCGCGAACCGCTGCGTTGAAAGCTCCCTACTCCGACGATCCAGGCAACACCGGTCTGCCCCAGTACACCCAGGACCAGCTCAACAAGATGGCCGTCGAACGCGCCAACGCCGGCTTCCAGTTGGGCTTTCATGCCATCGGAGACAAAGCCGCCGCAATGGCCCTCAACGCCTTTACGCAGCCTGGCATCTCCACTTCCGCACGCAACCGCATCGAGCACGCGCAAGTTGTCGACCCCTCCGATATTCCGCGCTTCAAAACCCTCGGTGTCATCGCCTCCATGCAGCCCAGCCACCTGCTTACCGACATGAATTGGGCTGAAGACCGCCTCGGTCACCAGCGCGCCGCATACTCCTACGCCTGGAAAGCTTTCCTCGACGCAGGCGTCCCTCTCGCCTTCGGCACCGACTACCCCGTCGAACCCATCAACCCCCTTCGCGGACTCTACGCAGCAGTCACGCGAAAGAATCAGGCCGGAACCAAAGAGTATTTTCCCGCCAACAAAATCACTCGCGGCCAGGCTCTCTACGCCTACACCCAGGGCTCGGCATACGCTGAATTCGCCGAAAAGCACAAGGGCAAGCTCGCGCCCGGTTACGATGCGGACTTCATCCTCATCGAAATGAACATCTACGAAGTTGGCGCTCCAGCCCTGTTTTACGCCCACTTCCTCGAAACCTTTGTCGCCGGAAAGGAAGCCTTCCCCGCCAATGCGGACGCTCCATAGGCAGCCTGTCCCGCTGATCGAGAGGTCGGCGCCGGCTCCGCGACTCTTCCCCCACAATCCCGTCTATATCTCTGGAATGTGGTCTTCGAGGCCGCGCTTGGAAGACGCTGAGTCACCCGGCTCGTCGCTACGCCTCCATCTCCCGGTTGACTCCGCCAGGACTTCGGCCCTTTCATGCCACACGGGCCTGCCCGCAACTGGCTATACTGGAGTCAGGTGCATAATCAATTCCAGTCGCAAGGCTGGTCACCGAATGAGGTCATTGAACCTATGAAATCGCTCTTCGAACGGCTCCGTTCGCGCCGTCTCGCTTCAGTATTTGTCCTGCTGGCCACCCTCTCGGCCGCCATTGTAGCCGGCTCCTTCGCCGCTCACGGAGTCCGCGGACAGGAAACGCAGAACAGCAGCGCCGACGCCACTCCTTTAAAGGTCCTCAACACTCCGGTTCCCCCCAACGATTTTGTCCGGATCGCGCATCTGGTCGGCCCCGCAGTGGTGAACATCAACACTCAGACCCTCCCCAAGCAGTCCGCCATTCGGCCCGGCCGCAATCCTCATGGCCGCGTCCAGCCAAAGCAGCAGAATCCGGGCGACGATCAAGACCAGGACGACGACCAGCAAGGACAGGGGCAGGGCAACTTCCAGGACTTCTTCAACAAGTTCTTCGGCGGCCAAATGCCCGATCAGGATGGCGGGGACGACGGCCAGGTTCGCGAATCCCTCGGCTCCGGCTTCATCGTAGACTCAAAAGGCTACATAATCACCAACAACCACGTCGTCGAGAAGGCCGACAAAATCTTCGTCAAGCTCTCCACAGACCCCGACAGCCAGGATCTTGGCCGTCCGGCGCGCGTCATCGGCGTCGACAAGGCTACCGACCTGGCAGTCATTAAAATTGACACCAACTCCCCTCTCCCCACAGTAAAGCTGGGCAACTCCGACACTGCTCAGGTGGGCGACTGGGTTGAGGCCATCGGAAGCCCGTTTGCCCTGTCGCAGACCGTCACCGCCGGCATTATCTCCGCCAAGAACCGGACCATCGAGCCTGGCGCGGGCGGCCAGTTCCAGCACTTCATCCAGACCGACGCGGCCATCAATCCGGGCAACTCCGGCGGACCTTTGCTCAACATGAACGGCGAGGTCATCGGCGTCAACACCGCCATCTACACGCAGTCCGGCGCATATCAAGGCGTCGGATTCGCCATGCCCTCCAACACCGTAGCCGACATCTACAACGACCTCATCAGCCCCGGCCACAAGGTCACCCGCGGCTCCATCGGCATCCAGTTCCGCCAGGGGCTTTCCGGCGCGGTCAATCGCGTCTACGGCTTCAAAAACGGCGTGCTGGTTCAGTCCATTCAGCAGGGAGGCCCGGCTGAAAAGGCAGGCCTCAAAGCCGGCGATATCGTCACCGCCATCGACGGCCGCGCCATCAAGGACGGCGACGACCTGGTCAATGAAATCGCCAGCCGCAGGCCCGGCTCAACCATCCGGCTCGGCTACCTGCGCGACGGCAAACCGGCCGACACCACCGTCACCATCGGCGACCGCGACAAGGTATTTGCCGACCAGGGTAACACGCAGTCTGAGTCCGGACCCGACGACAAGGGCGATGTCAGCGAGGCCAAACTGGGAATTGTTGTCCGCGAAGTCTCGCCGCCTACAGCGGCCAAGCTTCATTCTCCGGGCATGATCATCCAGTCGGTCCGCTCCGGTTCGTTTGCCGACCTGCAGGGTCTTGAGCCCGGCCTGGTCATCATTCGCATCAACAAGCAGCCCACCGCCACCAAGGATCAATACGATGCCGTGGTTGGTAAGCTCAAAACCGGCGATGACGTGGTCTTCGAGATCGTGGACCCACGCCGTCCGGGCGATGGAATCAATTACATAGGCGGCACTTTGCAATAGTGCTCAGGTGCGCCGGCAGGGTTATTCCCGGTCGGCGCACTCCCTTCCCTCATGGGATTATTAAAAATGAGAAAATTTTTCCCTTGTCGCATTGCGGGACAGTCAGATAGACTCCATTTAGACAGTCACGGTCAATTTTGCTCACTCAGAAGGTGGAACCAGCGTGCTATTTCCTCGAGCTAGCCTGGCGCTTGTACTAGTAGCAGCCTTATCCGCGTCGCCGTCTTTCGGCTCCCGGGTCCACCGCCCTCCTACCAGCGGAAGCCATTCCCGTACCATCCACAAAACGGCGGCCAAGTCCCACCGTTTGCATGGCCAGCAGGCAATTGACCCAGCTCGCGTCACAGAAATTCAGCAGGCTCTCATCCGCGAACACTACCTGACCAGCGATGCCAACGGTAAATGGGATGCAACCACCGAAGCCGCCATGCAGAAGTATCAGGCGGATCAAGGCTGGCAAACCAAGCTCATGCCCGACTCCCGCGCTATCAAGAAGCTAGGCCTGGGTCCGGACTACTCCACCGCCATCAACGCCAAGACTTCCTCCTTCAGCGATCCCCCTCCCGTGACCACCATCCCCCCCGACGTGTCTGCCGGCTTCGCCACTGCTGCGGGCGTCAGCCACTAATCCGGCGGTGCCTCTGTTTTGAAAGGCCACGACTGAACAGGCTGCGGAAAAACTCATTGATTTGCTGAGGATCGCGTTATCTTTCTGGAGTTTGTTTCATCGAATAAGTATGCGTGGAGACGATCGTAAGCAGGCG
>Ga0302320_10026419_pt1 | contig 11244 bp, 9 predicted proteins | sample Bog_T0_3_FD_202130 | JGI IMG/M metagenome (GOLD analysis project Ga0302320, IMG submission 202130) | Peat permafrost microbial communities from Stordalen Mire near Abisko, Sweden - Bog_T0_3 | ecosystem: Environmental > Terrestrial > Soil > Wetlands > Peat | place: Sweden: Abisko, Stordalen Mire... | reverse complement strand
CTTGCCACGTTCGACGAAGACCGCAAGACTGCGGTAGATGCGCGTGAGGCTCTGGCTGCGATCAGGCGAAGTCTCAAGCACCCGTTGCCCCATTGACGCCCGTTCGTCTAACCAAGCTGGCCGAGATTGATATTTCGAGGACGGCGGCGTGGTACGAAAGCCAGAAAGAAGGCTTGGGGTCACTTTCGTTGATCGGGTTGAGGAAGCGGTCGGCAACATCGCAAGAAACCCTCTCGGCTATCGAAAACGCATCAAAGATGTCAGGAACTGAGTTCGAGGTGGAGCTTCCTGGCGAGGTCCGCATAATAGCTGAGGCGATCAGAGCAATTGTCAACTAAGGGACATGGGCGGCGTATCGAACGTGTACTCTTTAGCCACGTTTTTTACTCTCGGAGATGAACGCTGATGGCGATTAGAAGAGCGGGCCGCCAGAAAGCGCAGCAGAACACCCTTTGGCCGGATTCGCGGGCCGGCGGCCGTGCGGCAGACAATTTCCTGTGGAACGGTTCGGGGCGCTCTACCATGGTTCAGCGAACTGGCGGAGTGATTATTGGCGGCGGTCTCTCGTGCCTTGGTCTGGAGTCGATGTATTACTCCTTTACTGGAAGATCGCTCCTGGCCGGGTTGATCGCGACTGTGTTTTGTTACGCGGGGCTTCGTATCACGTTCATGGCTATCCGTCCGAGAAAGCGACGAAACGGCGGCTTAAAGTGACCGGTTGCGGGCAGTCCCTGTCGCAATCTGTTATTAACGCTTAGGGCGAAGGCAGCCAAGCTTAGCAGATACAACCGCTTGCTGACGGTCGTGGCTCGGCAGCTTAGCGGCTCTTGCAGCTTAGCGGCCTAGTTTGCGTGCCAGAGGGGCGGCCAGCGCGTCCCAGGCGGCTTGCAATTCGGCGACGCGCAGGGCGCGGCAGAGAGCGTAGTAGACCAAACCGCCGAGAGGGATGGACACGGCCACATCGGCGATCTGGGCGATCTTGCGGAAGCCCAACCACTGATGCACGGCGCGGCTGGAGAAGTAGCAGACCAGTCCCATGACGGCGGAGGCGCAGAGGATTTTGACGACACTGAGGGCAAGGGCGCGGCCGTGCATGCGCTGGATGCGTCTGCGCAGCAGCAGGAAGAGCGCCACGGATCCGAATAGGGCGACGGCGGAGGTGGACAGGGCGAGGCCCCGATGACCGAGTCCGGCGAGCTTCACCATGGTGGAAGCGACGGCCGCGTTGACCAGGATGGAGACCAGACTGACCAGCATGGGCGTGCGGGCGTCGCCGAGGGCATAGAAGGCGGGCGCCAGGATCTTGATGGCGGAGTAGCCCGCCAATCCGACGGCATAACAAGACAGGGCCATGGCGACCTGATGCGTATCGGAGGCCTTGAAACGGCCCCACTGATAGACAGCGCCGATCATGCTGGGGCCGAGCACGGCCAAGCCGACGGAGCACGGGATGGTGAGCAGCAGAACCATGCCCAAGGAGCGGGAGAGGGTGAGGCGGAACTCATCCATCTGATGCAGGGCGGCGCTGCGGGAGATGGCGGGCAGGGTGGCGGAGGCGATGGCGACGCCGAACAGGCCGAGGGGCAATTGCATGAAGCGGAAGGCGTAGCTGAGCCAGCTTACGGGGCCGTTGATGACGTGGCCGGCGGCGTCGGTGATGCCGGCGGCGAAATTGGTATTCACGAGGACGTTGATCTGGACGGCGGCGTTGCCCAGGATGGCGGGTCCCATGAGACGGAGGATTTTGCGCAGGCCGGGATCGGTAAAGTCGATGCGGGGGCGGTAGGCGATGCCGGCGCGGTAGAGGCTGGGGACCTGGAAGAGCCATTGGACGGCGCCACCGAAGACCACGCCAAAGGCCATGGACATGACCAGGCTGACGCCCATCCAGCGGCCCAGGGTGTATCCGAAGCCGAGGCCGAAGAGGACGGAACCGATGTTGAAACAGGTGGAAGAGAGGGCGGGGATACCGAACTGATTCATGGCGTTGAGAATGCCCATGGCCTGGGCGGAGAGGGCGACCAGGAGGAGGAAGGGAAACATGACGCGGGTGAGGGTGACGGCGAGTTCAAATTTTCCGGGCACGCGCGCGAAGCCGGAGGCGAGGAGCCAGACGAGTTGGGGGCTGAAAACGATGCCGAGGATGCAGATGGCGCCCACAACGATCAAGAGAGCGGTGGCCACGAGGCTGGAAAGGCGGGCGGCCTCGGGTTTGCCTTTGGTGGCGAGGTACTGAGTGAAGACGGGGACGAAGGCGGAGGAAAGGGCGCCCTCGGCGAAGAGATCGCGGGTGAGATTGGGGATGCGGAAGCCGAGCAGGAAGGCATCGTAAGCCACGCCGGCGCCGAAGAGGCGGGCCATGATCATTTCGCGGACGAGGCCGCTGATGCGGCTGAGGAAGACGGCGGCGGAGACCACGCCGGCGGAGCGCATGACGTTTTCGTGGTTACCGCTAATGGGAGAACCGCCGGCGCGGGCCGCGCCGCGGGATGAAGTATAGGCCACCGGGTTCCTATTCGATGCGCCGCACTTCGACCTGGCGATAGATCTCGGTGGCTTGATCGAGAGACGCCAGGCGGAGTCCGGGGAGGGTGGCGGAGGCGGTGCCGGTGGCGACGCCCCAGCGCAGGGCATCGGTAAAATCGTCGCCGCGTTCCATGGACCAGGCGAAGGCTGCGCCGAGCGCGTCACCGGCTCCGATGGGACAGAGCACTTCGACGCGGGGGGGGAGGGCCTCGATGATGGCGCCTTCGATGGCGCCCATGGCGCCGCGGCTGCCGAGCGACAGCACCACCATTTCCGGGCCCATGGCGCGGATGCGGGCGGCGGCATCCAAGAAATGATTGCGGGTGACGAGGGCACGGTTGAGCAAGCGCTCGGCTTCGTGCTGATTGGGCGAAACGGCGGTGGGGGCGGCTTCGATGCCTTCACGGAGGGCGTCGCCATCGGTATCGAGCAGGGTCTTCACTTTCTTGCGGCGGGCCATGCCGATGAGGCGGGCGTAGACGTTGGAGGGCGCGCCGGGCGGCAGACTGCCGCAGAGGAGCAGCCAGGCGGCGCCATCCAGATTTTTCTGGACAGCCTTTTCGAGGCGATCGATGTCGGCCTTATCCAGGTGGGGGCCGCGTTCGTTGAGGCTGACGGTAAGGCCCTGGCGATCGGTGACGGTAAGATTGGTGCGGATCTCGTGGCGGATGGGAACGGCGAGGGTGGGATAGCCATAGGAGAGGAGGAATTCTTCGATGCGTTTGCCGTTTTTTCCACCGCTGGGGAAGATGGCGAGGGGTTTACCGCCGAAGGAATGGATGACGCAGGCGGCGTTGATGCCGCGGCCTCCGGCGGACTCATGGCGGGAATCGATATAGGCGCGGTCTTCAAAGGCGAGGCGGTCGACGGAGATGGTGCGGTCGAGGGCGGGATTCACGGTGAGAGTGACGATCAAGGAACCATTGTAGCCAGCTTTCGGGGGGCATCCGGGCGCGCGGGGGGCGAGGGGGAGGGGCGGGCGGCCCATCATACTGCGCGCTGCCGGCAGCGGCACGACGAACGAGATCGGGACACTTCCAGCGAGGCAACGATGGGGACATTTCAAGCGAGGCGGGGCAATCAGAGCCCACCCCTTTCGATTGACAAGGGAATAGAACACAGGTGCTGCAACTTAATATTGACAGCCCGCCGCACACGGCGGATACTAATGCATATTTACCTTCGGAGGTAGCGACAGTGACTCACCAGCCTTTGCGCGCGATAGTGACTCTCGCGCTCGTATTAGCGGGCCTGCCCCTCGCGGCGCAGGTTCGAAACGGAAGCCATACCCAACCGCCGGCGGATGCCGCGCAACGTGCCGCGGCTGCTCAGGCGCAATTCGCTTCGGCTCTCGCGCAGGCTTTATCGCCGGACAGCATCGCCGCCACGCTGCGGCTCATCAAGGAACACGCCTCTCCGGCTACGACCGGCTTGACCAATTTCGATAATGTGAACGCTCCTTGCGACTTTCTCGAAACGGCTCCGTTGGCCGGCCCTGAACAATACGCCGGATTCGAAGCCCCCGCGCCAAACGGAGGAGCGATTTTGAATGGCTGCGCGAATTACGGCGTGGAACCGCATTCGCCGCCGAACTTCCTGGCATTCAACTCGGTATCCGGGTATTACAAGCCCGCCGGCATACCCCAGACGCCGGAGTTGATCTATGTGGCGCAGGGCACGTCGAGCGTTTCGCTGTGGGTTTCCGGCGGGGACAATCCCAGCAATCCGTTCGCCCTGGTTGCATTTGGCGAAGGCGGAGTGCTCGGCATGGTGAACGGCACGACCAGCGAAAACTGGCAGCAGATCGGAATCGCCGTGCCCGGAATTAGAGCCGCCGGCCTCGTCGGCAGCCCCGGTAATCTCTTGGTTGACGATATCCAGACGCAATAGACGCCGGGTCTTGCAGCCTGCACTGATGGGTCGACCCGCGGATTTGTCGCGGCGCCTGGCGCTGGGAGGCGTGCAGTCGTGGCCGCGCATGGCCCTCGCCCCACCGGCGTTGGTGCCCTCCCACGACGCCCCACCGCTCGACGCGCCGCTCGACGTGGCCATCGCGAGCACGCCGCGGCGGACAAGCGCGGCCGAGGAGCAGGGCTGGCGCGCCTTGCGCAGCCTGATGCCGGCGGCCCATTCCGGCCAGCCGTACGTCGTCCGTCGGCCTGGCGCTGGAGGCGTGCAATCCGTGGTGGGGCATGGCGCTCGCCCGGCGGCGGTGCCCGCTTCCACTGCATCTTTGATATTCCCGGCCAGGAAACGATCAGCGGACCGCGCGTGCCGCCCAGGTGGGATGTTCAGGAGATTTTTCGTCTACGGTCTCGCCACGATCCTTGATGCTCGCGAAATGTGGTGGAACGGATTTCCATCTGAGCGGCCCTGTCCGCGAATGAACGAACCCTGGCGCCGGTTCGCGCTGTCCCGGACTCTACCAATAACCGAATTCGAAACATCAGTGCCCACAACCGGGCATCTTGCTCAACGTTGCCGCTCCCAACCAAGAACAACTTTAGTTTTGTTATCAGGGGTTTCCGGAACGTTACCGCTTCTGGCAGCACACGTGCGTACCCTATGTCTGAGGTCTATGAGAACTGAGAAACCGAAGGCCGATCGTAGAGCGGGAATGGGAGGAATGATGAGACTGGAGACTTTGGTTGTTGCCGTAATAGGAGGCGTAAGCATGCTCCCGGCCGGGCGGGGACAGGAGAAGGCGCAATCCACTACCCGAACCGTCACGGCGAAAAAAGATGGGCGCGCCGAGATTGATGCCCATGCGGCGGAATGGTTAAAGGAGAGCGATGTGCCGAGCGTAGCGGTGGCATTCATCAAAGATCGAAGACTGGCGTGGACAGCGGTCTACGGGGAACAAAGTCCGGGTGTCGCCACGACAGGAAAAACGCTGTACAACATGGCGTCGCTCACAAAGCCGGTGACGGCGGAGACAGTCCTGCGGCTGGCGTCCGCAGGGAAATTCTCGCTGGATGAATCGATGTCGCCGTTCTGGCTGGACCCGGATATAAAAGACGATCCCTGGAACAAATTGCTGACGCCGCGGTTGTGCTTGTCGCACCAGACTGGATTTGCGAACTGGCGGCGGATGACCGGCGGAGTGCTGAAGATCAGATGGGAGCCGGGAACCCAAACAGGATATTCGGGAGAGGGATACAACTACGTTGGCAGGTTTGTCGAAAAGAAGATGGCAAAATCCTTTGATACGCTGGCGCAGGAGATCATCTTCGATCCGATCGGCATGAAGGAAACCTCGTACACAGAGAAGGCCTGGTATGCGGGGCGGTTGGCGGTTCCCCACGGGCCGAAGGCAGAGAAACCCGTAGACCCTGTGGCACAAGCCTGGAATGGCGCTGACTTGCTCCGCACGACAATTCAGGACTACGCGAAGTTCGTGGTCAGTGTCATGCACGACGAAGGCTTAACCAGGGAAATCGCGGCAGAACGAGCGACCCTGACGCGCGATGGCATGAAACCCGAAGATTTGAAGAATCTATGCAGCACCGCCGCAGAGCCAGAACACTGCCTCGTGACCGCAGGAATGGGTTTGGGGTGGGAGGTCGAGACCGTGAATGGAGAAAAAATCCTGAATCATAACGGCTCCGATTGGGGAGTGAGGACATTCGTGATGTTTATTCCGGCGCGAGGAATCGGGGTGGTGGTTTTTACCAACGGAGAAAACGGCAATGCGGTGATCAAGAAAGTGGTTGAGGTTCTCTATCCGAACAGGTTATACGTGGCTACGATGTAAGCGGTGATGCGAAAATGAGATTTCATCCCGACCAGAATCGGGGCTGGACTCCGTCGTGCCGTAGAGGCCAGAATGCCTACGGCACAACCGTGCGCGGCATTCCACAAATTCATTGGCCGCGCATGCTTTGTTCGCCGCTGCTGCCTCTTCGCGTCGCCAGGAAGGCGAGTTTCATGAGTAGTAATGATGCGCGCCAAAGCCCGATTGGAATTGCTCGGGTGACGGAATCGATTTTTCCGCTTACGGGATTTGTTGTCCCACAGCGGGACGAGGTAACCGCTGATTTAGACGCCAATGCATTGATACGAAAAACCCGAGGCTTGGCAGGATACTTGCACCCGGAGGTGTTGGAGGATTTCTTAATGTTCCGATCCATTGCTCGCGTCGTGGTTCCTGTCGGCATGGTATCTGTTTCCGTCTTGGCGTCGTTGGCCAACGCCCAAATCTCGCCGAACCTGCCCAATCCGATCATGGCGCCGAATCCGCTGACGACGACGTTATCCATTTTTCGTAGCAATATGCAGGACAAGATCATGAAGGCGGCGGACGAGATGCCAGAGTCCAAGTACAGCTATCGGCCGACGAAAGACGTTCGCTCGTTTGCCGAGCTCCTGAATCATGTGGCGGATATATCCTACATATTGTGTTCAAACGCCAAGGGTGAAGCGACCCCCGCCACGGCTACCGCGAAGGGTTCGAAGACCCAGATCATGGGCCGCCTCAAAGGCGCGTTCGATTACTGCGATGGCGTGTACTCCGGCTTCACCGATTCGCACCTCAATGACCCGGCGGACTTCTTTGGCGCCAAGACGAACAAGATGTTCGTCTTGACGCAAGTCGGAAATCATGACGCCTTGCATTACGGCAATCTCGCCACGTATCTGCGCCTCAATGGCCTCGAGCCGTCCGGGGGCTGGTTTTGATGGCCCAGCGGCCGCCCGCCGCCCGACGCGGCCCGCCGCTCGCGCCGCGGCTCGAGCCGGCGCAGGCCGCAGCCCGGGCGCACTGCTGGCCCGGGCGCAGCGTGATGCTGGCGGCGAGTTCCGCGCCGGCAGCGCGTCATCCGTCCGTAACGGCGCGGCTCGATAATAAGTGGGAGCGTCGTGCTAACCCCGCCTTATTCAGTTCGTCAAGGTAAGAAGCGGAGGACGACCCGTGCTTCAAGACTTGCGGCTGGGCTTTGACGCGACACTTCGCCCCGCGCATGTCTACTCCAAGCCGGTCAGCGACGAGTTTCACTACGTGCGGAGCCAGGCGCGCGATATCCGCCTTGATTTCGCTTCCATGACCTTTGACTTGCTGCCCTAGCAGGCTGCCGAAAAAGGGCAAAAACCGCTTGCTGACGCGCGCGGCTCAGAAGTGTTGCTTTGTGTTTGCAGTAGCTTACCGAGCCGCGACCAGCCTGCCAAAAGATCAGTTTGCAACGCCACTTTGGCGCTTGAAAGAGAGGTGATCGGATGACTGGAAATTCTGTGACTGGAGCCCAGTTGAAGAGTAGCGCCCTATTGGCAATCGGTGTAGGCGGGGGGATTGCCGGGGTATTGGACCTGACGCAAGCTTCCATCCTCTTTGGATGGAAGATACCCCTAGTGATTGCCGCGGGCCTCTTGGGGCCGCAGGCTGTCAAGGGAGGCGCAGGAACCTTTGCTCTGGGTGTGCTCTTGCACTTTTTCATTGCGTGTTCCGCCGCGACGGTCTACTACGGAGCAAGCCGCAGGCTGCGTTTTATGACGGAGCACCCGCTGGTGTGCGGCTTGGTGTTTGGCGCCGCGGTGGAAGAAGTAATGACTCTTGTCGTTTTGCCGCTCTCCGCACTTCAGGCTAGGGGCCCCTACACACTTCATGATCTGACTTTAGGCTTGGTGGTACACATGGTCGTGGTGGGGCTACCGATTTCCTTTAGCGTTCGACGGTTTGCAAAATAACGCCTGCCGCCCGCCTTGGACCAGCCCCGGCATCGTAGAGTTCGTTGTTCGTCACCGGTTTGTATGCATAGCGGAGTCAGGCGGCCGGGTGACTCTGAATATCGCCGGGATGCCGCGACGGTTGGCCCGGACGATAATGGCAATTAAGGTCGCCGCCAGGCCATCCAACGAGTTGTACGCTTCAGGGAGCGGCGGAGGAAGACAGTGTTTCCGATATTCGGCGAATCTCTGGTATAGTTTGGATCGAGACTTTTGTCCGCTGAGGGGTTCCAGCAATTAGGCAAATCGAGCCTCGGGCGGGCTTGACTGGGGCGGACCTCTTGGAAACGCTACGGCGCAGGATCTATAGTCTTTACCGGCCGCCAATACCGTCATGGAGTGCATTGAGTCCTAGCGAGCAACTCGCGGCCAGGGCGTTGCACCCTATTGTGTTGGTTTCACTGGCGTGGGTGGGGCTGTGGTACGGTCTGATCCCGCGGTTGCCAAAACTGCCCAGCGCCGTGCTCAGCAGCAGCGTCGGCGTCGCCATGCTGGTGTCGCTCGGCCTCCTCTGGCGCGGACACGTGCGCAAGGCGACCTGGGTCTTCATCATCGCTCAGTGGTGCTGGGGGGCAGTCATGGCTCTGTTGTACGGGGGCATCCACAGCGTGGCCCTGATCAGCTTTGTGCCAGGCTTAGTGACGGCCGCGATCCTGTTGGGAAAGAAGACAGCGATGTGGGGCGCCCTGGGGTTTTTGGCATTCACCCTGTCGCTGGCCGTGCTTGAGGTGACCGGCCTGCACGTGTCGCCGTATTCCCCCCTACCGCCGCTGCTGCTCTGGATAGGGGTCCCGGTGACCGGCCTCATCGCGGCGCTGCCTCTGAACGAATTGCTCCGCTTCCTGAGAGAATCTCTGGACATCGTGCAGCGGCAACTGGATGAGCTCCGCAAGTCCGGCCAGTCTTTGCGCGAAAGCGAAGCTAGGTACCGTGCCATCCTGGAGTCCGTGCGCGACGGTATTGTAGTCGCCGACGCGCAAACCGGACAGATCCTCAGCATTAACCCGGCCGCGGAGCGTCTCGCCGGGAACCGCATCGAACAACTGCAAAGCCTGCTGACGTCTGAATTGGGGCGCGCGACGCCGTGCGACGTCTCCGGGCTCGTTGAAGCCCAGGTCACACGGAGCGAAGGAGACTCGACACCGGTTGAGCTTTCATCGGCAGTGGTTCCGTTAAGCGAGGACCGGCAGCTCCTGGTGGGTGTATTTCGCGATGTCTCGGAACGGAAAGCGGCCGAGTTGGAGCGCTCCAAACTGGAGGACCGCATCCGGCAGGCGCAAAGGCTGGAGACCGTGGGTAGACTGGCTGGTGGCGTGGCTCATGACTTCAATAACCTGTTGACCGTAATCAACGGTTTCAGTCAATTGGTTTTTGACCGGTTGCCGCAAGGCGACGCGAATTGGGCCGCCTTGGAGGAGATCCGCAAAGCGGGCGATCGGGCCGCCGCCTTGACTCAGCAGTTACTGGCGTTCGGCCGCAAGCAGGTCGCTCAGCCCAAGCCTATGGACCTGAACGTCTTGTTGGTGGACATGCAACCCATGCTGCGGAGCTTGGTTAACGAAGAGATCAAGCTGTTACCGCGGCTGGCCACAGCCCTGCCTTCAATCGAAGCGGACCCCATCCACATGCACCAAGTGGTTGTCAACCTGGTCACCAACGCGCGCGATGCAATGCCCAAGGGCGGCAAACTGATTGTCGAGACCACGGCTTTGGACCTGGACTCTGGCGATGCGGATGCGCCTCCCGATCTGCGGCCTGGTTTGTATGTGGTGCTCTCCGTGAGCGATGACGGCGAGGGAATGGATGAAACGGTGCGCCGGCACCTGTTTGAGCCGTTTTTTACGACAAAAGAAGTGGGCAAGGGGACAGGGCTCGGGCTCTCAACGGTCTACGGCATCGTGCAGCAAAGCCGTGGCGCAATCACTGTGGACAGCCAAGTAGGCAAAGGGAGCACCCTGCGGGTGTATCTGCCTGCTCGCCAAGCGCCGGTCCCGGCCGGCGAGCCTGCCTCTCCGGACCCGCTGCGCGGCTCGGAGACAATCCTCGTCGTGGAGGACCAGGACGACGTCCGAAAGCTGATCGTTCAGATTCTGCGAGCGCACGGCTATCGTGTCCTGGAGGCAGCCAACGGCTACCAGGCGCTCGACGAGGCCGCGCGCCACGCGGAGGTGCTGCATCTCATGATCACCGACGTGGTGATGCCGGGCATGCCCGGAACGGAATTGGCGCGGCGGCTCGCATCGGTTCATCCTGGGACCAGAGTCCTGTTCACCTCCGGCTACTCCGAAACCCGAAAGGGCCTGGAGAGTTCCGTGCCGTACATCGCGAAGCCATTCACGATGGCCACCTTGGTGGGAAAGGTGCGCGAAGTTTTGGCGGGCAGAGTTCAGGAACCGGATAAGAACTGATTAGCCCGGATTCTTCCGGAACTCCGCGAAGGGGCAGATCTCGCACTGGCTGTATCGCTCCGAATGGACGACCGTGAACATTTGGTACAGCACCGCGCGGCAGTAACAAGTTATGGAACAGCCGCATCGAATCCATCAACCAGTCAACGCCAGGAGGATTCCTTCGTCGTGCGGTACTTGCATGAACACTCGAATGCAGCTCCTGGGCTTCCTTCGCTCATGACCGAAGGCTCGACGCTATGATGACGCAGGGAGGTGTGCGAGAAGTGGGTTGCCAACCCTGGCCCACATCGAGGACGCACAGAGCGAACCCCGGTCAGCAATCTGGATGCATCAAGGGCTACACGACCCGGCCACGCCGGACTACGTTTTCGCCCATTTGCTGAAGCACGAACTCCTACACACCCGGATTAGTCCGAGGGAAGTCGACGGGAAATGGTTGGCGCATCCCCCGGAATTCTGGGAGGAAGAAAACCGTATCGGCCATGCTGACAGGGACCGGGCGTGGAAATGGATTTATCAGAACTTCTACGACGCGCTCAAGAGAGACAACGAGCATGAATGCATCTGGGTCGATAACAAGCGGATGAAG
>Ga0302320_10026418_pt1 | contig 11244 bp, 10 predicted proteins | sample Bog_T0_3_FD_202130 | JGI IMG/M metagenome (GOLD analysis project Ga0302320, IMG submission 202130) | Peat permafrost microbial communities from Stordalen Mire near Abisko, Sweden - Bog_T0_3 | ecosystem: Environmental > Terrestrial > Soil > Wetlands > Peat | place: Sweden: Abisko, Stordalen Mire... | reverse complement strand
GACAAGTTTTTCACAACCTCCGCTGCATTCGCGGCAAAGTTATTCACAAGCGGCGCGGATGACGGGGAAGGCTCATTGGAAGCCTTCCTGCGCCGCTTATGAATAACTTTGGAAACGGTATCAGCGAGACAGCCGAGTGGAACGAGACGACACCGCGAATGCGGGACCCGAAGGGTGAGGCCGGCGGGCCGAATCAACCCCGCGAATGCGGGACCCGGAGGGCGAGGCGGAAAGCCGAGTCAAACGGCCAGACAATAGCCCGGGATTTTAACCCCAGGAACCCCGCAACGACCATGACAAAGTCCCGCAGGGACGGCAGAATGATTCCACGTTTTTCAGGGACACTACACTAGGACCCTTTGGAGAGAGCTTGCTGGTCTGCGTGTTACAGTCCCTATCGATATAATGACGATGGCTTGAGCGAAGGCTCAGTAGAGCATCGTCTCTTGCGGAGGGTCCACCTGCTGGACGGAGGAGGCCTGAAGGACGGGGATGCTGCGGCCCCCTTCGACGGGGAAGGTGACTTTGCCGACAACCTTGACCCATGCCATCGAGGGGGCGGTCGGCAAGGTGGCTGCCTGGACGAGGGTCGCGATGGGCCGGGCATCGGCAGCACAGCACCACATGAACATGCGCATCAGCTTGAAGCGGTTGCCGGCGCCGTTGTGCGCATCGTCGGGCATTAACTGGCCGATAGTGGCAACGGTCTTGCCATCGAAATCTGCGCGCATGCTGGTATCCTGGGCGGCGTAGAGGAGATCGATGACCTGGACCTGGATGTTCCCGTCCTTATCCTTGGGCAGGTATTGGTCGGCAGCAGTGTCAGTTGAAGGGGTTGCTGCGGCGGCCGGGGCGGGCTGACCGCTCTTGGTCGGAAGGGCCGGTTCGGTTGGATCGCTACTTTGGGCGGCGGGGCCGGGGACTTTTTGCGCGCCATTGCGACTGACTAACTGCGAGGCGTCGGTGACGATGCCCTTGTTCAGGATGGTCGAGGCTCCGTAATTCTGCGGGGAAACCATCGCGGCGGTGACCACTGGCAGGATCAGAACCCCAAATGTCACGAATCGGCCGACCTTTGCCCGGCCGAGCGGATGGCCGCAGCGCTCATCGTCGCAGCAATTGGCTACCGCGGGCAGGAAGAGAAAGCAGCAGGCCATCGCGAGCATCGCGAGGCCTGCAAGAAGGACGTTGGTGCGAAAAGCGGGAATAAGGAAGGAAGCGATCCGGCCGGATTCGTAAAACCAGAGCAGAACAGTGCTCCATGCAAGGAGCGTAAAGCCGGGCAGCCATCGATTGAAGAGTGCGGTCATGAGTTAAGGATCAAGCCCAGATGATTGCAGATTAGCGCGATGACGATGAAAAGTCCAATGCCGAGACTCATCACGAACCAGCGGCGGAAAACGGCCCCGTACATGAAGAAGAGCTTGGTATCGAAGACGGGGCCGAAGAGCAGGAAGGCAAGCTTCGCCGAGGCCGGGAACATGCGAAAACTGACGGCGATGAAGGCATTGGTGGAGCTGCAGAGGGCCAGCGCGAAGGCGAGGACCATCATCACCATGACGGAGAGCGCCGGGTTGGTAGCCAACGGGACGAGCAGGTTCTGGTTTACAGCGGTGTTGAAGGTCGAGGCGATGGCGGCGCCGATGACGAAGAAAAAGGTGACGTCCAGGAAGTCCGAGGTGGCGCTCTGCAACGCCTGGAAGATCTTCATGCGCATGCCGCCCTCGGCGAAAGTGGGGCTGGAATCGTCGCCAGCGACGGCCATGCTAAGACCGGTGCGGCGCTTTGCGGGAAGGGCGTCGATCATCGCGGGTTGCAGGATTTTTTCGGCCGGAATGTCGCGGACGAGCATGCCGACGCCGACGGCGATGAGAAAGCCGAGGATGAGGCGGAGGAGTGTCATCTCGAGCGGATTCTGGCCTCGGAAGGCGACGTAAGTGCTGAGCGCAACGACCGGGCTGACGATGGGGGCCCCCATCATATAGGTGATGGCGCAGGAGAGGGGCAGGCCTTTCCGGATGAGCCGGCGGATGATGACGACGCTGGAGCATTCGCACATGGGCAGGACAAGGCCCAGGAGCGCGGAAACGACGATGGCGGCGCCGTAGTTCTTGGGGAGCCACTTGGTGATGGACTCGCGCGGGACGAAGGCCTCGACGGCGCCGGAGACGAGCGAGCCAAGCACCAGAAAGGGGATTCCCTCGAAGATGATGCCCAGGAAAGAGAGGGCGAAATCCGAAAAATGAAACGAGAACCAATTCATCGCAGCAATGCCTTCCGAAGGGCGCCCGCGTTCGCGAGCGTAGCCCTTTCGTAGAAATCCGCCGAGGCTGAGCCGCTCTCCATGGGGTCTGCTATGACGATGGGACGGCCGTTTCCGTTCAATCTTCCCGTGTCCGAGCCGGTTGTGACGAGAGTGGCATCGGCGTCCATGGCGTCTGGGGCCACAGTGAATTCGTACCGGCTCAGGAAGTAGGAAAAGGTGGCGTCCGGGCAGAGGAGTCGGCGCTTCTGGATATCGACAGTGGTGCGGCCGACGGTGTCGTCGAGGTCGCGGAGGGTCGATTCGTAGCGGTTTTCATTGGCGAGGTACTGGTCCGCATTGGCAGGGTCGCGTGCCATGAGGGCGTCGCGGATGTTCTGGATCTCCTTGATGGCCATCATGGGGTCGAGCCAGACGTGGGGGTCGGGCGGACCGGCGGCAACGGAGGGGTTTGAGAAATCGGGCGGTGGGCCGGGCGGGGTATTGGGATCACCCGGGAGGCCGGGGATGCCGGGGCCGGTGCCGCGTGCGGCGAGGATCCGGATGGCGCCGGGCTTAAGTCCGCCGGCCTCGATCTTATCCATCCATGGTTCGAAGCCGAACCCGTTCTCGATGACGACGTCCGCTTGGAGGATCTTTTGCACGTCGGCTGGCGCGGGTTGAAAGGTTCTTCCGTTGGCACCCGGCGGGACGATCATTGCGACGTCGGCGAGGTCGCCGGCGACGTTCTTGGTGAAGCAAGCCATGGGGGCGATGGTTGCGAGAACGAGGAGCTTGTGCGGCGCGGGCGGCGCGGTGGGAGCGGGAGTGCCATCCATGGAGCCGGCTCCTTCCCCCTGCCTTGAGCATGCCGCGACCAGGCAGAGGGCGAGCGCGCACAACGCGTTCCTCATTCCTCGTCCTGCTCTTCCAGCGCGCGGATCAACTCCGCCTCGGCGCCGCCGGTGAGCTCCGGGGCCTGGAGGTGGCGCGGGATACGATCAACCTGGTCCAGCGTCTTGATTTCATCTTCTGGAGACCCCACTGCAAGATCCTTGAATTGCCTGGCCTTAACCATCACCCGAGTCTCGAGCGAAGCGACTGCCTCGTTGTAGCTGTCCACTGATTTGCCAAGGCTCTTGCCGAGCTTGTTGAAATGGTCGCCCATGGTGCTCAACCTGCCATATAGCACTCGTCCGAGCTTCGATATCTCCTCGGCATTCGCCGCCAGGCTCTGCTGCCGCCAACCGAAAAAGACCGCCTTTAGCAATGCAATCAACGTCGTCGGCGTCGCGAGGATGACGCGGCGTTCGGCTCCGAATTCAATCAGGGAGGGGTCGCGCTCAAGAGCCGCGGAGAAGAACATTTCGCCGGGCAGGAAGAGGACGACGAACTCCGGGGCCTGCGGAAATTGAGCCCAATAGGCTTTCCTCGATAGATTCTCGATATGCGCCCTTACGTGTGCGGCGTGCCTGGTGAGTTGCTCGACGCGGGTGATATCGTCGGGCGAATCGAGTGCATCCAGATAAGCGACGACCGGGGTCTTCGCGTCGACAACGATCGTCTTTCCCTCCGGGAGCTTTACGACCATATCGGGGCGCAAAAGCCCTCCCTCCTCGTCAGTGACCGACCATTGAGGCTCAAAATCGCAGTATTCCACCATCCCGGCCATCTCGACGACGCGGCGCAGTTGGACCTCGCCCCAGCGGCCGCGGACATTCGGGGCGCGCAAGGCTTTGACGAGGTTGCCGGTCTCCGCGCGCAGTTGCTGCTGGGTCTCGATGAGGGATTTGACCTGGGACTGGAGGGACTCGTAGGCGCCGGCGCGGTTGCGCTCGAGCTCGTTGATCTGGGCGTCCACTTTGGCGAGGGACTCCCGGACGGGGTTGACGACCTCGCTGATGGCCTGCTGGCGTTTCTCGAGGTCGCCCTTGGCCGATTCCTGGAAGGTGCCGAGGGTTTCCTTGGCGAGCTCGAGGAAGGATTGGTTATTGCGGCGGAGCGCCTCGGAGGAAAGGGCGTTGAAGGCGTCGGCGAGGCGAGTCCTGGCATCTTCCATGAGCGCGAGTTTCTCGGCGGCGCCCTTGCGTTCCTCGGTGGCCTGGGCATCGAGGGCGGCAAGCCGCAAGGCGAGCGCGTGGCCCTCGGCCCGGGTGGTGCGGCATTCCTCCTCGAGCTTCGGGACGCGGGCGGCCTGCTCGCGGGCGAGGCTCAATTCCCCAGACCATTCGGCCTGCTGGCGCGCCATCTCCGCGCCCTGGCGCGCCCTGAAATAAAGAATGGCCAGGGTGGCCCCTGCCGCAAAGCCGATGCCCGCCGACAGGATATGCGTGATGAGACTGAAGATGATATGCACCCGGCCACATTGGGCCACGGGCGGGGAAGTTGCAACCCGCGGGGGACAGGGCGGGGAAATGGTCGGGGTCAGCGGAGAATGGAACTAAGAGTTAAGCGCACTCTGGTGAGGGCTGAAGGCCCGAAATGTACTAGCGTCGTGTCCTTGAGATTCCTGGAATATTTCCGGCCCTTCTTGAGGGGCGAACCCCCTGAGTCCCGCAGAGCCGAGCAGAGCGAGACAGCCGAGTGGAACGAGACGACACCGCGAATGCGGGACCCGAAGGGTGAGGCCGGCGGGCCGAATCAATCCCGCGAATGCGGGATCCGGAGGGCGAGGCGGAAAGCCGAGTCAAACGGCCAGACAATAGCCCGGGGTTTTAACCCCGGGAACCCCGCAACGACCATGATAAAGTCCCGCAGGGACGGCAGAATGATTCCACGTTTTTCAGGGACACTACACTAGCCCGGGGTGAAGCGAGAACCGGAGCGAAGCGGAGATAGCCTGACTGAAATACTCCGAAACCAAATCAGGCAAACGAGCGGAGCCCCGGGGAACCAGTTCAAAGCGGCCAAGCCCTGCAAGAGGGTGTTCCGATATTCCACGTAAGTTCCTGAATGACAATCAATAGCTCCCGGAAGATAGGTGTTCCGAAATCGAATCGGTGGTGGCGTGGTTTTTCGGGAACGCCATGCTTTGCATTCCTTTGCGGCTTTGCGTGAGCATTTCCCCTTCTGGGAGTGGGACTCATGCAAAGCCGTAAAGTTTTTCAGAGGGGCCTGCCGTTACACGGTTTGTCCTTTTGCCGCCAAATCCTGTTTTTGGTCTTTTACCCTGTAGCGCCGAAGCAATCGGAACACCCTCTGAAAGGGCGCGACAGCCGAGCGGCGCGAGACGATGCGCGAATGCGGCAGCCGATAGGGCGAGGCCGGCAGGCCGAATCAAACTCTCGGCACACACCAAAATTCTCCCAAATCCCCCTTATCTTTGTGCAATTCGGGTCAGCGGATGGTGTAAGGCGTCGTCGAAGGTTGCCTCGTTTTCGAAGCCGAACCTTGCCGCTATTGTCGGGCCGTGATCTTAATCCAAAAGAAGGTCGTGGTGGATGAGCACGGCGTTCCGCAGGAGGTTATCATTCCCTGGGCGCAGTTCTGCGAGTTGAGCCAGGCGATGGGGCTGGACCTGGATGAAGAAGCAATGGGCGATCTGCGGGCGGCCCGGGAGGATTTGGCAAAGTGCGACATGGCTGCGCTTACGCCGCTTTCCGAAATTGAACGGATGCCAAAGCTTTACCGGCCTGGGAGCTTCCACTCTTTGCGGTCGAGGTCGTAGTCGAGCTGGACCTTCCACGTGGTCTTTGAAGCGGCGCCATCCTTGCCGAAGAGCGTTCCCGGGAGGATGACCGTGCCCTCGGTGCCGGTCAGGGTGACGGCGGCTGTGGAGTAGGACCCGAAGGCGGCGCTGGCGTCCTGGTTCTTGACCTCCTCGCGGACGAAACCGCGCGCCTTCCAGTACGCCCCCTCCTGCGTGGGGTCGCGGTCATTCATCTCCCGCCAGCCGTCCTTGAGGACGGGGGCACAATAGCCTGTGACGAGCGCCACGGTCGCGACAAGGACGATACCGGTCACCCGCAGTTGCTTGAGGTGCCGCAGGCGGTCCTCGCTCTTCTGCCCGCACAGGTCCGCAACCGAGAGGCGCTCCTCCATCCCATCCTGCCAGTAGAGCGTGTCCGCCGGGATGAGTGCCAATTCATAAAGCCGCTTCAGTTGCGGAAAGGTATACGGCCCCTTCTGCTCCCCGAGGACGTCGATGAAATATTCTTCGGAAAAAGCCAAAGGGAGGGGGGAAAGGGATTTTAGATTGCTGATTTTCAGCAGGCAGAAACCGGCGCGCCACCTGACTCTTTCAAAATCATAAATCCAAAATCATAAATCCAAAATTTCCCTAGATTCCCATGTTTGCCAGGGCGGTGGCGAGGCGGTTGGCGAGTTCTGAGAGGCGCGGGTGCATGGCCTCCAGCTCGGACACGGTGCCGGTGAGACCACCCAGGGCGTCGTCTAGGGATTCGCCGTGGGGCACCTCGGAAGCACCCTCGGCACGCTCGAGATGCTCGCTGTTGACGCCCCGCAATTCCTCGCGCAGCGCGGTGAGGATGTCCATGAGCTCGGACTTTGTCGCCTCGGGGAGGTTCTTGGAGCCCTGGACGCGGGACTCGATATTACGGATACGATCTTCTACCATGAGCCTACTGTAAACGAACTCCGCCCGGCTGCGCACCACTAAAGCTCTCATGCGTGGATGGATGGCAGGAAGGCGCCCTCCGGCGGCTGGTAAAAGCCGCGCGTCATGAGCGTAAGCGGCTGAGTGATCCGCAGGCCATGGTCCAACGCCCAGCGGAGCAGGTCGCCATTGCCCACCGGCATCAGCAGGCCAGGCTCGGGCAGCGCGTCCGCGGCGGCGATGAGGGCGCGCGCGTCTTCGTTGGTCTCCGCCACCGTGTGCCCGCGGAAATGCACACCGCATGAGTATCCCCGGATGCGCCCCTCGCGCTCGACCACGGCGAGCATTCGCAATTGTAGCGCCTCGACCAGGTCCTCGATCCGCGCGTATCCATGGAGCCGCAGGCAGAGTCGGTTGCACGCCGCGGCATCCCCCTCGGTCCCAGGACGCACGGGATGCCCACGCATCGCCGTCGCGATGGGGTTGCCGTGCAGGCAGGCGAGCAGGTCGCGCATTTCGTATCCCAGCTTTATGTAAAGGGCCAGCGACTGGGTATTGTAAGCCGCCTGTACCAGGCGCGTCCCGCCTAGGCCGGAGGTGCGAGCCCGCTCAAGGAGATGCTCCATCATCAGGCGCCCCACCTGGCCGCCTTGCAGGCGCGGCGTGACGGTCACGGGGCCGATCGCCCCCACGGGTCGGTATTCCTTCAGGAAAGCGCTGCCGACAATTCGGCCGTCCACCTCCGCGACCACACCGTAGGTAAACCGGTGCGCCATGCGCGCCTCGATCACTTTTACTGCCATCTCCTCGGAACGCCAATCGACCGGAAAATTGTGCGCGCTGGCGATCGAGCTGAACGCCTCGTAGCAGATGCGCCCGCATACGGTGGCATCGGCGTCCCGCACGGGACGAAGCAGGACTCGCATGGCCCCCTCACTGCATGCATCGAGCCGGGAACGCAAGCCCGGACGCTATTTGCCGTGGCTAACGAGGGCTCAGGACGCCTCGGGCGCGCCGAGCACCGGCAGCTCCGCGCGCGGCATCCGGCGGCGCATCGCCTGGATGGGCCGCTCGATCCACCGGAATGCGAAATTGGCCAGCATGATGGTGGATGGGATCAGGACAACGAACCGGTAATTGGAATCCAGGACCTGTCCCACCCAGCCCACGCGCGGCAGCAGCAACTCCGTGAAGGTGTGGATCAGGAAAATCGAGTAACTCATCCGCCCGATGTGCGCCAGGGTTCCGTTGCCGAGGACCTTGCCCACCACGCCGCCAAATCCGCGCGACGCTTTCTCGGAGAGGGCCACGAATGCCAGCGACGCCGAGAGGGGGATCACCACCTCCGTGTACCAGGGCGGCACGTGCAGCCCTTTGCACACTACCAGCGCGATCGTCACCGGCACGCCGAGCCAGCACGCGGCGCGGAGGAGGCGGGGGAGGGTTTTTTCGCCGACATTGCCCAGTCTTGCAACTGCCAGCAGTGCCCCGCAGCCTACAGCATCGCACGAGGAGAGGGGGAAGACGCTCCAGTTAATCGCGGATAAATTCTGGACGTAGCACTCCAGGCGCCAGGCGGGGCCGAGCGCGCACATACCCAGCAGGACCGGGACGAGGTGGCGGCGGGGGACCACCAGGACCACAAAGGGCCAGACAAGGTAGAATTGCTCGAGAAAGGAGAGAGACCAGAGCGGGGAGAAGCGGCCGGTCCAGTCCTGGGTGACCACGGTCTGGATATTCGCAAGGAACAAACCGTTCCACGGCAGGCTGTCCCGGGCGTAATCGACATTGAAGACTGCGGTGAGCAAGAGCACCAGGAAGTACATCGGGCAGATCCGCAGGTAGCGCCGCATGTAGAATTCCTTTACCGCTCCGCGCATATCCATCCCGCCGGCCTCCATCCGAGTCCGGAGATGGAGCAGGGTATTGGTGGCAAAATACCCGCTGAGCACGAAGAGAAAGGTCACGCCGAACCCGGATATGAGGATGGGCGGGTTGATGTAATGATGCAACATGACCACCGCTATGGCCACGGCTCGCAACGCATCCAGTTGCTGGAAACGGTCACTGCGCGGCGATTCGTTCACGGGATGCCCGTGCCTCCGACCTGAAATTGCCCGACTACGGCATGGTACATCGACATCACTTACGAACGATTGACGGTAACCGGGTGTGGATTACTCAATCGTTTTCAAAGCATTACAGGATTGTAATTTTGGTCAACGCCGTTCTTGTCGTCCTTGGCCGGCCCTGAAACCGGCTGCGCAGAAACGCACTATGCAATCCAGCACCGCCTCGGGGTCGCCCGCATTGCATAGCCCTTGGGAAGTGATCTCCAGAAGGCCCGGATTACCTGCGGTGTGGATGAATGCTCCAAGCGCAAACTGCAGGCGCCAACGGACTTCCACCTTCGTAAGGCCGGGGCAGGCCCGCTGGAGGGCGGCCTGGAAACGCTGGGTCTTGAGGGCGAATTCCTCCTCGACCAGCGGCTTCAGGTAGGCGCCGGGCTGGGTGAAGCAAAAGGCAAGGAGGCGCGGGAAATACCAGCCGCCCTCGGCGGGCTGGCTCACCAGCTCCAGCGGAGGGCGGAAGAGGGCCTGGAGGATGGCCTCGATGGCGAGAGGGTTGCCGCCCGCGGCGGCCTCGGCGGCGTCCAGGAGGCAGAGGCGGCGGTCGTTTACCGGCTGGAGCATCCGTTTCAGCACGGCCAGGATCAGGCCGTCCTTCGAGGTGAAATGATAATTGACGGCGCCAAGGTTGGCCTCGGCCTCGGCGGTGATGTGTCGCAAGGACGTGGCCTCGAAGCCGTTGCGCGCGAAGAGGCGCTCGGCCGCGTCGAGGATCGCCGCCTTGGTGGAGGAGCCGGGAATTTCAAAAGTTTGCATTCTGGCGGGGGAGATGGCTCATAGCTATAATTCATACGAGCGTTTGACTCAAGTGCGACCGCACGGATGTAGGATGCCCGATTAATGACCGAATGACCGCAGCACCTCCCTCCCCTCCCCCCGCGCCCATGGCCCCGCTCGAGGGGTGGGCCCGTGTTTTTACCGCGCTGCGGCACCGGAACTTCCGGCTGTTCTTCTGGGGACAACTTATCTCCCTGATCGGCACCTGGATGGACAAGGCGGCAGAGGGCTGGCTCATTTACCAGCTCACGGGCTCGAAGCTATTGCTGGGCGTCGTCACCGCGGCCGGGACGGCGCCAATGCTGGTATTTTCCTTCTGGGGCGGGTCGATAGCCGACCGGATGCCAAAACGGTCAATCCTGGTGGTTACCCAGAGTTGCGCGATGATCCTCGCCTTCATGGAGGCATTCCTGGTCTGGAGCCACCTCGTGCAGCCGTGGCAGATCATCGTGCTCGGGACGCTGGGCGGCGTGGTGATGGCGTTCGACATGCCTGCGCGGCAATCCTTCGTTATTGAGATGACCAGCCGGGAGGATCTGATGAACGCGATCTCCCTCAACAGCACCATCGTCAATGGGGCCCGGCTCATCGGCCCCTCGGCTGCGGGGATCATGATCGCCAGCTTCGGGAGCACTGCGCCTTGTTTCTTCGTCGATGGGCTCAGCTTCATGGCGGTGATCGCCAGCCTGCTCATGATGAATCCGCCCCGGATGATCCGCGCCGCGCACACCGGCTCCACATGGGAGCACGCCATGGGGGGCCTGGCCTGCGTGCGGCAAAACCGGCGCGTATTCACAATCCTGAGCCTGTTCAGCGTGGTCGGGGTCTTCGGCTGGTCGTACGGGGTGCTGATGCCCTCCTTTGCGCAGGATGTGCTCCATGTGAGCGCGGCCGGGTATGGCGCGCTGATGTCCGCCAGCGGACTCGGGGCACTATGCGGGGCGCTGACCACGGCATGGATTGGCCATGCGATGCCCCGCAGAACTGCCGTGCTGGGGGGCGTATGGCTCTTTTCCTCGATGCTGATCCTGTTTTCCATCACCCGCATCTACTGGCTTGCGCTGGTTATTCTCGCCATCGGCGGGTTCGGCATGATGGTCTTTTTCTCGACCTCCAATACCCTGGTGCAAACCAGCGTGCCGGATGACATGCGGGGACGCGTCATGGGCGTCTGGGCTCTCATCTTTGGCGGCATGATGCCAATCGGCAGCCTGGAATGCGGGACGCTGGCCCATTGGATCGGCACGCCGGCGACAATCGGACTTGGCGGTGCGATCTGCGCGCTGGCCGCGTTTGTGACGTGGCTGTCGATCCGGCGCCGGCCGCCTTCCGCTACTTGAACATGAACTTGAACCCTCTTCATCTCGTTCATCCGTTCATCCTGTTAAAAATTCCGGTCAGCTGTGCTTAGCGCGGGTGGTCCTTAGGCCCGTGGGATGGGACATTTGCCGTGATGAGCATTCGCTTCCGGGCGGCCGTCGCACACTGATCGGTTCGGTACACGTCCTCAAAACGCATAGACTCCCCTCTCCTTTGGATAC
>Ga0302320_10026414_pt1 | contig 11245 bp, 12 predicted proteins | sample Bog_T0_3_FD_202130 | JGI IMG/M metagenome (GOLD analysis project Ga0302320, IMG submission 202130) | Peat permafrost microbial communities from Stordalen Mire near Abisko, Sweden - Bog_T0_3 | ecosystem: Environmental > Terrestrial > Soil > Wetlands > Peat | place: Sweden: Abisko, Stordalen Mire... | reverse complement strand
CAATGGCCAATACGGTGCTCTCGTGATACGCCCCCCTCAGCCTCCGGAACGCCGTGTGGTTGGGCAGATTGGCGACTGAGACGGCATAATGCTGGCAAACCGACCAGCACTCTTCCTAAAACATCTCTTACCCCATGGCCGACAAGACCTCCGCACACCAAGTCATCACCCTTTCGCCAGACGAAATTAAGTCCCGGGCTCGGGCGTTCGCTAAACACTGGGCGGGACACCAGCGCGAGGAGGCTGATGCGAAATCATTCGTGGACGAGTTTTTCACGGTGTTTGGCCGTGACCGTCGCGACGCCGGGGAGCCCGCCACCTTTGAACATCATGTCGAGAAGTCTGACGGTAACGATGGGCGGATAGACCTGTTCTGGCCCGGTAAGCTGGTCATCGAGATGAAGACCACGGGCCGAGACCTGGGTAAAGCCTACAAGCAGGCGATGGATTACGTCGAGGTGCTTGAAGCCGACGACCGTCCGCGCTGGGTGCTTGTCTCGGACTTCGCCCATTTTGCCCTCTACGACCTTGGCGAAGAAATTCACGAGTATCCGAAGGGCATGGCGGCGACTGCCCGTCCGAAGGCGACGTTGGTGGCCGCCTTCACCTTGGACGATTTCCCGGACAAGCTGCACCTGTTCTCGTTCATCCGCAACGTGGAGCCGGAGTTGTTCGTCAGCGAGCCGGATGTGAACATGAAGGCGGTCAGGCTCTTGGGCCGCCTGCATGACGAGTTGAAGGCGAACGGGTATTCCGGCCATCAACTTGAGAGGTTCCTCGTGCGGGTTCTGTTCTGCTTGTTCGCCGAGGACACGGGCATATTCGAGTGGAACAGCTTCACCCGCTTTGTTGCAAAGTCCAAGAAGGACGGGTCCAACCTCGGGCAACGCCTCGGAATGCTGTTCCAGGTGCTCGACCAGGACGCCAACGAGCGTGGGAGCGCCATAGACAAGGAGTTCGCGGCGTTCCGCTACGTCAACGGTGGGCTATTTGACGAGCCGCTCAAGTTTGCCTATATGACAGCAGCCGAACGCAGCGCCCTTCTCGCCTGCTGCCACTTTGACTGGGCGCGAATCTCCCCCGGGGTCTTCGGGTCACTCTTCCAAGGGGTGATGCTAGACACGGAGCGCCGGGAGAAGGGGGCGCACTATACCTCGGAGGAGAACATCCGCCGGGTGATCGACCCGCTTTTCCTTGACGACCTCAAGGCTGAGTTCGCCCAGCTCAAGGCGATGGTCGGCACCAAGCTGAGTGCCAGCCCGTCGTCACGTCGGGCACCCATATTGAGGAGAGGCAACAAGGAGGCCCCGTCGCCGTATGCGGATTTCCATGACCGGCTGGCCAACCTTCGCTTTCTCGACCCGGCCTGCGGTTGCGGCAACTTCCTCGTGGTCGCCTACCGCGAATTGCGCGCCCTAGAACTGGAGGTGCTTCAGGCTACCTATGGCAACCAACTGCCGCTCGGCTTGGAAGTCGGGGACATCGCCCGCATCGACGTGGACCAGTTCTACGGCATCGAATACGGCGAGTTCCCCTCCCTCATCGCCGAGACCGCCATGTGGCTGACCGACCATCAGGTCAACATTGCCTTCTCCAAGGCGTTCGGGAAGCACTACGTGCGCATCCCGCTCAAGAAGTCGGCCACCATCGTCAATGGCAATGCCCTGCGGCTCGACTGGAAAACCATCCTGCCTCCCCTGAAGTGCAGCTACATCCTGGGCAACCCGCCCTTTGTTGGGCAGACCTTCCAGTCTGACGAGCAGAAGGCTGACCAGCAGTTAGTCATGGCTGACATCAATGCCAACGGGGCGCTCGACTACGTGTGCAACTGGTATGTCAAGGCGGCAAGCTATGTCAGCGGCACGGGGATTCGCTGCGCATTCGTCTCCACCAACAGCATCACCCAGGGAGAGCAGGTCGGGATTCTGTGGAGTCACCTTTTCCAGCATTACCGGCTCAAAATCCACTTTGCCCATCGCACCTTCGCCTGGCGAAACGAAGCCAAGGGCAATGCCGCCGTGCATGTGGTGATTATCGGGTTTGGGGCAATCGACATCCCTAAAAAGTCGCTGTTCGAGTACGATGACCAGGGCAGGCAGTCCGTCACTCGCGGGGCCTTCAATCTCAGCCCCTACCTGATTGTCGGTCCCGACTGCGTGGTTAGCAATCGAACTGAGCCCATTTGCGCAGTGCCGAAGATGTCCTGGGGCAACAAGCCCACGGACGGCGGGTTCTTCTTGCTCACCCCGGCTGAAAAGGCGGATTTGCTCGCTCACGAGCCCCAGGCCGCCCCGCTGATCCGTCGCTACATGGGTGGCAAGGACCTTATCAATGACGAGGAGCGTTACTGCCTTTGGCTGAAGGGGAGTGACCCGGCCCTGCTGCGGCGGTGCCCCCGCGTGATGGAGCGCGTCGAGCAGGTGCGGCTATTCCGCTCGAAGAGCACGGCGGCATCCACCCGCGCCTATGCGGATCACGCCAGGCTCTTCCGGCAAATCGCGCAGCCTGACACTGCCTACCTCGCCATTCCCGAGGTCTCCTCAGAGAACCGGAATTACATCCCCATGGCTTACGTGTCCAAGGATGTGATTTGCAGCAACACCGTGCAGTTCGTCCCGGACGCCTCCCTTTACCTTTTCGGTGTCCTGACCTCCAAAATGCACATGGCGTGGGTCAAGCAGGTCTGTGGCCGACTGGAGTCGCGCTTTCGCTACTCGAACAGCCTCGTCTATAATAACTACCCGTGGCCTCTTCCCAATGCCAAGTACAAGGCTGCCGTGGAGGCTGCCGCGAAAGCGGTCCTTGATGCCCGCAAGCCGTTGCTGGCCGCCGGAAGCAATCTCGCGGACCTGTACGACAGGAACGCGGGGTCAGACGACCTTCTCAAGGCGCACACAGCTTTGGACCGCGCCGTTGACAAGTGCTACCGTTCCGCGCCCTTTGGCTCTGACCGGGAACGCTTCGAGTATCTTTTCGCACTCTACGAGAAAATCAGCTCCCCGCTTGCCCCTGCCGCAAAGGGTGGCTCACGTAAGCGCCGCTAACCCCTGAAAAGTGGCCAAATCGGGCAAAACAACCTTTGGTAAACGACACATAAATTGGCGCGTTTTTGACCCAGTTCGCGACCAGAATCCTGCTCCACTCAACGCGGTCCCCGGCAGTTCCTAGACCATATTCTTAAAAAGGTACGCCTCTTTTGATGGAAGGTAGTAAGCGTCAAGCCCACGGCCGTCTGCTCTTACGGCATTAATCTCTAGTAGTTTGCCGAGAATCTTCTCGGTTTCCTCTGGTCGTTGCATCGATGCACGTGCCACCTGCCAGCCGGTCATACCTATCTGATCGATAACGGCACGAAAGATCCGCGCGGCTGACGGATTCGCCGCCAAATAGCCAACAGCGTGGTATATCCGGGCGTCGTCGGACCTCATACTGGCATCGTCTTACGGAAATTAGGCCTAGTCAACGGCCGGACCTTGGTTGGCTCTGAAAGGCACTAGCGGTTCCCTCTTCTTAAACGCTCTTGGCCTTCCAAATCCAGTAGGCGAGCCACACGGCATAAATCCCCGCTACATTTGAAAATGCCTCGATCTTCGACTGCCGGCGGGCAGAGTAATAGATAAGCGCCCAGATGCTTGAAATGAGAGGCAGAGCACCGCCGGGAAGTTTGCCAAAAAGCATGACAATCAAGACCCCCGCGATACCACAACCCAAGCCGAGTGTAAAACCCGTCGGGATCACGAGTAGCGGGTTGTTTAGTGAAATCCGAGGGAAGATCCATCTCGGGAAAGCCGCGAGCGGCAGCAAAAGGAAGCTGAACAATATCCCGACGATGTTCGGGATTCCAACGACGAACAACGCGTAAAGGAGAATCGTCACGGTCTAGTCGCCTTGGAACTCTCCGCATTCTGCGCAAAAGCCATTTTTATAATCCACTGCGTATGATCCCGTATCCTGCATAGGTCCTCATTGTGGATCGGGGGATCGTAGTCCGGCGGAATTTGGAGCTTAAACGGCCACTGATCGGCCTTGGGAAGGCCTCTATTTCTTGCGAGCAGCCATTGCCGGAACGGCTCGCGATCCGCTTCTGGCAAATCGGAAATCAGCGCGAGGCCATACCACGCTAGGCAAGGGAATGGTTCGTCCCTCGAAAGTAGGACTTGGGATTTGACGCTCATTGTTCCGGATACGACGGTCGGGCGCTGTTCGCAAGTGCCACTATCGGGTCATCCCGATCCACAGTGAAGTAGCCAATTGGGCGCTTCGGATTCGGGGCGGTGGGGTGGACTCCGTCGCCGAGCAGATCGCTTTCAGCAAGTTGTTTCTTGGCCCATTCCCGATCCTTGCGAGATGCCTTGGGATCCTTAGCCAAGCCCAGAGGCGGGCACGCTGAGCAGGCTTCAGCTTTAGGCGGCTTTCGGTGCGCGATTTCATCGACTGAACCAAGCCAACAGCCGCAAGACATTCCAGTTACTCATGGTGCTTTCTAGTGGATATGCCCGGCGACGGCATCTAGCACCTTGCCAATCTCTCCGTTCCGGAGAGCGGAAAGTGGCTTGCGGCCGTCCGTGACAATGTCGGCCTGGAGAAGAAATGTGAAAGGGGAGAGCTGCCCGTAGCCGGGGACCCTGCTGCGGAGCGCGCCGAGGACCTCGGGAAGGTCTTTGATGACGCCGCCCTCGCGGCGGAACTGCCAGACCGGGACCGCGTAGTGGTCGCCGCCCGTCCGGTAGCCGATGACGGCCCCCTTGCGAATTGCCGCCGTGAGCGTCCGCCTCGTCACAGGCCTTGGCTTCCGAAAGAGCCGGCAGGCCTCGTTCACACTGACACAGCCACCCTCGGCATCTAGAAGGACCCTGCAACCCTCCTCGGGAGTGGCACGACCGTCGCTGCGCTCCTCGGATAGTATCGTCGCTAGGTTTCGGTCGGCACGCACGCGCTGCGCCGCAAGCCAAGAGTCAAGATCGGCCCACGGCCGCTTCTTTGCCGTCTTGCGCCGTGCCTTTACTTTCGGTCGTCTTTTCACGCCCTGTCCTTGTGGCCATAGGTCACCACGCGCCGCTCAAGGCGATCGCATTTCAGGTTGCTCACGGTAACCCGAATCATCGCCGATACCGCGGGGATGGCGAGCGTTCGTGCAGTCCCCGTTGCGCTTATTCGGCAATTCGCGCCGGTTTCCCCCTCTAAATCGCTTTTCGCGCGCCATTTCCCCTAGGGCGTGTTTGCAAAATCAAAGAATTAGGGGCGAGGCTCGGGCGGTGTCCGTAAAGGAGTCACTTAGTAAACGCAGAACGCCGCTAGTCTGATGCTACATTGGTCACAGACTCGGGCTAAGGCAATGAGCAGTTCGCGGCGTCTATTATGCCAGATGATTCCGTTGGACACGGCCACAAACCAAATTCTGCTGTTCGCAATTCGGTAGGTCTTAGCACAACAAGAGTTTCACATGGACGCGCCTACAGGCGCTGCGTCAGCATTGGGATTCGCGAAGATGAAGTCGTCCAAAGCTCAAATCGAGAAAGTCGCTAGGCGGTATCTCAAGATCATTGAGTGGAGCAATGCGGATCACTGCTACGTCGGCAGTGCGCCACCGTTGATCGGACAGTGCTGCCACGGACAAACCGAGGCAGAGGTACTCGCCCAACTTCAGACGATTGTGGGCGAATGGGCCAAAACTCTTGTCGCTAACGGCAAGAGGTACTCTGCTGTCGCCCACCACTCTGCTGTGAGATCTAGGCTACACCAACCGAAGGAAAGGGCACGCCGCGGGGCATCCACGAAACGGCCGTGGTCCGGCCTTGAAACTTGGCTCGCGAAGGAGGGCAGGCGGTCCGACCGGAACCTAGCGGCGATTATTTCCGAGGACCGCGGTGACGGTCGTGCCACTCCCGAGGAAGGTCGCAGGGTCCTCCTGAATGCCGAGGGCGGCTGTGGCAGCGTGACCAAGGCCTGCGGGCTTCTGCGCAAGCCAAGGCCGGTGACGAAGCAAGCGCTCATAGCCCAGATCCGCAAGGGAGCCGTCATAGGCTACCACAAGGGCGGTGGCCACTACGCGGTCCCGGTCTGGCAGTTCCGGCGCGAGGGCGGCATTTTGAAAGGCCTTCCCGTGATCCTCCACGCGCTCCGCGCCAAGGTTCCTGGTTGCGGGCAGATCTCCCCGTTCACGTTTTTCCTACAAGCCGACCCGCTTACTGACGGCCGCAGCCCGCTCGCGGCGCTGCGGGACGGGGAGACGCTGAAGGTTCTGGACGCGGTTAAGGCGCGGATCTGCTAGCGGATTGGCTGCCATCCAGCGGCCCGAGACCGCCCCGGCGGGCTTCCCCTTTCATGGGGAACGGGCATGTGGGCGGCTCAAAATCCGCCGTTTCTTTAAGGACCCAATTCGGACCACATTAAGGCTTCGTTTTCGAGGCGTGCTCCATTCGTCAGACGCTTGAGTATCGGACATCCTGATCTCATTCTCCGGGTGCAATGAAGTGCATAATCGACAGTGGCCGCAGGATATGAATCTTGAGGCCAAAGACGCCGAGAAGCCGCGCTGGTCCGGTCGTTTTGTGCCCAAACAGGGTATCCCCGAAAGCGTCGCTCCTTTGCTGTCATTGGATGACCTCCTTCCAGAGCGGCGGCATTGGATGGCGCTAAACCACTCGTCAAAATACCTGCCGCTCGATGTACTTCGCCCAGGGTTTTTCTACCTGATACATGCCAGGAGAGGCAACATCGGGATATTTTACGCTGCGGATAGGTTCACCCGCGATCCGGACCGCTTTTTGATCTTTCCAGAGGGTGGCCAGACCGACGAATCCCTTCTTATAACCGAGGGATACTGGAGTAAATGGCCTTATTACGGGACGGCCAAGCCATTCGTCGAGTTGGATGGACCAGTTGCTCCTGCCAAGGAACGCGAGGCACTCGAAGCAAAGCGCAAGGAAATCAGCTATGACGAGTACGTTGCCCGCACGCGGATCTTTTACTGAGACGATGCGAGCACGTTGATTTCGCAGTCAACATATCCGATGGGTGTGTTTTCGAGCGCCCGCTTCGAAAAGCACCCTTTTTGGAACACCGCCTCTTGGGGTTGAGGCGACACATGCTATCGAAAGTGAGGCTGTTGCCGTGCTGGATATTCGCGAATGTATCCCGCTTTGGACTTTGATGCGTTGGCAGCGCAAGTTTAGCGATTTAACTATCGGTACCGTTAGAGTCATTGTCGAAAGACACTCGGCAGGAGTCCAGGTAGGTTATGGCATCGATCAATCGGGGTGCGGAGGACGGGGCTTGGATCAGCGAGTGCTCCAGTGTTGTCAGCTCATTGCCGACATACTCTTCGGCCTGTTGGATTAGAGCTTCGACTTCCGCAGCCACGCTATCCCGCCAGGCTGAGGCCAGGCGAGAGATGTTCTTCTCCACTTCATAACGTGTCTTGCGACAGAGCGAGCGCTCGATCAATGGACGGATTAACGCAAGCGGCAGCACTGGCGCTACGATTTCAAACGTCGCATCGAACGCGAATCCGATCTCGATCGGGGGTGCCCCCGGCGTTCGCATTGCGAGCGTGACTTTGTACGGCGGGAGCCCGAGACCGAGCGCAGCCTGAACATGGCCGACCAGCCGGTCGTGAAAGGCTTGGAGTGCCCGCACCAGATGGTCTTGTGTCATCTGCAGCGGCGCGCAGAATAAAACAGTCTCCTTGCGGGATACGTCGGCCAGCTCTCGAAGCAGGTATTCCTGCAACCATTCGCGCCAAAGGCGCAGGAACTCCGGTAGGCGCACACGCCAGTTAGGGAACTGGGCCCTGAGTTTAGCCGCCGTGCGGGCCTCCAACTCCTGTTCGGTCGATCCCAGGGCGACCAGGTAGCCGTCCAAGGAGTTGGCGATCCATTGGCGGGCGAGTCCGCCTAGCTCCGCGCGCAGCAATTCAAACTGTTGCCGCTCGGCTGCGAGCCGGTTTCTCAGTTCGACTCGAGCCGACTCGACTTGCGTTGCTGCCGCAAGTGCCACGCGTGCATAGTCTAACGCTTGGCTAACTAACGAGTTCACCTTGTGGCGGAGAATGTGCTTTGAAGTCTCCCCTCTGTCCCGGCGCATTGGGAGCAGGATCTCCTGCTCAAACTTGACCGATAGTTCTGTCAGAGCCGGCATCACAGAGTAAAAATACACAGCCGGAGGATGACCATCCTGGCGGTGGAATTGCTCATTAACGAACGACCGCACTTCGACGCGCTGCGCCGAGTTTAAAAGATCAGCCTTGGTAAGGAGCAGGATGATGGAGGGCGTGTGACGCCGCAGGTCGGCTAAGAGGGCGAGGTCTCGCTCCGATAGAGGCGCATCTGCGCTGACTGCTACAAGTGCCGCACCAACGTTGGGCAGCCATTGGAGCGCTGCTGCGGTGTTGTGCGCAAAGGCGCTGCCGAGGCCCGGTGTGTCCACAAACCGCAACGGATCGAATCGTTCGAGCGATGGCAATTCGATGTCCACAGCAGCAACGCGCCGCTTGTTGTCGGGGTTCTCCCTCTCGCTGACGTAGAGGTCAACTTCTCCAATCGGGATTTCCCTTGCCCGGCCGTCCAGGAATCGCACTTCGGCACGTACCATTTTTCCGTACCGAAGCCTTGTTATGACGGCGGTAAGCGGCACCACACCGATCGGCAGAACGTCGCGGCCCGCGATGTGATTGAGCAGCGAGCTCTTGCCGGATTTGAACCGTCCGAACACTGCCACGTCGAGGCTGTCGCCATTGTGGAGCAGAGAACGGCAGGCGGAAATCTGAGGGCGCAAATTGGCAAGCTTCAGGTCGTCCGCCAGCGCGCCAATTCGGTCAAGAACTGCATCGTCTTGCATCATCGCTCTTCGAGTTATCCGGTTGGCTTTGCATTCATGAGCCGTTGGGTGCCTTCCCCTTTTTCTCGGAAGACTCGTTCGATGATGTCCTGAATGGGAATGCGCTGGGAATAGGGGTATTCAACCAAGAGTTTCTCCGTTGTGCTGCGGCAGCCGATACCCAACTCGAGGCGGTCTAACTGACCAGCCCCTTCGACGAAGCGATATTCGTGAAGCCGAGCGAGTGGCAGATAGGTCGAGACATCCCCGTACTTGTTTTCCCGTCCAACGTGCAGCAGTCCGTTCGCCTTCTCCTCGGCGACGAAAATCAGCTCGTGATCGCCGAGCAGGAACATTGCCTCGGGTGCAAGCTCGATTTGGAACAGCTTGTTGTAACCCACCGTGGTTGCGGGCCAATGGGTGACCGTGCGCACGTGCTCGTCGGATAACGCCGCGCTCCAGGCAGAATTCCGGAATTTCAGGGGCAATGCCTCAAGTACCGGAAGGTCTTCATTTCGGTCCACAGCTGGACCAGGCGGAATGCCGTTCATGCCGTGGAGCAGGCGCTGTACCGCGTCGAGGTACATATTCTCTCTGACTGTGTTGAACGCCAGGGCCACCGAACGGACGACGGGACCATCCTCGAAGTGGATTCTGAGCGCGCCTGAAAGAAGCACTTCGGTCAGTTCTATGAACATTGTGCGAGAGAAATCACTGCGGACAATGGCGTTCTCTCCGCGAACGGTGTGTTCGATGCACGCCCAGCTATCGCTCATGATCGTGAGCACACTTGGACCGTGCGTAAAACGATTGGCTCTGCATGGTGGCGTGTAGATCATGATTTCCGCCCCGCTAATAGGAAGCGCCTCCCGTAGCGGAGCGCGAAGGGGCTCCGGTGCATCGTCGACCTTTCTCAGCAGGTAAGAGCAATCCTCAAAGTCAGTCATGGCTGGGGCTTGGTGGCGCAATTTCATGTCACGCGGTTTCTGAGCGCCGGAATTTTCGCAATGCGCGTAGCCAGGCGTTTGTTTCGCCACCGAGTGGCGATGTATTGGTGTAGCAACACTTGTCCATGTAGTGCTGCAGCTCAGCCAGAAGATGCTCAATTTTGCCCTTTTCGGCGGAGCACAGGCGTGAGCGCAGATCCTTGTCTTCGAGCAGAGAGAGGCAGACGCCCAGGTGCTCGAGGCAAAAGCCGAAACCCGCTTCGTGTCGCTTCTGCACATCACTTTCACCATAGTGGCGGACAAATACGCGCAGATAGCGCGCTTCCGCCTCGCCGGTGGACTCCGCCAATGGGCAGGGACGTTCCGGAGTGAGCTGCGGTTTTAGTCCCCTCAGCCGAAGCGCGACATTGTGGGCGAGCGATGCGAGGAGAATGCTCAGTCCCTGCCCGTCGTGTAGCTCTTCTGCTAGCGCGCGGCCCTCGTCGCAGAAACCAAGTGATTCGCGCAGATGCTCACGCAGCACGGGATTGTTCACGTTCTCGTAGAGAAGGTCGTCCATGAACTTGTGTGCGTGCCGGCGGTGCAGGAAGCAGATTGGACAGTCATCGGGTATTCCAAGCGCATCCCAAACATCATAGAAGACCGTATGACGCTCAAAAGGCATGATTATGAGGCAGCAAGTTGGGCCTCTACACGGGTAATGCGGGCGTGAACCGAGAGCAGGCGCAGGCCGGCCGCGCTTCGCAGATCATAGGTTCTACGGCGAAGTTCAGCGACGAGAGCAGCGAGTGTACCAGGATGTCCGGCCGCCAATCGGTGCAATCGAACAGATGAAGCCAAGAAGCCGGCCCGATTGTCGGGAAAGTCCACGGCCGCCAGGAATGCCCTTGTTTCCCGAAAAGTGAATGGGGGCACCGTGATGCATCTGAAATGGAAGAGAAAAGGCCAAACGTGACCAATATCGATCGGCTGAATGGATGAAGCGACCAGCCATACCGGCTGGCGGGTCAGCATGAATCGCACGAAGTGAGCAACCTTGGGCGGAACGTGTTGCACGTTATCCAGCACAAGCGGTTGGCCTAGGGCTGGAAGCCGGGCGGCCAGCCTATGGATACGTGGTGCGATTTTTAGGTTTCCTGGGTCTAGGCGGGCTAACGGCTCAAGGGCATTGAGCATGTCCCCTAGGCAGCGGGACCGAGGAGCGATCAAGAATGGGTGCCCCCGCGATAATTCTGACAGTAGGCTGCTTTTCCCCACGCCCGGCGGTCCGACCAGCAGCACGTGGCGCCCTGCCCGGTAGCAGGCCGCTAGGCGTTCCAGCAATGGCTCCCTACCAATGAATGACGATTCCTGGAGCTGAGTGTTCACCCGGAAGGTTGGGTCTCCCAGTTTTGCAACAGCTTAAGATCCCGTGCCATATCCGGCGAAATCGGGACGGCTTGGGTAGAACCGCTAAAGCTCATGGCTTCGACGAGTCCGGC
>Ga0302320_10026413_pt1 | contig 11245 bp, 9 predicted proteins | sample Bog_T0_3_FD_202130 | JGI IMG/M metagenome (GOLD analysis project Ga0302320, IMG submission 202130) | Peat permafrost microbial communities from Stordalen Mire near Abisko, Sweden - Bog_T0_3 | ecosystem: Environmental > Terrestrial > Soil > Wetlands > Peat | place: Sweden: Abisko, Stordalen Mire... | reverse complement strand
CCGTGCCGCTCGAACTCGGCGCGAGCCTGGCGGTTTATCTCGCCAGCGCGGAGAGCGACGGCATTACCGGCAAACTCATCAGCGCGCAGTGGGACCCATGGAAGGATTTGCAGCAGCACCGCGAAGAGTTGGCCAAGTCAGATATCTATTGCCTGCGCCGCATCGTCCCTGAAGACCGCGGCAAAAACTGGGGAGCAAAATGAAATCATCTTCGTTCTCGTCCTCGGTCTTTCCAATTAGATAGGGGGATCGGGAGATCGAGAAGGATAAAAAATTATGAACTACGCCATCATCGGTTGCGGTTTGATTGGAAAAAAACGGCTCACCGGCATGCCCCCCGGCGCGCAGCTTGTTGTTGCGTGCGACACAAATTTACCCCGCGCCGAGGAACTGGTGAAGCTCGCCAAGCACGGTCGTGCCGTCACCGATTTCCAGACCGCCGTATCCGATCCCCAAGTGCAGGTGGTTTTTGTTTCCACGCTCAATTCTACCCTCGCGCCCATCACCCTCGCAGCGGTTAAACAGGGCAAGCATGTCCTCGTCGAAAAACCCGGCGCGATCAACGTCGCTGAACTGGATGAAATTGAAGCGGCCGCCAAAAAAACCGGTGCGCTCGTCCGCGTGGGCTACAACCACCGCTACCATCCGGCCTGTTTAAAGGCGCTGGAACTTTTCCAGAGCGGCGCGCTCGGGCCCATGATGTTTGTGCGCGGCCGCTATGGCCAGGGCGGTCGCGTTGGCTACGAAAAAGAATGGCGCGCCGACCCACAGCTTTCCGGCGGCGGCGAATTGATTGACCAAGGCGTTCACTTGATTGACCTCGCCGGCATTTTCCTCGGCGAATTCACCAGCGTGGAAGGCCATGCCACCACCTATTTTTGGAAAATGCCGGTGGACGACAATGCCTTCCTAAACCTCCGCAACGCCGCCGGCCACACCGCCTGGCTGCACGTCAGTTGCAGCGAATGGAAAAACCTCTTCAGCCTCGAAATCTACGGCCGCGACGCCAAGCTGCACTGGGAAGGCCTCGGCGGCAGCTACGGCGTGGAACGGCTCACCTATTACAAAATGCTGCCCCAAATGGGCCCGCCTGAAACCACCATTTGGGAATTCCCACGCGGCGACGAGTCTTGGAAAATCGAGATGACCGAATTTTTCGAGGATATCAAATTGAAGCGCACGCCGGTGCCGGGACTCACGGAGGCCAAGGCGGCTTTACAGGTTGTGGAAAGGATTTACAAAAGCGAAAAGCGGGAAAGCGGAAAGCCGAAATAAAAGGCGCGGAAGTTTATTAAAAGATGCAAATCCTAAGCTGTATGAAAACTGAACTCGAAGGCCGGACGAAAGAATTTAGCGTGCGAATTGTGCGCCTGATCAGGAGTTTTCCTAAGACGGTGGACGGAATTGAAGTGGGACGACAGTTGCTTCGCTTAGGCACCGGAGCAAATTACCGCGAGGCGAATCGCGCAGAATCCAAATCCGATTTCATCCACAAAGTCGGAATTTCTGAGAAAGAGGCATCCGAAACGGCTTATTGGCGCGAGATTTGCGAAGCCACACCACTGGGCCACACCGATGAGGTACGCGTATTATTAAAAGAATCGCGCGAGCTCCTCGCTATTGTCACTACGATTGGCCGCAAAGCCAAAGGCCGTGCTGTGCGGGTTGCCAGCGCCATGCCAAACCCATGATCCTCTTTGCAAAAGCGGAAAGCAATACATCGCTCTGCTTCACGCCCGTTTCCGCTTTCCCGCTTTCCGCTTTCCGCTTTTCTTTAAGAATATTTTCGTTTTTCATTACCCCACATGATCATTGCGCGTTCACCACTTCGCATCAGCCTCGGCGGCGGCGGCACCGATTTGCCGTCGTATTACGAGAAATTCGGCGGCTTCCTCATTGCCGCCGCCATTGACCGTTACGTTTACATCACGGTGCATGAAACTTTCGTGCCTGACCTGATCGTGAAGTATTCCGAACTGGAACGCGTGCCTGACGCGGAACAGCTGAAGCATCCGATCATCCGTGAAGCCTTCGGCCTGCTCGGTATGAACGGCCATTCGCTCGAATTGACTTCCATGGCCGACATCCCTTCCGGCACCGGTCTCGGCTCCTCGGGCAGCTTCACCACCGCGCTGCTAAAAGCACTGCACGCGCACAAAAGGAATCTCGTCCACCCCGCCGAACTCGCCGCGCAAGCCTGCGACATCGAGCTGAACCGCCTCAAGGAACCCATCGGCAAACAGGACCAATACATCGCGGCCTACGGCGGTCTGACCTGCTTCAATTTTTTGCCCGACGGCAAAGTTGAAGCGTGGCCGCTCAAGGTTTCCGATGAAACACGTGACAATCTTGAGGACAATCTGCTCCTGTTCTTCACCGGCTATTCGCGCAGCGCCTCAGCCATTTTGAAAGAGCAGGACACCAAATCAAAATCCGACGACAAGTCCATGATTGAAAACCTGCATTTCGTGAAAGACCTCGGCCTCCAGAGCAAAACCGCCCTTGAATCCGGAAACCTGCACGAGTTCGCGCGGCTCATGGACGTGCATTGGCAGCGCAAAAAACAGCGCAGCGGCGGCATGAGCAATCCCAAGATCAACGAATGGTACGACCTTGCCCTGGCCAACGGCGCGCTCGGCGGCAAGCTCATCGGCGCCGGCGGCGGCGGCTTCCTGATGTTTTACGCCGAAGACAAGGCCAAGCTGCGCCATGCCATGCGCCAGGGCGGGTTGAAAGAAGTGCGCTTCCGCTTTGATTTCGAGGGCACCAAGCTGGTCATCTCGTGATTCTCTCACTTTCTCAAATCCCTGTCGCCATTCTCGCAGGCGGCCTCGCCACGCGTTTGCGGCCCATCACCGAAAAAATTCCCAAGTCGCTCGTGCCCGTCGCTGGCCGGCCGTTTCTGGCGCATCAATTGGAAATGCTCCACGCCCGCGGAATACGCCACGCCGTTCTCTGCATTGGTTTTCTCGGCGAAATGATTCAGCGCGAGTTTGGCAACGAAGCCTTCGGCATCAAATTGGATTACTCCTTTGACGGAGAAAAACTGCTCGGCACCGGCGGCGCCATCAAACGCGCCCTGCCCAAGCTCGGCCCGGAATTCTTCATCCTCTACGGCGATTCCTACCTGCCCATTGAATATGCGCCCGTCGCCGAATCATTTCATCACAGCGGCAAACTCGGCCTGATGACCGTTTATCACAACGAAGGTAAATACGACACGAGCAACGTCGTGTTCCGCGATGGCGAAATCGTGGTGTATGACAAAAAAGCCAAGCTGCCCGAGATGCGGCATATTGATTACGGCTTGAGCATGTTCAAAGCCTCCGTGTTTGACGCCTATGCCGCCGACCAGGTTTTTGATCTCGCCGAAGTCATGGGCAAACTGGTGCGTGAAAAACAGCTCGCCGGCTATGAAGTGCCCGAGCGTTTTTATGAAATGGGCTCGCCGGCCGGTCTGGCGGAACTCGAAAACTTGCTTCGCAAAAGCCCGGCCGGAATGTCTCATTCCTAAATCCTAATGACTAAATAATGACGAAGCGCGAATGACGAATGAAACATGTCATCTGGCTGAATGTGGGAGCCTGAGAAGCGCCAACGGCGCGCCTCCATACCAGCCTGGGGCCAACGCCCCAGGCACGGAATCCACAAACCGAACCCAGGGCTGAAAGCCCGTCCCATCTCCGGTGGGCGGGGCGACAATCTGAATTAATCAGAAAGGCCGCCTCGCAATATCATTCCGCTTTGAGCTGTAGCAATGGGGAGCGTTTCAGTTCCTTAAGTTTCATTTGCTCCCGCAGCAAGGCCACGCGTTCTTCGTCATTCAATTCGGGTTGGGTGACTTTTTGCGTGAGGGCGCCGATTTGCCGGTCCAGGAATTGATTCCGGAGCTTTAGCGCCACATCGGCCAGTTGCGTTTCCGGGTTGGGGATCTTGCGATCCTGGGCAACGGCTTCGGTGATGAGGCTCCGCTGTTCGGCGGACTCGCAAGCATCGAGAAATTCCGCAACGCTGTGCCACGTCTCGTGTTCCTGCGCGGCGAGGCGCAGGTCAATAATCTCCCGGATGTCGGGGTGCGAGATCCAGTTCAAATCCAGATGCAAGGCTGCCCAACGCGGCAAGTCCTCATCCGACAGCAGCAGCTTCAACAGATGAAATTCCGCGGGCGTTGGACGCACGGGCTCGGCGGCTTCGGCTGATTCAGAGGATTCCTCTTCGTCGGCGCGGGGGGGCGCCTGCGGCGCGGGGGTTTTCTTGAACTCGGCCCGGACGGATTCCGAGGAGACGCCGAGCCGCAACGCAGTTTTTTGCGCGTAGGTGTCAATTAAGACGCCGTTGCCGGTTTTGTGGACCGCCTCGGACATTGCGCGCAGGACGGCCAACCGTCCCTTGTCGCTGGAGATTTCGTTTGTCGCGCAGAGACGGTTCAAATAGAAATCGAAAAAGCCCTCGGCGCCCGCGATGAGCTTTTGAAACGCCGCGCCGCCATTGGCCTTAATGAAGCTGTCCGGGTCGTGCGGCGCGGGCACGACGGCAACGCGCACGGCGAGGCCGGAGGCCAGCAGATGGTCCAGCGCGCGCACGGCGGCATTTTGCCCGGCATTATCCGAATCAAAGCACAGCACCACTTCATTGGCGTAGCGCTTGAGGATGCGCGCATGCTGCTCGGTAAATGCCGTGCCCTGGGGCGCAACAATGTTTTGCACGCCGTGGGTGAAGCAGGCGATCAAATCCAGCTGGCCTTCGCAAATAATGGCGAATCCCGCGTCCAGAATGGCGCGCTTGGATTTGTCGAGGCCGAAGAAAATTTTGCTTTTGGTGAAAATTGGCGTTTCCGGCGAGTTGACATATTTCGCCGTCTTCTCGTCGCCCGACAGGATGCGCCCGCTGAAGCCAATGACACGGCCTTGCTCGTCGCAAATGGGGAACATGAGGCGGCCGCGGAAGCGATCGTAATAGCGAATTGCCGATTGCCGATTGCCGATTGCCGATTGTTCGCCACTTCCGCCGTCAGAGGTTGCCGGTGCGTCAAGTTCCTTGGCGATAATGACGCCAGCTTTTTCGACGGTGGCGAGGGTGAAATTCTTACTGCGCGCCCAGTTGACGGTGTCGTCCCAGGAGTCCGGTGCGGCACCGAGGCGGAACAGTTTTATGGCTTCGGCCGAGACGCCACGTTTGGCCAGGTAATCGCGGGCGAGCTGGCCGGCAGCTTCGCTGGCGAGGCAGTTTTGCCAGCGTTGGGTGAGTTGTTCATGAATGTCGAGCAACTGGTCCTTGAGATGACGCGATTCCTGCGCGCCGGGTGTGTTTTCAAATTCGAGGGGAATCTTGGCGCGTTCCGCGAGGCGGCGCACCGCATCCATGAAGCCGATGTTTTCGTATTCCTTGACAAATTCGAACACGTCGCCGCCCTTGTTGCAGCCGAAACAGTGGAAAATCTGTTTGCCTGGGTTGACATTGAAACTGGGGGTCTTTTCCTTGTGAAAAGGACAGAGCGCAGTGAAGTTCACTCCGGCCCGTTTTAGCGGCACGTACGAGCCAATGATGTCCACGATATCACTGGCGGCGCGAATCTGTTCGCGCGTGGCAGGAGAAAGAAAGCCGGCCATGTTGCGGCGTTACCTCAGGAATGAGCGGTTTTTTTGGCGTTGGCCGTTGAGTTAATAAGCAATACGGAAACGTCTGCCTTGATGAACGAGCCGATGAGAGACTGCTTGAAGACGGTGTCTTGGACCTCGTAAACGCTGGGAATATAATCGCCCGTGTCGCCTTCCATGCCCTTGACGTTGCCGCCGCCCGCGAAATTGTTCAATTTGTACAACTTGATGGCCGCGATTTCATTTGGCGAATAATACGGCGCGTTCAACAACGCCATGGCCACCAGGATGAGGCACACGTACCGCACGACGCTGGCCGCCACGCCCCAGTAGTATTCGTTGCTGCCAAAAAAGTTGCTGCCTTCGAGCTTGGGGTTGTATTTGCGCTTCAAGGCCGTAAAGATGACGAAAAGGATGAACAAGATGACCAGGTAAGCGGACATCAAAGCCGCCGTGCGCTCGTTGAAATGATTCCCAAAAACCTGTCGCACGAACCCCTGCTGTTGAAACCAGTCGGCGAGGAAGATGTGGCCGAAACTGGCGGCCAGCAGGATGGCGAGCCATTGCAAGGTGGGTATTAATTCCTTGGTCATGCCGCGCTTGCGCCCCCGCCAAAAACCAAAGGCCAACACGGCCACCAACGCGAGGTCAAACCAGTTGAACGCGAGATGATGCCACCACGGGGTCGTAGGGATAATGGCCGCAATCATAATTTAAAAATAAGTATCCGTCGTCCAAATGCGAGCGAAATCCGTGCCACAACGCGCACGATTACGTTCATTGTCGTCCTCATTGTCATTTTCATGGTCATCTTCAAAAAACGAGCTGTAAATTGGCGATGAGAATGAGGATGACGATGAGGATGAACTGAATTCGTCGCAATTAAGGACACATTCGTCCCATGCGAGGGCGGTGAGCTCATCCCTGGCGCGCCAGTTCCTGCCACAAAAAGGCGCTCATGCGCTGGCCTTTTTCAAAACAATCCAGATGAAATTTTTCGTTGGGCGAATGCGCGTTGTCGTCCGGCAGGCCGAGTCCGAGCAGGAGCGAGTCGGCGCCGAGGATTTTTTTGAATTGATTGACGATGGGGATCGAGCCGCCTTCGCGCATTAAAATTGGTTCGGCGGCAAACGCCTGTTTCAAGGCCCGCAAGGACGCCTGCGCCAAGGGGCCGGACGGCGAAACCAGATACGCCTCCGCGCCGTGGCCGGCGGTGATTTCCAGGCGCACGGTTGGCGGGCAAATTTTCTTGAGGTAGGCGAGGACGATTTTGCGGACGTGGTCGGGTTTCTGGTCGGGCACGAGGCGGCAGGTGATTTTGGCCCGTGCCCAGGCTGGCACAATCGTTTTGCTGCCTTCGCCCTGGTAGCCGCTGGTGAGGCCGTTAATTTCAAAGGTGGGCCGGGCGCTGCGCTGTTCGGTGGGGGTGAAGCCACGTTCGCCAAAGAGCTCGGGGACGCCGAGCAGCTTTTTGAGTTGCGCGTCTTTCAGCGGATAGCGGGCGGCCTGCTCGCGTTCCAATTTGGACAACGGCAAGATTCCGTCGTAAAAGCCGGGGATGGCAATGCGGCCGTTTTTATCTTGGACTTGCGCGAGCAGGCGGCAGAGCGCCATGGCCGGATTTTCCACCGCACCGCCGAAGACGCCCGAGTGCAGATCGCGCGCCGGGCCGCGGAGGGTAATCTCGAACGCAATGATGCCGCGGAGCGAATAGGTGAGGGCAGGATGTCTCAGGCTGGGGATTCCGGTGTCTGAAATAACCACCGCCTCGCAATCGAGTTCGCGGCGATTTTCCTTGAGAAAACCGGAAAGGCTTTCGCTGCCGACTTCTTCCTCGCCTTCCAGGACGAACGTCAAATCGCAGGGCAGGGGAGTGCCCGTTTTCAAGTACGCCTCGGCCGCCTTAAGGTGCGCAAAATTTTGTCCTTTGTTGTCTGTGCTGCCGCGCGCGTAAATGATTTTCCCATCAATGCGCGGCTCAAACGGCGGCGACAGCCACAAGTCGAGCGGCTCGGGCGGCTGCACGTCGTAATGGCCATAGACCATGAAGTGTGGTTTGCGCGGGCTCGCGGGCGTGGCGGGTGTTTTCGCGACGACGATGGGATGGCCCTTGGTCTCGCACAATTTTGTTTCGAGGCCGATTTGCCGGCAGTGCGCCACCAGCCACGCGGCGCAGGCCTGCAAATCGGCTTTGTGTTGCGGCTGGGCCGAGACGCTGGGAAAGCGCAGGTACTCGCAGAACTCTACGAGGAAGCGCGCCTGGTTTTGTTTAAGATAATCGAGAACTGCTTGCATGGTGCAAGGCTAAAGAGTTTTCCAGCATTCCACAACCGCTTTGCGGGTCAGCGTGCGAGCCAGTTGTAAGAGGGGACTAAACATGCAACGGCCGAAACCTTCAACATTCGACTCGCAACGCCGAACATCGAAGGAAGGTGCCGGTTGAACACCCTTACAAATTAACGCTCATCTGTGTCCATCTGTGGTTAATTTTCAAAGTCCGTCCACGTCACCAAATCACCAAGCGCCGGGCGGCCGTCGTGACGCCAGGTCAGCGGCGGATTCTGCATCTGGCCGGCCGGACAAATCCGTGTCACGCCCCAGCGCGCCAAGTGATGCGCCATCTCTTTCAACTTCTCAGGCGTGGCAGCGATGCCCACGGTGGACACTTTTCCCTTTAATTCATCCACGCCTTGAAGCACGGCGGCCAGGTCCGGCACGGGTTTAACAAAGACAAACCGGTTCAGGGGCGAAAAATGAAAACGCACCTCATGCTCGAATACCACTGTCCAAGCGGTGGAATCCTGGCTCGCCCAGACTTTGACGTCGCCGCGGTGCGCGGCAAGCGTTTCATAAATGGAACGGCGCGACGCAATGCTTGCGGATTCGTCCAGGGTGATGATTCCGCGCGGCGCGGCCGCTTCGCGCTGCATCAGTTCGGCCGCGAGCAGGCCGGCAAATTTATCTGATTCCACTTCGCCGCGTTCCTCCACATAGATGACGTGTGGCGAGAGACAGCCATTTTGGTCCCAGGCGATCACATCGTCTGCCACGCGTGCAACAATCTTGGTAATGGTGTCGTCGCGCAGAACTTCGCGCGTAACGAATCCGAAACTCACCCGCTGGCCATATTCGAGAAAGCGTACTCTGGCCGGCAAATGGGCCCGCACAGCGGCCAGCGTTTGGTCGTTGCCGGTGGCGGTCACACAGTCCGCCTCGGCAAACAGCGCGGTTTCCAGCCAGGTGTTGCCGCCGCGCCACTCCGCCAGTTCGAGGCAGGCACCCAGTTTCGGGTCGGCCTGATAAATGGAGTGGGCATACAGCCGCGGCAGCAGCGAAGCGCCGGTGGCGCATTTCATGAACTGCGCCGAGCGCGTGAGCAGGCCGAGCGTCAGGCTCATCAGCGCGGGGCTCGGGATGTTGCCCGCAGCAATGTGGACAAGTAGTTGCGGGCCGTGCCAGGAGTGTGGAGTGGCGGGTGACGGGTGCGGGGAGGAGTCCGAGGCCTCTGGCGCGACCACCTCCTCATTCAAATCTTGTTTCAGGAGCGCCGCAAAATTATCCGGCGTGAAACGGCGGAAAAATTCGTCCAAACCTTTTTCCAAAACAGCCCGGGAAAATCCGGTGATTTCCGGACCGGATTCCAGTGCGCGGCGGCGGAGTTTATTTTCCGGCTGGAGCCAGCCGTGCGCAACCTCGCACAGAGTTTTTACGATGTCCCCGGTTTTGCGCCGCTGCAAATATTTCTCGCGGTTGCGCTTCAGCGTTTCGCAGGCGGCGGTGACGATCATCGGTGAGAGATCGGCGTCCGGCGGCATATCCGCGAGGAAGAAGTTGGGCAGATTCATGCGATTGGCGATGTACGGTATACGGTTACGCGGTCATTAGCGAGCAGCCGCGCGCCTCAGCCAGTTGGATGCGGCCGACGAGGTCAAAGCCATGGCCGTGACGGATGCCCAGGTCTTCCGTCTGAATGGCGGCGACAGAGAAAACATTCGCCAGATCAAAAATGCGGATAAGTCCGGTTTCACCCTCGGCCACTTCATGCCCGTTTTCCGGTGAAATGATTTGGACATTTGCCCAAGGCGGGAAGCGGAAATGCCGGCTGATGGGAGTGCCCGGCCTCGCCCCGGCTTGTTTCAACCCAGCTTCGAGCTGGGGCGGTCCCCGGCGATCCAATATGGAGTCGTACGCCTGTGAACTCAGTTCACTCATGCCGTATTCGCAGGTGATGTTATCGCCGGGCACGCCGAGGTGTTCGGTGATGAGCGCGTGCAATTCGCTTTTGGGCATCGTGCGCGAACGGTTTTTGTAGCCGCCGGTTTCCATCACAAGCGAACCGCCCGGCAGATTAAATTGCAAACTGTTGTCCGCCAGAAAATCAAGCAGATGCACAAATGAGAAAGCGGTGCCGAGAATGGTCAATGGCTTGCCATCATCGCAGGTGCGCCGCAGCTTGTGAACCACAGAGTCAAAGTTTATCGTCCACGCGCCGCCGGCAGCCACGCCGCCGAAAAATTCCGCGCGTTCCGTTCGGGCATTTTTTCGCACCGTCTCAAACATGTAAACCAGGGACGAATGCGGGGCGGCGGGTTGATCTGGCGTCAGGAAGACGAACTCATTTTCAACGCTGAAACGGGCCTTGAACCATCTCCAGAGGGACACCTCATAAAGCGCCAGCGATTCAGCGGAGTGAAAATGCCGGCTGGGTTTCTGTTCCGTGGTGCCGCTGGAATGGAACACGGCGGTCCGGTTGCCCGGTGCAATGCAGGAAAGTTCCAGTTCCTTGAAGGCGCCCGTTGGCACAAAGGGAATCTGCGCCCAATGCCGGACTGTCGCCGGGGTCAATTGCCGGGCAGCGCAAATTTTTCCGTAAGCCGGGTTGGCTTTGAACTGGATTGCAAAAAGTTCGAGTGCCAGTGAATCGAATTGTTGCTGGAGCGAGTGTTCGCCGGGCAGGAGTTCGTGCTGTGCCATCAACCCGCGCAAGCGCGCGGCAAAACTGGATGGTTCTCGGTTCATGCGGTGTTTGTTTACCGGCTGGTTTTCCGCCACAGCCGAACCGCAGGATATCCCAAATCCGGTTGAGAACAAGCGGGATTGCAGGGGAGGCGAATTTTCAGAAGGATGAAGTCCCGCCGCGGAAGGCGGCAAATAATCTCAGCGTATCAAGGACCGGCGAGCCGGTAGAAGCGGTTGGTATTCAGAGTCAACGGCACGACCAATTGGAAAAGCCCGTTGGTCAGTCCGGGCGCAGTGGAAACGGTAGTCCAATTGGTGGTGTGCAATTTTGAGTTTTGCTGGAGCACCAGCCCGGTTCCCGAAGAAAGATTCGGCCAGAAAAGGAGAAGGTTTGTCCCCGCCCGGTTAAGATTCAAAGACGGAGTTAATTGCAGGAGGTAGATGCCGCCCCCGGGATAGGAGGCGGCAGTTAGAATGCTCCCGTCGGCCGATGAGGCCACGGAATTCCAGAATCCGACCGGACCAGACGGCGTCCAGGAATTGCCGCCGTTCGTGGAAATGTAAATCAGTCCATCGCCGCTGCCTGAATCGGCGGCGACGAGTTTTGTGCCGTCGGCTGACGAGGCAACGCACGACCATTGGTTGGCCGGCGACGGGGTTGGGTTCCACGTGTTTCCCGAATTAGTCGA
>Ga0302320_10026408_pt1 | contig 11247 bp, 14 predicted proteins | sample Bog_T0_3_FD_202130 | JGI IMG/M metagenome (GOLD analysis project Ga0302320, IMG submission 202130) | Peat permafrost microbial communities from Stordalen Mire near Abisko, Sweden - Bog_T0_3 | ecosystem: Environmental > Terrestrial > Soil > Wetlands > Peat | place: Sweden: Abisko, Stordalen Mire... | reverse complement strand
CAGCCAGGATTGATTTGAGCGCGGCGACGACGTCGTCGCAGTCCGCCGGGCCATAGCCCGGAACCGCCATCGTTGAGGCGGACTCCATGAACTCCTGCTGGAACGGATTGGAGAAGGCCACCACCGAGTAGCCATGGCGGTACATCATGTCCGCATAGGCCACTGTGGAGCGGTCCAGCCTATAGGAACCGAGGCCGGGAATATAACAGACCAGGGGAGCCGGTTCCTTCTGCATCCAGCAGGAGTAGGCTAGTTTTCTTCCAGTAGCCGGGACGTAGACTTGGCGCGTGACCGCCTTGTCCGCAAAGTTCGGGGTCAGAGCCTCGAAGAGCACTGCGCGAACCGTCGGATTAGGATTAAATTGACCCTGTTGGTTTGGTTGGCAGTCAAGAATAAGCCGTTGCCGATCCAGCGAATAGAGGGTACGAAAGGCTTGGTAGGGATCCACAAAGGAATCAAGCCGGCGTTTGTAATCGCGGGCCTCGCCGCTGAGGTCGTTGACTGCGATGCCCGGCCGTATCGCCATCGACCAGAGTTTGTTGGGATACGCCAAGGTCAAGTCGGAACCGATATCCATCGGCCAGTCAACAATCCTGCCGAGCGCGTCACGTCCGTTGCTGGGGCCAAAGAAGGGAATCACCAAATAGAAACCAGGCCCCCAACCGTAATGGCCCAGCGTTTGGCCGAAGTCCTCCTCCGAGCGGCCGATCTTCCAAGGGGTAGCCGGATCGAAAAATCCGCCCAGCCCGGCAGTTGAGTTGACGAAGAAACGCTCGGTTTCTTCCCACGCGCCGTTCCACTTGCCCTGGAAGCAGCTATTGAAGAACCTCACCGGGAAAGCCAGGTTGTGCCCTGCGTTGCCGATTTTCGTGCGGACCGGTTTCGGCGTCACAGAATTATACCCGAAGCTCAGGGGATAGACGACGCCGCGGAACACCCAATCATTGAACGCCCAGGAGCAACGGTTGAACCCTTCAATCGGATCCGGCACTGCGTCCAAATACGGCATTTGCCCGTATGGCAGTTCTTCCACCTTATTGGTTGGGGTGGTTTCCCGAGGCGGGAGACTGGTGCAACTGGCGCAATGCACCATGACCAGCAACGCCGCGGTATAGACAGGAAAGTTGGAGGAAGAGGTCTTTGACATAGGCTCGGTTGAGATAAAGGTCGTTATTTGTTATGGTTGTCTTTGTATCCTCTTGCGTTGTCACAGTGGCGGATTTCCTCGGCGGATTGGTCGTGCCAGTCGAAACCAAGGCCAAGTGCAAGAATGATTAAAAGGAACATCGCGAGGGTCCCGTGGACCGGATAGTGCATGCAACCGCTCGCGACGAGAGCAACTGTCAGAATCAAAATTGCGGGAATCATCGTCATGGCTTTTCTCCCTCCATCAAGAAATGCATGTTCCGATCGCCGGCGACCCGGTCCAGTTCATCGCCATTTGTCGCCGGTTGCAGAGTGTCGAAATACCGAAGCGCGCATCGAGGGCAGCACAACACCAAGGCGGGCGCCTTTTCACGAGAAATCTTGCAAAACCAGGTTCCGTCACCGATCTCTTTGGCACAGACGGCGCATTTGCGCTGTGCCGCATCCGCGCCTGGCCGGGCGTCAGCTTGGAGGTTGGCAGTAGTCATAATAGTCGTTTGAGCACGTCCCCGACGGAGACCCGGACCTTGCGTGGCCAGTTGGTTCTGGTCAGAGGAATGTTGTCGGAATAACACAGGCAGTCCACCCCGGCCTCCGAAGCGAGGCGGCTCAGATAGATTTCTGCGGAAGACAATCGGGGCACAATTACTCCCCCCGTCTCCAGCAAGGCCAGCAAGGAAACACGATGGGTCGTGTTGTGGAGCAATCGTTCTCTGATCCACTTTGTCAGCGATTGCGGCAATTCTCCTCCAGACAAGAGCGCGAAGAGCATGATGTCCGCCTGGGCGACGGCATCCGCGGCCACCCGGAGCATTTTGGGATGCCAGAGGGATTTGAGACTCCACCAGGTGACTGAAAAGTTGAAGGAACGACCCAATCGTTTCGTAAGTTCTTCCTGCATGAGTCGCGCTCGATTCCGGTTGAGGTCGTGCTCGTAAACAGTAAATATCTTTATGACGGGCTTTTGCATGAGAGTGAAACGCCCATGGCGAATTTGCGGCGGGTTAGCTTCTCGCACCGGCGTCTCGAACCGCAAGCCCACCTTCGGGCCGTGTTCCCCCGCAATTTCTATTGAATACCGTTGAAGAGACATAACTCTGGTGAAATAATGTTGTGCCGTCAGATCATCCGGGGGCTAATGCGTGAAGCAGGAACTCGCGGACAGTTGGGAATGGCGCTGTGAAGTTCTGGTTGGAGTGGCGGGCCAGCCACCCAACTGACGATGATCCGCCGAATGAGTTTGACGGCCTCCGGCGCCTCAGGCGACCGCGATGGATTGATATGGATCTCACGGATGACTTGGTCCGTGGCTTTGGCCGTTTTCACGGTCATCTCTTTCAACTGGTCGTAAGCGACCCGGGCGGACGCCACGGCCAACGCCAGCCGGCAACGCACTTCTTTCATGTTTTCGCTGCCTGCGCTGGCGGTGGCCTTGAGTAGCTCTTCGGCGTCGCTCAGAACCAGGTTGAGGTCACCGGCAGGCTTTTGATTTGCTTTGCATGATGTCATTTCGTTCCTTTCTCTGTTCTGCTTTTCGCACATTTTCCCATTTCATCACTGTTTAATCAGGATTCGTGCCAAGGCGATGGATTCGACGTAAGTTGCGCATTTGCAATACGATGAAACTCTTGTCAGGATTTTTAGGAGCGAACGAGTTTTTGAATGCCCGAATTTCCGTGTTCTCAGTCATTGAAAATTCGTCGCACTTTTGACCGGATATGTGTTTAAGGCGTGTCAACTGGAAATCCTCCGCGGTTCTTACCCCGCGCAAGCTGATTGACGAAGGCGAAGACAAACGCAGTCCCTGTCGCAACGACCAGGGCGTGGTCCGGATCGCGCATCACGCGGGTTAGCAACCGTCCCAGATTTTTACCGCTGTCACGTTCAACGGATGTAAACGGCTGGAGGCAAATCACGGTTGCGGGATCGTTCACTGCCGCCAGGGCCACGGCCAGACGTTGCTGGAGTTCTTCACGTATCATGCCTTTGCTCCCGTTGCGGCTGTTGTTGATTTCTGGATTTACGAGACATGTCATAATGAGGGCCTTTCTCTTGATTTCGTTTACGATTGGTTTTGAGTTTGCGCATCCGGCACACTGCGCTTCGTCGGCACCTTGGGGTCTGTTGGCGGCCTTTTGTTTAAATTTCTGGCGGGCTGATCGTGCCAGGCAAGCGTGAACAGCACCGTCAGTAATACTGTAATGGCGAGCGATGTACTCATGGGCCTGCAATCATTTAGTTGCTCGCTGTGGGCGCGTTGGCGGATTTGTCCCAAGGCGAACGACGAAGATCCGAGGCGGCCTCGGCGAAAATTCCGCCAAACGCCTGGTTCCAGCCCTCCATCAGCGCGGCGGCGCTGGGCGCTGTGACCGGTATGCTGCGCGAATACTCGTGTTGAAGGATTGGTCTCGCCGGCACGCCGTTGCGTGCTTCAAAGAATACCAGGCGCATTGTCACGACGGCGCACGGGTGCTCTGACCGTCGAAAGTCTCCATAGAGCTGGGTCACGCTGATTTCAACGATGGTATCAGGCTTGACGGCGCTGCCGGCATCCACGACGTTGCTGAAGCCGCCGGCACCACTCAACCATCCGCGCACTGGCGCCATCATCTCTTCCTCTGGGGGGTCCAGGAATTCCGCATAGGGATCACGCACGTAGGAGAACTCACCCGTGCGATAAACCAGTGACCGGCCATCGAATGGCGAGGCGATGCGCAGGGATCTAATCCCCAGCGCATGGTCGCTGGCGACGGCGCCGCCGGTGGCGGTGGGCGGCGCGCCAAAGGTGAACGTATGTTTGTTCAGCGGAGGTTTGGACAGGCAGCCACACAGCGCCGGGACGGCGGCAAGAATGGCCAAAATACTCACGATCCGGTGATGAAAGGCAGGTGAATTTTTCATAGTGTTGACGCCGTGGCGGGAATTCATTGTTTCGCCGGCGGTTGAACGTTCTTTATTGGGACAGGGGGTTTGCCGAGAATAAAGCCGGCGGGGTACTGTTTCAGCTCGAACAAAACATCGTGCGCCTCACTCAACGTGCGCGAAGCCTTGTCCAGTGTTTGATTGAACGCATCGAAATCAAGGTTCGCCAAGCCAGGTTGGAGACTCCCAACCGTCTCTTGAAGCTGTGTGACAAGTCCGTCCGCATCGCGGGCCAACTTATCAAGTTTCATTTTGGCGATGGTGTCGTCGGCGTGATCGAGGAAAGTTTGGAGTTTTGCGTTGCTGCCCCGCAGTTCCGTCAACAGGGCGTTGGCATTGGTGCCCAGGCCCTCCAAGTCTATCCGCTCGACGCGGCCCAGCAAGCGGCCAACCGATTTGAGATCGTCTTCCGCCAAATGATCCAAGGCGGCCACATCAACCCCATCCAGCTTGTGCAACCCCCCGCGCATGGAAGCGAGCAAATCCCCTATCAAACCCGGCGCCGAAGGAATATAGGTATGCCGGGGCGTCCATGGAACTTTCAGCGGCGGGTTCTCGGCCGGGTTCAGATACTCAAGGGACATAATGCAGGCGCCGGTGACGCCCAGCGCCTTGGGACAAGCGCGCAAACCATGTTCAATCGCCGTCTGGAGCCGCTCATTGCGCTCCTGGCCTGGCGGCAAAATGGAAACATCATCGTTCATCTCGAAGACGACCACGACGTAACCCGGCGAGGCATCCTGATAGTCGTTCCAGGAAAAACCAATGCTGGTGACTTTGCCGACGCGCACGCCCCGAAGTTCAACAGCCGAACCGATGGAAAGGCCGCTCACATCGGTGGTGACATAGGTTTCAAACAAGCTCGACTTTTTGAGGTTGCTCCACACGCCGAAAACCAGCAGGCCGGTCACGACCAAGCTCACGCCAATGAAGGTAAAAAGGCCGATCTTGAAATTGTTTATTTTCGCGCTCATAAGGATTTAGCTAGGCTCCACGGAGTGACCAGGATCAGGTTGACGGTTGAAGAAACGGCGAACCCGCGGGTCGGCGGCCCCATCCCTGAGTTCTTCCGGCTTTCCTTCGGCGATGATCCCCTTGGCGCCGGAGCCAAGCATGACAACACGGTCGGCGATGGAGTAAATGCTGGGCAACTCATGGGACACAATCACGAAGGTAAAACCGAAATGGTGGGCCAGGTTCGTAATCAGCAGATCAATCCCGGCCGACGTAATCGGGTCCAATCCAGCGGACGGTTCGTCCAGGAACAGAATGCCGGGGTCCAGCGCCATGGCGCGGGCGATGGCCGCTCTTTTCTGCATGCCGCCGCTCAATTCGGCGGGCATCTTGTCCGCGGCGGCGCCGAGACCCACCAGCTTCAGCCTGGCGAGAGCCGCCACTTCCTTCAACGGATCCGGCAGGTCGGTGAACTCATCCAACGGCAGCCGCACGTTCTCGAGGACCGTAATGGAGCCGAACAGCGCGCCACTTTGGTACATCACACCAATTTTGCGCAACAGCGCCAGCCTCTCTTCGCCCTGTGCAGCCACCAGGTTGCCCCCTTCGATCCACACGTCGCCGGACAGGGGCGGATAAAGCCCGATCATGGCCTTCAATAGGGTGCTTTTGCCTGAACCCGATGCGCCCAGGATCACGAATACTTCGCCGCGCCGGACTTGAAAGTTCACATTCTGAAGAATGACGGTGTCCCCATAACCGACGGTCAAGTCTTTGACGGAGATCGCGATGTCGGCAGGCGCGTTCATTATTTGAGAAGGAAAGAAATTGCGGAAAAGAAGGCGTCGGCCACGATGATGAGCAGCAGGCTGGTCACGACGGCCCTTGTGGTTGAAAGACCGACGGCACTAGGTCCTTGCTGAGTGCGCAAACCGTGCCAGCAACCCACCGCCGACACGATGACGCCAAAGACCGCGCTCTTAGAGAACCCGGCCCCGAGGTCGTTCAAGTGAACGCTGGATGCCAACTGGTGCAATATCAGCGGCAGCGCAAAACCCAGTCCCAACATGACAATCACGCCGCCGATCACCCCCATGAGGATCGAGTAAAACGTGAGCAGCGGTGTAAGGAAAACTGCCGCCAGAATTCTCGGAACCACCAAAAAGGGGATAGGATCCAGTCCGAAGGTCTGCAACGCATTGAGTTCCTCATTGACTTTCATGGTGCCGATCTCGGCGGCGAATGAGGAACCTGACCGGCCCGCCACCAAGATGGCCGTCATGAGCGGCCCCATGTCACGAACCATCACCACCATGATGGTGTTGGCGACATAGAGTTGCGCGCCAAATTCGGCCAGGCGCCGCGCCGACTCAAAGGCGATAATGAATCCCAGGAGCAAGCTCATCAGCGAGACGATCGGCACGGCGTTGGCGCCAGCCAACTCAACGACGCGGCGCGTCTCCGCCCACCGACTTCGTTTGGGGTGGAAAATGCTGGCAGGGAGGCTGGCGATGACAGCGCCCAGAAAGACCATTTGCTCGTGGAAATCCCCGCTCATTTGCCTGACTCTGCGGCCAATTTTTCCCACGAAAGAGCCGCTCTGGATCGCTGGTTGCGGGTGGAACGTTTCGTCGTCCTCCAAAGCGAGTTCGCGGAAGATCTTCTCCAAATCAGCTTTCAACCCAAGCACCGAGACGGTCGCCTGTGGCGTCATTCTTCCCATGTTGAGGGAGAGGAGCAAACTCAGACCTGCGGCGTCGCAGAAGCCGAGGCCGCTGACATCCACCTGTAGCGTTTGAACTTTCGCCTCCGACAAGTCTTGCTCCAAACGAATCCAGCAACCCGCGACGGTCTGCGCATTCAGTCGGCCACGAAGAACCACGCGAGCCTGACCGTCGGGCCTCACTTCCACCTCGGTTTCAAGTTCGTTTTGTGTTGAGATCGTCATGACAACTTTTGATGCGCGGGGATTACTTCAAAAAAGGTTCGAGTTTGGCCAGAATGGCCTCCTTGGTCGCGGTGCCAACGATGCGCAAGCCAGGATTGCCTCGGACAAAACAGAGCAGGGTTGGAACCGACTGAATCTCATACCAAAGACTAAGGTCGAGACTGTCATCCGCGTTGACCTTGACTAGTTTGACCTTGCCCGCGCAGGCGCCGGCTAGTTCTCGAAGCACGGAATCGAAGACCTGACATGGCCGGCTCCAGGGCGCCCAGAACTCGACAAGGACCGGCTGGTTCGATTCCAAGACTTCCGCCTTGAAATCCTCGGCTGCGATTGCGAGCAGTGCTCCGTCTTGCGTCTTCGTGTTTTCGAGAGTTTTGAACATCACCAACCTCTATGCACAGGCTGTGCCACAGTGGGGGCAAAAACGTAACACGTTCAGCGACATGGTCTTGCACACCGACCAGCCAGTTTCCGCCGGGGTCGGAAAACTGAATGACCCGAAAAATCGTGCGCCATCTGTGCAACTTCCCGCATCGCCTTTTCTTCACAGAATCACGTATGAGTTTTCGTGGATTCGGAAATTCGTGTGCCATTTCCGGCACAATGTCCGGCACGCAAGTCCTTGGGAATGATTAGCTTGCGTGCCGGTTTGGGTGTTGGCACGCGATCTGATTATGGAACCTCGATTGCAGGATGAGGGAACGAATATGATCAAGTTTCATGTCAGCTTCGAAACGCCGGTGAGTCCAATGAAAACACCGGCTGGAACAGAGGCAGCTAATACCGTGAACGGGCGGCCGAGCTTCGCCAGGGAACGCAGGTTCGGGCTGCGGGTACCCGCCGGCGGTTCCTTGCGGCGTTGGTGCTTATGCTGGTGGCTACACCTCTTGTTGAGGGCTTTAAGGAAGGGCCGCTCTATGAAGCCATGCTATTTACGCTGGTCATGTGCATGGGCTTAAATGCCAGTGGTTCCTGTCCCAGGCTGGCTTTCGCGCTGGTGAGCTTCGCGCTCGCCGCTATATGGCTAAACCTACTTTGGCCTCGGGCATGCCCAGCACTGACGTTTATTTTGCCGGCAATGGCAGTTCTCGTCGTCGTGACAGTGTCCCTGTTGCGGTTTGTTCTTCGAGCCAAACAGGTCGATGCGGAGGTGCTTTGTGCCGGCATTTCTGTTTATCTAATCTTGGGATTGCTCTGGGGTCTGGCCTACACGTTGGTGGCACAAGTCAACCCCAACGCGTTCTCCTTCAGCACCCCTTCGGGAACGGCGGCCACGATGAGCGGGTTCACTGCCATCTACTTCAGTTTCATAACCCTGGCGACGCTGGGGTACGGCGACATCACCCCCGCTGCGGATATCGCGCGGATGCTGGCTATGCTTGAGGCGATGACCGGCACGCTCTTCGTCGGTGTCATGATCGCCCGCCTGGTTTCCCTCTACTCCGCCTCGGGGCAGAGTCAGACGCCGGCCTACGACGAAGGCCAGAGCCACCAGAAGTAATCTTACATTAGGATTGACACTATCACCAACTCCATTGAAGGCAAGCGCAGGACAATGATAGGAACGTCCGAGGCCACGATCACAACGACAGTTTCGGCTTTCCACGAGGCTGGAAAAAGCCAACAGAGGTTCGGCTTTACGAAAGTGTTCCGTTGGCCGGTCCCGACCGAGCAAACGCCCCAACCGACGACGGTCGAAGTTATTGGCTCTTTCAGTGGGTGGCGCAAGGTCCCCCTGAATTATGATCCGCCGAGCAGAACCTGGCAGATCATTCTGAATAATGTCGAGGGTAACCGCACGCATCGCTACGTGATCCTTGTGGATGGAAAACCGAGTTATGACCAAACCTGCGACGGATTGACCGCTCCCCAAACCCCCGACGAAGCAAAGTGGCAAATCGCAACTCCAAAAGGACCCCGGGTCATGCTCCTGTTCGGCCAAGCCAAATGACCCCCGGATAGCAAGCATGCAAGCGTCAGGAGTACCATCTCGCCCGCCTCTGGCCTAGTCACTAACATTTGCGGCCAATGCTTCGGGTGTGGAGTTTTCTGGTGAATGTCACTTCCCCGGGCTCAGGGGCAAGTCAGCAACGCCACTTGCCCACCCTGGCTCCGCATTGGTGCGTTCGAGGGACTCAGTCCTTGGACGACCCAGGCTCCGATTCCCAACTTGTGGTTCACCGAATCGCTTTACGCAGATTTGGAGGAGAGCGCTCGTCACCGTAAGGATCACTGGCCCAAGGACGAGTCCACTCCAGCCAAAGAGGAGGAGGCCGCCCACGAGGGCGACGAAGATACTTACCGGGGGGACCCTCAACCGGTCTTTCACCAGGACCGGATAGAGGAAATTCTCGATCGCGCGGACCAATAGACTTCCCAGGGCGGCGACGCCGAGAGCTTCCCCCCACCGGCCCTCCAGTCCGAGGTACGCCGCTGCCGGGAGCCAAAGGACAAAGGTATCCACCACCGGCACGAATGCGAACACCGCCGCCACCAGGGCCCAGAACCATGGGGAAGGAACCCCCAGCCACCAAAACATCAGCCCACCAAGCACACCCTGGAGCGCGGAGAGCGCGATTATGCCGTAGAGGGTCGCATGAATCGTGTCATTGACCCGGCCAAAGAGAGTGTTGGTCTCGCTTTCGCCCAAGGGCAGGAACGAACGGATGGTCTTGAGCACGCGAAAGCGGTCGCGAAGAAAATAGAATAAAAAATACAACGTCAGGCTAACCTGAACGGCCGCGATGGCTGTTTCCTCTGCCAACCTGGAGAGGGTAGTCTTCAACCAGGTCGTAGCCATCGAGGCGTTCTCCGGCGAACTGACCTGCCGTTCAACCAAGGCTAGAAAGTGAGCTAACCGCGGATGTTGGTCGTCCGGCATGCGCCACTTGCCGGCTGCGATTTGTTTCTGGACGTATTCTGGGACCGAGATGGCTTGTTCCGCGAGCATTTGGGCAAACCATGTCGCAGGAGCCACGACGAGCAATCCAATGATGACCAGAGAAAAAGCCGCCGCCAGGTTCGGCCTTCTCACCCTTGCCTCGATCCAGCGATGCAACGGGTTGAAGACCGACGCCAGCGCACCAGCCCAGACCAGGGATGGAATGCAAGGTTGGGCCAGGCGGTAGCATAAGCAGATGCCAACCGCCGCCAGCAGTGCCAACGCAATCGCCCGAATGCGAGTGCGGGGCCACCCTCCATTCTCGCTCATGGAGGTTTCGTTTGAACTGGGCTGATTCATGTCGAGACGGGACCCTGCGTGATCTTTGGAAGTCTCATTCTTTCGATCAATACAGACCGTCATTAAGGGCACGCGCATCTTCCGTGCCAGGTTTGGAGAATTCGCCGATTCCCTTGCAGGTGGGCCAGTTATGCAGTTTCCCTCCTTCGGAATGTCCCACAGAACTCACGCGAGTTTTCGTGTGTTCAAAAAATCGCACCGTCAGGATGGTGCGCTTTCGGGCCTCTTCAAGCCCCACTTTGTCATCCTTGAAAGCAAAGTAGTGGGTTTGACACCCAGAAGTTCTGCGGCGCTATCCCGTCCGCTGATCTTCCAATTGGCCGCTTCCAATGCCAGCACGAGGTTGTCACGTTCGAAGCGTTCAACTTCGGCCTCGGTGAGAAATTTGGGTTGCGCCACGCTGCCCGCCGGCGAAGCGCTCGGAGGATTCGGTCGAGCCACTGGCGCCACCTGGCCGGTAATAGGCAGGTCAAATTCCAAAACCCCGCCGCGGGCCAGAATCACGGCGCGCTCAATTACGTTGCGCAACTCCCGCACATTGCCCGGCCAATCGTAATTCTGGAGCCTGGCCACCGCCGCCTGGGTCAGCCGCGGTTTGGCACATTTCAAGTCCTTGGCGGAGAGATCGACAAAATGCTTCGCCAACAACGGAATGTCATCCAAGCGCTCCCGCAACGGCGGAACTTGAATCGGAAACACGTTCAGCCGGTAGTAGAGATCTTCCCGGAATCGGCCAGCGGCGGCGGCTTTCTTCAAATCGCGGTTAGTCGCGGCCAGAATGCGCACATTGGCGCGGCGTGTCCGGTCGTCACCGACCCGTTCATACCGCTTCTCCTGGAGAACGCGCAGCAGCTTGTTTTGAATATCCAACGGAATTTCCCCCACCTCATCCAGGAAAATGGTTCCACTCTCGGCGGTTTCAAAGCGTCCCGCCCGGTCCTTCACCGCTCCCGTAAAAGAGCCTCGCACATGGCCAAAAAACTCACTTTCGAACAGCTCCCTTGGGATGGAGGCGCAATTGACACGTACCAATGGG
>Ga0302320_10026407_pt1 | contig 11247 bp, 6 predicted proteins | sample Bog_T0_3_FD_202130 | JGI IMG/M metagenome (GOLD analysis project Ga0302320, IMG submission 202130) | Peat permafrost microbial communities from Stordalen Mire near Abisko, Sweden - Bog_T0_3 | ecosystem: Environmental > Terrestrial > Soil > Wetlands > Peat | place: Sweden: Abisko, Stordalen Mire... | reverse complement strand
CGGTGCGATACTGGCCGCCGAGCAGCTTGCAAACAGGCTGGCCGAGCAACCTTCCGGCCAGATCCCAGAGCGCGATCTCGACGCCGCTGATTGCGGTTACGGTGACTCCGCCGGTGGAGCCTGCGCCGCCAGTCACCATGGTCATCTTGGTGAGGAGCGGCTCGATGTCGAACGGGTCGGCGCCGATGATTGCGCCGCGCAGATAGCCGAGCATCACGTCCTTGATGCCATATCCCCAATAGGCTTCGCCGTATCCGCTGATGCCCGCATCGGTATCGATGCGCACGTAGGTGTTGCCGCCGGGCCGGCCGATCACCATGGCTTTGAGGTCGGTGATCTTGACTTTCCGTTTGAGCGGCTCGGCGGCAGCGGCAAAATGCGGCGCCGCGGCAGCGGCTGGAACCATTGCGGCAAGCCCTTCAAGAAAGCTCCTTCTCTTCATTTGTCACCTCGAACATCAAGAACAGTTCTCAAAGAATGGCTGCTACCACAGCCATGCGTAGATGGCGATGGTTGCGAGTGTGAGCAGGAACAAATGCAAGCGCCAGTCCGTGAGGCCCTCAAATGGTGCGATGTGAGCTCCCCACTCGACAGTAAGGCCCTTCACGCTTGCGGGTTCCGGCGGCTGCGTTAGATGCGAGACGGCGAACAGCACGGCCGTGGCGATGATGGTGCCCCATAGGCCGCGATACGTGTAGTTGAGCGTGAGCTTCCAGTGCAGGAAAGGGAACGCGCGCGCGCCAGTTGAGGTCATCAGCTGGTCCGCGACGAACATTGAAGCCAGCAGAGTGCCGGTGACGGCCGAGGCGACGGCGCCCTGGAACGTCATGCGCTTGCTCATGATGCCGAAGAAGATGGCGGGCGTGACCGGCATGACAAGATAAATGGACACCGCCTGCAGGTATTTGTAAAGGCCGTCGGGCGTGCTGTAGATCAGGTATGCGGCGGCCACGGCGAGCGGCGTGGTAAAGAGAATGGACGCGCGGCCCAGCAGAACCTGCGTCTTCTCCGGTGAGTCCTTGCGGAAGCCGAGCAGAAAGTCGCGAACGATCAGCGTGGAGATCGAATTCATGACTGAGAGCGAGGAGCCGATGAGCGCGCAGATCAGCGCTGCCAGCACCAGTCCGCGAACGCCGGTGGGGAGCAGGTCGCTGAGCAGCGTGATGAACGTGGTCTTGGGATTGCGGCCGGGATAGAGAGCGGCGGCGATCACGCCGGGCAAGGCGAAGATGAAGATGGGGCTGAGCTTCAGCAGCGTGGCGAACATGGCGCCTTTGCGGGCTTCGCGAAGGTCGCGGGCGCCAAGCACACGCTGTACGTTGACCTGGTCCATGCCCCAATAGAAGACCCCTCCATACAGCGCGCCGAGAAGGATTCCGACGAACGGGTAGTTGGGATCGTCGTAAGGCCTAGCGACGTGCATGGCGAGCGGCATTTGCGTGACCAGTGCGTGCCAGCCGCCGACTTTGCCGAGACCGATAAAGAGCATCAGGCTGCAACCTGCGATCATGATGGCAGTTTGAACCGAGTCGGTATAGGCAACCGCGGTGAAGCCGCCCACGATGGTGATGAGCGCGACGCTGGCGCCCATCAGCATGACCATCGGCATCACGTCCCAGCCCAGCAGGCTGTGCAATACCAGCGCGCCGGCATAAAGATGAAACGCCAGCTTGGTCATGATGCAGATGACGAGCATGAGACCGGAAAAGAAGACGCGCGCGGTGCGGTTGTAGCGGAGTTCGAGAAACTCCGGGATGGTGTAGACGCGTGCGCGCATGTAATAGGGAAACAACACAGCGCATGCGACCCCAAGGCAGATGCAGGTGGTGAGCTCGACTGCGCCGGCGGAGAGTCCATAGCGATACGAGTCTCCGGAGAGGCCGACAAGATGTTCCGCGCCGATGTTGGTGGCAAACAGCGACGCACCCACCAGCGGCCACCGCAGGCGCCGCCCCGCGAGAAAGAACTGCGAACTGGATTCGCTGGCTCCCTTGCGAATGGCGATGATGAGTCCGGTCGCGATACTTGCGATAACGGCGATGCAGCAGACGGCTATGTCGAGTGCAGAGAGAGACATTCCAATTCCTGGGGAAGCAGGGGCGTGCCACAGCGGCATTGCAGCCGAAATGCATGCACGCTGGTATGGTTAGCGGAACATGGTGTAGAGTATACATGCTAAGCGTCCAAGCGCTTAGAAAATGGAAATCGCTCCGGTTCCGACAACGCGCATCGCAGTCCGAACAGACAGTAGCGCCGGTTGGGTGACGAGGCTTTCCTTGACTTGTATTCCCCGGACTGTGCGATGACCTGTACCAGACTCGACGTTGAAAGCTTGCGCCTGCGCGCGGGAGGCATTGCTGTCAGAGCCCTGATGACAGCGAGTCTTTGCATTGCCGCCAGCCAGTCGGCAATGGCGACCCCCGGGGATCAGCGCACCGTCCCTGCGAAGCAGACGCGTGAGGACTGGCAATTCTATGGCGGCCAACCGGCGCAGGACCACTACTCGAGTCTGGCCCAGATCAATCGCGAAAACGTAAAAAACCTGCGCGTGGCCTGGACCTTCGACACAGGAGAAGAAGGCAGCATGGAGACGACGCCGGTGATTGTAGGCGGCGTCTTGTTTACGTATACTCCGACGCTGAAAGTTGTAGCGCTCGATGCTGCAACCGGCAAGTTGATCTGGACCTTTGACTCGGGCGCGCGTGAGCCGGACGCGAGCCGCGGCGTTTCTTATTGGAGCGATGGAAACGAAAGCCGGCTCTTTGCCGGAATGAGAAACCTGCTCTACGCGCTGGACCCCGCGACCGGCAAGCCGATCAAGAGCTTTGGCGAAGGCGGGTTCATCGACCTGCGCAAGGGCCTGCGCGGCGACTACAAACTGCAGTCGATCGGGCTGACGAGCCCGGGCGTTATCTACAAAGACCTGATCATTGTAGGCGGCCGGGATCCGGAGACACACCCGGCGGCTCCGGGCGACGTTCGCGCCTTCGATGTGCGCACCGGCGCCTTGCGCTGGCGATTCCGCACCATTCCGCAGCCCGGCGAGACCGGCTACGAAACCTGGCCGAAGGATGCATGGAAGAACGCGGGCGCGGCCAACAACTGGGCGGGGATGGCTCTCGATGAGAAGCGCGGCATCGTCTACGTGCCGACGGGTTCGGCGGTCTTCGACTTCTATGGCGGCGACCGCGCGGGGGACGACCTGTTCGCCGATAGCGAACTGGCGCTGGATGCGGCGACTGGCAAGCTGCTGTGGTATTTTCAGGGGGTTCATCACGACATCTGGGACAGGGACTTTCCCGCGCCGCCTTCCTTGGTTACCGTGAAGCGCGATGGCAAGAGCGTCGACGCAGTTGCGCAGACGACCAAGCAGGGATGGATGTTTCTTTTCGATCGGACGACCGGCAAACCGCTGTTTCCGGTCGAGGAGCGCAAGGTGCGGCAGAGCACGGTGCCGGGCGAGGCGACTTCGCCTACACAGCCGGTGCCGCTTGCGCCTGAACCGTTCACGCGCGAAGTGGTGGACGAATCGACGCTGACGAACCGCACGCCGGAGGCGCATGCGGCGGCGCTGCGGCAGCTTCGCACCTTTGCCGGCGGCGGACAATTCGCACCCGGAGTGCTGGACAAGCCGACGCTCGAGTTTCCGGGAGTCGGCGGCGGCGCGGAGTGGGGCGGATCGGCGGTCGATCCCAACACCGGCGTGATCTACATCAATGCGAACCAGGTGGCGTTCACCACCACGCTGGTGAAAAGCGACCCTTCCGCCGGCATCGGAGCGAGGACGTATCGCGGCCAATGTGCGGTTTGCCATGGCGTAGATCGCAGCGGCGCTCCGCCGGCATATCCCTCGCTGATTGGCGTTTTCGATCGCATGACAGATGCTCGCGTCGAAGCCATCATTCACCAGGGCAGGGGGCGGATGTCGTCGTTTCCGAACATCGAAGGCGCGCGGCTGGATGCGCTGCTCGAATTTCTGCGCACCGGAAAGGATGCGGGCGCGGCGAGCGATGCGGGGCCGGCGGCGGCAGCGGCAGAGGATGGGGACGAGGACTCCAACGATCCAGAGGCGATTGCCGGCTATAGCTTGTACATGGCGCGCTGCTCATCCTGCCATGGCGCCAACCGCGAGGGATCGCCGCCGTCCTATCCGGCCCTGATGGGAGTGGGACGGCGCTTGAATGCGTCGCAGTTGACGGATATCATCCATGGCGGCAAGGGGACGATGCCGGCATTTCCATCGCTGCAGGACCATGAGCTCGAAACGCTGCTTCGTTTCCTCGGAGTTGGCGCGCAGGGAGCGGGATCGGATGCGGAGGATGCGTCGAACGACATGCCCTACAACATCACGGGCTACACGCGGTTCGACGATGCGGACGGATACCCGGCGGTCGCTCCTCCGTGGGGCACTCTGAATGCAATCGATCTGAACACGGGCAAGTATCTGTGGAAGCTGCCGCTGGGCGAGTATCCTGAACTGGCCGCGAAGGGGTTGAAGAACACGGGCACCGAGAACTATGGCGGGCCCATTGTGACCGCGGGAGGGCTGGTGGTGATTGCCGCCACCGACTTCGACCGCAAGATCAGGGGGTTCAACAGCCGCACAGGCGAGTTGCTCTGGGAAGCCACGCTGCCCTTCTCGGGAGTGGCCACACCGGCAACCTACATGGTTGGCGGCAAGCAGTACATCGTCATCGCCACGTGCGGGTCGAGAGATGCCAAATCGCCGCAGGGGGCGGTGTATGTGGCATTCTCCTTGCCGTAGTCTTAGTCTTGCAACATCGAGCACGGCGCATTGCGAAAGGACACCATGGGTAACGAGACAAAGAAACCTTTGCGGCTGAGCGGGATTTACGCACCGACAGTAACCGCCTTCAACAGCGATGAGTCGCTGAGTCCAGGCGGCACGCGGGCGTTTGTTCGCTTCCTGCTGGAGCAGGGCGTGGATGGGCTGACGCCGCTGGGCAGCGCAGGCGAACCTGTAGCGCTCAGCACAGCGGAGAGGATGAAGGCGCTGGACGCGATTGTGGAGGAAGTAGCGGGGCGGATTCCCATCTATGCGGGAACCAGCGACTACAGCACCGCGACCACCATCGAGCTGAGCCTGCACGCGAAATCCATCGGCTGCGACGGACTGATGCTGATGGCGCCCTATCTGCTGAAGCCTCCGAAGGAGGATGTGCTGAACCACTTCCGCCGCGTCCGCGAAAAGGTGGGATTGCCCATCATGGTCTATAACGTGCCGGTGCTCACTGGCATTGAGATCACGCCGGAAGAGATCCGGATGCTGGCCGAAGAAGATGTCGTCCACGCGGTGAAGTGGTCGCACATGGAGATTGCCAAGGTGCAGGACACGCGCCTGCTGTGCGGGCCGGAGTTCTCCATCTTTGCCGGCATCGACATCACCGCGTTTGCCGCGCTCGCCCTTGGAGCGGATGGCTGGATTGGTGGATTGCCGATGATCGTGCCCGCGCTGGCGGTGCGGCTCCATCGGCTGTTGACCGTGGAGAAGAATCTCGACGAAGCGCGCGCGTTGTGGATGCGCTTGCTGCCCATCATTCGGCTTGAATACAGGGCGATGGGAACCAATGAGGCCAAACCGCACTGGCTGTCGGTTTGCAGGGAGAGCGCTGCGCTGCGCGGAATCCCCGTGGGTGTTTCGCGTGCGCCGCTCAGCCCTGTGGACGAGGGAGTGCGGGAAGAGTTGCGCGTGCTGCTTGACGGACTGGGGCAGCTTGCGGCCCACTAGCGCATGGTGCGGAGTTGTGCCGATTTCGATACGCGCGTTGGACGGAGCGGAGATGCGATGAAGATCACGAATGTGGAAGTTTTCCTGACGGGCACAGCGTGGCGGAATTTTCTCTTCGTCAAGCTGACGACGGACGAAGGCCTCGTGGGCTGGGGCGATGGGACGCTGGAGTGGAAGGAATCGGCGGTCCGCGAACTGATTCTTGATTTCGGGCGCCGCTACGTGATCGGCATGAGCCCGTTCAACATTGAAGACCTGTGGTTCAGGCTGTATCAGGTCGAGCACAACACCGGGCCCATCATGTTCGCGGCAATGGCCGGAATCGAGACGGCCATGTGGGACCTTGTGGGCAAGGCGCTGGGGCAGCCTGTCTACAACCTCGTGGGCGGCGCCGTGCGCAAGCGCATTGAGGTGTACGCAAACGGGTGGTATGCCTTTCAAGGCGATCTCGCGAAGATAGCCGATCGCGCCCAGGAGGTGGTGGGCCGCGGCTATAAGGCGATGAAATTCGATCCCTTCGGGCCAGGGGGCAGGGAACTGACCAGCAAGCAGCTGCGGCAGGCTTGCCGCATTGTGGAGGCGGTGCGCACGGCAGTGGGCGATGAGATCGATCTGGCGCTCGAGTTTCACGGACGATTCAGCCCCATCATGGCGCTGGAAGCGATTCGCGCCATGGTGCCGTACCGCCCGCGCTGGTGCGAGGAGCCGATCCCGGCGCACAATCATGAAGCCATGGCGCAGGTGGTTGCGGCGTCGCCACTGCGCGTGGCCACGGGCGAGCATACCTATAGCCGTTTCGGATTCCTTGACCTGCTCTCGCGCAAAGGCGCCCACCTGATTCAACCGGACATTATTTATGGTGGCGGATTCATGGAGACGAAAAAGATAGCCGCGATCGCGGAGACGTTCTACGTCAGCGTGGCGCCGCATAACTGTCGCGGGCCGCTGGGCACGGTGATTGCAATGCACCTGTGCGCGAATATTCCGAACTTCGACATACTGGAGACATTTGAGGACTACGATGTTCCCTGGCGCTGCGATCTCACGCCGGGAACGCCGCGCGTGAACCGCGGCTACTACGACATTCCCACAAAGCCGGGATGGGGAGTGGATGTGGATGAGGAGCTGATTCGTGCGCATCCCGAGAATCCGGACGCGAAGCTGAATATGTTTGCCGAGCAGTGGGAAGAGATCATGTGCAAGTGATGTTGCGCATGAGCGCGTGAGGGGTCTCGATGAGCTACGACCATTCAAACCGGCGCATTCTGGTGACCGGTGCGGCCAATGGGCTCGGGTTAGGCATTGCGCGGGTCCTGGCCGCGGCCGGCGCGCGGCTGGTGCTCACGGATGTGGATGCCCGGGTGCGCGAGAGAGCCGCGGAGCCGGAGTTTGGAGGGCGGGCTGTCGGCCTGGTGCGCGACCTGGCTGAGCCGGATGCCGCACGGTGGCTGATCGAGGAGAGTACTCGTGCCGTGGGCTCGCTGAATGGGCTCGTCAACTGCGCGGCGTGGAGCTTCCACAAGCCAGCGCTGGAGACGACGTTGGTGGATTTTGACCGCGTTGTCGCCATCAATCAACGATCTCCATATTTTCTTTCCTGCGGATTTGCGCGGCAGTTGAGTGACGCTGAGAGCGATGCCTGCATCGTGAACATCGCTTCGGTGAATGCGCTCATTGGCAATCCCGGGCTTGCGGCTTATGCGGGCACCAAAGGCGCGCTCACGGCAATGACGCGCGCATTGGCGGTGGAGTTGGCTCCGCGCGTGCGGGTGGTGGCCATCTCGCCGGGCAGCGTGCGTACGCATGTGACCAATCAGCTGATTGAGTCCGGACAGATCGATCCGGAGGCGCTGATCGATACGGCGCTCATCAAGCGCTTTATTGCGGTAGAGGAGATTGGTGAGTTGGTCTCGTTCCTCTTCAGCGCATCGGCGCGGTCAGTCACCGGAGCCAACTGGGTCTTCGACGGTGGCTACACAACGCGCTGAAGGCGCGGGCAGAAAAGGGGAACTCTTGCACTTGCCGAAGACAGACCGCCGCTCCTTCATCCGGCTTGCCGGTGGCGGTACTATTGCACTTTCAAACAGGCTGCTGGCGGGCGAAGAACAAGCCGCGTTCCCCGATCTCGACCGGCTGCGGCGCGAGCATGCGCAGCAAGGCATCATCTCGCCTGCGCGGACATACCGGGCCATGGAGTGGGAGTTTCACACCCCCCCCGACCAGACATTCGATATCCATCTTGACGGAGCCATTGAGGCATCGCGCAACGCCGGCGCAGAGAGCCTGATGTTTTACACGCAGGATCATTGGGGCTACGCGTTTTATCCAAGCGATTCCGCGCTGCGCCATCCCAACCTGACGTTCGATCTGTTCGGGACGGAGTGCGGGCTGGCGCGTAAAGCAGGCATCGCCGTCACAGCGTACTACAGCCTGCAATTCAACAATCAGTGCGCCATTCATCATCCCGATTGGGCGTGGACGAACGAGGCAGGCGGGGAGCAGAGATTCTTCGGCAAGTGGCACGTGATGTGCCTGGACTCGCCTTACCGGCAGCTTGTGCTGGCGATGATGGACGAGATCTTCGCGCGCTACGAAGTGGATGAACTGTTCCTCGACATCTTCGGAATCCAGTTTGCCACCTATGCGCGCACCGGCGTCAATCCGTTTTGCTTTTGCAAGTACACCGAAGAAGCATGGGCCAAGGAGTTTCCCGGCGATCCGTATCGCGAGGGCTTCAAGACGCACGAAGGCTGGGAGCGGCGCTTCCGCTGGCACCAGCGCAGATCGATGACCGACATGCTGGACGAGATCGTCGCAGTGGCGCGCAAGCATCGGCCGAATCTGCTGGTTTCGCTCAATGGCGGCCCTGAGTCGTTCCCGGACGAGATCATGCAGCGCGTCAGCTTCATCTACGCTGAGCCGCTGGATTGTCCGACGGGAATTGCGCTGGGCTCCATCCTGATGCGCGGATGGGGGCGTGCGAATTACCAGGCTGGAGTGTTTACCGAGTACGGATACAGCGACATGTACCCCGGCGACCTGGCGAGGGTGCAGGCCAACGCGTTGATCGTGCAGAATGCGCGCACTTTCTTCGTGGGCAATGCGCCGGTGTTGAGCGGAATTGACGGGCAGGGATTCTCCAACCGCTGGTTTGCCGTCGCCACGGACACCTGGGCGGACGTGAAGAGCGTTGACTGCCTGCTCGGGTCTGGGTTGAAGCCGCTGCTGAGCACAGCCGTGCTTTTGAGCGAAGGCACGCGCAGAGAATTCGAAGCGGACAAGCGGCCGCAGGATTTTCGCCGCTCCACGCTGGGCGCGCTGGAAACCATGACCTTTGCGGGGCGGCCGGTGGAGAGTCTCCCGGATTTCAAGTTGCAGCCGGAAGTGCTGAACCAGTTCGAGGCACTGGTGCTTCCGGAGGTGAGCGTGCTCTCGACTGCGCAGGCTGAGACGATTCGCCAGTGGGTGCGGGCCGGCGGGACACTGATTGCGAGCTTCCGCTGCGGATTGCTGGATGAAAATCGCAAACAGCGCGAGAACTTCGCGCTGGCCGATGTGTTTGGCGTCGACTACGCCGGCGAGGAGACGTCGTTTGCCTACGATACAAGCGGAAAGCAGCGGGATGGCAATGACGTCACGACCTACCTTGAATCTGCTGGCCATCCGCTCGCGGAGCTGATCGCGCAGGGCACAGTGGGGTTGCCCGGACCATTCGTGGAGATGAAAGAGACAACGGCGCAGCAGGTGATGCGATACAGATTGCCGCTGCTTGCCGAAGACGTTGCCAATAACAAATGGGTGGGATGGGGATCGCCTCCTCCGGGGCCTCGTACGGTGGGCACAGCGGTTGCATACAACCGATTCGGCAAGGGGCAATCTGTGTTTATCGGCGCGCCGATCTTCTGGGCGATGGAGTGGCGTGCGGAGTGGATTCAGGCGTGGCTTCCCTGGCTGGTCAGGAAGCTGGTTCCCAATCCTCTTGCAGAGCTACGCACCAGTCCGAACTCCGAGTTTGTGCATGGCAGCTTTTTTCATGACGCAAAGAAGGATCTGATCCTGGTGCAGATTCTGGATGCCGTCCAACTGGCGACGAAGGGCGAGATGCGGGCCACGCCGCAGATTGAGCTTACCTTTGATTCGGCGCGATTGCAGGTGACTGCGGCGCGTGCCGTCTGGCCGAAGACGCGCGACCTGGCGGTGAGCCGCAACGGGGGAAGAGCGCGGATCGTGCTGGACAAACCGGACCGCTATACGGCGCTCTACCTCAAGATTGGCTGAGCAATTTCCTGTGCGGGACTGACAGGCCAGCCTGGACCGCGGCTGCCGCTGATTTTGGGTTGACAACAGAGTTCACCGACTTTAGTGTAGGTTCTGGCTTCCCGCGAGGCGCTTAAGCGCTTAAATCCAGAAAGCGTTTCATGACAAAGATGCGTAGCGTGCTCCCTTTCGAAGAACTCGAACCAGGCTCAACCAAAATCAGCCGCCGAGAGGCTCTGAAGGGTCTTGGAGCGGTTGGGGTGCTGCCGCTGCTGGCCGAGTCCGCAGCCGGCGCACAACAGCGGCGAGGCTCAAGCGCGGAGCAAGGGCCCCAAAGCCCCACGCTGTCCGGCAAGCTGCGCGAACAGACCTTTGATCTGGGATGGAGATTTCTCCGCGGAGATGCAGCGGGAGCGGAGGGCCCGAGCTTCGATGACTCAGGCTGGCGGAGGGTGGATCTTCCCCATGACTGGAGTCTCGAAGACCTGACTCCACCCGCTGAGACCGCAGGCGAGGGAACCGTCTGGGTGGGGGGAGTTACGCCCACGCGGATTGGCCCATTCGATGTGGCATTGAGCGCGGGGCAGGAAGCGACGGGCTGGGTTGTGGGCGGCACGGGGTGGTATCGCAAGCGCTTTCGTCTTTCGCTCGCGCCCGAGAATACGTTGGCAGAGATTCGCTTCGACGGTGTCTACATGAACTCCGAAGTCTGGATCAACGGCCATTCGCTGGGCAGCCATCCTTATGGCTACACTCCGTTTGTTTATGACCTGACGCCGCACTTGAAGCGCGACGGCGAAAATATGCTGGCGGTGAAGGTGCGCAACGAGGGCGCGAACAGCCGCTGGTATTCCGGTTCGGGAATCTACCGGCATGTGTGGTTGACGCTGACGGGCGAGGTGCGAATTCCGGTGTGGGGCGTGGGTGTGAATACGCCGAAGGTTTCGCGCGATCTCTCAACAGTCGAGGTCTCGGTCGAAGTCGAAAATCGCGGTAGCCTGCAACGAACCGCAACAATCCGCACGCGCATCCTGGGGCCGCAAGGCGAGATCGCCGCACATGACGAGAAGCCAATCGATCTGGCTGCGGGCACTCGATCCAGCGCGTCTCAGACCTTCGAGGTGAAGAATGCGCAGCTATGGTCGCCGCAGAGTCCCAATTTGTATCGAGCTGAGATCCAGATTCTGATCGATGGAAAAGCGTTTGACCGGTCGACATCGTCGTTCGGAATTCGCAGTATC
>Ga0302320_10026405_pt1 | contig 11248 bp, 7 predicted proteins | sample Bog_T0_3_FD_202130 | JGI IMG/M metagenome (GOLD analysis project Ga0302320, IMG submission 202130) | Peat permafrost microbial communities from Stordalen Mire near Abisko, Sweden - Bog_T0_3 | ecosystem: Environmental > Terrestrial > Soil > Wetlands > Peat | place: Sweden: Abisko, Stordalen Mire... | reverse complement strand
CGCCGGCCGCAAAAAGCACCTTGTTGTTCAGTCCCGCCATCCGGCCGGCAAGGACATACGTCAGGAGATGATTGAGGTAGCCGATTTCGCCCGAAAGACGGTAACCCCGCTTGTGATATTGCTCGACCAGGGCGTTTACCTCTGCCCAAAACGTGGCCTCGTCAACGTTGTACCTGCGGAACAACGACTGCTGCATGTACCCGGGAATCAATGTCTTGTCGAAATCCCAAATGCAGGCGACGATGTTCTGGGTGAAAAGCGGCGTGGGCATCGGTGTCTGCGCATTAGAACCGGAATTCCCCTCTGGCGCCAGACTCTTTTGGGCTCGGTATGGTGGCATGTCTTGGACGGGAAAACACGGAATGAGGCATAGCGAGCCTTCTGCCCGCCTCTGGGGCCAGGACGGGCTGGGATCCCGCCTGGCCCGGTTTGGCGGGCATGCCGGGCCTTGGCGAGCTCAGCCTCTTTCCGGGTTTTCCCGTCCAACATGCACCATTGCCGGGCTCGGGCGAAGCTTGCCACTGGGGCGGACCAAAGCATCTATTCATCGTCTGCGCATGGAACAACTGCCCGATATCGCGCCTTTCCGGCGCCGCCTGGAGGAGCTCGCCGCCCAGATGGCCTCTCCGTCGTTCTACGCGAGTTCGCGGCGGGCCGCCGACGTCACGCGGGAGCACCAGAAGCTCCAAAAGCTGGCGGAGGACTACGACCGCTTTGCGAAGCTCGAGGCGGAAGAGAGGGATGCCCGGGAACTGGCCCGGGATCAGGCCGCCGACGCGGGCATGCGCGAACTGGCGCTGGCCGAGCTGCCTGAGCTTGCCAGGCGCCTGGATTTGCTCCGCCAATCGGTGCTCCTGGCGATGATTCCGCCGGACCCCACCGACTCGCGCAACACCGTCATGGAGATCCGCGCGGGAACCGGGGGCGAGGAGGCCGCGCTTTTTGCCGCGGAGCTCGCGCGGCTGTATCAGAAGTTTGCCGACGCCCAGGGATGGAAGGTCCAGCCGATGAGCAGCAGCGTGTCCGAGCGGGGCGGCTTCAAGGAGGTGATCTTTCTCGTCCTGGGAACGGACGTGTACAAGCAGCTCAAGTTCGAGAGCGGGGTCCATCGCGTCCAGCGCGTTCCGGTGACGGAGGCCAACGGGCGGATCCACACCTCCACGGTGACCGTCGCCGTCCTGCCCGAAGCCGAGGAGGTGGACGTGCAGATCGACCCGTCCGAACTCGAGATCACGGTGAGCCGGGCAAGCGGGCCGGGGGGGCAGGGGGTCAATACGACGGACTCGGCGGTCCAGATCCTGCACAAGCCGACCGGGCTCATCGTCCAGTGCGCCGACGAGCGCTCCCAGATCAAGAACAAGGCCAGGGCGCTGACGGTCCTGCGTTCGCGGCTCCTCAAGCTGCGCGAGGACGAGGAGCACGCCCGGTACGCCGCGGAGCGGCGAAGCCAGATCGGCTCGGGCGACCGCAGCGAGCGGATCCGCACGTATAATTTCCCGCAAAACAGGATGACCGACCACCGGATCGGACTGACCCTCTACAGCCTGCCCCAGATCATGGAGGGGGCGCTGGGGCCGGTGATTGCGGCGCTGCAACGGGCGGATCACGACGCAAGGCTCGCGGCGCTAACAGGGCAGGCTTACGCCCCCGCCCGCGCCGCCCCGGCGGACGACTGACGGGTGGATTAGGACCACGATGTGCCTGCACAATCTGCGAAACGCCGGGCTAGCGGAAGCCGACGGGCTTTCGCGTGCCACCCGCGATGCTGACCGTCCTTGAAGTCGTAAGGAAGACTGCCGATTTCTTCGCCGGCAAGGGGATCGAATCGCCCCGGCTCAATGCGGAGCTGCTCGCGGGGCATGCGCTCGGCCTGGCGCGCATGCAGCTCTACCTGCAGTTCGAGCGAACCCTCTCAGATGCCGAAGCCGAGAAGATCCGCTCCCTCGTGCGAAGGCGCGGGCAGCGCGAACCGCTGCAATACCTGATCGGGCATGTCGAGTTCTCCGGGCTCACGCTGAAGGTGGACCGCAGGGCGCTGATTCCCCGCCCCGAGACCGAATACCTCGTCGAAACAGTCGCCGGACGCCGCGCGGACTCCCCGCCAAAAAGCATCCTCGATCTGGGCACGGGATCCGGGGCGATAGCGCTTGCCCTTGCCAGGAAATGGCCGGAGGCAGCCGTGACGGCGACCGATTCGAGCCATGAGGCCCTGGAGCTTGCCCGCGAGAACGCTGCGGCCGTGGGACTGGACAGCCGGGTCTTGTTTCTCAATTCCGACTGGTTTGCCGGGATCGCCGCGGACACCCGCTTCGAACTCATCATCGCCAATCCCCCCTATCTCTCCGCTGCCGAATTGGCCGCCTGCGCGCCGGAATTGCGCGAGCACGAACCGGCCGCCGCTCTTGTCGCCGGCGAGGACGGCGTCGCCGACATTCGCTCCATCCTCAGAACCGCACCGGCCCATCTCGCGCCCGGAGGCCTGCTCGCCCTGGAGACAGGCATGGATCAGCACGCCCGGCTCGGTCCGATCGCCGCCGAATACGGCTGGCCCCGCACCGAATCCCTCCCCGACCTGACCGGCCGGCCCCGCTACCTGCTCGCCTGGATGGACTAGCTCTTGCTGGCAACCGTCAGCGGGGCATGGTTGCTGACCCAATAGTCGTGATCCCGCCCCAGGTTGATCGCATCCTCGACGACGCGCATCGTCTCGCGAAGGTAGACATCCATCTTCGGGTAGGGCTCGTCATCGTCCGTGCTCAGGGTGGCGTCGTCCTCGTCGTCGTCGTCCGGGTTTGAAACGGACCCGTCGTCGGCTGTCTTCGGAGCCTTGACCTTGGGCGGCGGGCGGGGTGCGACCCAGAATTCAGTGTGGGGATAGTCGGTCTTTGCCAGTTCATCGCGCTCCGCCTTGATCTCCTTGATGAAGGCGTCGTCCGAAGCCTTCTGCTTCCGGCGCTCGCCGAGGTTGAGCAGGACGAGCTTCTGCTCCTGGCGGGACTTGAACCAGTCGACATCCTTCTTCAAATAGGCGAATTCGGGCAGATTGGCCTGGCGGGCGAGGCTTTTTTCGCGCAGCGAATCGAGCACCTTGGGGTCGAGCGGCTGCCCCGTAAACGAGGGCGCGCTCGGTTTGCGATCCCAGATCAGGGCATGCTGCAGGCTCGATTCGCCAATCGGCAGCACATCGTCGACCGAGGGAAGGGCGATGTCGGCGACGACCCCCTTGAGCTGGGTTGAGGAGCCGTTGGGAAGATAGAATTTCTGGATCGTGATCTTGGCCGCGCCCGTCTTTTCCGGGGACATCGCGAGCTCGCGGGTCAGGTTCTTCATCTCGATGACCTGCTGGACGGTGCCCTTGCCGTGGGTCGAACTGTCGCCAATGACGATTGCGCGGCCGTAGCTCTGAAGGGCTCCGGCGACTATCTCCGAGGCGGAGGCGCTGAAGCGGTCCGTCAGGACCGCCAGCTGGCCATCGTAGGCGACCGTGGGGTTCTCGCTGCTGTCCACCTGCTTTTCGCCTGTGCTGTCGACCACCTGGACGACCGGGCCCTGCGGGATGAACAGGCCCGCGACATTGATGGCCTCGCCCAGGAAGCCGCCGCCGTTGTGCCGCAGGTCGAGCACCATGCCCTTCACACCCGCGGCCTTCAGCTGGGTGATCAGGGAGGCGACGTCCTGGGAGGCGCTGGTCTTTTCGGCCGCTGCCTGGGGGTCGTCCGCCGGGCCGTAGAATTCCGGAAGGGTTATCACGCCGATCGGCACCGTCTTTCCGTCGGCCTCGGGCACCTGGAACAGGGCCCCATGGGCTCTGGCTGAGCTGAGCTTGACGACGTCGCGCGTGATCATGATCTGCTTGTGCGCGGAGGTGTCGGTGGAGCCGGATGGCTCCACGGTCAGGCGGACCCGGCTTCCCCTCTCGCCGCGGATCATCTCGACGACCTTGCGAAGCTTCATTCCGATGATGTCGACGGGCTCCTTGTTCTCCTGGGCGACCGCGATTATCTTGTCGCCCGGCTTGAGCTGATGGCCGAGGTCGGCCGGTCCGCCGGGGACCAGTTCCTCGATCGTGCAGTAATCGTCCTTGAGTTGAAGGACGGCGCCGATCCCGACGAGTTGCAGCTTCATCTGGATGCCGAATTCCTCGTAGTCCGCAGCCGACCAGTAGTTAGAGTGCGGATCGTAAAGGGAGGCGATGCTCGTCAGGTAGAGCTCGGCCAGGTCTCCGCCCTCGATGTCGCCCATGTTCTTGAGCATACGTTCATACCGCTTGCGGACGACTTCCTTGGCTCTCTCGACCGGATCGGCCGACCCAATCGTCTTCGGCGGGTTCCCGACGTCTTCCTTCAGATGCGGACCCGCAGGCGCCGCCGCCTTTTCCGTCGCCGCAGCCGGGGCCGCCCCAGGATTGACCGCACCCGGTGCGCCGGAATCCAAGGAGATCGCCCCGCCGTTGGCGGCGAGCGCGATGGCGGAGTGGGCTGGCGCGGCCGTATCCTTCGTTTTTGCGCCCAGCAGCTCCCCGATGACTTCGAATTTGAGGCGCAGGTGCCACAGTTCATCGGAATCGGCAGCCGTGGCGGGCCATTCAGCCTTCGTCCTGTCGGCGGCGAAAGTCTCATTTCCGGCCAGGTCGATCGGCTTTTTCAGTTCGGCGAATATCCAGTTGATGCGCGCCTGGACCCGGTCGGCGTAGACGCCGTAGATTTCATAGGCGGCGTCGATGTCCCCCTGATAGGCGACCTGCGAGTACACGGTTGCTCCGTTGTACTTGGTCGTGAAGGCCTTCTTGTCGGTCCCGAGGAAAAACATGTGCTGTCCGTCGAGTTCGGCCATGTAATCGGGAATGACCTCCGAGTAGTCGCTCGAACGGACGTTGGCGCGGTTGTAGTGGTAGAGCTCGAGCAGCTTGACCAGGGTCGTCGCCTCGGTCGCGAGGCTCGGGGACGTCGTGAACGTGCGGTCCTCTGCGGAAAGGGTCGATACACAGGGCGCAATGGCAAGCGAGAGGATCGCAAGCCCGAATCGGCGGAGGGTGGCAGGGAATATCATCAGTTTATTGTAGAGAAGTGGAGCCGGGTAATTGTTTCATGCAAATGCGAGGGTTTCAAGGCGGTACGCGTGATAGTAGTGCCCTGCTGCGACATAGGTATGTCCTCGCGAGGACATGCCTACGTCACAGCAGGACATAGGGGGCGCGGTGGAGTATTGAGCGGGTCTCCCGCATCCGGCGCACATGCTCCTGCCAGAAGGCGGACTCGTCCTTGAAGCCGAGCCAGAATGCGACCGGAGCCCGGTCGGCCGGCGTCGCCCCCAAGACGGAGACGCCCTGATGGGCGTCGCGCCGGATCACGAACTCAAGGCCCTTCAGGAACTCGAAGTTGTCCAGGAGCATTTGAACCTCGGCGGGCGCTGCAAGGCCTTCCGCACCTAGAGCCCGGATCACCTGCCGCGTCCCGGTTTGGCGCAACGCGGGGCGGGGCGCTCCGTGCTGGAGCTGAAGCGTCTGCGCGAAGAATTCTAGGTCGACGAGCCCGCCCGCGCCCGTCTTGAACGCCCTTTCCGGCGGCGCGACAACATCGCGCTCCTTTTCGATTCGGGCGCGCATGGCCCAGATCGCGCGCCGGTCGGCATCGGAGAGCCCCTCGCCGTAAAGACGCAGCCCGACCCAGCCCTGGAATTCCGCCGCGAGGTCGGCGGGGCCGCAGACTATGCGGGCCCGCAGCAGCACCTGCCGCTCCCAGGATTGGGCGCCGTTCGCATGGTACGCGCGCAGGGCGGACACGGTCGTCGCGACCGGTCCCGCATCGCCATGGGGGCGAAGCCTCAGATCGACGGCGAACGTGGGCCCGAGCGGGCCGCCGGGCTGCAGAATGCGCCGGGCGCCTTCGACCTCCGCGGCAGTGGCAGCCTCCGCGCCTTCGGGGCCCACGATGATCAGGTCCAGGTCCGAGCCGGGGGCCAGCTCGCATCCGCCGTATTTTCCGAGCGCCACGACAAGCAGTCCTTTCCGGGCGCAGAGCCTCTCGATCACCGCATCGGCGAGGCGCGTCAGGGCCAGTTCGACCTCGACGCGGGTCATGAATCCGAGCAATTCACCGATCGTGTAACGCAGTTCCTCGGCCCGGACGTAAAGCCAGAGCCAGTTGGCAAGCGCCGGCCCTGAGGCGGGCGCCCCTTCGGCCAGCTCCGCCGCCAGGTCCCGCGGCTCCTTCCGGCGCCTGAGAATCTCCGGCCTGAGGACTTCCTCGATGATCTCCGGGTGCGCGATCAGAAGCTCGACCCCGTATGCGCTGCGGTCGCACAGGAGCGCAAGCACCCTGAGCAGCTGGGGGTTGGCGGCGCATTGGTTCAGGAACTGGCGGCGGGTCCCGTACCTCTCGGCGCAGCGGGCGAGCCGCGTGAGCGCCACCAGGGGCCGCGCCAGCTCCGGAATCAAGGCGTCGAATCCATTGGCCAGATTCAGGAAATCCGTGACCAGCCCGGGCGTCACCTGCATCCGGTGGTCGCCGCTGCCAAAGACCCGCAGCGCCACGGCAGCATCGGGCACCGGGCCAAACCAGCGTCCTATCCGTTCGGCGGGGATCGCGGGGACCGTGTCGGTCGTGAAGAACTCCCACCAGGCCTCGAATTCAGCATCGACAATGCGGTCGGAGAACAGCCCCTCAAAGAGGGCTTGGACCCGCCGCCGCCTGGTCTGGAGGTCGTTCAGGAAGGCCTGCGCCGATTCAAAGCCGAGGGTCGACGCCAGGGACTCGAGTTCGTGCGGGTCGGCCGGCAGCTCGTGGGTCTGGCGCTCGTCCCTCATCTGAAGCCGGTGTTCAACGCGGCGGAGGTGCCAGTACGCCTCGGTGAGGAACAAGGCGTCGCGAAAATCGAGCAACTCGTACCGGGCGAGCTGCTCGAGAGCCATCGTCGTCGAGTGGGTCTGCAGGAAAGGGTAGTGCCCGGCATTCAGCAGTTGAAGCGACTGCGCGATGAACTCGATCTCCCGGATTCCGCCAGGGCCCCGTTTCAGGTCCCGGTCGAGGGCCTCGGATCCGACTATCTCGCGCTCGGTGCGCCGCTTCATGGCCGCGACCTCGGCCAAAAGCGAAGGCGGCGGGTTGCGCGGATAGCGGAAACTGTGCAGATCCTCCAGCAACTCGGCTCCAAGCTCCAGGTCGCCGGCGACCGGGCGGGCTTTCAGAAGCGCCAGCCGTTCCCAGGTTTGGCCGGCTGTGGCGTAGTAGTTCTCGATCGCGGAGAGCGAGGGCACAAGGGGGCCCCAGGCGCCCTCGGGCCTGAGGCGCACGTCGACGCGGAACAGAAAGCCGTCGGCCGTCGCCGTGCCGAGGAGCCCGGTCATGTTTTCCGCGAGCTTCGTGAAGAACTCGATGTTCGAGGCGCTCATGGAGGCGCCGTCCCGCCGGCAGGCTCCATCGCCCTCGTGGCAGAAGATGAGATCGATGTCCGACGAGAAATTCAGCTCGCCGCCGCCCAATTTGCCGAGGGCCAGGGCGCAAAAACGCGCCGGCCTATTCGCGAACTCGTCCCAGGGCGTCCCGAACCGCTCCTTCAACCGCCGCAAGGCGACCCGGTGGCATTCTCCAAGACAGAACTCGGCCAGCCGGCTCAGCTCGCCGACGGTCGTCTGCTCGTCGGCGAACCCGTTGACGCTCCGGTAGGCGATGCGAAGCGACATGAGGCGGCGCCAGCGCCGCAGGAGGCCGACCTGCGACTCGTCGCCGGACGGGCCGGCCTCCCTATCGCCGCCGAATGCCCGCCATTCGTCGCGCAGGGCGCTGAATCGGTAGGTCGTGCCGAGGTTTCGCTCCTCTTCCAGCCACAGGCACAACTCAGGGCGGTTGAGAATCACCTGGACATAGATCGGGCTGGCTTCCGCCAGGCGCTCGAGTCGCGACCAGGCGGCCGGGCCGACCCGCTCCGCGGGAAAATCAGGGCGGGCGGCGGCGATTGCCGCGCGCAGCGGGGACGGCGCCGGGCTGTCCAAGGGCTACCGCCTGCTGAGGAGGTCGCGCGCTTCGTCCAGGAGGCGCTTCTCCTCGGCCGTCAGTGCGCCGAATCCCTTGCTGTTGATCTTGTCGAGGATGCGATCGACTTCGGCGCGAAGATTCTCCCGGCTTCCGATATTGACCTTGTACGACGGGGCCGGGGCGCCGGACTTCTGGGCATTCTTCATCCACTTGGGCAGCTCGACCGTCCCGCGGCGCGACGGCAGGCGCCAGGACGAAGTGTGGAAGAAGCGGAAATAGAGCCAGCCCGCCGCCATTCCCCCCAGATGGGCCGAATGGGCATAGCCGAACGGCGACAGATTGCCTGTCACTTCATACGCCAGGCATCCCACCAGATCCACGCCGACGGCAATGTAGGCAAGGTACTTCGGCTTGATCGTGACCGGGACGATGAAAAACAGGAGGAAGGTCATCTCCTGGTCCGGGTAGAGGCAGGCAAAAACGATGAAAAGCGCCATCACTCCGGCCGATGCGCCGATCAATTCGGCGCCCGCGTGCCAGTTGACCGCCGACCAGACGGCCCCGCCAAGCACCACGGCCGCGCAGTATACGAGCAGGAATCGCCTCTCGCCCAGGACCGGCAGCAACGCTCGGCCGAGGAAGAAAAGTCCGAGCAGGTTGACCGCGATGTGCAGGAGCAGATGCAGCCCCTGGGCGTGCAGAAAGCCATACGTGAACAGCGTCCAGACATGTCCCGCCCGAAGCGCCGCCGGCGTAAGGGCGAACATCCGCTCCACGAGCTCGCCCCCGTCGAAGATCCGGGCGACGACGGCCTGGAGCAGATAGCCGGCCACGATCGCGGCCATCAGCCAACCGAGGACCGTGGTCCTTGCGCCGGGGCGGCTGTCCTGCATGTACGGACGATCGTAGAGCATTTCCAACCGAAACCTATGGCAAGACGGTCCAAAGACAAGACGCAAGCCGCTTGACAGGCTCACCCGCCGAATGCTTTGTGGTGAACTATTATGGCCAATAAGTCGGACAAGTGGGCGACAAACACGCCAGGGAAGTTCTTTGTCGATCAGCAGTGCATCGACTGTGATCTTTGCCGCGAGACCGCTCCGGCATTTTTCACCCGGAACGACGAAGGCGGCTACTCCTACGTGTTCAAGCAGCCGACGACCGAAGAGGACATTGCCCTTTGCATGGAAGCTTTGGAGGGTTGTCCGGTCGAGGCAATCGGCAACGACGGCGATCCGGTGTAGGATTTATTTGCCGAAGGCAAGTCGGCGCCCGCGGCGCAGTAGTTGTTAAGTAACAGGTTCATGGTGCCTTAACAAAAAGCACTTGTCTTTGGGCGGTCGCCCGGCAGGGTCAGTGAGCCATGCCGGCAGAACCAATAGCACCGCCTTTGGACGCCCTTGGGGAAGGCACCCATGCGGCGGACCGCCGGCATGTCTGGCATCCGTTCACGCAAATGGAGGAGTACCTGGCCCTTCCGCCGCTTGCGATCGAATCGGGCCGGGGTGGCTGGCTCACGGATACCGACGGACGGCGATACCTAGACGGGAATGCTTCAATCTGGACAAACGTCCACGGCCACAATGACCCGGACCTGAAGGCCGCGCTCGAGCGCCAGCTCGGCCGTGTCGCCCATTCAACCATGCTCGGACTCACCCATCCGCCGGGTGCGGAGCTTGCGCGAGTGCTTGCCGGGCTCGCCCCGGCGGGACTTGGCCGCGTGTTCTTCAGCGACAACGGGGCCGGTGCGGTGGAGGTGGCCCTCAAGCTCTCATTCCAGTTTTGGCAGCTTCGGGGACGGCCGGAGAAGCGCGGGGTCATCGGGATGGCCAACGGCTACCATGGCGACACCTTCGGGGCGATGGCTGCGGGCGACAGCGGGTTTTTCCACGACCGTTTTCGGCCCTGGTGCTTTCCGGCCGAGCATTTTCCCGCCCCGCACTGCACGGAATGGAACGGAGTCGCCAGGGAATCGGATGCGTCCGCAAGTCTTGCCTCCCTGGACGCCCTTCTCGCGAAGCGCGCCGAACGCACGGCCTGCCTCATCCTCGAGCCCTCGGTCCAGGGGGCCGCTGGCATGCGCCTGCAGCCCCGGGGATTTGTGGCCTCCGTCGCCGCTCGATGCCGGGCAAGCGGCGTTCATCTCATCCTGGACGAGGTCTTCGTGGGATTTGGCCGGCTCGGGCCGATGCTGGTTTGCGCGGAGGAAGGCGTATCGCCCGATTTCCTCTGCCTCGCAAAAGGGCTCACGGCCGGCTACCTCCCGCTTTCGGCCACGCTTGCCCAGGAGGAGATCTTTGAGGCGTTTCTCGGCACCTACGGGAGCCGGAGGGCATTCTACCACGGCCACACCTTCACCGGCAATCCCCTGGCGGCCGCAGTGGCCCTCGAGAACATCCGTAAGCTTCGCCCGATGACCGAGGGCGGCCTGCTCCGCCGCAGGATCGCCTCGTTCGGCGGGCTGCTCGACTCGGCCTTTGCGGGGCATCCTTCCGTGTTGGAGATCCGACAGCGGGGCTTCGCCGCGGCGGTCGACCTCGATGCTTCGAAGGACCGCGGTCGCGGCGGGACGGATCATCGGCTGGGTCTCCGTGTCTGCCTGAGAGCCCGGGCCCACGGCCTTCTTCTTCGTCCGCTAGGCGATTCGCTCCTCATTGTTCCGCCGCTCTGTCTCGACGAGGATGAACTCGCCGAACTGGTGAGGCGCACGGCGGCGGCGATCGACGACGCGACCGCATCCTGACAGGGCCTTCAAAGTCCGATGCAACCTTCAGACCAATCTCCCATGTCCCAGCACAATCTCGAATCGATCCGCGAAATCTACGCTCTCCCGCTGCCCGATCTCATCTATCGCGCTCAGCAGACGCACCGGCTCCACCACGACCCCGCCGCCGTGCAGCTTTGCACGCTGCAGTCGATCAAGACGGGCCGCTGCCCGGAGGACTGCAAGTACTGCCCGCAGTCCTCGCGCTATGCGACAGGCGTCGAGCCGGAGCCGCTGATGGACGCGGAGGCGGTGGTCGAGGCCGCGCGAGGCGCGCTGGCCGGGGGCGCATCGCGCTTTTGCATGGGTGCGGCGTGGCGCGAGGTGCGCGACGGCCCGCAATTCGATTCCGTCCTTGAGACCGTGCGGGGCGTATCCTCGCTCGGCCTCGAGGTCTGCTGCACGCTCGGCATGCTGACGGCGGACCAGGCCTCGCGGCTGAAGGAGGCGGGCTGCGCCGTCTACAACCACAATCTGGACACGTCCCGGGAATACTATCCCGAGATCATCA
>Ga0302320_10026404_pt1 | contig 11248 bp, 13 predicted proteins | sample Bog_T0_3_FD_202130 | JGI IMG/M metagenome (GOLD analysis project Ga0302320, IMG submission 202130) | Peat permafrost microbial communities from Stordalen Mire near Abisko, Sweden - Bog_T0_3 | ecosystem: Environmental > Terrestrial > Soil > Wetlands > Peat | place: Sweden: Abisko, Stordalen Mire... | reverse complement strand
CGTTTTGGCCCCAACTTCCATTCTTGGACCACAAAGGGATCACGGCGCCGTCAAGGTCGCCGCGAGCGAGTCACCGTAGCTAGTGCCGTCACCAGCCGTTGGGATCAAGTAGCTCCCCTCTCCCAACTCGTTCCAAGCTTCGAGGAGGACAAGCGGAGGAGTTGGGAAGGGTTCAGGCCGAATCTGAGGATTGGAGTTCGCCCAGATAATCGCGTCGCTAGCGAAAGAGGAAACATCTTGTGGACTTCGGTCGAACCACACATTTCCCTCTGCCCAGGGCCTCGGGTCCCAGCCATCCATCGCGGCTGGAATGAAGGGCAGAGGGCTTTTCGTAGCTGCCTGGGACCAGACCCATTCGCCAGCTTCGGACAGGACGGAAAAAGGCTGCTCCCCAGAGTCCGTGCCAAATGAGTAGTTGTAAAGAGTGAGCGCATCGTAGCCATCGGCGACCGTTGAAGACGTGTCAGGGAACGAGCCATTTTGTGTGTTGTGATCGTAGCCTGCAAGAATTCCACCTGCGATGTAGACTCCGGGCAAACCGGCCGCCTGAGCAGCTGCGCGTAGTTGGTTGAACGCTTTGGATACTGCGGCCGAAGACCCAAATGCCTGTCTCATGGCATCCACGTCATAGATGAATAATGCGGGCTTACCGTTGACGAGGACATAAGCCGGGTCGGACATGTATCCCACCCACTCAGTAACTGCGGAAGGCCAATCTGCCGGTTGCACGGTGAATGTTGACGAATCGACGTAGAGGATTGCGTATTGCATGCCGTGACGGTTTGAGAGAGAGTGTGTGATCTGCAGTGCGGAATTGAGATTGTCTCCCGGTTCGTTGACCGGGGTATTGAAGTACCAGTCAAAAACGAAGAAATCGACGCCAGAGTTGTGCGCCCAGGCTAATTGTTGTTCGACAGCGCAAGAGCCAAAGTCCTGCCAGCCGGAGAGAGGCTGGCGGCTCTGGTAGGGTCCCAACGGCAGGCCCTGGAAGTGGAAATTCGTTAAGGGACTTGACCATCCATCGAAGTAGTAGGCGCCAAGACGTGCGCGGATTTGATTCGACGCGGTCGAGGGTGCCGCGATTGGACATGGGACCGTAAAGGGAAACGAGTTCGATGTTCCGCCACCTGGCGATGGGTTGACGACAGTTACGATGTCGGGCCCAGGAGTTGCAACTGCGGTTGCGGGGAGGTCAATAGTCAAGAGTGAGCCACTGATGACTGTGGTTGGCGCGATTGCATTTCCATTCCAATAAACAGTGGAATTAGAAATGAAGCTCGAGCCGACTACACTCAACGTAAACTGGGGACCACCTTGCTCGCTACTATTCGGAGAGATTGCAGCAATCTGCGGCGTTGGATTGGGTGTTGCCGGTGGAGGGTTATTTGTGGGCGTAGAAGCGGTATGGCCACCACAAGAGGTGAAAATAGCTATCGTGCAACCGAGCGTAAGAAAAGCCAATGGGGCTTTCATCGTCTGCCGTCTCCCTTCCAGGGATTACTGTGCGTCTCAACGATTGGGAACTGCGCTCCGGAGGTGCGATATTGATCTGCAGGATAACATGGGTCAAAAATCGTCAACTCGCTCCAACAATTGGAGAGAATGCTTCTGAGGGACCTGTAAACCAGACGTTGCGGGGCCGACCCAGAGATCCCGGGCTGACGATTCTCTCGATTGGGGGGATGGAACTCGGCGTCGCGCAGACCCACTTGCAATGGGAGTCGTCGCGGCAGTTGAGCGGTCATTTTCGCAAACGGCGAGGAATTTGTGGGTGCTGAAACACCATATACCGTCGCCGGAGTCGTTTTGATCAACTTATTTTGAGGATATTTTGGGTAAACCCGGCTCACAGGGCCCGGTCGAGGAGCAGATATGCCCTCCTCGTCGACCGCGTGGTAGATCGCGCCCTGCTCCGCCTTCTCAAACGCCAGACGGTAAAGCCGCGCCACGTCGGAAACGTGCGCCGCCGGCCAGCGATTGCCGCCATCGCCGATGTAAGCCGACAAACGCTTTTCTCGCGCCACCGCTGCGATGTACGGCACAAGACCCTGCTTGCGAGTGTCGTGAACCTGCGGCAGCCGCACCACAGTGGTGTTCACGCCGCGCGCCGTCAATTCCTTCACCGCGGCTTCCGAAGCCGCGCGGGGGTTCCACGCAGCGGTCGGGCCGTCCTCCGTCGAGGGCTTGCCGTCCACATTGGCCGCAATCGCTGTGCCCGAGGTCACGACGAACGGCCGGTCCGAGCCCAGCAGCGCCTCGCCCATCGCGGTGATCGCCTTGCGGTCATCCGCAGTGTTCTTCTCAAACTGGGAGAAGTCATGGTTGAAGGCCAGGTGGATCACGCCATCTGAATCGGCTGCGCCCTTGCGCAGGCTGTCTAGGTCCTCGATATTTCCATGCAGCACCTCAGCTCCCGCCGCACGCAGTTTTTCGGCACCGACTTCAGAGCGCGTCAGTCCCGGCACGCTGTGCCCCGCTTCGATTAACTCCGGCACAAGCTCCGACCCAATAAAGCCGGGCGCTCCAGTTACAAAGATACGCATGATGTTGTCTCCTTCAGGTCCCACGAGGATGCGGCCGATTTGCGCCGTCGATTACTAGATGGATTTCGGCCCCGGGACGATCTATACTGAGAGTCCGTATGATTGGTCCAATTCGTCCTGTCGCCTCAAAAATCCGAGACTCAGAGATCAAAGACTCAGTTCGTGCAGCCGGGTCCGGCGTCGACTCAGCGTATGGATCCGCTCTCCGAGGTTCTTGCTCTGCTCAAGCCTCAGAGCTTAGCCTCCGGCGGCTTCATGGTGCCGGGCGATATGGCCATTTACTTCCCGAAGCACCAGGGGATCAAGTGTTATGCCGTGCTCGCCGGCCAATGCTGGCTGGTCGTCGAAGGCGTCCCAGCCCCCGTCCTGCTCGACGCCGGGGACTGTTTTCTCTTGCCGCGCGGGATGCCGTTCCAGCTCACCACTGATCTCTCGCTCGAACCGGTCCACTACACGCTCGCGTGGGGGCGCCTCAGCAAGACCAATGACGCCGCGGCGATCCCCGAAGGCGCGCGGTACATCGCCGGAGGCTTCTTCGGTTTCACAGGCAGCCACGCCGAAATGCTTCTGCACTCGCTGCCGCCCATCGTCCACATCCGCCGCGAGTCGGACAAGGCCGCCATGCGCTGGGCGCTCGATCGCCTGCGTGAGGAGCTCCGCGATCCACAGCCTGGCGGTTCGCTGATAGCGCAGCAGCTCGCCTTCACGATGCTCATTCAAGCGCTCCGCCTGCACCTGGCTGACGCCGGCAGCGCTGGCCGCGGCTGGCTTTCTGCGCTGGCGGACAAGCACATGAGCATCGCCATTGCCGGCATGCACAACGACCCAGGATATCCCTGGACGCTGCAGTCGCTGGCCGAACATGTCGGCATGTCGCGCTCGGTCTTTGCACTGCGTTTCCGCGAAACTGTCGGCGCCACGCCCATGGAGTACCTCGCCCGCTGGCGCATGCTTCTGGCTGCCGACCGCCTGAAGAACTCCTCCGATGGCATCTCTGCCATCGCGCAATCCCTCGGTTACGAGTCTGAGAGCGCCTTCGGCAAGGCTTTCCGTCGGGTTATGGGCTGCTCTCCAAGGCAGTACACCCGGTGTGCCACGCCGTGTGCGATGCCCCTGAAGCCCAGTGCGGAAAGCCAAGAGCGGGAACTCGTGGTAACCGGGTAGAAGCCTCTGTACTTTTGCGAAGGGTGATTCGACCACAGAGCGCTTCAGGGTTTTCCAAATTCTCTACCGAACGGAACAAGAAACATTTGTCGCACTGTTTCTCGAATCCAGGCGTGGACGGCTCATGGCGGATTGACTCAGCTGGATGCGCTTCGCCGCCCGCGTCACTCTGCGCTCATGTGGCAGGGCTTTGAGAGCTGTCGAGAGGTTTGGATCGACGTTTCGGAATTGGCGCTTGCCCATGCTTGCGGCGCATAATTCCAGGGACAACGATCATTTGAGCTGAAGCGCCGAATTCAGCGCCTCGATCATCGCAGCATCACTGAACGGCTTGACCAAACATGCAATCGCGCCTTGCTCGATAACCCGCGATCGTAACGTTTCGTCTCGATGTCCGGTGATGAAAATAATGGGGATCTCGATCTTGCGGCGATTCAATTCTTCCTGGAGTTCGGGCCCGCACATTCCCGGCATGCCGACATCGAGGATCAAACATTTGCTCCGCGAGAAGCCATCCTTCGCGAGGAACTCTTCAGCAGAAGAGAATGTCTGAGACGCCAAACCAAGCACCTTGAGGAGACCTGGCAGCGATTCACGGACCGATTCATCATCGTCGACGATTGACACAAGGGAGAGCAGGCTCATTCTCGTTATCCCAGTCCGCACCAAAAAACAGCTTCGCCCAACATTTAGAACCGTGCATTCGCTGCAGCGCTGCTTGAGGAAGTCGATGTGCTTCTTCCGAGGGTGCGGCTCACACCACTCCGGGCCGCACATCAACAACGCGGCTGAGTTTATCCCGATCAGGCCCCTTCCTACGATGACTTCACCACACCATCATCCGATGTGTGGTCGGCGGTGTCTATTGTACTTAGGTATTGGCTACCGGCCGCAAGCACAGGATCTATCTGGACCGGTTGATTTTTCTCGATGAGAGCGGCGTCTCAACGCAGATGACACGCCTCAACGCGCGTTGTGCGGGAGGCGCGCGCACTCATGAAACCACCCCCGACGGTAGATGGAAAATCCTCACCATTGTGGGCGCCATCTACGCCCGCGGCATGCTTGCTACGACGACCATCGAGGCGGCCACGGATCGAAAGACATTCCTCATTTCTCTGGATGAGGTCTTATACCCGAAACTGCGCATTGGCGACGTGGTGATCATGGACAATCTCAGTTCGCACAAGTTCCAAGGAGTGCGCGAAAGAATTGAAGCGGCAGGAGCCCAATTGCTCTATCTGCCGCCTTACTCGCCGGACTCGAATCCCATCGAAAAGGCCTGGGCCAAGCTCAAACAACTGCTGCGCGAAGAACCTGGTTCAGGCTCCCATTCTCAGCTCTACAGCAATAGGAAAAATGCTTTAAAAGGAAACAAGTTCGTACGTTGTTGAGAAATCAGTCTGGGCCCCCAGGTTCATGCCGAACCAACCATCGGACAAAAACAAAGACGTCCGATGGATGGACTCCCGCATTCGTTGGGAACAAAAGCTAAGGCCGGTTGCCTACGCCTGGTCTTTCCAGAGGTAAACGCCGCCTAGCAGGCCGCTTTCGTTGGAGACGATCTCTACGTTCTTGGGGGGGGCGAAGTCGATCTTCTTGGTGTTGCCGCCGCCGAGGTAGAGGTGGTCCCAGTTGAAGAGGGCTTCGGTGGTCTTGATGGCTTCCTGGATGAGCTTGTTCCATTCTTTCTTGCCGAATTTGTCGAGGCCGCGGCGGCCGAGGTAGTCCTCGTAGGTCATGCCCTTCTTGCGCCAGATGTGATGGCCCAATTCGAGGCCGGGGCAGAGATGGCCGCTGGTGAACAAAGCTGCGCCGAGGCCGGTGCCCAGGGTCAGGACCAGTTCCACGCCGTCGCCCTTGATGGCGCCGTAGCCGGCGACGTCGGCGTCATTGCCCACGCGGACGGGCTTCTTCCAGCGCTTTTCCAGTTCCGCCTGCAACGGAAAGCCGCCTGCCCAGAGGGGATGGAGGTTGAAGGCGCCGAAGGTGCAGCCGTGCTTGACCACTCCCGGGAAGCCAACCGAGACGCGGTCGAACTGGTCCATGAGACCGTGCAACTCGTCGAGGCTCGTCAGCACGGCATCGGGCGTGGGGACGTCAGGAGTGACGACGCGCTGGCGCTCGCTGACGGGGCGGCCTTTGGCATCGAGCAGCATGGCTTTGAGGCCGGAGCCGCCTATGTCGATGGTCATGGTGATGGGGTGGGATGAAGCGTTGATGGGGACGATGGGCGGGGTAGGAGCGACGGATTCGGCTTTGGGTGTCATCAGCAATGAATTGTAATGGGTTTGGCCGGGATTGCGCTCAAGGGAAAATCGATTATTCACAGCGCGCCGGTTGCGGGATGCTCGGTCCCCTAAACTGAGTGTTGGCCCCCATGCCCGTTTGCTGCGAAGTCGCGCTGCCTGTTCCGCTGGACCGGGTGTTCACCTACGCTGTCGGCGAGGGGCAGCTTCTGCAGCGGGGCGCGCGGGTGGTGGTCCCGTTCCGGAATGAAAAACTCATTGGGGTGGTGACGGCTGTGGACGTGCCTACGCCCAAGGATGTTGAGGTGCGTGCGCTCGAAGCGGTGCTGGACGACGAACCGGTTTTGAGCGAGGAGTTGCTGGGCCTGGCGGAATGGATGGCGCAGTATTACCTTGCTCCGCTGGGCGAGGTGCTGCGGGGCATGCTGCCGCTGATGGCCGAGGTGCGGCGGACGGTTTATTACCGCATTACCGATCTGGGGCGGGATGTGCTGGCGGATTGTTTGGATGGGCAGGCGGATCACTCCCAGGCCTCAAAGGCGAGACCTCGGGCACCCGGCATGGGGGGGAGATCGGAGGTTTCCCACCCATTCGCCGATGGAACTGGCGAAAGGATGGGGCACGGAGCGTTTGGGGCGGTGAAGCATCCGGGGGGAGGGAAGCGGCGCGGGAAACTGTCGGCAGAGGAGCAGGACCTGGAGCATCGGGTGATGCTCAAGCTGGGCTCGGGCGAGCCGGCGAAGGTGTCAACGCTGCGGACGGCGACGGGTGCGACACTGCAGGTGCTGGCGGCGCTGGTGCGCAAGAAATGGATTGTGCGCGAGACGACGGCCGTTGAGCGCGATGCGCGGCGGACGGAGCGGTATGCGGTTCTGATTCCGGAAGCTCGGCTGCCGGCGCTGACCGAGAAGCAGCAGGCGATTCTGGCGGAGCTGGCCGCATGCGGCGGGGAACTGCCGCTGGCTGAGTTGCGCGCACGCGACCTGCCTTCATCGACGCTGCAGACGCTGGTGCGGCGGGGGCTGGTGCGCATCGACGAGCGTCCGGCGGCGTTCCGGCTGGGAGGATTGCAACCGGTTGCCGCGCCCTTCTTGTTGAATGAGCCGCAGACCGAGGCGCTGGCTTCGATTGCTACGGCGCTGGGTGGCTTTCATCCATTTTTACTGCACGGCGTGACCGGTTCGGGAAAGACGGCCGTCTACCTGGCCGCCATGCAGCGGGCGCTCGACCGCGGTTTCGCGTCGATCCTGCTGGTTCCGGAGATCGGGCTTACGCCGCAGACGGCAGGGTTGTTGGACCAGGCATTTGGGCAGCGGGTGGCGCTGTTGCACTCGGCGCTGACGCCGGAAGAGCGTAGCGAGCAGTGGCGGCGCATCCGCTCGGGAGACGCGCCCATTGTTGTGGGCACGCGCTCGGCGATCTTTGCGCCTGCGCCGAATCTTGGGCTGATCCTTGTGGATGAAGAGCACGACCAGAGCTACAAGCAGGAGGAGACTCCGCGCTACAATGCGCGCGACGTGGCGGTGATGAGGGCCAAGCTTGCGGGCGCGGTGGTTGTGCTCGGGTCGGCCACGCCATCGCTCGAGACGTGGCAGAACTCGGTGCAGGGCAAATACGCGCGCATCGAGATTCGCGAGCGAGTCATGAATCGGCCGCTGCCTGAAGTTGAGTTGATCGATATGCGCAGAGAGTTCCAGGAGACCGCGAAGGATGAGCTGTTTTCACGTGCGCTTGTGACGCAGACGCGCGAGGCCCTGGAGCGCGGCGAGCAGGCGTTGATTCTGCTCAACCGGCGGGGATATTCGTTCGCCGTGATCTGCCGCGCCTGCGGAGAAAAGCTGGAGTGCCAGAACTGCGCCATCTCGCTCACGCATCACAAGCCTCCTGCTGAGGATGCCGGTCCTGCGCGAGAGGGGCAACGGTTGGAATGCCATTACTGCGGCTTTCGGCGGACGGTTCCGGCGCGCTGCCCGAAGTGCGACAGCGAACATCTCTACTATCTCGGTGCGGGGTCAGAACAGGGAGAGGTCCGGCTGGGCGAGATATTTCCGACTGCGCGCATCGGGAGGATGGATCGCGATACGGTGCGCGGGCGGCACGACCTGGAACGGCTGCTGGCGCGGCTGCATTCGGGAGAGATCAATTTGCTGGTCGGCACTCAGATGATTGCCAAGGGGCATGACATTCACGGCATCACGCTGGTGGGCGTTGTGGGCTGCGATCATTCGCTTTCGATGCCGGATTTCCGCGCCGCCGAGCGCGTGTTTCAACTGATGACGCAGGTTTCAGGGCGCGCGGGCCGCGGGGATTTGCCGGGGCGCGTGGTGGTGCAGACTTACTACCCGGATCACTACGCGATTCTGGCTGCGAGCAAGCACGACTACCAGAGCTTCGTCGAACGCGAATTGAAATACAGGCGGTGGCTGCATTACCCGCCCTTCGGCGTGCTGGCGAATGTGCTGGTGCAGTCGCAGAAGCTGGAAGAAGCGGTTGCGTGGTCGAGCGAGATCGGCAAGTGGCTTCAGAAGGCTGCGCCGGAGGGCGTGCGCGTGTTGGGGCCTTGCACGGCGCCGATTGCGCGCATCAAGGGGACTTACCGGTTTCATCTGATTCTCAAGGCGGCTTCGCGCAAGGCGCTCAACGCGGCACTGCGCGCGATGCTGGCGCACGCCGACAGTGAGGGCGTTCCACGGCGCAACCTGGTCGTGGATGTGGATGCGCTGCGGTTGATGTGAAGGTGTGGTAGGGGTTCGAGGCGCAGGTCCGCGTGTTTGACAAGTGAGTAGCGACGCGCGACACTATACGCATGATCAAGAGCTTCCGGCATAGTGGAATCGAGAAGTTCTTCACTACCGGAAGCAAAGCTGGAATTCAGCCCTCTCATGCCGCGAAACTCTCTGTTCAGCTTTTTCAGTTGAACCGGTCCAGATCCGCGAGCGACATGAATGCCGCAGGATGGGGGTTGCATCCCTTGCGTGGCGACCTCAAGGGGCATTGGACAGTGAAGGTGAATGGCAATTGGCGCTTGACATTCACCTTCGAAGGCCAGAATGCGATCCTCGTCGACTATCAGGATTACCACTAGGAGTAACGATATGCGCATGCACAACCCGCCGCACCCCGGCAAAGTCGTACGGGAATTTATGGGCAACGTGGACGTAACGGCTGCCGCGAGGCATCTGAAAGTTTCCCGCGCAACGCTTTCTCGAATTCTTAATGGAAAGGCAGGTATCTCGGCCGGTATGTCACTGCGGCTTTCCGCAGCCTTTGGCACCCACGCTGCAATCTGGCATGAGTTGCAGGGCGACTACGACATGTGGCGGGCATCCAAGAAGAAACAGCCGAAGATCGAGCCGTTTAATCGGGCTGCGTAGGAACGAACGCCGCCGGGCTGCGTTGAAGCCCACGCTCCGCAAAATACGCGAAGGATGGGGCACTCGGCTATGCGGATGCAACTGGAGTGCCGCGCAGGAATCTTGTCGTCGACGTGGATGCGCTGCGGTTGATGTAACGAAGATGAGTGGGCAATTGGACAAAGAGAGGCTTCATGTACTCTTTGCAACTTGTGTGCTAGTGTTTGGGCCATCCGAGATTCGACGCCCACGCCTCCAGATTCACGCCGGGGGATCAACGAATGTGAATCTCATAAGGATGGCAAGATGAGAGTTCTTTCTTCGGCGGCGCTATGCTGCATCGTTCTTTCACTATCGCACCAGGCCGCTGCATTTCCCATCGCCGGATGCGGCGCCCTGGACCCGATCGTCAGGTTAAGCACTCTCGAAGACCCGGCAGGGACAGACCAGGTGAACTCGATCGACAACTCCTGCGTCGCGGTTGGGTGGGCAGATGATTACGACGGAAATTCATTCGCAGCGATTTGGACAGGAACCGACGTGTTCCAGGATCCGGCGGGGGTCATGACGGAATTCCCAATTTTCCTGGATGATCCCTACGAGGTGCGCAACGACAACACCACCGCCTTGGATATAGATGGGCCCCTGATCCTGGTCTCGTCAGGCGGCGGTTACTTCACCGTCTTCGACATGGCGACAAATACTTGGTCTGCCCCGATGACGTCGTACGCCTCCTGGATGCATACGCCCCAGTTGACCAACTCATCGGGATGGACGGTTGAGTATGGCCCTGACTGGGCAGGTTATGAAAATGCGTACCTCGTAGACACGCCCGAGCCGGGGAGCGGAGTGCTGTGTTCAATGGGAGCTGCCGCTTTGCTTCTTGTCGGATTCCTGACGGCTCCGCCACGCCTGCGCCGGCGAAGAGCTTAAGGGACCTCTGAAGAAGTATCTCAGTGAAGCAATCGTTCCGTCAGGGGATAAAGCCCGCGTTCATTTTGCTGCATTTTCGGCACGCGACCCCAACCCAGAAATGCCCCGGTACCCCGGTCGTGCCCTTTCAAAACGGCGACTTGATGAAGGGTTCCATTAGAGCAGAGAATCAACCAGGCTGCGTCCTCGCTCTCGGTCCGCGTTTGTATCAATCGTTCTCCCGCGTTTGTATCAATCGTTCTCAAAGAGCTCATCGTGAGTTCCTGTCCGCTCCAGGTGAACTTTTCCCGCGGTCACAGAGTAGATAAGCACCCAATCCGGTTCGAGGTGAGCATCTCGGTATCCGGCCCAATTGAGTTTGAGCGGATGATCTTTGTATTGCGGCGGCAACGGCTGCGCTGCGAGAAGAAGCTCGATAAGCGTCTTCAATTTGTCGAGGTCTTTGCCGCGCTTCTGAAGTCGCTTCACGTCGCGGTGAAACTGACTCGAATAGCTTGGGGTGCGCATCAGATTCCGAGCTTATTGAAGAGATCGGCGGCATCCCTGGCCTGATGGACTTCCGCGCCTCGGGCGGTTTTGCGCATGGTCTCTCGTGTGAGCTTGTTGGGTTTCAGGTCGAAGGGCAGGGCTTCTTCCTTTGCCACCCTGGTTAGTACAATGCGCATCACGTCAGACACGGTAAGGCCCATCTCTTCGAGCACGGCGGTGGCTTTTTCTTTCACTTCGACGCTAATTCTGGAGCGGACAACGGCATTCGAGGCCATGCACACAATGTAGCCCAGATGGGCTACAATGCGCAAGAAAGACCGGGCTGTATTTGCCCGAAAGGCCGAGCGGACTGGAAGACGCTGCGGCTCGGGCGACTGCGCCGCCGTCTTAGTCTGAGATTGAAGTCCGGATTGCCCGGCGCCGGTTGCGCTCATCCGCTGGCCGTGTCGGGGAGCATTTCTGCCTTCCGCATGGTCAACTGCTCTTGGCCGCGCTGCTTTCCAGCGAATGCAGTTCC
>Ga0302320_10026403_pt1 | contig 11248 bp, 9 predicted proteins | sample Bog_T0_3_FD_202130 | JGI IMG/M metagenome (GOLD analysis project Ga0302320, IMG submission 202130) | Peat permafrost microbial communities from Stordalen Mire near Abisko, Sweden - Bog_T0_3 | ecosystem: Environmental > Terrestrial > Soil > Wetlands > Peat | place: Sweden: Abisko, Stordalen Mire... | reverse complement strand
TTGTGCGTGGTGGTGGTGACGACGTGGGCGTGCGGCACCGGCGAGGGATGCACTCCGCCGGCCACCAGTCCGGCGAAGTGCGCCATATCGATCATCAGCGACGCGCCCACCTTGTCCGCAATCTCCCTCATCCGGGGAAAGTCGAACTGGCGTGGATAGGCGCTTCCACCGCCGACGATCACCTTCGGCTTCTCGCGCAGGGCGGTTGCCTCCAGCTCGTCGTAGTCAATGGTCTCGGTGTCGCGCCGGACCTGATAGCCGACGACGCGGTAGAGCTTGCCGGAAAAGTTCAACTTGTGGCCGTGCGTCAGATGCCCGCCATGAGCCAGATCGAGGCCCAGAATTGTGTCTCCCGGCACGCACAGCGTCATATAGGCCGCCGCGTTGGCCTGCGAACCGGAGTGCGGCTGCACGTTCACATGCTCCGCGCCAAAGAGCTGCTTGGCGCGGTCGCGCGCCAGGTTCTCCACCACATCGGCGAACTCGCATCCGCCGTAGTAGCGCTTGCCGGGATAGCCCTCGGCGTACTTATTGGTGAAGACCGTGCCCGCTGCTTCCAGCACCGCGCGGCTGACAAAGTTCTCCGAGGCGATCATCTCCAGCCCCTCGTGCTGGCGCATGATCTCGTATTGAATCTGGCTGGCAATCTCCGGGTCTGCGACGGCAAGGGGGGCACTCATATCGATTGGCATTCCTCTATCTTATGACATCGCCGCCGCGCCTCCGTCCACCACCTCGCGGGCCTGAGGGCAATCGCATGAACAGTTATTTGCTGGTGGGTACCCCCCTGGGGCAAATAGCGTAAAGTATTCAAAAAACGCGAGTTAAGCACGCGCTAAGCGCGCGAGACGTATTAAAGACGAAGATCTGGCGGGTTGCAGTTGCTTCGGTCATGCTGGGTCTCTCCTTTTGTGTGCGAAAAAGTATTAAAGTCTTCAAAAAAAGCATGTTAAGTCTGGACTAAGTCTGGATCAGGTCTGGACTAAGTCTGGACTTCGTCTCTGCGGTTGAGGGTTAAATGCAAAGACCCGGCGGTTGGCCGGGTCTGTTTGGTTTTGCTTACTGATTTAATTATACGGGATGGAGGGAAACTACTATGCCAACTGCGGGAAACTTTTATTTGGTGTGTTTTGATGGAGTTGGGTGATTTTTCGGGGCGGAGGGGGCTTGACATGCGAATTTGCTGGGAGATTCGCAGAAAGATTTTTGATTCATGCGCTTGCCCTGCGGCGGTGAGCCCAGAATGCACGCTAACACAGAAGTGCAATAGGGGGATGGCTGAAGTGGAATGGGCAAGATGCGCCAGTGGGCCGATTCTGGAAGGGTCGGCAGCGCCAGTGCGCGCTCCGGCAGAGCAGGAGGACCTCTCGATGCACAGCCTTCTGGTTGCCGCGCTCTTTGTCGGAATGGTGATCGCGCCCTGCGTGGTCGCAATGTTTACCGGCATCGAATAGAGCGGTTTCACCGTATCTGTTACCACGCGGAGATTCTGGAAGAACGACAAAGGCCCGGGCCTGAAGGCCCTGCAAATTCGCACTCTTTCCGGGGCTGAAGCCCCCGGCTCCCTCCGGAATGCAAAAACGGGAGTTTTCCCGCAGCCTATGAACCCCCCTGCTCCCTCCGGAATCCGCGATCTACAACGGAGGCACTAATTCTCTTGTCCCCCACGCCATCATTCTGAGCGAAGCGCGCCTTCCGCGTACTGGCGTATGCCGAAGAGCGCGGTGCCGATTCGGATGCAGGTGCTGCCCTCCTCGATCGCCACCCCGAAGTCGTTGGACATTCCCATCGAGAGCTGGGTGAGCGTAGGGCACGCGGCAAGCGAGTCATCGCGCAGGCTGCGAAGTTCGCGGAAGCAGGGGCGCGCGGACTCGGGGTCTTCCGACCAGGGCGGCACGGTCATCAGGCCTGTGAGGATGAGGCCTTCGAGTGGCGCAAGGCCCGCCAGCAGGGTTGGCAGCTCCGCGGGTGCGACGCCGTGCTTGGACTCCTCGTGGCTGAGCTTGACCTCGATCAGAATGGGCAGCCTCTTGCCCAGCGCGCGCGCCGCGGCATCGAGGCGGGTGGCGATCTTCAGCGAGTCGACCGCGTCTATGGCGTGGAAGAGTTCCGCGGCGCGCGCGGTCTTGTTGGACTGCAGCGGCCCGATCAGGTGGAACTCGGCATCAGGGAGGTGGGTGAGGGCGAGGGATTTCTCCTGCCACTCCTGCACGCGATTTTCGCCGAAGAGGCGCAGACCGGCGGCGTAGGCCTCAAGAACGGCCTCGGCAGGGTGCGTCTTGGTGACCGCCATCAGCGCGACCTCGGCTTCCGGGCGGTGGGCGTGGCGGCAGGCCTCGGCGATCTGTTGGCGAATGCGGGCGAGGTTTGCGGCGAGAGTCATACTAGAAGCATCTTATGGCTTTTCAGGCGGTATTCTTCGTGCGATTCAGAAAGGAAATCGATGGGCGCTCGCGTGTGGCCGATAGTGTTGCTGATTGGGTCGAACATCTTCATGACCTTCGCGTGGTATGGCCACCTGAAGTTCAAGGGAGTGGCGTTGTGGAAGGTGATTCTGGTGAGCTGGTCGATTGCGCTCTTCGAGTACTGCCTGCAGGTACCGGCCAACCGGCTGGGCTCCGAGGTCTACTCGCCGGAGCAACTCAAGGTGATCCAGGAGGTGATTACGCTCAGCGTCTTTGGCGTCTTCACGGTGCTTTACTTCGGCGACAGGCTGCACTGGAACCATGCCGTCGCCGCCGGATGCCTGGTCGCGGGGGCCTTCTTCATGTTCCACAAGTTCTGACTCTCAGTGCAAATTCAAAGCGGGCCGATGCGTGTGTCGCATGGCCCGCCTTTATGTTTAGGCTGCGATTTGTAGCGTGAAGCGGCTAATTGAACTTTGCAGTCACAGCCACGTCATTCGTTACATTGATGGTGCAGGAAGTGGCTGTCGCAGCCGTGCAATTACCTGACCACCCGACAAACGTCGATCCCGTCGCTGGAGTCTCTGTCAGGGTTACAGGCGACCCCACCGCAAAGCTCTGGTTACAGACCGTACCTCCGTTACCGCAGTCGATCAACGGAGCCGTACCGTTGGTCGTAATCACCGTGCCTGTCCCAGTACCCAGAAAGCCAATCGACAGCACTGGCGCCGGCGTGGTGGGTGTCGAGGAGTATTGGGAGGTTATCGTCACTTCAATCGTTGATGTAATCACCGAACCGTTGCCGTTGCTGGTGGTTGTCGGCGCGATTGCGGTAACGGTCGTCCCGGTGGTGAAACCGAACGCAGGGTCGCCATGCGATGTAAGCAAGCCCGTCGCGGAGACAGAAGCGGCACCTGGAGAACTTGAGATCCAGGACACCGTGTCGGTCAGGTTCTGGACCGGTCCATTGCCGGAGAGATTGCCAATCGCGAGAAGCTGCGCTGTACCACCTGGCCCCACGAATGATTGCGCGCCTGGAATGATGATCAGGGTTGGCGTTTGAGGAGTCGTCTGATTATTGGACACATTCAGTAAAGCGACCGCGGAAACTGAGCCGGACTGTGCCGTGATCAACGTAGAACCGAATCCGGTTGCCGTCGCCAGCCCGGCCGACGCTCCGCTCGCAATGATGGTGGCGACCTGTGCATTGCTGGAGCTCCATGTCACTTGACCGGTCAGGTCCTGCGTGCCGCCTACGCCGGTCAGGTTGCCAGTGGCAAAGAACTGCGTCACCTCGCCGGTAAACGTCTCGGTCTCCGAGTTTGGAGTGATGACGAGCGTCGGAGTTCCTGTTCCCGACGCCGAGATCGTCACGCTGAGGCTGGCGATTGCGTTGAGTCCGCCTGTGGGGGCGAGGGCCACGATGGTTGTCGTCCCCGCGCCGACGGCCGTTGCCAGCCCAGCGGCGTTGATGGTGGCGACCTGCGCATTGCTGGAGTACCACGTCACCTGGCTAGTCAGGTTCTGCGATGCGCCCACGCCGGTCAGGTTTCCGGTGGCGACAAACTGCGTCGTCTCGCCGGCAAACGTCTCCGCCGCCGAGTTCGGCGTCACTGTAAGCGTCGGGGTTCCCGAACCCGAGCCCGATGCCGGGAGCGTGACGGTGATTGTCGAACTTGCATTGAGCCCGCCGGACTCGGCAATCACCGTAGTCGTTCCGGCGGCCACGGTCGTCACCAAACCACTCGCGCTGACGGTGGCGACCTGCACGTTGCTGGAGAGCCAGGTCACCTGGTTGGTCAGGTTCTGTACGCCGCCGACGCCGGTCAGGTTGCCGCTGGCGGTGAGCTGCGTTGTCTCGCCGGCGAACGTCTCCGCCACCGTGTTGGGGATCACCGAGATAGACGGAGCGCCCGAAGCGGAGATCGAGACACCTAGTGTCGCGTTTGCAGTGAGTCCTCCGGACTCAGCGATGATCGTCGTCGTTCCAGAGCCCACTGCCGTGGCCAATCCAGCCGCATTGATGGTGGCCACCTGCACATTGCTCGACACCCAGGTCACCTGATTGGTCAGGTTCTGTATGGCGCCGATGCCGGTCAGGTTACCGGTCGCGGTAAACTGCGTCGTCTCCCCTGAAAACGTCTCCGCCACCGAACTCGGGACCACCGTGAGCGTCGGGGTTCCCGACCCCGTTCCAGACGCCGGAACAGTCACGGTCAGGGAAACGGTTGCATTCAGTCCGCCGGACTCAGCGGTGATTGTGGTTGTCCCTGCGCCGACTGCTATTGCCAATCCAGCTGAGTTGATGGTGGCAACCTGCGCATTGCTGGAGAGCCAGGTCACAGTGTTGGTAAGGTTCTGCGGGCCGCCGACGCCCGTCAAATTGCCGCTGGCAATAAACTGCGTCGTCTCGCCGGCAAATGTGTCCGAAGCCGAGTTCGGGGTCACAGTGATCGACGGGGTCCCTGTTCCTGTGCTGGAGATGGCCACGGTGACGGTCGCACTTGCATTGAGTCCACCGTACTCGGCGATAATCGTCGTCGTTCCGGCGCCCACGGCCGTCGCCAGTCCGCTGGAGTTGACGGTGGCGACCTGCGCATTGCTGGAGAGCCACGTCACCTGGTTCGTCACGTTTTGCGCGTTGCCGATTCCGGTCAGGTTTCCGGTGGCTGTAAACTGCGTCGTCTCCCCGACAAACGTCTCCGCCGCCGTGCTTGGGAGGATGGTGATGGACGGGGTGGATTGTGTCGTCGATCCCGCCAACTCCACCGTGAGGTCCGAGGACGCAATCGCTCCATCGGATGCCACAGCCGTAATCTCGACATATCCAGCTCCCACCGCTGTCGCCAGTCCGGAGGAGTTGATGGTGGCAATATTCGGGTTGCTGGTCGACCAGGTCACGGAGTTGGTAACGTTGGCTGTTGTTGCGGGCCCCGATCCCATCTGTTCCTGTGCATACGCCGCGTACTGCGCCGTCTGGCCAGCGGCGGTCAAAACCTCAATCCCAGGGCCGGGAATGATAGAGAGGCTTTGCACCTTGTTGCAGGCCGCAAGCAACAGGGCGAGCGGCAAGCCAAGTAGAACCAGCAGAAGGGACGCATGGGGGCGCAGGGTCATGGGAAAATCTCCTGCCCCAAAGCTACTAAGTCCCAGCCGCAGAACACCATGCCACTTTCGCTATGCGTATGCAACTTTTGTGCCAAGCGAGGTCCGGCGTTGGACTCAGCGCGCGCGTGGCGACGCCACCGGCCCCTTGCTGACCGCAGGATCGACAGGGTTGAACCTCCGCGCCAGCTCCGGCGTCGATTGCACATCCTCGGCGAGCGGATTGTCCGCCTTTGCCACCTCCGCGGCAAAGACGTAGCTCGGCCCGAACATGTTGCTGGTGAAAAGAACCAGCGACTTATCCGGCGAGAAGCGCACATTCGGCTCCTCGCGATAGTTATGGTGTGACATGTTGACCAGGTGTTCGGAGCGGAAGACGCCCGGCTGCCAGAACGCAGGCGAGTTCAGCGCGCCTGAGCCGCCCTGGACCAACTGCGGATGGAAGAGTTCGATCCACTCGCCATCCCTGGCCCTGGCGACCTGGCCGGGATCGCCGCCGTCGCCGCAGAAGAGGTCGAGCTGCCGGGTCAGATTGAAGTGGATCGACCACTCGTCGCGCTGCATGTGGTACGCAATGCGCTGTCCGGTCTTCAGGTTTCGGCCCGCCAGGAAGAAGTCCTCGCCCTTGGGATACTGCCAGTCGTACCAGATGGTCTCGCCATCGAGGCCCCAGAACTCGTGGCCCGCAATCTCCATCAGCATGGTGCGCTTGTGGATGAGTGTGTTGTGGGTGGCGTCGGTGTGGATCATCCAGATGCGATCCACCTTCTGCCAGGGCCCCTCGTGACAGTACATCAGAAGAGTCGGATCGGTTGGCGAAAAGAGCAGGTGGTTCACCCAGTCGGTGGAGTGCAGCAGCGTCCGGATTGTCCCCGGCTTCTCGCCGTTCGGCCCCGGCTCCAGCCGGATGGTAAACAGCACCAGGGGCAGCCGCGCGGCCAGCCGGGCCTCCATCATCGCGCCCTTGTTGGCCGGCTGATAGTGCGGTCCCTGCGTTGCGCTGGCGACCTTGTTGTCCGTTGCTCCGGCGGCAGGCGTGGACGATGGTAGATTCGATCCGTACTCCTTGCCCGTCGCGTTGCCCACGATGTACGTCCCCGCGGCCAGCGTCTCATCCGCATTGACGCTGACAATGGTTCTCTTTGCAGGCAGGTCGACCAGCTTGCGGACCGCTCCGGTGTTGGTGTCCGCCTTGTAAACCGCGTTCACTCCGGATGCGTCGGTCTTGGTAAAGAAGACGCTGTTCGTCTTGTGCCCCACCACCAGCGCGCGGACTGTCCCCGCGCCCGCGCCGCCGGCCACGCGCGGCGGGTTTGCCACCAGCAGCCTGGTCGTGCGCGTCGCCATGTCCAGCACATGAATGCCGTCCGGCGCGGTGTAGACCATCTGCTTGCCGTCCGGCGTATAGGCATTCACGTTGAAGTAGAATCCGCCGGAGTTCGGCTCGTCGCTCAGCCGCCACACCCGATGGCCAGTGTCCTTGTCCACCCAACTGCGCGGCGGCATGGGACCGCCCGGGGTGGTCTGCGCAGGGCAGGCGAGTGGAAGCGGCAAAAGGGCGAGGGCGGCGAGCGTGGAGCGGAAGAGATGGATCATCCTATTCAGACGGCTGCACGCGGAAAAAAGACGCTGGCAGGCAGTGCAGCCCATGAGCGCTGGCGGGTGTGTTATTGGCCTAATCCACGGACGGGCTTGGCGTAGCGCGCCAATGCGCGTAGAAGGGACAGATGGAGATTTTGACCTCGGCGGAGATGGGCGCGGCGGACCGGCGCACAGCGGAGCAGTTTGGCGTGCCGCTGGCGGAGTTGATGGAGAACGCAGGCGCGGCGGTCGCGCGCTTCTGCCTGCGCCGCTATCCGGCGTCGCGGCGCGTCGTTGTGCTCTGCGGCAAAGGCAACAACGGTGGCGATGGGTTTGTCGCGGCACGCGTGCTGGCGGCGGCAGGCGTAGGCGTTGCGGTGCTGCTACTGGGGCGCGAGGACGAGGTGAAGGGCGAGGCGGCGACGGCGCTCGCGCGGCTCCGCGCAGAGACTCTGGAGGTTGCGATCAGGCCAGCACTCGATGAAGCTGCACTCGCGGCGGCGAGCGGCGTAATCGCTTCGGCGGAGTTGCTCGTTGATGCGGTGGTGGGCACCGGATTTCGGCCTCCGTTGCAAGGACTGGCTGCGGCGTTGCGGGAGTTGGCGGCGAAGTCGGATGCGCCGGTGGTTGCGGTCGATCTGCCGTCGGGATGGGACGCCGACTCGACTGCACAGACAGCGCCGGATGCGTTTCGCGCAGACGCGGTGGTTACATTTACCTGTCCTAAGATGGCGCACGTCTTTGGGCATCCGGCTGGTTCCCCGCAGACGGGGTCGGCGATTGGCCCGGTCGTGGTTGCGGAGATTGGATCGCCCGCCGAGGCAACCGTTTCGGCCAGCGGATTGAGCTGGGCAGGCGCAGCGAAGGCAATCGCAGAGCAGCCGCGCGAGGTGAATGCCAACAAAGGGAAGTACGGCCATGTGCTGATCGTCGGCGGAAGCTATGGGACAGCCGGCGCGCCTTCGATGGCTTCACTGGCGGCGCTGCGCGCGGGCGCGGGACTGGTGACAGCGGGAGTGCCAAAGAGCATTCTGGAACTGGTCGCCGGAGTTGCGCCGGAGCTGATGCTTGCGCCGCTGCGTGAGGGTCCGGAGGGCGCGGTATCGCTGGAGAATCTTGCCACGGAGCGAAACGCCGATGGCCTGAAATCGCTACTGAAGGCGAAGAAGATTTCCGTGGTGGCCCTTGGGCCGGGTCTTTCCACGAAGGGAGAGGCTTCCGAGTTTGTTCGCAGCTTTGTTGCAGATTGCAGCTTGCCGATGGTGATCGACGCCGATGCGCTGAACGCCTTTGCCGGACAAGCCAATCTGCTGGATGGAATCGGCCGTACGCTGGTGCTGACGCCGCATCCGGGCGAGATGGCGCGGCTCACCGGCTTGACCATCGCCGCAGTCGAGGCGGACCGCATCCATCTTGCGCGCAGCTTTGCCACCGAGCACAAACTGACCCTGGTGCTGAAGGGCTGGCGCACGCTCATAGCCCATCCCGACGGGCGAATTGCAGTGAATACCAGCGGCAACCCGGCGATGGCCAAGGGCGGCAGCGGAGACATCCTGACTGGAATCATCGCCGCAATGCTGGCCCAGTTCCCGGAAGACGTGGCCCGCGCGGTGGAGGCTGCGGTCGCGCTGCATGGGCTTGCCGCGGATTTTGCCGCCCAGGCGATGGATGAGCACACGGTTCTGGCCACCGACACGCTGGCCCATCTCTCGGATGCGTTCCGCTATCGCGCGAAGGACGCCGATGGCCTGACCTGGCTCTGCGGGATCAATAAGTAAAGGTTAATAACAGGCTTTAGCGCAATGAGGCGGACATATGCGAGTGGTGAAGATAATCATAAATGCGTTGAAGATAATCTTATCTGCGTTTTTGCTTACGACGTTGATTGTTGCAGCTTATGCGCTCTTCGCATGGACATACGGCACCCCTACCCCACGCAATCTCGCCGATCTGAAGATCACAAGCTATTCTTCAGGAGGGCATATGAACGTACGGATTGATGGAGGTCTCCTCAGTAGTTCAGATGCAGTAATCAGTGTTAAGCAACATCGGAAAAAACATTGCATTATTGTCGTGGTCAGAGAGGCACTTGTTCGCCGTGACAACAGGGAGGGAAGGTTTCACATGCTCATTGCCGTACCAGATGATGTTGATGAAATTTCATTTGAGAACTCGAGCGATGTCATCTGGCATCGATAGATACTTGTGGCCAAACTGCATCAATGAAGGCAGAGGACGATGAAGGAAAAACGATTCAAGACGCGCTCGGTGGAGGAGACGCTGGCGCTGGGCGGGCGCATCGCCGCGATGCTTCATCCGCCGCTCATTGTGATTCTGCGCGGCGAAGTGGGCGCGGGCAAGACCACGCTGGTCAAGGGAATCGCCGCGGCCCTCGGCGCGGCCACCGAGGATGAGGTCACCAGCCCCACCTTCACCATCGTCCACGAGTACGCCGGGGCCTCCGTCCGGCTCTTTCACCTCGACCTCTATCGCCTGGAGACGGAGGAGCAGATCGCCGTCCTCGGCATCGACGAGATGGCGGGCTATCCCGACTCGCTGTTGCTGGTGGAGTGGGGCGAGCGATTCGAGAGCATCGTGCAGCGCTCCGCCGGCGAGATTTACATGGAGCACGGCGAGGGCGACGAACGCGGCTTGATCGTGCGCCTGAAGGAATAGTTCCCTACGCAGCGGGATCGAAGATGGGCCCTCGCGCGCGGCCCGTGTAGCGATAGATGGCACACTCTTCGTCGCCCGTCGAGCCGTACTCCTTCTGCTGCGCGATGGCTTCCCGATCGGCAGCATGGTCCTCCGGCGACATGGGAACGTTCTCCAGAAAGAGCTGCGTGAAGCCGGGATTGCGATCGATCACGTCCGCGCACTCGGCGTTGACGTAGAGCAGGTCCAGCGTGCCCGACCGTTTGGCAAACTGCGTCTCAATCCGCCGCAGCAACTGCTTCAGCACCGGTGCCTCAAAGGGATGGAAGAGAAAGAGGAGCGTGGGCGTCTGCGGCAGATCGAAGTCGAGCGCGTCATGCTCGAACAGCTCGATAGGGGCCACGCGCACGGCAGTCGGGTCCTCGCGGTGGGCGCGCGTCCAGTGCTCCACATTCTGCCGCGCGATGGCGGCCATCTCGGGATTCAGCTCGATGCCGACGACGTTGCGGAAGCTGTACTCGCTGGCAACCAGCAGGCCGCGCCCCTTGCCCGCGCCCACGTCGATAAAGATGTAGTCCTCGATGGGGTGCGGCGGCCCGCTCTCGCGCCAGTGCCCGATCAGCGCGCGCAGGATGCTGGGCGCAACGCCGTAGTACGCCGTGATGTGCTCGTCGTTGGCGTGGCCCGTAGCCAGGTGCGTGGCGGGAACCAGGCCGCTGGTGTCCACGCCATGCATCTGGTCGAAGGGATGGACGGGAAATGGCGTAAGCTTCAGCAGATCGTGGGCGCGCCGCGGCGCGGGCGCAAGCGCGAGACCATGCGCGGACTGGGCAGCTTCGGCTATGGATTTTCCGTTACTCATGGCGCGTCTCAGAACATTCTTCGAAATCATAGCGAGCTATCGCAGTCGTCACACGCCGAGTTCGGCGCGGATGGCGTTGGCGATGGCGTTGGCGTGCTGCTGCATGAGGGCTTCGGATTCGGCCTCGATCATTACGCGGGCGAGGGTTTCAGTTCCGGAGTAGCGGATGACGACGCGGCCTGAATCGGCCAGCGCGGCCTCAGCGGCGGCGATGGCGGCAGCGACCGTGGGGACCTGGTCCAGCGGGCGCTTCTCGCGGACCTTCACGTTGACGATGATCTGGGGAAAGGTCTTGAGGTCGGCGGTGAGCTGGGCCAGCGTCTTGCCGCTGCGGTGAAGGATGTCCAGCAGCAGCAGCGCGGTGAGCAGGCCGTCGCCGGTGGTGCTGCGGCCAGTGAAGAGGATATGGCCGGACTGTTCTCCTCCCAGCGCTGCGCCGGTGGCCAGCATCTCTTCGAGGACGTACTTGTCGCCGACGGGGGCGCGCAGCATTCGGATCCCCGAGCGCTTGAGCGCGGCTTCCAGGCCCATGTTGGACATGGTCGTCGCCACGATCGTGGAGTTGGGCAGCAGGCCGCGAGCGGCGAGGTCGCGGGCCGCGAGCAGCAGGACGGCGTCGCCGTTGACGACGTTGCCGTGC
>Ga0302320_10026402_pt1 | contig 11248 bp, 7 predicted proteins | sample Bog_T0_3_FD_202130 | JGI IMG/M metagenome (GOLD analysis project Ga0302320, IMG submission 202130) | Peat permafrost microbial communities from Stordalen Mire near Abisko, Sweden - Bog_T0_3 | ecosystem: Environmental > Terrestrial > Soil > Wetlands > Peat | place: Sweden: Abisko, Stordalen Mire... | reverse complement strand
CAGGATGAATGGGGCCGTGAGCTTGCGAAGCTTTCCCGCCGCATCGTTATCGGCGCTTTTCTGGATGGGGAGGAGAAAACTTCGCCGGAATTCGGCGGCGCTGCCCAGAAAGCCGGCGTTCAGGAATTCCATGATTGCCCACAGCTCGCCCACATTGTTCTCCACCGGCGTTCCGGTAAGGGCAATTCTGTAATCGGCAGCGAGCGACCGGACCGCGCGCGACTGCCTCGTCTCCGGGTTCTTGATATTCTGCGCTTCGTCCAGGACGATTCCGGACCACGCCACATCCTTCAAAATGTCGATATCGCGATGCACCAGCGAGTAAGTGGAGATGACCACGGCGTGGCGCCCGGCCTCTTCCACGAATTCCTGGCCGCGGGTGCGCGCCAGCCCGTGGTGAACCAGCACCGGAAGGCCGGGAGCGAAACGCGCGGCTTCTTTCCGCCAGTTTCCGACAACCGAAGTGGGGCACACCAGAAGCACCGGGCGGTTGACGCCGTTGTTGCGCTCATGGCAGAACAGCGCCAGGGCCTGAATGGTTTTTCCCAGGCCCATGTCGTCGGCCAGGCATGCGCCCAGTCCGTATTGCCGCAGGAAACCCAGCCACGAGAACCCGCGCACCTGATAGGGACGCAGCGTGCCCTGAAAGTCCGTCGGGACCGGAAGCTCCTCGTAACGGGTCTTGCCTCCCAGTTTTTCGAGCAGCTCGCCGATCCAGCCTTCCCCGCGCGCTTCTTCGAACTGAACGCCGGGGGCCGCTTCAGCCCCGCCCAGCGCCATGCGAATCAGGTCGCGCGCAGGGGCCGCTTTCCGCTTCCACAGCTCCAGCGCCGCCCGAATGCTCTGCGGCTCGAAAGGCAGCCACCTGCCGTGAACCTTCACCAGCGGCGCGGTAGACTCGGCCAGCCGGTCCAGTTCCTCGCGCGTATAATTCTCTCCGCCGATGGCCACTTCCCAATCGAACTGCATCAACTCATCGAGCGAAAACGTGCTGGTCCGGCTTGTGGACGATGGTCTGAGAACCGGGCGGGCGCGCACCGTGGCGGCCGCCTCATGCTGCTTCCACCAGTCCGGCGCCTGCACCCGGAAGCCTTCCCGTTCCAGCGCGGACGCGGTCTCGGTGAGAAAGCGAAACGCCCCGGTGACGTCCAGCGGGAAACTGTCTGAGTCCTCGCGGATATCGGCGCAGATGCTGGCGGCCTTCGCCAGCAGGCGGGCCAGGTGCCGTGCCGGGCGCTGGTCAAGGGAGCTTCGGTCAACCGCAACAGGTGCGCCACCGGCAACTGACTGCAGCAGGTATTGCACGCGCCATGCGCCGTCCTCCGCGCCGTCGCTGGGTTCCCGCAGGCGGAAACTGAGCAGCCAGGGAAACGCCGCTTCCCGTAGGGCCGGCTGCTGCCATGCCTTCACTTTACGGAGGAAGCCCGCAAGCAGTTCGCGATCGCCGGGAATTTGGGACTCGAAAGAACACAGGTTGCCGATCCATGCCGAGGCGATGTTCGATTCGTTGATCGCGCGGGGTAGCGTTCGCGGCGCCCCCGACCTGTTCGCGACCCGGGGGAAGGCGTCCAGGACCCACTCGACGAAGCTGGCGAGCAAGTGGGCGGGATCGTCTTCCGGCGGTTTCCCATTGCCTTTGGTTTCGAGAGTGATGGCGCGGGCCGGAGGCGGCATGGCCGCGGCAAGTTGGTTTAGCGCGTGCCGATCCGGCGCTGCGAGCAAGGGCATCCATCGCGCATGGAATGCCTCGCCTTTGGCCGACAGGGACGGAAGAAAGCGATCGCGCGCGGCCAGGCTCGCGACGAAACGAAGCGCGGCGCACCAGAACCGGGTGCTGGGAGCAATTCTGGTACCCCATGCCTCGGCGAACGGATACCGATTGCACGCGTCGAGAAAATAGAGGGCATTCGGGGCGTCCAGAATGGCCGTCGAAAGGGCCCAGGGCCGAATGGCTTCGTTCCGCTGCGGGCTCTCGGCATGCCCGATAGGCTTCCCGTTGCGCGTGGGGAGCCAGATAGTCGCTGCCTGATATGTGGCAGGGAGTTTGTTGTTGGCGATTTGGGTAATCGCCCGGCCGACCCGGACCGGTCTCACGGCGAAGGCGAGCCTACCGGGAGAGACCTTTTCTTGAGAGGCAGACTCGCCCCAGACAAACAGCTTTCGGTCGCGATAAGCGGTATGAATCTTTACGCTATCCAGTGTCGGCGGAAAGGCCAGCGAATTAGGCGGCACTGGCCCGATACCCCCGTGGGAACGCCAGTTCCCCGCCCAGGCAGCGGCGCGCGCCGGCTCGCCGACGGCTTTTGTAGGGCGCGGGGCGATCTTTCCTGGAGCCGGGTGAAGATCTGAAGTGGATTGCCGGGAAGCTCATCGGTTGCATCTCCCATCATATACGCCTCGAATATGGTTTGAGGAAAGCGGGTAGGCCAACCGCAGCCTGGCCGTACGTGCTGCTTCCACCCGACGAGTTCAGGCTCCTCAACGCAGCTTCCGCTGCCCTTTTTCCTGGACACCGCTTCGACGCGCCGCGTTTTCTCCTGCCGCTCGGTGCGGCGTAGTGGATCACGCAGCGCACGGTGCGGGCTCAGATCCTCCTGTCCGGCCCGGAGTGGGGTACATAAAATTTTGAGCGCAGCTTCCTGTCACAGAGGGTTAAACTGGCTAGACTGTCTAGCCTGTCTAGACCACGGGCCGGCCTTCTTGCTCTCTTTGGGGAAGGGCGCTTACGGGTGACTCGGGGGTGGTGCTAAGAATTCCGAAACAGCGCCCGAAAACCTTCCTGCTCAAAATGCCGGTCATTGGTGAGAACCTCGGTCAGCCCTTCCTTGCGCATCGTCTGCATCGAAATGCAATCCGCCAGGCTGTACTCTTTGTCCGGGCGGGCGCGGTAAAGTTCAAACCCCGCGCTGAAAGATTCATGGCTCTGCGAAATGACATGCACGGCAGGGTCGGACAGGATCTCTCGCACGGTCTCCACGGCCCGGCTTCTGAGCCAGCTATCCCCGGCGAAAAACGTCAATAGCTCGGCCAAAACTTCCTCCGTTGTGTAGACTCTGCCTACCAAAAGGAGATCGTCAAACCGGCCGACATCCTGAGCGTGTTTGTCTCGCGGATTTGTCAAAGCAATCCAGTAAACCGTGTCGGCAAAAACCGCGTTCACAGCGCTCTCTTGGGAACGCCGTAGATGTAATGGTCGTGCTGGGCGGCGCCGTCGGCCGGAAGCTTCGCGCGGACTTCATCGGGCATATCGGCCCAGATTTCACGGATTCTAGCGGAGAGTGGTCTTTTGGCGGTCGGCGACGCAAGCGCCTGCTCAAGAAGCTGCCGGGCGTACTGCTCGGCGGACACACCCTGCGCCTGCGCCTTGGCAGCAAGAACCGCCTGCCGCTCGTCCGGAAGTTCTATGGTCAACGTCATGGGGAATCCCTCGCTCTATGATATCAGCGGCGATCTTACGCCGCTTGAGCGGTTTTGTCACGCATTCCGGGGTAGGGGTGCCTCACCCCGTTCCAACGTTTTATTTCATTTTTGTAGCGACCTGAGTTACTACTGCGGCAGTGTTTCGCAGTCGATCCGAGGTCCAGCATATTTGTTGGCGTCTTGCCCAAAGTAGTACCATCGACCATTTTGTTTGTTAAGGGGCACGGCTAGGCTGCCTACAAGCATGGCAACGCCCGACGGCTCCGGACTGCCGTCTTTCCACTCCGACCAACGCCCCCCGAAAAGTGTCCGGTAGGATTTCGAATTGAGGCTCGTAAAACCCTTCCACTCGAAACCATTGAGCTTGTCGGCTTCCGTCAAAGGTGTGGGCCACACGATGTATGCAAAACCCTTATACTCCCTGTATCCCCCCGATCCGCCGTATAGGCTGAAGTCCAACTGGAAGTATCTGCTGCCGCATTGTTTCACGTTCTTGTCCCAATACTGCTTCGCTTGCAGATTTGGTTCTACCATCACGCTCTTATAAGCCAGCGTGCCCACTCCGAAAATCACCACCATAAACAGGACGAAGATGCCGACCACGCCGGCCAAGGCCACCAGCAGCCAACGAAACGGGCTCCTCTTGCGCGCAACCGGCGCACGCATCGCGCCCGGGGGGGACTCCGGGCGTTCCGCCAGACGTCGAGGTGCTCGCCGGAGTGCCGCATTGACTGCAGAACGTACCATTTACCGTAGCGCCACATCTGGTACAAAATGCCATGACACCTCCAACCGCGCCAATTATAACGCCCCATAGCGCCCTGTGACTACCCGCTTGACGACCGTGCACATCTGCGTATCCCGCGCGGATCCGGCACGAGCGCAGAACATGCGCAAGCTCCGGGATGGTACGCCAAATAGTGCGCAAGATCCTACGCCAACTAATTTGTCAAGTGACATTTTGTCACTTGACTTCCGTTTTCTTTACTATATGATAAGGGACGTTTTCACTTACGATCATGCTCCGTTCGGGAGCATACCGCACGTGTTGCATCTTCGTTCCCAACCAAGCTTTCACAGGGAAGAAATGCTATCGCAGGCTGTCGCCCACCAATTGTCCTATCCGACCAGCTCCGGCTCCGCCACCGGGCTTCCACAGCCTCTTTTCCTGTTCACCAGTTCGAGCCGCTTCATTTCCGCTGCCTGCTCCAACGGGACCGCGAATTCCCGCTCCACGCGCTCGCGATACACCGGGCCGGAGTTGTACGCGCAGAACGGATAGATTTTGCCATTGGGCGCGGCGTAGTGGATCACGCAGCGTTTCACGCGCTCCACGTCATAGTTATACGAATCCATGAAGTGCATGCCGGCCAGCATCAGCGTGCGGTACGTGAAGCCTTTTTTCTCGCCCTCGCCCCGGCCGTACTTCTTGTCGGTGAGCCCTTGCAAGGTCTGCAGGAACAACTGGAAATCCAGGCCCTGCGGCGCTTTCTCGCTGTGGAAGAACTTGCGCAGATTGTTCCAGGCTTCCAGCTTGGTGAAGAACTGAATGCGCCGCTTGCCGGCCTTGCGCGCCAGCAGATCCATCTCTTTCAGCATCCCGCCTACGTCGACGAATTGCGTCACCGGCGTCGCTTTGCGGTTCTGGTCGACGAACAGGTAGGTGCCCAGGGAGCAGTGCGGATGGCAGCTCAGGGTGGTAGTCTCCTCGCCGCGGAGCGCGCTGATCAGCTTCGAAAACGGCGTCACGCAGGAAAGCGGAAACCAATCCTGGTAAGGATCGGCGATGCCGGTTTGCTGGTGTACCGCATGGGCGAAATCGGAGAGCGTGAACCGCTTGGAGAGCAGTTCGTGGCGCGCGATCCGGCCGGTGAAAGCCACCGGCTGGAAGCTGATGCCGCTGGTGCAATCGATATTCTCCAGCGCCAGCCGTACAATGTCGCCGATCTGATGTTCGTTGAGGCCCTTGACGATGGTGGGGACAAAGACGATCTTCAATCCGGCCTTACGGACGTTCTCGATGCACTGCAGTTTCTGTTCCCACAGGTTGGCGCCGCGGGTGCGTCGGTAGATATCGTCGCAAACCCCGTCGAATTGCAGGTAGAGGGTGTGCAGGCCGGCATCCTTGCATTGATGCGCGAATTCCAGGTCGGTAAACTTGATCCCGTTGGTGGCCGCCTGCAGGTGCGAGAAGCCCATTTCCTTGGCCATACGCAGCACGTCCAGAAATCGCGGATAGATGGTCGGCTCGCCTCCCGAGAATTGTACGATCCTGCCGGCCACCGGTTTTTCGTCGCGCAGCGCCTGCAGCATTTTGCGGACGGTCTCAAAATCCGGCTCGTAGACATAACCGGCCGCGTTGGCGTTGGCGAAACAGACCGGGCACGTGAGGTTGCAGCGGTTGGTGAGATCCACGTTGGCCAAGCCGGTGTGGCTGGTGTGGAGGTTGCAGAGTCCGCAATCGTCGGGGCAGCGGGTGGCGTTGGTCACCACCGGATTCTCCAGGCCGCGATTGTCGCCGAAAGACCATTCTTCCATCTTCAAGTACAGCCGGGCGTCGGAATAGATAATGTCCCGGAAGTCCCCGTGATTGGCGCAGTGCTTTTCCATGATCACTTTGCCGTCTTCCTCAAAGATTCGGGCATCGATGAGTTGGGTGCAGTCGGGGCACAGCGACTGGGTGGTCTTGGGAAGACCTGTCTGAAGAGGCTGGATGGGTGAGCCAGTGTAGGTAGTCTGAGGCTGCAGTACTTGAAATTCCGCCATGTCAGCGATTCTAAGCAGGTTAGGTATTAAAAACTACTATAAGAGCTTAAAATGCGAAATCCTGGGTCCGTACGGGGATTTTGGGGCCTGAACGGCGACGTGGGGCGGCCTTCACATCGTTCGCGGGAGAGCCGGCTGAAGCCCGCCCCACAACTCTCCAAGCAGCGGTATCCTGCAAGTTGACCTCCGTGTTGGACATTCCGCATGCCGCCGTGGCCTTCAGCGCCGCGTTCCTGGCCGGCGCCATCAACTCCATTGCCGGCGGGGGAACCCTGGTCTCATTTCCGGTGCTGATCTGGCTGGGGCTCGACTCGGTGACGGCCAACGCCACCAGCACGGTGGCCATCTGGCCGGGAACGGTCGGCAGCGCCTGGGGTTACCGGCGGGAACTGCGCGGCGTCCAGTCGCGCTTTCTGCTGATGGTGGTTCCCAGCCTGGTGGGCGGAATCGCCGGCGCCATTCTGCTGCGCTGGACTCCCACGGCCACCTTCGACCGCATGGTGCCGTTCCTGATTCTCTTTGCCACCCTGTTGTTTATGGCCCAGGAGACCGTGCAGCGCCAACTGGGCACGGGTGACGCAGCCACGCACAAGTCGCGGAAATGGCTCATCGGCGGCCTTCTATTCCAATTGATGGTGGGGCTCTACGGGGGCTATTTTGGAGCCGGCATCGGGATCCTGATGCTGGCGGCGCTCGCCATCCTGGGGCTGAAAGACATCCACGAGATGAATAGCCTGAAGGTGGTACTGGGCGGCAGCGTCAACGGAATCGCGGCCGTTTATTTCATCTGGGCGCGGATGGTCTACTGGCCGTATGTGCTGCTGATGGCCGTCGCGTCGATTTTGGGAGGGTTCGGAGGCGCCGGCGCCGCTCGAAAACTGGGACGGACTGCCGTGCGGCGGCTGGTAATTGCGGTGGGGTTGGGGATGGCGATCTCTCTTTTCATCCGCAAATAAGGGTGACGGGAAATAGGGCAAAAAACCTGTACACGCTAATGGCCATTTAGGGCTAGAATAGAAACCAGGGAGGCCGTCGGTATGAGTGGGCGGCAGATCGCACTCGGTATTGTGTTTCTAACATTGGCTCCGGTAATGGCGCTGTCGGGCGCGCCCGGCCGTAGCTGGCAGGAGGGGGAGTTGCTCTCCCGGAAGACCGTTCCCATGGGCCGGACTTTCCTGCGGAACCGTTATATCTACCGCGTTCGCGGACCCAATCGCGAGTACTTGGTGGAGTCCGGCGTGCCACTGCAATTGGGCCTCTATGTGCCGATGAGGTTTTCCCCCGATCATCGACAGATCCTGATTCAGGATGCCGACGGGCACGAGTACAAGGTTCGCATCCTCCAGCGGGCTGCGGTTTCCCTTCGCCAGTAGGGTTCCTTGGTTGTTCCACAATTGGGGCATTTCCCCAAATTTCTTACAATATCTTACGTAACTCCTGCATTCCATTAGATTTTCGGTCTGGCCTCCAACGTGCGATCAATATCACCCAGCGAAAGCAAGCCGAGGAGTCGCTCCGCGAACGCGAGCGGAACTTTCGGAGCTTCATTGAGGTTGCGCCCGTGGCTATCGCGATGTTCGATTGCGACATGCGGTATCTGGCCGCCAGCAAGCGCTACATAGACCACTTGGGTTTGTACTGGCTGGTATTGAATGAGCCACCGCCGGCGGCGAAGGGAGAACCGCGTGGGTGACGTATTGCGTGTGCTTCAGGTGGAGGATTCCGAGAGCGACGCCGAACTGATTGTCCGGCTTCTCCGGAAGGGCGGCTACGACGTACAGGCGGAGCGCGTGGAAGACGCGGCCGCCATGCGCGCCGCCCTCGCCGGCAAGGAATGGGACGTGATTGTCGCCGATTACCGGCTGCCGCAGTTGGACGCCCCCGCGGCACTCGAGATTCTGCACCAGGCCGGCCTGGATCTTCCGTTCATCGTAGTGTCCGGCGGCATCGGGGAAGACCTCGCGGTCGCGATGATGAAAGCGGGCGCTCACGATTACCTCATGAAGGACAATCTGGCGCGCCTGGCGCCGGCTGTGAAACGCGAAATCCGGGACGCGCAGGTGCGCCGCGAACGGCAGCGCAGCGAACAAAAGTACCGCTCGCTGTTTTGCCATATGAAGAATGGCTTCACCTACTGCAAAATGCTGTACGACGAGCAGAACCGGCCGGTGGACTTCATTACTCTCGAAGTCAACGAGGCTTTCGAGCGGCTGACCGGACTGCGCGATGTGCTGGGAAGGCCCGTTTCCGAAATCATTCCGGGAGTCCGCGAGTCGGCGCCCCAGCTCTTCGAGGTGCAGGGCCGGGTAGCATGGACCGGCGTGGCGGAGAGCTTCGAACTGGAGTTCAAAGCGATCGGAAAATGGCTATCCGTCTCGGTCTATAGCCCGGAAAGGGAGTACTTCGTCGCGATCTTCGAAGATATCACCGAGCGGAAGCGGGATGAGGCCGACCGCGAAGCGATGATGGCTCTCTTGCGCCTGCTCAATGCGCCCAACGATACCGGTGAACTGATTCGGACGGCCACCGGCCTGCTGCGGGAGTGGTCGGGCTGCGATGCGGTAGGCGTCAGGCTGCAGGAGGGGAGTAACTTCCCGTATTACGAGAGCCGCGGAGTGCCGCCGCAGTTAGTGGAACGGGAAAACTACTTATGTGCGCGGGAAGGGGACTGTGAATGCATATGCGGCGACGTGCTGTCCGAGCGGTTCGACGCGCGCCTGCCGTTCTTCACTCCGGGCGGGACTTTCTGGACGAATAGCCTGACGAAACATCTAGCCGAAACTGCCGGGGATGGCACACGCAACTGCTGCGGGCGGGAGGGCTTTGAATCCGTGGCGCTGGTTCCGCTGCACGGTTCCGGCAAAACCTTCGGTTTGCTGCAGTTCCTCGACAAGCGCCCGGACCGCATCGCTCCGGAGGCGCTGGCCCAGATGGAACGGGCCGCTGCCAGTCTGGCGATCGCCCTGGAGCAGCGGAGGACCCAGGACGCCCTTCGTGTCAGCGAGGAACGTTATCGGCTGATCTCCGAGAACACCGCCGATGTCATCTGGCTGCTGGATGTGGACTCCGGCCGCTACACGTACGTCAGCCCGTCCGTGCGGCACCTGTCGGGATACTCGTTGGAGGAGATCATCGGCAGCGAGTTGGCCTTCACGCTGACTCCGGAATCCTACCAGTCGGCGGCCCGCCGTATCGCGGAAGTGGTGGCGGCTCTCAAATCGGGCGAGAGCGTGCCGACCCTGGTACAACAGGTGGATTATGTACGTAAGGGCGGGGCGGTGGTCAGGGCCGAGGTCTCGACTACGCTGTTACCCAGCCGCCAGGGGCACGGCGCCGAAATATTGGGAGTGACCCGCGACATCACCGAGCGCGTACAGGCGGAGGAGCGGTTCATGCAGGCCCAGAAGTTGGAATCCATCGGCCGCCTGGCGGGAGGAGTGGCGCACGATTTCAACAATCTCCTCACCGTCATCAACGGGTACAGCAACATGGCGCTCGCCGAACTGTCGCCGGACGATCCGATGCACGAAAGCGTCTCCGAGATCCTGCATGCCGGGGAACGTGCGGCCGCGCTGACCGCGCAACTGCTGATGCTCAGCCGGAAACAGGTGGTTCAGACAAAAGCCGTGAACCTCAACGGCATCATCGTGGAAGTGGAGAAGATGCTGGGAAGAGTGATCGGAGAAGACATCCGGCTTAAATCGGTTCTTAGCCCCGACTTGGGATGGGTGCTGGCGGACCCGGGGCAGTTGCACCAGATCCTCATGAATCTGGCGGTGAACGCGCGCGACGCCATGCCCAGCGGCGGAACGCTGCTGATCGAAACCGCAAATGTGCAGCCCGCGGGCAGCGGCGCGCGGTGCGTGCAACTGAAAGTCACCGACACCGGTATCGGCATGACGAAAGAAGTGCTCTCCAACATTTTCGAGCCGTTCTTCACTACCAAGCAAGCCGGGGAGGGCACCGGTTTGGGCCTGGCGACGGTGTACGGCATCGTCAAACAATGCGGCGGATCGGTCGGGGTGACCAGTGAACTGGGGCAAGGAACCACCTTCCGGATCGACCTGCCCTGGATCGAACCCGTTGACTCGCTTGAGGAGGAGCCGAAACGGGACCCGTCCACTTTACGTGGAACGGAAACCGTCCTGGTGGTGGAAGATCAGGAGCAACTCCGCAGGATGGTGGGCAGCGTGTTGCGAAGTCATGGGTACAAGGTGCATGAAGCGGCCAATCCGGGGGAAGCGCTCCTTGATGCGGAACGGTATGCCGGTCCGATTCATTTGTTGCTGACCGACATGGTGATGCCCGGCATGTCGGGCCGCGAGTTGGCCGGACGGTTGAAACGGCTGCGCCCGAACATGCAAATCATGTTCATGTCCGGTTACAGCGAGCGCGCCATGCTGGACCGGCAGACACTGGATGGAGCGTACCTGGCCAAGCCTTTCTCGCCCCAAGCGCTGGCCGTGAAAGTGAGAGAGGTGCTGGGTGCCCCGCGCGCAGCGGGCACGATACTCGTCGCCGATAACGAGCCGGGAGTCCGCGGCATGCTCCGCAAAATCCTGGCAGGCGTGGGATATCGGGTGTTGGAAGCCAGAAACGGAAAGGAAGCGCTCCAACAGATCGAGACTTCCGAAGTAGATCTGCTGATTACCGATCTGGCGATGCCCGAGCAGGAAGGAATTGAAACTATCAGGATGCTGCACCGGGTCCGGCCGGGGCTCAAGATCATCGCCATGTCCGGGCAGTTTGCGGGTGCGCTGCTGGAAGCGCCGGAGCGGTTTGGGGCGAAAGCTTCGATCCGGAAGCCGATTCAGCCGGATGCGCTGTTGGACGCCGTGGCACGCGTGCTGGTGAGGTGAGTGGTTCCCTGGTAGAATCGGTTTGTCGATCCTTGTGCGCCCGTAGCTCAGTTGGATAGAGCGGCTGGCTTCGAACCAGTAGGCCGGGAGTTCGAGTCTCTCCGGGCGCACCACATAACTCTTTTCCTACCAAAGCGGCGCGGCCGGAATAATAGGAATACACTATTGACCGGCCATGCGTTGTCTGTCAAACTGCCAGGATG
>Ga0302320_10026401_pt1 | contig 11248 bp, 10 predicted proteins | sample Bog_T0_3_FD_202130 | JGI IMG/M metagenome (GOLD analysis project Ga0302320, IMG submission 202130) | Peat permafrost microbial communities from Stordalen Mire near Abisko, Sweden - Bog_T0_3 | ecosystem: Environmental > Terrestrial > Soil > Wetlands > Peat | place: Sweden: Abisko, Stordalen Mire... | reverse complement strand
CGGGCGTGACTGTTCAATCTTGGGCAATTCTCGCCGGGTGACACGTCATGAGTTACGAAGATCACTCCTCAGGACGAACCAATTTCTCTTGCCGCGGAAAGTGGTTACTTTGGGAATGCGGGCAGATCAGGGCACTTCAGGGGGGCGCGAGCGCCATTGGAAGGCGGATTATGCCCTTACGGTTTCTTTTCGCCGGGCAGGCCATAATTGGGCATGTACATTCGTCTTGATAAGGGCCGCCGGGTCCTGCCGGTGATTCTGGGAATCATCACGTTGGTGGACGTGGGCGTGCTTTTTGTGTGGGATGCGTTTCCGCATTGGTTTCCGGCCCGGAGCCACGATTTTCTGGCGGCATTCTCGCTGGGGATGATCGCGCTGGCCTATCTGGTGTACCAGGTTGCGCACCGGCCGGCGCGGATGGAGCTTTTGAAGGCGGTGATGCTGGCGGTGGCGTTTCTGTTCTGGGCGGCAAACCAGCTTTGGCCGAATTTGCCGCAGGCGACGTTGTTCAACGATATTGCGATTGCGCTTTTTGTGCTGGATGTCTTCCTGGTGATGGCGGGCTGGCCGGGGACGTCGCCGGATGAGTCGTTCGGCGAGGCTTACGCGGAGCCCACGCAGAAGAACCCGAACTAGACGGCATTCTCGTGGAGATTCAGCGTTGGCGCGGTCGTTTGTGATTCTCGCTCATCGCGGCAAGGCTGCGATGAATGGGGCACATTTTTTCCCCGTCGGATTTCGTGGTATTTTGGAGTGAATATCCCAGTCTCTGGTACGCAGTGCGCCAGGGGTACGGGGAGGTTTTCCCCAAGCGCGAGCACATCACAAGCTGTTTTCTTTTCAATCAATTACAAATCTGTCGCATTGGACAATTTTTACATTTTTCGACATTTATCCACCCCTTTCCTATCCCTTGGCTGCTATATTGATTTTTCGGGCTTCTCCGCCTCTCGGGTGATTTCTGCCCAAGAATTTTTTTTGTACACAACCTGTGTGACCGTCGATACAATGGCGCATCCAGTAACTCGACCAGAGCGCTGGATGCAGTCTTCAAAGCTCCTCATCCTGTAGACAACATGTTCTCCCGCCCAAGGCGGGCGTAACCAACACAACAATCAAGCAGGGAAAGTATCCATGGCGCAGATATTTGAACGCAGCTCCAATGCATTGGCTCGGGCGAGCCTGGTGTTGTCGGGGCTGATCGTGATCGCTTTGGGGGTAACACTGGATGGGTTGCAGCGGTCGCCCTGGGTGACGCGGCAGGGGCAGCGCCCGGACCAGCCGGTGCCCTTCAGCCACAAGCATCACGTGCAGGGGCTGGGATTGCAGTGCCAGTACTGCCACGTGACTGTGGAGAAGTCGAGCTACGCCGGGATACCGCCGACGAAGACCTGCATGAACTGCCATGCGCAGATCTGGACCAATGCGCAATTGCTGCAGCCGGTGCGCGACAGTTGGGCAACGGGGCAGAGCCTGGTGTGGACCAAGGTGCATGACCTGCCGGACTTTGTGTATTTCAGCCACGAGATCCATGTGAACAAGGGATTGGGCTGCGCAAGCTGCCACGGCCGCGTGGATATGATGCCGCTGATGTATGAGCAGAACACGCTGCAGATGGAATGGTGCCTGGACTGCCATCGCAACCCCTCGAAGAATCTGCGGCCCACGAGCCAGATTTACAACATGGCATGGGAGAGCCCGGCGGAGGACAGGCCGGTGTGGTGCTCGGCTTCCGATGTGGCCAGTGGGGTGCCGACCGCGCAGGGCGTGAATTGCGTGACGAAGGAGCCGAGCGGCGAAGGGCCTGAAGTGGCATCGCTGCAACTGCCTTTGAAGGGAACAATTGGGACAAGCGGGCTGGCCGGGGATGTAGCTGCTGCGACCATGCCGGCAGCGCCCGTATTCAAGAAGTTTACGAGTCAGGAAGATCTGGGTCATTTCCTGGTAGATCGGTACAAGATCCGGACCCCGAAAGAGCTGACCAGCTGCGAGGTCTGCCACCGATGAGCAAACACGAGAATGGCCAGATGAACGGAAACGGGAAAAGCGGGACGACGGCGATGACGCTGGCCCAGGTGCGCGAAGACCTGAAGAGCGTCAGGGGTAAGAAGTACTGGCGTTCGGTGGATGAGCTTGCCGGTACGGCGGAGTTTCAGGCCGCGGTGGAGAAAGAATTCCCGACAGCCGCGCAGGAGTGGGTCGATCCGGTTTCGCGCCGCGGCTTCATGAAGCTGATGGGTGCGTCGATGGCGCTGGCTGGGTTGGCCGGTTGTACCAAGCAGCCGGATGAGCCCATCTATCCCTATGTGAAGGCGCCGGAAGATTTGATTCTGGGCAAGCCTATGTATTTTGCGACGGCGCATCCGTTTGCGACCGGCGCGGTTCCGGTTCTGGTGAAGAGCGACCAGTTCCGTCCCATCAAGGTGGACGGAAATCCCGAGCATCCTTATAACGCGGGTTCATCCGATCCGTTTACGCAGGGAACGCTGCTGGATCTCTACGATCCAGACCGTGCACAGCATGTGACCTATCGCGGCGAGAATCGCGAGTGGGCGGAGTTTGCGCAGGCGTTCAAAGAAAAGCTGGCGGAAAGCAAGGATGGAACTGGCGTCTACATCATGAGCGCGACGGTGACGTCTCCGACGCTTGGGCGGCAGTGGAAGGCGTTTCAGGCTGCGTATCCGAAGGCGACGCTGATTCAATATGACGCGGCGCTGGCCCAGACCTGGGTGGAGAATGCGCCGGCAATCCAATACGATCTTTCCGCGTCGGATGTGGTTCTTTCGCTGGATGCGGATTTTCTTTCCGGAGCCTCGTATCCTGGGTTCCACAAGCTGGTGGGCGACTACGCGAAGCGGCGCAAAGATCCTGAGAAGTTGAATAGGCTTTACTCGATCGAGTCCACGCCGACCACGACGGGCCTGAAGGCTGAGCATCGGCTGGGATTGCGGGCGAGCGAGATTCCGGCATTTACGGCGGAACTGGCCAAGGCGCTGGGTGTTTCTGTTGACGCTCCGGCGTATGCCTGGACCGATGCGCAGAAGAAGTTTCTGGCGGCGCTGGCAAAGGACCTGAAGGCGAGTGCGGGCAAGAGCGCGGTGCTTCCGGGGCTATACCAGGATCCTGCGGTTGCCGGGTTGGCGCTGGCCATCAACAATGCGCTGGGCAATGTAGGCAAGACGGTTTTTGTGGCTGCGGATCCGGTGAATCCGATTCCGGCCAAGAGCCAGATTGCGGACATGAAGGCGCTGGTTGCGGATTTGAATGCGGGCAAGGTGGATTGGCTGGTTCTGCTCAACGTCAATCCGATTTATACGGCTCCCGCGGATCTGAACTTTGCCGATGCCTTCAACAAGGCAAAGACGGTTGCGCAGCTCGATTCGCACCTGAACGAGACCGGGCAAATTGCGCACTGGACGATTCCGGCGGCGCACTACCTTGAGTCCTGGAGCGATGCACGGGCGTATGACGGCACGGTCACGATTGTGCAGCCGATGATTGACCCGCTGTATGGCGGCAAGACGGCGCACGATGTGCTGCAGTTGGCGCTGAACGAGCCCATGCTGAGCGCGTATGAAGCGGTTCGCGAGACCAGCAAGCCTTTGATCAAAGGTGATTTTGAAACGGGCTGGCGCAAGGCTCTGCACGACGGATGGATCGACGGTACGGCGTTCGACAAATCCGCCAAGGCAGGCGGCGCAAGTGGCGCTTCCGGCTTCAAGGTTTCCGCGCCAGCCAGTAAAGACTCGATCGAGATCATCTTCCGTCCGGACCCCAATGTGTACGACGGGCGCTGGTCAAATGTGGGCTGGCTGCAGGAGTTGCCCAAGCCGGTAACCAACCTGAGCTGGGACAATGCGGCGATCGTCTCGGGCGCGATGTTGACCAAGCTGGGCGTGGAAGAAGACGACATTCTCGAGATCACCGTGAATGGCCACAAGGTGAAGGCGCCGGTCATTGTGGCTCCTGGTCATCCGGACAACTCGGTGACGGTGTATCTCGGCTATGGTCGGGAAGTGGGACGCGTTGCAGGCGGAGCGGGATTCAATGCGTATCTGATCCGGACCGCGGACGCACCGTTCTACGCGACGGGTACGGTCGCGAAGGTGGATGGCAAGTGGGGCGTGGCAATTACCAAGAGCCACTTCCAGGACCACCGCGGCAAGACGTTCGGCGAGCAGGGCAATGGGAACAATTCGCTGGAAGCCGATGAAGCCATCAGCGAGCGCGGAATTATTCGCTACGCAACGCTGGCGGAGTACAAGGCCGATCCGGGGTTTGCGAACGAAGGCGAGTCGCACCCCTCTACGGACAAGAGCGTAACGCTGTTTCCGAATTGGGAGTACAAGGAAAACGCCTGGGGCATGTCCATCGACATGAACAGTTGCACGGGATGCAATGCATGCATCGTGAGCTGTTATGCCGAGAACAACATTGCCGTGGTGGGCAAGCAACAGGTGCGCATCGGCCGCAACATGCAGTGGCTGCGCATCGACACCTATTTTGAAGGCGATTTGAGCGCGCCGCGAGCGCACTTCCAGCCCATGGCCTGCCAGCACTGCGAGAACGCGCCCTGCGAACAGGTTTGCCCGGTGGGCGCGACAGTGCACACGCCGGAGGGGTTGAACACCATGGTGTACAACCGCTGCGTGGGTACGCGCTACTGCTCCAACAACTGCCCGTACAAGGTGCGGCGATTCAACTTCCTGCTGTACTCCGATTACGAAACTGAAAGTTTGAAACTGTCGCGCAATCCTGATGTTTCGGTCCGTTCGCGCGGCGTAATGGAGAAGTGCAGTTACTGCATCCAGCGCATTACTGCGGCGCGCATTGAAGCGGACAAAGAGAACCGTGCGATTGCGGACGGCGAAGTGGTAACGGCCTGCCAGCAGGCATGCCCGGCCTTTGCAATCAGCTTTGGCAACTTGAACGACAAGGGCAGCCGGGTAGCCAAGCTGCAACAGGATGAGCGCAGCTACCAGGTGCTGGCCGATCAGAACACACGGCCGCGGACGAAGTATGTGGCCGCGGTGTTGAACACGAACGCTGAACTCGAAGGAATGCAAACGCCGGTGGAGCATTTGCCGGCGAAGGGTTGAGGCCAGGATGGCAACCAAAGACCTGATACCGAAAGATTCAAAGCCCGGCGCGGGGATCGATCCCGCAACCGGCGAATACCGGGTGCTTGGGCTGGGGCAGACCTTCAAGTCGGTCACGGAGAAGATTTCCGGGATTGTGCTGACGCCGACCACGCCCCTGGGATGGTTTGCACTATTCGGCGTGGGCGGCGCATTGGCAACGGTGCTGCTGGGCGCGCTGACATGGCTGTTCCTGGTGGGCGTGGGCATCTGGGCCATTTCGCAGCCGGTGGCGTGGGGCTTTGCCATCATCAACTTTGTTTGGTGGATCGGCATCGGTCATGCAGGAACGCTGATCTCCGCAATTCTGCTGCTGTTCAAGCAGGGCTGGCGCAACTCCATTAACCGCTTCGCCGAAGCCATGACGATTTTTGCCGTGGTCTGCGCCGGCATGTTCCCGTTGATTCACGTAGGGCGTCCATGGCTGGGTTACTGGCTGTTCCCGTATCCCAACTCCATGAATGTGTGGCCGCAGTTCCGGTCGCCGCTGCTTTGGGACGTCTTTGCGGTTTCAACCTACGCAACCATTTCGGTAGTGTTCTGGTACATCGGCATGGTTCCGGATTTCGGAACGCTCCGCGACCGGGCAAAGTCGCCGCTGGCAAAGTATGCCTACGGCCTGATTTCGCTTGGCTGGCGCGGTTCCACGCGGCACTGGATGCGGTATGAGACCGCCTCATTGCTGTTGGCCGGCCTGGCAACGCCTCTGGTGCTCAGCGTACACACGGTCATCAGCTTCGACTTCGCAGTTGCTGTCCTGCCGGGATGGCACACCACGATCTTCCCGCCCTACTTCGTTGCCGGCGCCATCTACTCGGGCTTCGCCATGGTGCTCACGCTGGCCATTCCGCTGCGCAAGGTTTATCACCTTGAGAATCTCGTCACCGAGCGGCACATCGACAACATGGGCAAGGTGATGCTGGCCACGGGATTCATTGTTTGCTACGGATACGGGATGGAAGTATTCATGGCCTGGTATTCGGCATCGCACTGGGAAGCCTTCATGATGTGGAACCGCATGTTCGGGCCCATGGGCTGGTCCTACTGGGTGCTGATTACCTGCAACCTGGCCATTCCACTGACAACGCTGTGGTCGCGCAAGTTGCGGACTTCGATTCCGTTCATGTTCTTCATCTCCATCGTGGTGAACACGGGGATGTGGTTTGAGCGGTTCGTGATTGTTGTGACGAGTCTCTATCGTGACTTCCTGCCCTCGTCATGGGGCACGTACCGCGCCACGCGATGGGATTACGCGGTCTACGTGGGCACGCTGGGATTGTTCACGGCGCTGTTCCTCCTGTTTGTGCGCTTCCTGCCCATGATTCCGATGAACGAGATCCGCATGATGCTGCCCGGAGCTAAGATTACGCCGAAAAAGGCTGCGGAGGCTGCTGACTAATGCCTGCACGCGAAGGAACATACGGCCTGTTGGCCGAATTCGATACGCCGAGCGATTTGGTGCGGGCTGCGCAAAAGGCGCGGCACGACGGCTGGCGCAGAATGGAATGCTACACGCCCTACCCGGTGGAAGAAGCCGCGGAAGCGATCGGCTTTCATCGCAACAAGGTGCCGCTGATTACGCTGATTGGCGGATTGATGGGACTGGCTGCGATGTTCTCAATGGAGACATGGGTTTCGGTGTTGGCGTATCCGTTGAACATCGGCGGACGGCCGCTCTACTCCTGGCCGGCATTTATTGTGCCCGCGTACGAGTGGACGATTTTGTGGGCTGGCCTTTCTGCGGCGTTCGGAATGCTGGCACTCAACGGGCTGCCGGCTTTGTATCACCCTCTGTTCAATGCGCCGAACTTCCGCGATGGGGCATTAACGGACAAGTTCTTTCTGTGCCTTGAGGCGCTGGACCCAAAGTTCGATTTGGCAGAGACGCGGGAGTATTTGAAGACCATGGAGCCGGCTTCAGTGGTGGAGGTGGAGTACTGATGAACCACCTCAGGAACAGTTTTCAGTTTTCAGCTGTCAGTGGTCAGCGCGTTTTCGCGGCTGTGGGATTTGCTGCGACGTTATTGTTCGCGGGTTGCAGGCAGGATATGCAGAACCAGCCGAAGCTGATTCCGCAGCGGGGTTCGGAGATGTTTGCCGATCATCGCGGGGCGCGGCCGCAGGTGGTGAACACCGTGGCGCGCGGTCAGTTGCATGAGGATAGCTACTTTTATACGGGCGTGGTTCAGGGCGCAAACGGATACCGCCAGGAACAGAACCTGATCCCGTTCCCTGTGACGTTGGATGTGCTGAAGCGCGGCCAGGAGCGCTTCAACATCTATTGCACGCCGTGCCACTCGCGCGTAGGCAACGGACTGGGCGAGATTGTGCAACGTGGCTACAAGCCGGCGGCGAACTTTCATGACCAGGTGCGTTTGGCGCAACCCGTCTCGCATTACTTCTACGTGATGACCCACGGCTATGGAGCGATGCCGGACTATTCGGCGCAATTGACGCCCGAGGATCGCTGGGCAGTCGCGGCGTATATCCGTGCATTGCAGTTGAGCCAGTCGGCGCCGGCGAGCGATGTTCCGTCCGGAGCGACGGTGCGCGATCTGAAGTCGATAGCGGCGGAAGCGGGACACCCGGAATATGCGAACCCCTGGCCGCTGACTTCGACCTATGTCCAGGCATATCCGCCCGATACGAAGCAGGGCACACCGGCGCTGGCGCCGGCCAATCCGGCGGATCCGGCCATCAACATTCCAATAAGCAAGCCGGCTGCGAAATAGGGACCAGGGACTTAGGGACCAAAAGCAAGAACCAAGGGACCACGGACTAAGGGAATCGAAACAGGGATCAGGGAGTAAGGAAGAACCGAATGGCTCACGAGACTTACGCCAAGACGCTACCAAAAGAACTAGGCGCTCCGGCATTTGTGGACGTCTGGAAGACGAGAGCAATCATCGTCGCGCTGGTGTTTGCGGTGATTGCGGTGGGACTCGGCTTCCTGGACGGGCATGGCTTCGATCTGGACCACGTGCTGCGCGCGTGGCTGCTGGGGTTGGTGCTCACATTTGGCTGGTCGGTGGGGGGACTGGCGCTGCTGATGGTGCAGTATGTAACCGGCGGCAAGTGGGGCCTGTTGCTGCGCCGGCCGCTGGAAGCGATGAGCCGGACGCTGCCGGTGGTGTTCGTTTACTGGATGGTGATTGCTTTCGCCATGATGAGCGGAAAGCTCTACCTGTGGGCGCAGGTGAACGGCGCAGACCCGCGGAATGTGGCCGATGCGCTGAAAGCCGGCTTCATTAATGAGTCGCAGGCGCACGCCATTGTTTTCAAGCGGCCAATGCTGAATCCGGAAATGTTCGTTACGGTAGGTGTCTTCTGCTTCCTGGTGTGGGCGCTCTATTCGTGGCGGCTGAACAAGCTGGGATTGCAGCGCGACCAGGATACGCCGGAAAACACGCCGATGTGGATCAAGAAGATGGAAAACATCAGCGGGCCGGGGATCCTTGTCTACTCGCTGACCATGACGGCCTCTGTCATCTACTGGGTCATGTCGCTCGATCCGACGTGGTACTCATCTGTGTACGGCCTGCTGTTCCTTGTAGGACAGGGTTACTCGGTACTGGCGCTGGGAATCCTTGTGACCATTTCGCTTTCGGCAGCCGAACCGTTCAAGACGATCCTGCGGACAACCGAGCAGCACGACCTGGGCAAATTCACATTCGCGTTTGTGATGCTCAATATCTACCTGGCCTTCTCGCAGTTCCTCATCATCTGGTCGGGCAACCTGCCAGAAGAGATTCCCTGGTACATTGACCGGTTCGCCGGCGGCTGGGCGGTCATTATCACGCTCGACTTCCTGTTCCACTGGCTCATTCCGTTCTCGCTCCTGCTTTCGAGAGACATCAAGCGGAACAAGAAGCGGCTGGTGCTGGTGTGCCAGTGGATGTTGTTCGCCAAGGCCTTCGATTTGTTCTGGCTCATCGAGCCGAACTTCAAAGACGCGGCCCGCAACCTGCACTTCAGCTTCGGCATTCTGGAATATATTGCCGTACCGGTGGTGATGGTTTCCCTCTGGGTATACATCTTCTGCACGCGCTTGCAGATGCGTCCGCTGGTGCAGACCAACGACCCGCATGTCGCGGAGATTCTGGAGCCTGAACATGCCCACGCATAACGACAACGAACCAAAGATCCGCTTGTGGGAAGAGCCGGAGAGCCACGGGCCGGAAGAGATTGACGTTGAAGCGGGCTATGAGAAGTCCGATGTCCGGGTGATGGGCATCGTGGTGTTCCTTGTCTCACTGGGAATTTTTGTGGCGGTGGCGGGCGGGCTTTGTTACGTCATCGGCATGGCCTTCAACGGGGAGTTGAACAAGGAAGACGGCCCGAACACCAAGTGGACGAAGACAGCAGAGATTCGCCAGTTGGGGAACCTGCCCAACAATCCCGAGATGCAGCACAAGGTAGCCGAACTGGCGCAGAGCTTTCCTACCCCACGGCTACAAGTCGACGACGGCAACCAGGATGTTGCCGATTTGCATGCGCGCGAAGACGTGCTGCTGAACAACTACACCTGGGTGGACCAGGGGCAGGGCAAGGTCAGAATTCCGATTGAGCTGGCCATGGAGCTGGTAGCAAAAAACGGTTTGCCGGTGACGCCGAGTGCGAGTCATGCGACGCCGTTGACCGGCGATGGGAAGCCTGGAGTGGTAACGGCGCCGTTGACCAATGGATTTGCGCGCACCTCGTATGAGCAGGAAGCGGCACAGGCCGAAGCGATTGAGGAGCGGCGGAAGTAGAAACAGAAGCAGGTCCTTCGACTACGTTTGGCGCAAGAGACGCGACAAACTTCGCTCAGGATGACAGCAGTTTCAGTCAAAGGAATGAAGGCGGAATCAATGCAGAGGATGAACACAATGCGAAAGAGCTGGGGACGCTCGGCGATGGTTGCAGCGGCCGCGCTTGTGTTTGCATCCGCTGCATGCGCTCCTTCGCTGCTGGCCCAGGTTTCAGGCTACGGAGACAAAGAGACCGGCCCTTCGAACGACAAGCCGCCGACCCTTTTAAACGGAGTGGGGATTGCCCAAAAGCTGAATGGGCAGGTGCCGCTGGGGTTGACGTTTACCGACGACCAGGGCAAGCAGGTGCAGCTCTCAAGCTATTTCGGCAAGAAGCCGGCGATTCTTGCGTTGGTCTACTACCAATGTCCGATGTTGTGCTCAGAGGAACTGAACGGGTTGACGGGCGCTTTGCAGATGGTGGACGAAGTTCCGGGCAGGGACTTTGATGTGATCGTGGTGAGCATCGACCCCAGCGAGGGAACGGACCTGGCTGCGGCCAAGAAGCGGAGCTACCTGAAGAGATACGGGCACCCCGAAACGGCCGCTGGATGGCATTTCCTCACAGGGACGCAGGCCAATATCGATGAGCTGACCAAGGCCGTGGGATTCGGGTACGTGAAGATACCGGGCCCGGACGGAAAGCTGACGCAGTTTGCGCATGCAAGTTCCATTCAAATCGTTACGCCGGAAGGCAAGCTGGCCCAGTACTACATGGGCGTGGAGTATTCGCCGAAGGATTTGCGGCTGGGCCTGGTGGAAGCATCTTCAAATCGCATCGGCTCGCCGGTTGATAACATTCTCACTTATTGCTACCACTACGATCCGCAGACCAACAAGCATTCGCTGATCGTTGCGCGGGTGGTGCAGTTGGGCGGGCTGGTAACAGTGTTTTCGCTGGGCGGATTCATGCTGGTGATGTTCCGCCGGGACGCGCGGCAAGGGGACGGCCTGGCTCAAACAAGCGCGGGCAATCAAGCAAAAGCAAAAACGGGAACAGGGACAAAGGTGAACGGATAACGGAATGAACCACATCAGTCCAGTGTTTTGGGAATTTCTCGTCAAGTGGATGACGAACTTCGCGTTGTTTCCGCCGGAGGCGTCGAAGATTGCGCCTCAGATGGACGCGCTGCTCTTCTTCATCACGCTGGTGAGCCTGATTGGGCTGACCATCGTCATCCTGCTGGTGACGAGTTTCTCGCTTCTGTACAGCAAAGAACGGCATCCACATGCTGTGCAGATTGAGGGCTCGACGCTGCTGGAGGCAACGTGGACAATCATTCCGCTGGGACTGTTCCTGGTGATGTTCGTGTGGGGCTC
>Ga0302320_10026399_pt1 | contig 11248 bp, 11 predicted proteins | sample Bog_T0_3_FD_202130 | JGI IMG/M metagenome (GOLD analysis project Ga0302320, IMG submission 202130) | Peat permafrost microbial communities from Stordalen Mire near Abisko, Sweden - Bog_T0_3 | ecosystem: Environmental > Terrestrial > Soil > Wetlands > Peat | place: Sweden: Abisko, Stordalen Mire... | reverse complement strand
TCCACTGAGCGCGCCCGTGGAGTCCCGGTCGAAGGTGCCACCCGGAGGATTCGCCGTCTCACGGTTCACATCCGCGATTTCGAACGCCTTGGAGTTGTAGAAAGAAGTGTGGCCGCCGCGGTGGTGGACGGCGACTGGATGGTCCTTCGAGACTTGGTCGAGATCGCGAATATTGAGCTGGCGACCGTCCTTCACTTTCGTGTCGTCGAAGAAGTAGCCTTCAACCCAGGTGCCGGGCGGTGTCTGCGCGGCGCGGGCGCGGAGCTTTTCGACGATGCTGTCGATGGTTACGAACTCGACTTCGAAGGGATTCCCCACGAGCACTTCGTAGAGCAGCACGGTGCCAAAGGCGTGGTTGTGCGTGTCGATGAAGCCGGGAACAATAGTTGCTCCTTGAGCATCCACAGTAGCCACGCCCGTGCGGATCAGGTTCCGAATGTCGGCATTCGAGCCGACGGCGAGAAATCGCCCGTTCTTGATCGCGAAAGCCTCTGCGCGCGGATGCATTAAGTCGACCGTGACGACTTTGGCATTCAGGACGATGAGGTCCGGTGCGTCGCTCGAACTAGGACGTGTTCACACTATTTAAACAATAGAGGGATAAAATGTTTAATAGATGGAGATCACGGAAGAGCAGTACGCACGCATCAAAGACAGCCTGCCGGTGCAGCGCGGCAATGTGAGCTTGAGCAATCTGCAAGTACTCAACGCCATTCTTTATGTGGCCGAGCAAGGCTGCAAGTGGCGCGGACTTCCCAAGCGTTTCGGTCGCTGGCACACGATTTACACGCGTATGAACCGTTGGGCCAAGAGTGGCGTGCTCGATCGCGTCTTCGAGAAATTGCAAATGGAACAGATCGTGCGCATCAAGATCGAGGCCTTCTCGCTCGACTCCACTTCGGTGAAGGTGCATCCCGACGGCACCGGCGCTCTAAAAAAAACGGCCCGCAGTCCATTGGGAAATCGCGGGGCGGATGGAACACCAAGATTCATATGGTTGCCGCGGATGCTCGAACGGCCATAATCTTCGCGTTGTCTCCCGGCAGCGACCACGATGCGTCACACGGGCGGGCGTTGTTGGAGGAGTTGGGACCCATGCCAGACGGCCTTCCGCTGCTCATGGATCGGGCTTACGAGGGCAATGAGACTCGGCAGCTGGTGCTCGATTTGGGAATGATCCCAGTGGTTCCGCCGAAATCCAACCGGCTGCATCCGTGGGAGTATGATCGCGCGTTGTACAAAAAGCGCAATGAGATCGAACGACTGTTCCGCAGACTCAAGGGCTTCCGCCGCATCTTCTCCCGCTTCGAAAAACTGGACGTCGTGTTTCTCGCGTTCCTCTGCTTCGCGCTTATCGTCGAAGCGCTCCGATTAGTGTGAACACGCCCTAGCTGAGCCCGTTCGTCATCGGTACCCACTTCCTCCGTCACGGGATCTTTCGTTGGCGGAGATGGTTTGTGATGCAGCACCTTATCCTTCTCCTTTATTTGGGGAAGAGGCTTTTGGGAAACCTTCTGCCCTGCCTGCTTCTTCGCCCAGTAGCCGCGGCCGGGCACTGGGATTGTCAGCTTACAACATACTTTCGCCAAGCCGACATCCGAGATGCCATATTTTCCTGCTAGGGTGCACATCGGGGTCGACCATACCGCTTGATAGAGTTCGTCTCTATTCCAAAACCGATCATCGGAATTCACTCCGCAATCCTCCTCAGACGATTATCCAACTCGATTCTCGGATGAAAAACCTGCGGCCACGGGGTTCGCTCGGCTTGAAAATGACTTTGTGCTCATGGTGGAACGGTGAGGTTTTTGGACAGCGATGAAATCGACTACGGTGAGGTTGCGTCAGATTCCATCTCATAGCCGATGGCGCGGTAGCCTTTCAGCCGCTTCTCGTACATGCGGCCGAGCATCGGAACCTGAGCATCGACGTAATCGAAAACCCGAACAACTTTCTTTCCGTGGTGAATCCGATGCAACCGTCCGACGTATTGCTGCAGCGTGCCGCGCCACGAGATAGGCATGGTTAAGAACAAAGTGTCCAGTCTTGAATCGTCGAAACCCTCGCCAATATAGCTTCCCGTTGCGAGCAGGACCCGCGGTTCTCCGTCGGGAATCAGGCCCAGCTTTTCCACCGTGGCGTGCCGTTCCTTCTTGCGCATGCCGCCCTTCAAGATGAAAACGTGCTGAATCTCAGAGAGGCCACCGGCCAACCTTTCAAGGTGATCTGTGCGATTGGTGAGCACGAGCGGAGTGTGGCCCTCGCGAACGGCTTGCCTGATATCCGCAACGATCTGCTGGTTTCGCTCTTCGTTGGTCACTAATGCGGCATAGGCGTTTTGAATTGTGCAATCTGTGTCCTCCATTCGGAAAGCCGTCGGTCGCGGCAAAACCAAGTGGCGAAAGGGAGAGCGTTCGGCGGCCTCGCGGGCACTCAAGTTGAACCGGATCGGTCCGCACTGCATGAAAATAATCGGGTGATGCCCGTCCTTCCGGGTCGGCGTTGCGGTCAGGCCGACGATGAACTTTGCCTTGACCTGCCTCATGACCTGTTCGAAACTGAAGGCGGTCAAGTGGTGGCACTCGTCGGCAATCACCTGCCCGTACTCGGCAACGCAGTCCTTCACTTCGCCTTTACGTTGCAGACTTTGAAGTAAAGCTACGTCGATCAATCCAGTCCGCTTGTCCTTGCCGCCAACGAACTGGCCGATCGCTTTCGGCGGAAGATCCAGAAACGCCGCGAGGCGTGCACGCCATTGTTCCAGTAACTGCTCGCGATGGACCAGGATAAGTGTGTTGACTGCTCTATCGGCTATCAACTTGGCGGCCACTACGGTTTTGCCAAACGCCGTCGGTGCACATAGGACGCCTTCATCATGCCGCAGCGTCTGGCGTATGGCCTCGGCCTGCTCATCACGGAGATTTCCCTGAAAGGTCACCTCAATGGGCTTGCCGGCATAACGTTCGTCGCGAATTAGCACGCGAATGCCATGCTCCTTCAGTAGTTCGCTCACCTCCTGCAAGCAGCCTCTTGGCAAAGCGAGATGTTGAGCGAACTCTTCGCTACAGGAAATGACGCGCGGCTTGTCCCAGGTGGGAAGGCGCATCGCTTGGGCTTTGTAGAATTCCGGATTCTGAAACGCCGCGACACGGATTATCCGGTTGAGCATTGGCTCGGGGAGATCTGCCTTTGGAACAAATATTAGATTGCTTTGTACGATCTCGACGGACTCTGGAAACGGTCCCGGGATGGGTTTATCCTTTTTTCTTCGTGAAGGTGGCAGATCCCAGGGCGCACCGTCCGCGTCGTCGTCGGTGATTGAGAGCTTGACGCCCATGACCTGACCCCGGCGGGTGGCGTCACCGACGAGCCATTCCACTTGATCGGCCCCGGCTCGCCGGATTGAGAGTAACAATTGCCATTGGTCTGGATACGGGTGGAGGTCGTCGTCTACAAACACACTATTTCCGTTTTGCCTGGGCGTCCACTGAAGCGGAAGCGCGATAAGGTTCCCGAAACCTCCCTTCGGCAGAGTGTCCTGGTTTGGAAAAAAGCGGTCGTAGGAGTTGAGCCCTAGGTGGCGACTCTCCATGGTTTGTGTAAGGAGAGCACAACCCATTTTGCGAGCGAGAACGGCGGAAATCGGCACTTCGAAGAAGATCCAGACATGACCGCCTTTTCCGGATCGTGACCGTTCCAGATAAGCCGGGATCCTCGCACGTTTGCAGGTCGCGAGGAACGCCAATGAATCTTCTTGCCAGCTCGCCTTGTCGAAGTCAGCCGCAAGAAGCCAACAGGTTTCATCTACGAGCAGAGGATAAATCCCGATCGTCTTCTTGCCCGTCAAATGCTGCCGAACGACTTCGTCGGTTACGGCATAGAGAGTACGGGTTTCCCGATCAACTTTCTTGTGATCCTCCGGGCGACTGGCAAGTACCGCCTGCCAGTCCTTCTTGCCCGCAGGGCGATAAGCCCACGTTCCGTCCTTCATGCGCCATCGCTCCGCGTAGACGTCTTCCCGCCCGCGGAACAACGATCGAAACAGCGCAACCTTTGCCGGGTTGTCCGGCAGCGTTCCAATTTGAGAGACATCCGAGGGTGCTGGCAGGTACCGTTCGCTTGTTGACTGCGACGCCTTCACTTCGGGTATTGGGATGGAATGCTGCGCGAGGAGCGTTTTCAGTTGGCGCGCTTCTTCCCGGAGGCGCTGGCCCTCTGCAAGGGCGCTTTCTAATCTGGCTCGAAGATCGCGCTGATCTTGCATAAAGTTACCCTTGGAGTAGCGGCACGCGGTCAGGAATGTTCAGGGTTAATAACCGAAAATCCTGCAAGCCCGGCAACTTCACAAAGTACCGCATCCGCCGCGACGAAATAATCCACCAACTTCTGATCCCGCAGTTCCAGCGCTACCGCAAGTTGCAGAGCGTCAAGGGCCCGCAGACGCAAGTCGAATGCGTATCGCTCTACCAACAAGTCGGCCCCCGCAAATTCGGATTCCCCGATGGAGAAAACTTCCAGTCTCCCGGTCGCGACGTCATTTCGAAATTGACGCAGAAATAATTCCGCGGCCTCTCGATTGATGGACTGCGTTCTCACTTTGATCGCAAACGCCGAGGTTATTTCAGCCACGGTCAAGCGGGAAATGAGGACCCGGTTGTCAGGAGCTTCGACGATCTGATCTACGGTCGGAGTGCCAGTTTCGGGGTGATAGAGCTTGACGAGCGCGCTGGAATCGGAAAAATAACCGGCCAAGGATTAGTGGTCCCCGCGATCGGCAATAATTTCGGCGGCCATCGACCCGGGAATCTTGCCGAGCCGTCTCCGGACTTCTTCGATACCAGGTGCTGGCTGGGTGTACTGTAGTTCCTTTTTGATCTTTTCGATGTATTCGACAGCCAAACTGGATCGGTCGTGCACGGCGTCTTTGACGACGCTTACGAGTACGTGCTCGTGTTCCTTCAAATCCAACGGCTGCAGTGGCCGCAGCACACCATTTTCGTAAACGGCGTCAACTTGGAGCTGCATATTCACATTGTAAGCCGAATTTCAACGCACGCAGAATTGATTTGTAGGATGTTGCGGGCTGAGGAAGTCGACAGCTACGATTTTGACTACAATGGCCAATTTGACCTGTAAATGATTATGCCACAACACTTTTAGAATGTGGGCTTTGCCGACAACAAAACTTGGCGCGCGTCGATGCCTTGGGCGCAGGGGGTCGGGCGTTCAAATCGCCCCGCCCCGACCAAATTAAGTCATTTCGAAAGGGGCTTCGACGACGCCTCACGGCCCGTGGAATGGAGGGTGTCGTCCGCATCTCGAGGGGCCCCCTTCGAAGCTGCCTTCCTGAGTTGCTCAAGCTCCATTTGAACGTTCGCCCACACCTTCGGCTTGCCCTTTATCGTATAAGGCGCACCCGGATCGGCGAAGAATGCCAGGAGTTCAGTCCAAGCCCCCGACGAATCACCGTTGAACCCCTGCTTTGCGAGCGCGTCGAGCAGTTCTGCCTGCGCTTCATCGTGGAGCCGATAGATCCCCGGACCGGTGACCTCACCGGTGTCAAAATTGTCATTGGCTAGTTCCATTTGGCCAGCAGCCACATTGTCTAACAGTTTCCGGTAGCGAAGCAGTCCCGCGTTGAAGCTGGCTTCGAACATACGCTCCGCTTCAGGCGTTGGCGTTTCGAGCCGCAGCACTCTCAGCGGACCGATCTTCGGGAGAATTCTTACCAGGAAGGCGAGGAATCTTTCGCGAACGGTGGGCGGCTGATATTTATTTCCCCAGTTCTTTTGGTAGCTCGCGCGCGACAAATTGTAGAGGAACTTGTTTTTCGTCGCGCTGGGCTGATCCTTCAAGATCTCGTCTTTTTTCAGGCTCCAGGCAATGCGCGTCGCTCTGGGGAGAAGTCGGCTGACATCATAACGGTAAGAACCTAACGCCTTCTCTTCATCCGCAAGAACGTTCTTGAGATCCAATCCATAGGTTTCCTGAAACGCCTGCTCCAGCAGTGGAACGGAAACCTTAAATCCGATGAAGTCGTGGTAACTATTGGGAGCGTAACGTCCCTGCGCGATTTGCAGAACGTCGAATCCAAATTCGGTCTTCAGGTGCGCCAGCGGGTCTTCTTCGTATGTCACCACATCGCCGTACTTCTTTTTCAACTTGGGATAGAGGAGCGGAACCGAACGATTTACGCCCATCAAGTGGCCGTCGTTGTCGGCGGCGTAATGAGAGAGGGCCCCGAGCGCAAAAGCATAGCCATCGAGGTCGGTCGAATCGCGCAGCAGGGCCAGAATAAAATCGCCACTTCGCACATAGTGGGTCAAATCGCTGAAGAAATGACTTCCGTGGGGATAGTAGCCCATGTCCTGGATGATGGCACCGCCATATGCATATCCATGCGCTTCTTTCAGCTCTTCTCCGGTGGAGTTGGAAAAGCGTTTCAAAAGTAAGGGACGTATGTTGGTATCCCATGCGCTGTCGATCAGGGCTTCATGGGCCAGGACCGCATAGGCCGAGCTTTGGACCGCGCCGCCGAAGAATAAGGAAATCGCCAGCATCGCCGCCCAAATCCTCGTGAAGCACATCCGGCCCGCGCCGTATCGAACCGCGTCCATCATATTCTCCATCGTCCGCCATTTCCCCATCGTCCGCCATATGGAAGCGCTTTTCATCGCGCCACCGGTGGCTCCTGGTTCGTGGGGATTCCCACGAGGTGACGATAGAATGCGACGGCCCGATTGATCGAGGAATAATCATTTCCAGGAATCAGCCCGCTCGCGATCTTGCCCGTGCGCACGATGCCGTAATAACGCCAGATGTTTTCCGACTCGCGATCCAAATAGTAGATCGACTGCATCTCGCCAGGACGGAACAGAGTTATAAGAAGGTACCGTATGGTGCTGACATTCTCAACAGCGACGACAATCCGGTCTGGGGAAGCCTCGGCAATATACATACGATAGACGGCTTTGCCAGCAAGGTTGTCGGTCTGTTCAAAGTAGACCACCTTACCTTCCTTCATCTCAGCGGGCACGAAGTCTTGGCGACGCTGACCAAGCGGCGAGCCCGTTAGAGCGAAGGCGTCCACAACTAACGTTTGCCATTGCTTGTGAGTCGTCGACCAATAGCGCATGCCAGCCAGGTCTGAAATCGCCCCGATTCGGCGCAGCAATCCGTCGGCTGCCGAGGAATCATGGAACCGCGCGGCGATGGTTACCAGCGTCGCGAAGTCCAGCGGGGTCCAGCCCGTGCACGCAGGCGGTTTCCAGTTGCGTCCGAGATCAGACTTACTCCACAACCTCACCGTGGCCGCATCATCCACCGCTGGATAGGGCGGAATCGGGTCCGTTCCACAGGGCGGCTGCGGTCCTAATTGGGCAAAGCCCAATTGAGCAAAGCCCGTTTGAACAAAGACGGACGCCGGGCCGAGCAACATTGCCGAAAATGCGATCCGAACGCGGCACCTGGTCCATGTGCTCGCCGCAGGCCCTGATTGGTTCGGAAGCCTAACGCCAGTGTCCTTCGACAAAGACATAACCGCCCCTGCGGTGCTCCCAGCGATGCTGCTCCCAGCGGGCGTTCGGACGAGGCGGACGTTCCCACCGGCCGGCTTCCCAGCGGTATGCGTTCCCGTCCCAGCGGTGGTAGCCGTTGATCCACCTATATTCGCGCCCGGGCGCGGGACCACGTCTTTCAACGATAACGCGGGGCGGGGCAATGCTCACGAAGACTTCCGCCGCGAGTCCTGACCCGGCACACATGATCCCCGCGAACATGAGTGCGATAAATCGTTTGCGCATGAGTTTGCCTTTCCTTCGTTGCGCCCATACCAAAGCACGATAGGGGCCAATCTGTTCCGAGGGAGCGATCTGATCCCCACCGGCGCTGGAGACAGCAAGTGCCGCTTCCAGCTCGTGATCACGCCAATCCGTTTGCACCTTCTTGAGGTGCGAGCCAGCGAGGCTGCTGCCTGAGGCCCGATTGCCTGCGGCGCGCGATCGCGAACCGCGACCGTCGCCCTCCCGGCGCTATTCGGTCATGCGACCGTCAGACGTCACTGTAGCCATCTGCGATGAGGGATGAAGAGCTGCCGCCCGGATGCGCCAGTCCGATAGGGAGAAAATGACCTGCCGTCCCAATTGCCATCGGGACATTTTTCTCTCCAAAGGAGAAATGGGCGGCCTCGCTTTCCAGCAATGCATTCATTCTCCTCTGTCGGCGTTACATTGGGTCAGCAAAAGGATCCCACTGCAAAATGGAATACGAAGTGCTCCACAATTCGCATGGAAAACCAAAAGAAGTGTGCTCATCCGAGTTGCCGCTGCCCGGCCAGGAAAGACAGCGACTATTGCAGTACCTATTGTGAAGGTGGGGCCAAAACTGCCGACATCCTTTGCAGTTGCGGCCACGCCGATTGCCGCGAGCAGGCCACAAAATAGCTTTGCAGTGGTTTATAACTAGCTGACGAGCGTTAGCATTCGGGTGTATGGCCCGTCAGGGCTGGAGTCATTTCGACTCGTCGATTCTTCGGATAATTGCGGGATGAGCGAGACGGCGTTTCTCTCAGGCGTATCTCGCACGGTCCAGGAGTGAGACCATGAACAATCCGTTGCGACGAAGATCTGCCAAGAATCCCACGCAGAACAATCCCACGCAGACTAATATTGACGCGATCGCTCAGCTGGAGCACGATGCCCTGAGTCGCCGGACACTCACGGAGAGGGCTAGCGACGTCATCATGAAACTTGTATGTAACGTGGGATTCCTGGCCGCTCAGTTGATCTTGGTCGCCGGCTGGAGCTTGGCGAATCTCCACGTGATTCCAGGACTCCAAGCATTTGATCCATTTCCTTTTGGTGTTCTAGCCCTGCTCGTTTCCTGCGAAAGCGTGTTCTTGACCATCTTCGTATTGATTAGTCAAAGTCGCATGGCCCGTCAGTCCGAGCGGCGCTCGCATCTTGATCTTCAAGTCGGTATGCTTTCTGAGCAGGAATTGACCACCATGCTCCGCATGTTGCAGAAACTCTGCGACCACGTCGGAGTGAACGTAGACTCTTCCAAGCAGGAGGTTCAATCGTTCAGCAAGACCACGGACGTACACAAACTGGCCAGTGAACTGGAAGACAAACTTCCGGAAGAACACTGAGTATTCGCGCTCGCCGATGCTGGCCAGAACACGCAATCATACCCCGATCAGGCAATAATATTTAGATGCTGGCTCGCCTGGAGCATTACTTCGAGTTCGCGCGGCTCGGCACGAACTGGAAAACGGAGATCCTGGCGGGGATCACGACGTTCGTCACGATGGCCTACATCGTGTTCGTGAATCCTTCGATTCTGCGCGAGACAGGCATGCCGTTTCAGGCCGTGGTCGCGGCTACCTGTTTGTGCGCCGCGTTCGGCAGCATCCTGATGGGAGCGGTTGCGCGTTATCCAATCGCGCTCGCCCCCGGCATGGGATTGAATGCCTACTTCACCTACACAGTGGTCAAGGGCCTGGGGATCCCGTGGCAGACGGCGCTCGGCGCGGTGTTCCTTTCCGGCGTAGCCTTCCTGATTCTGACGCTTGCTGGTGTACGCCAGTTGATCGTGAAAGCCATCCCCCGAGATTTGTACGCGGCGGTCGCGGCGGGCATCGGTTTGTTCATCGCGTTGATCGGCCTGCGCAATGCGGGAATCATCGTGCCCAGCCCCGCGACGCTCGTGACGCTCGGAAACATGCGCGACAAGAACACACTGCTGGCGCTATTCGGTTTGCTTGTGATCTCCGGGCTTTCCGCCTGGCGCGTGCGCGCCGCGATGCTGATCGGAATCCTGACCACTACGCTGCTAGGAGCGTTAATGGGATTGGTGCACTGGACGCCGGCAACCTACCGGCTTTCCGATCTCGCGGCCACGGCGGGACAGCTCGATATCCGCGGCGCGTGGAACCTGGGCCTCGCGGGCATCGTGTTCGTGTTTCTCTTCGTGGATTTGTTCGACAACGTGGGCACGCTGGTAGGCGTTGGCACGAGCGCGGGATTGTTCGACGCCAACGGCGATATCCCACGTGTGCGGGAGATCCTGCTGTGCGATGCCACGGCGACCATTGCGGGGTCGCTCTTGGGAACCTCGACCGTGACGAGTTATATCGAAAGCGCCGCCGGCGTGGCTGTGGGAGGACGTAGCGGCGTCACGTCCATCGTTACCGGATTTCTATTCCTTGCCGCGATGTTTCTCGCGCCCTTGGTGGGCGCCGTACCTGCGGCGGCAACCGCGCCGGCTTTGATCGTCGTCGGTTCGCTCATGCTCGCTCATCTCGGCGAAATTGACTGGGCCGATCCGGTCAAATCGATCCCGGCTTTTCTGACGCTGATCACGATTCCGATGACCTTCAGCATCGCCAATGGATTAGGGTTCGGATTCACCAGCTACGCTCTGCTCAAGATCGTGCGCGGGGAATTTCGCGGCACACACTGGCTGGTTTACGTACTCGCGGCGCTCTTCATCGCGCGATTCATCTATTTGGGAGTGGCGTGATGGCCCGTGGACCAAGCCGTCATTTGTATTTGTTCCAGTGAGTGGTAATTTCCTGAACCACCGTATTGCCGACCCGCCACGCGGATTCGAAGCGAGGATCGAGTCCCAGGGCCATGATGCTGCCGGCGGCCTTAGCGGTTCCCATACCGGTGAGGACCGCGAGAACTCCATCGCGATTCATGCGCAGATCGCGATAGGCCTGCGGAAAAGGAAAAATTTTGTCGAGATGATTGCGCTCCCCCCAATACTGAAGCTCGCCTGGGCGATCGCCCGTGTCGGCACCCGCTTCGAACATCGTCACGACGACGACTTTTACGGGGATCGGCGGATCTTTGGCCGCAAGAGGGGCGGGCGCATAAAGGACACCCGTGATGCCAAGCAATATTGTCGCGACGGCCAGCGTATGGATGGCCACGTTATTTCTCATGAGTGCGTGGTAACCGGGTTCATGCCGTGCCAAATAAAAACGGCGCTCCGGTTTCCCGAAGCGCCGAGGAACGAATCGCAGAAGTGGGTACGTCAGCGACGGAATTGTTGCTGTCGATATTGATCGTGGAGCGGTAGTAGGTGGTCAACGGCGTGTTCAGGTTGGGCTTGGGCGGCTGCGGAACGAATTGGACTTCATACCGCATTCCGAGCGTGAGCGTCAGGTTCTTGCGCACCTTCCAGGTATCCTCGAAAAAGAACGCGGGGTCCTTCATCCAGAAGTTGTCCTCGCCCCGTCCCG
>Ga0302320_10026397_pt1 | contig 11249 bp, 7 predicted proteins | sample Bog_T0_3_FD_202130 | JGI IMG/M metagenome (GOLD analysis project Ga0302320, IMG submission 202130) | Peat permafrost microbial communities from Stordalen Mire near Abisko, Sweden - Bog_T0_3 | ecosystem: Environmental > Terrestrial > Soil > Wetlands > Peat | place: Sweden: Abisko, Stordalen Mire... | reverse complement strand
TGATTAATAAATTCTAGGTTTTTGATGCTCCTAAAAATCAAAATTAACAGGCTTTTTTTTTAATAAAATTACTCTTGTTTCGGATTAGGTTGGCTTTTTTCTTTTTCCTTCTTTTTCTCTATATATTGTCTAATTTTTATCAGAAAAAAGCCTTTGTTTTCAAAGAATTATCTAAAAATAATATACTGAAGCATCTTCTTATAACCCAAGATTTCCTTAAAAGGAGCTTCTTTCCGCCAGATATATTTCTTCACATCGCTGTTTTCTGGAATATAACATAAAAGGATCCAGACTATATCATGAACTTTAGTGATTTTCTCGATCTTTTTCTTAATTTTAACCCCAAAAAACACTTTTTTTTAATATATTACCATGCAAGTCTTTAATAACACCTCATCAGATACTGATTCATGAGCCTGGAAAATCTTCTCGATTTCGTTATAAAGCCAAATTTGTGAATTTTTCTTAAATAAAACAGGAATTCGTTCCTTTTCCTTTTCATCATCACTTTCCAAAGATTTCCTTTGTTCGCTTTGAAGCATATAATTGCCTGAATCCTTAAGGAAATCGAGGATTTTATCGATTATTTCAAAGAAATCGAGATCTTTAGTTATTTCAGGAATCCTTATAGTTTTTTCTAAACGACTCAATAATTTCTCCTTTAAGTCTATTAATAGAAATCGTTCTTTTTCTTGAATTTCTAGCTCTAATTTCTGGTTTTTCTCTAGTTCTTCAATTTTTTCTTGATAAAGTTTCTGATAATTTTCAGAAAAAGTGTCGTTTTCTAATTCTAATTGTCTTCTTAAATTCATCTCATTCTTATGCATTTTATCAATGCCTTCGATATCTTGATTTAATTCAAAGATTTTCTTAATAAATCCCTGATTTTCAACTTCTAAAGACTCTTTTAACTTGAGAAGTTCTTGGATTTCTATGCTTTTGGCTTCTTTCCCTTGATTTTCTAGGCTTTTTATCGTGTTTTCTAGGTTTTTATTAGTAATTTCAAGAGCTTTATTAGTAGTTTCATAGGTTTTATTAGTGCTTTCATAGGTTTTATTAAGGTTTTCAAGAGTTTTGATCCTATTTTCTTTATCTTCCTTAATAAATTCAAGCTCTTTAAGCCTATTTTCGAAATTTTCTCTAATAATAGCGTTTTCTTGTAAATTCCTTTGTAAATTCTCGGCTTTTTCTGATAATTCCTTGTTTTTCTTATTCAAAACCTCAATTCCTTCTTTTAGAAGCTCTTTTTCTTTCTCCAAAGCCTCGATTTCCTTAGAAAAAGCCTTCATTTTTATATCGGAATTCATGATAAAAGCCTTGAAATCCTCTTGAATTTCAGCGATTTTCGCTTCATTTTTCTCGATTTCCAACTTCAAAACCTTGTTTTCTTTAGTAAAATTCTCAATTTCAATAGAAAAGCCATGATTTTCCTTAGTAATTCTAGCGATTTCCTCAATATATCTCAAGTTTTCATCTTTAAATCTCATGATTTCTGAGGTTAGAACAACGATTTCTCGCTTTTTCTCTTCATTTTCGCATATCAAAGTATCGATTTCTAAGGATTTCCTAGCAATTATCTCGATTTTCTCTTTACTTTGCTTAGAAACCTCATCTTTTCGTAGTGAAATCTCCAATAATTCCTTATTTCGCTGAGAAACAATGTTTTCTGATGTTTCGAGCTTTTTCTCAATCGAAATTCTGGATTTCTTTTCTTTTTCAAGACTTTCTTGAATTTCAGCCAAATTCGATTGCAACTTTTGGCTTTTCAAGGTTTCAGTTGAGATTTCTGAGGCTTTTTCCTTGATTTCCTTCGTTTTCGTAAGGATTTCAAGCTTTTTATTAGAAATTTCCTCTTTGAAAGCTTGAATTTCATTGCTTTTCTCAATAATTACTCTAGATTTTCCCTTCAAATCCTCTTCATAAGTCTTAATAGTCTCAATAAATTCGGCCATTTTCAAAGAAAAACCCTTGTTTTTTGATATTTCTGCATTCAAAAGCCCGTTTTTCTCTTGGATTTCCTTCAATAAAGAATCGTTCTTATTTATCAGGTTTTTCTCCACTTCGATTTTGCCCAAAAAGGAGGTTTTTTCATTCACGAGCTCCAGGTTTTCTTTCTTCAAAGCCTCGATTTCTTGGGTTTTTCTTTCTAAATCATCAGAAAAATCAGTTATTTTCTTTTTAAAAACTTCATTTTGCTCATGAAATTCATTGATTTTCATGGTTTTCTCATGAATTTCTTTGTTTTTTCTCTGTAATTCTTCAAGAAATTCATTGATTTTCATGGTTTTCTCCTGAATGTCTTGATTTTTACTCTCTAATTCCTCAAGAAGTTTATTTTCTTTGTTTTCCAGAGAAATCAAAGCTTCATTCAATTGTTTGATTTTCTCAATATTTTCTTCTGATTTCTTAATAAATTCCTTGTTTTTCCTATCAATTTCCTCAATAATCCTTTCTTTTTGAGCCAAATCCTCTTTAATATCTATGTTCTGTTTTTCTAATAATTCGATAAAAGTGAGGGTAAATGAATTAGCCTCGTTTTTTTCCTTTAAAATCGTGATTTCCTCTTCTTTTTTGTTCAAAAGTAGCTCGAATTCTTTGAATTTCTTAGAAATTTCAGCTATTTCCTTATCTTTTCCTAATAACTTAAGATCCAAAGCATTGATTTCATTGGAAAAAGCCACGAGATTAGAGCCAATATTCTTATTTTCCTCAGTTTTCTGAATTATTAAAGCCTTCAATCCTAGGTTTTCTTCTGATTTCTCTGTTAATTCCTTTACTAATAAATCCATTTTCTCGATTTCTGTTTCTTTTAGCTTCAAATCAGTGAGATATTTCGCTATAGATTCTTCGTTTTCCTTCAAATTACTCACTAAAAGCTGGATTTCCTGATCTTTTTCCTTTAATTTCAAAGCCAAAAACCCGTTTTCTTGTTCTTTTTCCTGGGTTTTCTCATCTAAAAGCTCATATTTCCTCATGAGTTCTTCTTTTTCTTCTATAAATCTTTGGAAATCTCGTGTTTTTTCAGCCAAAATCTCATTTTCCTGGGTTTTTTGCTCGATTTCCTGCTGCAAATCCTCGATTTTGACTTGAAAAACACCTGCTTTTTTGGTTTTTTCCTTCTTTTTCTCGAGATTTTCCTCCAAATCATGTTTTTCTTTATAAAGTTCCTCGAATTTCCCTTTGATTTCATCCTTTTCGGAATTGATTTCCTCGATTTTCTGTTTAAAGTCCTCGATTTTCTGAATATATTCGAAATTCACTTCTTTTATCTCTTCGTTTTTCAAGACTTTCCATTTCTCCTCATTTTCTTTAAGGATTTTATCTTTTTCCTCTAAAAACGTATCTTTTTCCTTTAAAAACCTATCTTTTTCCTCTAAAGACCTATCTTTTTCCTCGATTTCTTTCAAAAGTCTTGTTTTTTCCTTGGAAATCTCTTGATTTTCCTTAGAAATTTCTTGATTTTCCTTAGAAATTTCTTGATTTTCCTTAAAAATCTCTTGATTTTTGTTTAAAATCTCTTGATTTTCCTTAGAAAGTCTATCTTTTTCCTTCAAAATCTCTTGATTTTCCTTCAAAATCTCTTGATTTTCCTTAGAAAGTCTATCTTCTTCCTTAGAAAGTCTTTCTTTTTCCTCTATCAGGTTATCTAAATCGAGACTATGGCTTCTGAACGAAATCGAGCTTCTTATTTCTTCGATTTCATTGTTAAATTTGTTCTTTCTGGATTCGCGGTTATTGATGTTTTTTAGATCAAGGATTTCCTTTTGGAAAAGCTGATTTTCGAAGGTCAAATCATCGAATTTCTGTTGATATTCATTGAGAGTTTTCTCATTTGATTCATTTAAGGCCTTGAGATTCTCTATTTGGGTTAATAAGACTGGGATTTCAAGGATTTTGCATTCAAGGGTGGAAAGAACCTGATCTTTTTCCTTGATTGAGAGGAGAAGATTAGAGATTTCTTCATCTTTAGAGGCTAATTTCTCTATATAGGTAGTTAATTCGAATGCTTTTTCCTTTAGAAGATCGAGATTATCCGATATTTCAAGGTCTTTTTCCTTTAGAAGATCGAGATTATTAGATATTTCAAGGTCTTTTTCCTTTAGAAGATCGATATTTCTTGAAATTTCAAGGTCTTTTCCTTTAATGATCTCAATATTTCTTGAGATTTCAAGGTCTTTTTCTTTAATAATCTTGATATTTCTTGAGATTTCAAGGTCTTTTTCTTTAGTAGTCTTGATATTTCTTGAAATTTCAAGGTCTTTTTCTTTAATAGTCTCGATATTCAGGAAATTGCATTTCCTTATTTCCTCTATAAAACCCTCAATTTCAGCTTCTTTCCCTCTAATAGTCTCGATATATCCTGAGATTTCAAGGTCTTTATCTTTAATAGTTTCTTCTTTTAATAAAGCCATTTCCTTATTCCTCAATATCTCTTTTTCCTCAATTTCTCTATTTTTCTCTTGAATTTCCTCAGTAATTCTCTCAATAACTTCATTTTTCTCTTGAATTTCCTCAGTAATTCTCTCAAGAACTTCATTTTTCTCTTGAATTTCCTCAGTAATTCTCTCAATAACTTCATTTTTCTCCTTAATTTCAGCTTCTTTTTCAATAAAATCCTTAGTTTTCTTAATGAATTCCTTTTCTTTTCTTTCTAATCTTTCCTTTAATTCATCCTTTTCATTTTTCAATTTCCTCAATTCGCTATTTTCCTTCAATTTCGAAGAGAAATCTCTAGTATTTTTCTCCATCAAATCCTCGATTTTCTTCTTCAATTCCCCAATGAATCTTTCTTTATCATTGATCAATTTCTTATAATTTTCTTCCTTTTTCTTGGATTCTTCGATTTCTTCATTTTTCCCTATCAAATTTTTCTTCAAATCCTCGATTTTCATTATTTCTTCACCTTTTTTCTTAAACCCAGATTCTTGAATCAATATATTATCTTCTCCATTATGAGGAATTTCTGATCTTTTTGTTAAAAAGAGGTTATTCTTAGATTCATCATTCGAGATATTCAATAGAAATTTGTCATTTTTAGAGAAAATATGCAAATTCGGGATGTTTTTCTTCAAAGTCGTCGTTATTTGTTCCATCAAAAAATTCGTATTATTGGCGTTTTCAGGGTTCGTGATGATTTCTTGCGAAATCCCTAAAATCAAAGCTATTTCCTGGAGATAAAAAGCTGCATTATCTCCCATTTCCTGCGAAAATAATAGACTTTCTCCTTGGAGAAGCTAAGAAAAAGTTCTTAATAAATATTGAGAAAACATTAAGAAAATACCTCAACTTTCTTCATGAGATTAGAAATCAAGGAGTTCTTCTCTTGGAGTTCCTTTATAGAGGACTCATTGAGTTCTTCATTTTTCTTAGTCAAATTATTAGCTTTTTCAGTCAAATAGCTGATTTTTTCATTGAGAGTTTTTTCGATAGTTTCTTTCTGAACTGCCAGGATCTTCTGATCTTCAAGCAAATCCTTCATTTTCTCTGCAAAATTACTAGATTTCACCTTTTCCTGTTCAAAAGCCAACTTTTGATTCGCGAACATCTCTAATTTATTAGAAAATTTCTTCAGAAAAACCATAGAATTAGTTTAAAAAACCTGTGACTTTCTCTTTATCTTTCTTCATGATTTTGAAGATTTTCTTCAAATTCAGATATTTCTCCTTTATTTCCAAATCTCCAGGATTTTGAATATTCCCTTCTTCTTCATCTTCCTTTTTCCCTTCTTTCCGTTCGAAGGTCCTGATATTCCTGCTGATATCTAATAAAAAAACCAGTTTTGAATTTCAAAAAATTTTTTCCTTTAAAAAAAACCTCTCAAATATCTGAAAAGCTTTTGTTTTTGTTCCTCTAAATCCTCAATACTTCTTTTAATGACTTTTTTCTCACTTTCCTCGAGATTCTGGAATTCGTTGTTATATTGATTCTCGTTTACAAGCTTTTGACTTTCAATGCCTTTCAAACTTTCGAATATCAAACGAAGCTCTTGATTTATATTACCGATCATTGAATTTATCTCATTCTTTGCAATTTCAGGCCTTTTATCTAATTCCTTCTGAGCAAAATCCAGCTTTTCCTTTAAATCCTCATTTTCATTGAAAAGGCCTGAGATTTTGCTTTCAGAAAACTCTAATTGATTTTCAAGGAATAAGGCATATTCGACGATTTTCTGATGATTGATTTCAAGACTTTCATTTTGAAGGGTCTTCTCATCATCTAGGAGCTTTTTATTGATTATTTCGAAATGGAGACTTTTGGCTTTTTCTAATTGTTTTTCCTTTTCTGAGATGATCTCGATCAATTGTTTCATATGTTTTTTCCTTTCATTATGTTTTTCTTCTAGATTATTATACATTTCCTTCATTTTGGTTTTAATTCCTTCGAAAGAGAGTTCTTTTTCCTGAAAATCCTTGATTTTCTCTTGAAAATCCTCGAGTTTGCCTTTCAAACCTGTGTTTTCTATGATTAATCGTTCATTTTCGTTATATAATCGTTTATTTTCGAAAATCGCCTCTTCGCATTTCTTCCTCAAGCCATTATTTTCTTGTCTAATATGATTAAATTCCTTATCAGGAGTAGTGAAGGTTTGTAACATCCGGCCGCACTCATTAGAGATTCTTCGATCAGTGGTTTCTGCGCCTGTATTAGTGGTTTTAGGCACTTCAGTCCAAGTGGTCAAGACTTTCAAATCTTTGTTATTCTTCGTGGTTTCAGGCCGAATTTTATGGATATTATTGAAGAAATTCGATGAAGAAACTGATTTAAATTTATTTGAATTGAGGGATTTGTTACGAAAGGCATCTGGAGAGAGATAATGGCGTTCTTTCGGGGATTGGAAGGATTTCTCAGGTTTTTCCATACGTTGGATGAGGGCTTTGTTGCCTGATTCGATCACATGCATCAAGGATTTGATGCGATCGAGGCTTTTATCAGGGTTGAGCATAAGGTTAAAAAGGAGTGGTTTTTTTAGAAAAAATAGATGCTATATTTGGATTACGTTATGTTTATAATTAAATAAAAATTTGTTGTTTGGACTCGAAATAAAAATGAACAAAACTTTAATGATTTTTTAGTTAAGAAAATTAATTCAAATATAAAAGACATAATTTCCATATTTATAGATATTGCAGGCGGCTGCCATAACAAAAACATTGTTGATTAGAGGCCTCATCAATGATGATATAGCCAAAATGTCGAAAAAACTTTTTGATTTCTGCGGTTTTATCTATCAAACCTGTAGCCTCAATATCCAAAAAGATGTTTTTTCTATTGCAATCAGCGCAACTCTCAAGCTTTGCTTTGATAACAAATGGGATGGAAAAAAACCCTTGAGGAAATTTTAAAAATTCCTCAATCTTGCTCAGGTCTTCTGGTGAAGTTTCAACAATGCAACATCCATCTTCCTCTTTGGAAAATAATGAATTAAGCTTGTAAATCGATTCGGTCTCTGTTGGAAGCATTTGTGGGAAATTATTTGATGCCATAAGGAATGAAGAAAATTTATTAGAGATTTCATTATTATTTCAAAGAGTTATTAATCGAAGAAGAAGTCGTATAACTCGGTCGTAGAACCAGATCGTAGATCTAATAAAGGGCGCAAAACCAGGTCGTATAATAAAGGTCGTAAAACCAGGTCGCGAATATAAATTTGTTTTTTAATTAAAATCTTTTAAAAAAAACAAATTTGGTTTTTTCAATCGGTTTTAGGTTTTTTTTGTCATATAAAAACGAAGAAATTATATAAATATATTGCTTCCCAGTATTTTGCTTCCTATTAAAAGGTCTTTTACATCTGGTAAAACTCCAGACTTATTATTTTGTTTTTTGTCATATTTCATATTTTTTTTCATTTCCACTATAAAACTAACAGAAAGAATCAAGATTATTTAACAAAATTTTTTTAAATTAATTTAAAACTTGATCGTCCTCGGACTTGTCTCTTGTTTATTTCTAATTGGATGATGGAGAAGGTAAACATCTGGAAAATAGCAAACCAAAAAACCCAAGTTGTTAAGGAATCTTTAAGAGAGTTTTGGGCTTGGCGTCCTTCGGATCTTTCTGAAGAAATAAAAAAATATGGAAAACCTTTTAAAAAATGGGATACCATGACAAAAGTGTTCACCAAACTGGAAAATAAATTTCGAAAAGGGGAAAAGACAAAAGTAACGGAAGTTATAAATAGCTTAGTGTTTTTTTTTATGACTCTTGCGGATTGGTTGACATTATTAGATTCATCAGAGGATCTGAAGCAAAAGGAACTATGGAAAAATAATATGAGGAAGCTTAAATTAAATGCAAAAGAAATTAAAAAATGGGAAAAACATTTTAGGGAACAAGAAAACAGTTTTACTAAGTCGATATCTTCCGAAGAAACAAAGTTTTAAAAAAATAAATGTTTTTCATAATTAAATATTAAAACCTTTAGAGAAAGATGGCAGGCAACACTTAAAGATAATTCAAAGAAAATTAAAAAATGGGGAAAACATTTTAGAAAACAAGATAACAGTTTTATTCAGTCAATGTCTTCCGAAGAAACAAAGTTTAAAAAAAATAAATATTTTTCATAATTAAATATTAAAACCTTTTAGAGAAAGATCGCATGCAAGTGCTGCTGAAAATGAAATTCTCACATTCCCAAATCCAAATCATAATAAAATAACACCCACTAAATATAAATTATCATCCAAAATTTCAAAAATGACCCACAATTTTTTTTTTACTTTCGAAGATGATGATTTTGAAGATTTGTTTAAATCTTGCAATTTTGAAAAATTGATCAACAATCAAAAAGAATATATGCTTTGGTTCTTTGATGTAAATTTTGAAATTTGGAATATGAATTCAAACTTTCCAGATGCAAAAAACGAATATTTTAAAAAACTGGACAAAATAAAGGGAGAGTTTCCGAATATCACATATCCATTTGATAAATTCAATGTGGAAAGAACAAATAACTCAAAAGAACCAATTAAATGGATAGAAGAAATTGATAAAGATTATGTTCTAATGTTCCAAGAAAGTTTCATTATTTTTGGTTTTAAAAGAGTGTGTGAAGAGAATGGCGACTTAATCAAGGAAAAGAAAAAGGAATTAAACAATGAACAGAAAGAATTTGTTCTTCGTACATTGGTTGAGCGTCAAGATTTACATTGTATATATGATTCACAAACGGAGGATTATATTTTTGTGAAGTTTTGGCATTCAGAACCGGACGAAGGCTTTAAAGACCATTTTGAAGAAATTCAAGGTCAAAGCGTAGTTATAGGGTTAAAAAACGATATACTTTTAATCACAAAGTATTCTTTTATTAGAATACTATTCAATCATAATGAAAATAAAACCACTAACATAAAACAAAGTCAATATATTAAGGATTATAATGAAAATCATAATTCCTTTAACTCGAATCATTCCTTTCCGAATTCTAGTTTAGAAAATCAAAGAAATTTTAAAAACATGGAGATGCCGGAATTTATGAACTTTAACTTTTTATCTGGGATGGATTCAGAAGAAAATGAAATACACAAAAAAAAACTTGAAAAAAATATAGAAAATCTAGAAAAATTATATGAAACACATGAAAATATGTTTGTGGCCTATAGAAAACTCATTTCAAGAACAAAAGAAGCGAAATTTCATCTGGATCGCGCTTGGAATATTTTGGGAAAAATCTCAAAAATTTTAATTAAAGGTGGGAATGTTTCGCAGGAGAAGAAATGGGAATTAAAGAAAAAAATAATTTGTTGTTTCGTTTATTTTGGATGCTGGTTTGAAAATATTGGGAATTTAAAATTGTCAAAACAATATTTAAATCAAGCAACAACAAGATTGGAAGAATTCAATTTTGAGATTGAAAATATTAATAATCAGATAGGGGGTCAGAAAATAAGGGAGAAGAAAGCTGAAATTATGGGTGCTTTAGGAGTGTTATACGAAAAGATGGGAAAACCCCAAAAAGCTGAAGAATTCTACTTAAAATGGTTGACAATCCGCCAGAGTCTCTTCCACGAAAACAATTCAGTTGTGGCTCTGTCATTGAAGAATATGGGAGACATATATGGAAATTTGGTAAATTTCCCAAAAGCTGAAGAATTCTATTTAAAATCATTAAAAATCAACCAGAATTTCTTCAGCGAAAACCATTCAAATGTATGTGGCCTGTTATTGCGGAATCTAGGAACCATATACCAAAATATGGGGAACGTCACAAAAGCTGAAGAATTTAGTTTTGTTGTTAATATAGGCGAAAATTTAAACTTGATTTTATCGGTCAAAGCTATAGAATCTGATGGAAGCTTGACTTTTGACTTGATCAACCCTGACGAAGATTCCAACCAGAACAATGTCTATCTAATAAGGTTCGTTTACAAAGAGAATCGATGGTTTAAGGTTGTTTTTTTTTATAATTTTTCAATAACATATATTTTAAGCTGTGTTATGATTGTAAATATGGGGATGAGATAAAAAGAAATTTTATTGAAAAAAAATCCCTGCTAAAAAAAATGAATAAATCTATCAGCATAGGTAAGCTAATAAAGACATATATCAAAATGAAATGATTAATATTAGACAAATCAAACGAGAAAAAATATCAATCTGATAAGGAGGAAGGTTTATTTTATCAAAAATATCATGAATTAGGTCATTTAGTTCTTCAGATAAATAACTTTAACAATTATCTTAGATGAAAGCCAACCAATCCAAGAAAACAAGAATCAAGGTAACCTCCTATTTTATAAATAAATCTCATTCTTTATTTTAACTAAAAAAAAACAGAGAAAGAAGAAAATAAAGGTCACTATTAAATAAAAAACATTTTTCTCAAATAATTTATGAGAAGAAAAAATCAAAACAAAAGCAGAATTTAAACTAGAGGAAGAAGAAACGAAAAACAAAGGAAAAGATGATATAGACATTTTTTTTTCCAAAAAAAGTATTCTTTGATGTCTAATCATATTCTGAAAACTTCATTAAAAGAAAACAATTTTACCTTTATATATGGAAAGAATGAAAAAGAGGTTTACTTTATCAATCGATTCAGAGAGAAAGAAAGTTCAGTGATAACAGTAGGAATCAGAAGCGTGGAAGATGCTCATGGTTATCCTTGTGACATAGTTTTAAATGAGTTCTTCAGAAATCATCTAACCGACATCATTGCACCATTTATTTGAAAAATTGTAAAAATCATTCAAAAAAAATTCCAACTTAATAATCTTTCAATAGATTTCATTGGAAAAGGAAATTTGACG
>Ga0302320_10026395_pt1 | contig 11250 bp, 9 predicted proteins | sample Bog_T0_3_FD_202130 | JGI IMG/M metagenome (GOLD analysis project Ga0302320, IMG submission 202130) | Peat permafrost microbial communities from Stordalen Mire near Abisko, Sweden - Bog_T0_3 | ecosystem: Environmental > Terrestrial > Soil > Wetlands > Peat | place: Sweden: Abisko, Stordalen Mire... | reverse complement strand
TTATTGTCAAAGAACAACTTGAATTGTTTTTCTTTAGAATCTCCGTTTATTATATTCATTAATAATTTATGATAAATTGCGTCTTCTTGAAGCAATTTTTCGACCACATAAGAAATTCTAAATATTTTTTTGATAATCCTATTGCTTAATCTTAATAATAATATTATTTATCAACAATTTTATATTATTATGAATGTACCTATTATTGTAACCCTCAATTACTTTATTCGAGCGAATATACAATTCCTTTCCGATATCAATCTCGTCCAAATTATAATTCAGCATGCTTCCAAATTTGCTTTTTTTTGCAACATAATTTTTTTCAAGAAAATTCAAAAATATTAAAAAGGCATTTTTTTGAAGAATTTCTTTGTTTTGAGATTTTATTTCTTCAAAGAAGGTTTCTCTCAGATCATGAGGCAAATGAACCAAAATTTTGATATTATCGATAATTTTTTTGGTTTCCTTTATGACTTCATTTTTCTTGAGGCCTAATTTTGAGGCTTTTAACCTAATCCCCAATTAGATGCAAAGATAACGCTGATATCAGATTTTTGACTATTCAAATTATTGCGAGTGTATTTGCGAAAAAAGGTTCGATCTATAAAATAATAATACAATGTAAATTTATGAATATTTAACCTTGATTTTCAAACAAATTTTGAATTTGTTTATAAAAATTTTCACTTATTTGAGTCTGGGATCCATTTTTTGTTTCTAAAGTTATTGAGGATATTCCAAATTTTTTAAATAGAAATAACAATAAGAGCTAAATAATTTGAGACCTGGCGTTCGGAAGCACTAAAATTTCCTCCTTCTATATTTAATTTTTCCAATAACTTTTTGGGTGTTCTAAAATAATTTTATGAAAATTAAGAAATTATGGAAGAAAATACATTAAGCAATTTTCATCCTGCTGGCGAATATATGATAAAACCCGGCCATAATCATTGTTGTTCATATTGGAGGGAAAAGGTCTTTCAATGTCATCATTGCGCTCGTGTTTAAAGTTTTTTGACTCTTTGATTGAACCGTCCTCTGAAACAGTGATCGATGTGGAACATTTAGAACACCTTTATGTTTTTTTTTCCTTTCCATTTTTATTTTTGAAGATTCTTCGGCATTTGAAGACTTTGTCTTTATACGTGATGTCTGGATGGTCTTTTGGTTGAAGCAAAGTTTTTGGTTCTGCGCTGTCTTTTGAGATGTCGTTCTTTTCTGTCATTTCTATAAATGAAAAAAGAAAGAAATTAAGTAAAAAAACTGAAATGTTTTTCCCAGCTTTCAAAGTCTGTGTAATCTGTAATACAAAAGCTATTTCTGTAATTTCTTCATGATTTTTCTATATTGATTGCTTTAGAGATGAAACCGATAAAAAAATTACCAATTGTTTAATAGATTCCACGGTATAACCTTTAGTGACCAAATGAATGATGTTATGCTCCCAATTAGCAGATACGAAGCGGAACTGATTGAAAAAGCTAAGCATTTTGGTTTTATTATATATATCTTTTAGAGCCAACATCACAGAAATTGGGAATATTTTATTTTGAGATATATATTTTAATAAAAAACGAAAGTTTTGCTGTATTAAAGAAAATCGGATTAAGTTTTTGTAAATATATAGATTTAGTTCTATTAAAGAAAATAGGAAAAGTTTTAGGTCAAAAAAAAAATTTTTTTTTTATTATAAAATTTATAAAAATAAAACATAATTTCTTATCCTCTTTGAAAATCCCAAATAATTAATTATTATATTGATTTTCAAAAAAAAATATTCCATTAATTGAATGATAAATGCATTAAATGAATATCTGCCTCCCCATCCCTATTGTCGCCTCGGACATGAACTCAAATGGTTGTCCCACGCATTTCAACTCCAATCTTTTTGCGATGTTTGTGACTCCCTCCAATTCAAAAAAAATTCATCAAGGAACGGTCGTTATCAATGTTCTGAATGTCAAAAAATGTATTGTCTTTCCTGTAGAAAACCAATTATAGCAGAAAACAAATGTCCTATCGGCCATGAATTCAAAGAAAAAGAGATTTCTACCCAATGTGAGATCTGCGAGACAACGACAAATTCAAAATGTTACAGTGATTCTAAATGCAGTCTCAACATATGCCCGAAATGCATGAACCATTGTGAGGGTGAGACTTTTGAATTCTCGAACCATTTCTTCAAAGAAAAAACCACTCTCTCTTCAACTCCATTCAACTTTTTCGATTTTCAACCGATTTGCTATGTCGTAGCTATATATGAGGAGCGGGAAGAGTCAAAAAACAATGAATCGCAATTCTCAGAGAAGTTCTTCATTAATCCATTTTGCAATACTACAACAATAAATATGATATCAACTTCATCGTCCATTAGTGGAAACCCCTCACTTGACAGTCTGACATTTAATTTGATCAATCAGCCGAGAAATTTCTTCTGTGAAATTTCTCTTTCTGCTGGCAAATTTTATATAACTAATGACAAAAGAAATGAGAAAAAATGGCCATTGGGAGTGAAAATAAAGAAATACCAGATCCAACATAAAGATGTAATAAAGGTTGGGGACCTATTCATGAGAATGAAGAGAGGCAACAATGCGAATGCTCTGAATATAAAATTTTACAAAAAAATGACCAATGAAGGATTCTCAGGATTAGTTGGAGAGCTTCAAATTTCTTCAGAAACTGAAGAAACATATATTGGCATGAATTCTAATGATTTTTTAAAGTCGGACCCTGGTATTTCGAAACAACACGCCAAAATAATTTACGAATATGGAGATTTCATAATTTTTGACACGAGGAGCAGAACCGGCTTATATTTATTGATACCACCCACTGGAAAAGAGAAAATTTTCGCTACTATGGAAGAAGAAGAAACAAGTGAAAATTTCCTTTTCTTAGCAAAAAAGTTTTATAAAATTGAGGCCAAACCTGTATCTGAATTTGAATGGCCTGTCTGTGAGAAAAATGAGAATCATCTTTTGAAATGGATGCCGGGGTCGCATGATACTTGTTCAATTTGCAAGAGAATGAAATGCTTAGTTTATTGGTCATGTCCCATATGTAATGAGATGTTTTGCAATGATTGCAAAAAACCAGTATTCAGGAATAAACGATGCCCGTTATATCATAAATTCAAATTGGAGAAAATGACTATCAATATCAGGAAAACAAAGAATAGAAGATTTTGTCAATTATGTGCTGAAAATTTGGCAATTGATAGCTTTTTTGATGAGATGTGCAATTATGAAATTTGTCTGACTTGCAAAAGCAATGGCAAAAATAATTAATATCAATAAAAAAAGACTTTTCAACTATAAAAAGTTTTTTCTAATTTGAAAAATATTTGTTTCTTTTTCATTTTCAATTAATCCTTCAAAAGATTTTTAAATTCCTAAATCATACAAAATTTTTAAACTATTTTTTTTTTTTTTTCCTTCCTTCAATTTTTTCATTTTTATTTTACCTTTTAAATTTTTGAGATTTTAAAATAGAAATAAAATATAAACTGTTTAAAAACAATAGAAAAAACAACGATTTTATTTATCTTTTGTTAATTTTTCAAAAAAAAAACTTAAACTAAAAAAAATCTTTTCAACTAAGGCATCCTCATTAAAAGTATTCCTGGAAATTTTTTTACCCATAAGGCTGGTTTTCGAATATTTGTCATAATTTTTTTGTGCTGTGACAGGTTTTTTTCTTTTTTTATAATTTGGAATATTGTAAATTTTTTTCCAAGGAAAGCAAATTAATAAAATGTTCGCTTTTAAGTATCGGTTTATTAATCAAAAAAACCAAATTTTAGAAAAATTTCGAGACGAATTTAGAAACAGAACAAAGTTTTTATCTTTTGTTAATTTTTCAAAAAAAAAATCTAAAATAAAAAAAAAATCTTTTCAACCAAATGTGTGCATCCTCATTAAGAGTATTCCTTTTCTTTTTAATATTGATTCCTTTTCAAAGTTTATCCCCAATCCAAGGGGCATTTATAACTTTGCCTTTTTTTTCCGATCCTCTTACTCTTTCCTTATGGGAAAACAAAATTCATTGTTTTCCCTTCCATCTCTATGATATCATTTACCTTTCCTCCGTCAAAATCGATATTCAAGGTCGCATTTTATACAAAAATGACCAAGAGACATTATCCAGGATTGAAGAAATCACAACCAAAGCCCATAATCATAAAACCAAAATTATTTTATCTGTCGGGGGTAAAGTCGAGCTTTATGACAACAGCTTTGCATCACTTTCGATAAATATGCAAGAATTTCAGAAGAGTGTGGAGAAAAACATTGAAGAACTCAACCTTGATGGAATCAATATTGATTGGTCTTCGAATCCGAATGAAATGGTATTGAAATCCATTGTAACTAATTTCAAATCCTCTCCAAAAACCCAGGAAAAACTCATAACACTCACAAATTTGGCTTTTCCTACTCTTTTTGCTGATACTTATAATGCATTCGATTTAGTGAATGTGCTCAACTTTAATAAAAATGATGAAGTTTCTTTAGAATCTAATGTAAATTTTGTTGCAGGAAGATTTTTAAGATTGATTAAGAATGAGAAAATTCTTGTGGCAGTGAATTTCTATAAATATGGCCAAAATGAAATAGAAGACATTGAAACAACAAGACTTATAAAGGAAGCAGTGGAAAAATTCAACCCTCATGCAATTCGAGGGATCAGCGCGTGGGATGTTTTGTATGATAGTGGGGCTGAAAATAAAGAATGTCAATGGGCTGGGAGCTTGGTTTTGGCTGGATTCTTGGGGGGAAATAAAAAGGAACTATGAAATAATAAATAATAAACATGTTCTTCTATTTTTTCAAAAGTGAGATTATTTTTTTGAATTTAAGAACTTTTGAATATTTTAAAAAAATGATTAATTTTAATTTCACTTTTATCTTAAAAAATAAATTTGCCCTGAGGAGATAGGAAAGACTCGAAATGAACGAACAATTTCTGTAATGATATTGTTTTTCGCTCTCTTTTATTAAACTTTTAACTTCTGAAGAAATGAAGTTGGCCAAAATGTCGCAAATCTAAAAGACAACAAAATCAACAACATTAATAATTTCGGTCATTCATCCCTTCATCAATACGTCCCTGATAAATACCCTCCAGATCTGGTATTTGCCAAGAATCACGGGGTAAAAATAATATGGTTTGAAAAATGAGGTTTATGCAAATATTTTTAGAATGCAACAAGAGTGGCCAAAACAATTCAAAATTTCGAAGAGGATTTAACCCAATCGCAAAATTCTGCGATCATCGAAGTATGTGAATGTTGTGGACTTCCCATTGTAATTTTCTTTTAAAAAATTCATTAAAAAATTATTTGAAATTTTTTATTTGTTCATCATGTTTTTTTGATTGTCTAAAAAATGAAAATTTATTTGTCTGTGATTTTTTTTTTTCAAATTCAAAAATACTTTAAAAAAACTTTTAAACTAAAATTTTTCCTTAGGATAATGAACAAATCTCTCTTTGTTGCGACCGAACTGACCTCGCTGAATTCGGCTCAGGTTACCCCTTATATTTCGAGTTTGTCTTCTATTGCATCATCATGCTTGTGATAATGTTTCTGGCCCAAGGACTCTACGCTTTAATTTCCAATTATAAGGCCAACAATTGTCCACAATATCCCCAAATTGTCCAATGTAGTCAGGAAATCAATTTGCTTTCAATTTCCAACAAATTAGATTCTCCAGACCTTTATTATATCCAAACCTGGGTGAATTTTGGTGCTATTTTGCTAATCATGGCCTCTTTGCATAAATTCCGAAGAGTTCAAAAATTGACTGAAAGAGAATGTGATCGAGGATTGGTCAGTCCCTCTGATTATACCATAATGATTAGTAAGTTACCACCAGGCAAATATAATGAAAAGGACATAGAACGACTGATTATGGAAAAAATAATGCCTAGTGGTGATGACGATAAAGATAGTTTGATTGTGATAAAAAAAATCGTGATGGGTTACAATATATCAAAATTTGTAGCAGATTGTCGTGAGTTAACTGCAGTCGAAAGCAAGATAAGAAAGGCGAAAGAATACGAAAAAAAACATAACAAATTACCAGAAAAAGTAAACTTGGTGGATCTCCAACAACAATGCACTGTTTTGAAACAGGCAATTGATGAATATAGAAATCAAATCAATGATGATACAAACATTTCTGATAAAACTTGCGGTGACGTGTTCGTGACTTTTGCTTCTCAAGGAAACGCCAAGAAAATTTTAGAAAGATATGAACTTTCTTCAATAAGAAAATATTGGAATTACTTCAGAAGAATCTTTTGTTGTGATAATTCAGCGAATGATGGTAAATTGCAATTTAGAGGTCAGCTTCTATACGTGCAGAGGGCACCTGAGCCTAACGATGTTATTTGGGAAAATCTCGGTTTTTCAAACTTTTTCAAATTCAAAAGGAGACTCTTTACCAATTTTGCAACATTGGTGGTTTTGGCTATTTGTTTTGTTTTGATTTTCGGAATTTCATATTATCAGGTTAATATTTTTTAATTGTTAAATATATTGATTTTTTGGCAATTTTTTCATTTTTTTGTTGCGAATTTTGTTTTTTTGTAAATTTTTTTATCTTTTAAAGTCCAAAGTTGCAGAAGAATACAGACAGACCCCAGACGCTCAAAAGAATTCAAGTACACAAGCTTGGGTGAGAATGTTAGGTTATATCGCATCATTCCTAATCGTCTTCATCAATACATGTCTGTTGCTTTGCATTCGACAGTTTGCCAATGTTGAAAGGCATTCCACTCTAACGCACATGAACATAAGTGTTGCAGAAAAGTTGACCATTGCTCAATTTTGCAACACTGCCTTGATTACTTTCCTAGCGAACTATGCGATTTATCATCAAAAATATGACAACAGAGAGCTTTTCACTGAAGGAGGGATCATAACAGATTTAAACTCAATTTTCCTTATGAACGCCTTTGTCCCAATTATTATGAACTATTGTAATCCTTGGTTCCTGTTGAGACTATATCAAAGATGGAAATTGGAGAAAGATGTAGAAAATAGCTTTGTGACTCAAGCTGAAGCAAATGAGTTGAATAATTTTTTTCTTAGGCTTACATTAATTATTTTTACGAAGATTATATGAAGGAGGACCTTTAGACATGGCATACAAATACGGTATTTTGGTCAAAACCATGTGGCTTACGTCATTTTATGCCTGCATTATACCAGTGGGAATCCTTTTATCTTTAGTGAACTTGATTCTGACCTATTTGCTAGATAAAGTTATAAAATTTTTTGTTGCACATAAATATTTATTAATATGAATAATAAGTATTTGATCCTCAGGAGATACTCAAGAACGCCACTTCTCTCATCAGATTTAAATCGTTCTATGGTTGAATCATTAGAATATTGCCCTTTCTTTATGGCATTGGGATCATTTATCTTCCATTTGATTATTTATGAGCCGAGTCCTGGGGATAAAATTGCGGATATCATAGCAATTGCTCTGACCTGCGTGAATTTCATCTTCCCTGCAGCTGAATTCAATGATTTTTTCTGCAAACTGGATGATGATTTATCTGATATCACACCTTATGATGATGCAATGAGAAGATTTGCCACTGACTATGATCGAGCCAACCCAATTACTCAGGTGAAAGCAATGACTCAATGGGTTTCTTTAGTTGAAGGAGTGTCTCCTCTTTTGACAGAAAGCGAAAAGAAAAGAACTTTAGATGGGAAATTCGGAGACGCATTGCAAAATTATGCTCAGGGAAATCAGGCAGGGTACAACAATTTAATGCAGAAGATGATGTGGAAAAATGTTTTGATCTTTAAAAAAAAAAAATTAATGTATTTTTAGAAAAAAAAAACCGAAAGAAGACAATCACAAGAATTAAATCCAATGCCGGTACTGTTGGCCCAGACACAAAATTTGGGACAGGCTCCCGAGAATTATTTCCCGCAACAAAATCCACAAAATTATCCCAATTTAAATCCACAAAATTATCCCAATTTAAATCAAACAGGAATGATGCCACCTGCGTTTTATCAGCAAACTAATATTTATGGTCAACCTATGCCCCCTCCTAATCAGCCGACAAATATTTATGGACAACCTATGCCCCCTAATCAGCCAACTGATATTTATGGACAACCTTTATCTCCTACTCCAGGACAGAATTATTACAATCAAAATTACGGAGGAAATTAAGATATTTTTAGGGAAATAATAAATTTTCAGAGAAAAACATTTTTTCTTTAGGAATTTAATTGAGAGAGGGTTTTTTTTTATGAATTTTTTTTTAGAAATTAAAAAAAAAAAAGAATTTAATTAAAAAAATCTAATTTTTCAAATTTATTTCTTTTTTTTTTAGGAAAACATTTTATCAAAAGAAAAATTTTACTTTCTAGCATTTAATGAATATTTATTGAATTTTTTTATTTTTATTTGTTTTTTGTATAATTTCTGGGAGCCACGTGACAGCATTTCTCTTCCAAAATGGCCAACCAAGTCCAACAATCTGAAAATTATATGAAAAATATTGAGAAAAAAAAAAACAATAATTCATAAAAATCAAACCAAGAATGAACCAAGTGAAGAAACCAAGACCGCATAAACACAAAGTGAGAATTTTTGTTGTTCGTAAGCCACTAAAAATGAAATGATCTAAAAAAATCAAGAAAATTCAAGGATCGACAAAATTTATTTACTCCAACGAGCGTTATGATTATTTTATAAACATATTCTGTTGTCTTTTGGGCTTTGAAGTCCTTATATTTTTGAAAATCAGTCATTTATAATATTTTCATATTACTATTTCGTTAAAATAATTCCAAATATTCTGAAAGAATTCCTCCATATTTGAGTATCTAAATTTTCCTAAAAGCCTTAAATTTTTAATTCTTATTTTCAAAACAAAATGAAATTTAAAAAAACAGAAAATCCATTTAAAAAAAGTTCAAAATACCAAAAATATATATTTTTAATTGCTTTTCCTTTCCTTTGTCTCTTTTTTCAATGTGCACTCCACATCTCCAATCAGCAAATATTCAGTATCCCTGATTTCCAGCTTATCATTTGAATAAACGCCCTTCGCATTTTTTTCTGGTCTGAGGAACATCCATGTGCTTTTGTTTTCCTTAGTGTAAAGCTTCAATTTTTTTCCATCTATCGCTATATGCGCATGGTTGGGATACACGTTTTCCCTTTGTTCGACATCAAACAAAGTATTTTTTATATAAAATTCTTTGGTGTCGTTATTTTCCGTCCATATGATCTTTTTGAAAGTTAAATTTTTCTCCTCCTCATCATCATTAATATAAATCGCATATTCCAAATTTTCCAAATTCGCTTCATCAAATCTAAATTGTATCAAATTATTTCCAATTTTCACTTTCTGGTCGTTCTGAAACTCAACAGGATTGTATTTATTTATAGCAAAAGCAGTGGCATTTGTGGTGCTCAGGTTCTTCAAATAAATCTTATCATATTCCAATATGAGTTTAGCTTGAAAACGACTGATTGTCTTCATATTTCCAGGAAGGACCCATTGGTTTTTTGCATCTCGGCCTATACCTATCTCGGAGTTCTCGAAATCCATCTCACCATTGAATTTGATATTTGAATCATCTGACGTTAAATCGAGAGTATAGTACTGAAGTTTAAAACTAAACAGATTTATTGGAAGCAATTTGTTCATGTAAATAAGCGATGGCTCGTTTGAAAGGAGATCTTCGTTTAAGAAGTAGTCTTCAATAGATTTTGGATCAGGTTCCATTAAATAATATTTATGTTATTTTTTATTCTCTTCTTATTATTTATTCTTTTTTGATATTTGGTATTATTTTTTCAAATTAAATAAAAACTCTATAGAAATCATTAGAGACCATAAGTGTCATTGTTTTCCCAAAAATATATTGCATTTTATTTTATTTATCTTCTTAATCAAAAAGCTTTTTTGATATAAATTCAAATTCTCTCATTCCAATCAACAACTTTTCTTTTTTATCTATTTTTTTTAATGCCCGACTTCCCCCTCTTTTCGTGAATAAATATATACTGGAACCAAGATTTGATCTCAATATATATTTATCCTCATAAAAAATCCTCCCATAATCTGCCTTTTGAACGCATGCAGAATCAAACAAATATGTTCCGATTTTAAACTCATCTTGCTCAAATATCACTTTCTTCTTATTTTCATAAATCGGCAGATCCAAAGTTCCATTATATTCCCAAAATTGGTATTCAAGATCCCCGGTCGAATCTAAGGTAAAAAGCATGATAAAGGGACCCACTTTTATCATATCGCCTTCTTCGATTTTGTTGCTTCTGGAAGATTTCACGTCAATAGCTAATCCTGAATCACCTGATAAATTCACCAAATAAAGTTTGTTGAGTTTCATTTCTATTGAGAACTTAATATCTTCATTTAGCATTTCCTCTGATAAGAGGTAAGAAGGAGAGTCTTTTGATATTTTGGAGGATAATTTCAAGGAGGTCTGGGATTCTGAAAGGGTCACTTCATAAGTTAGTTCCTTGAAATTGGTGGGATCGAAAGGAAATTCATAAGTGAACAAAAGGGATGGGTCTGAGATTTTGGCATGTTTTGCGAGAAGCAGGTCTTGACTTGATTCTTCCATTGTTGATACAAATATGGAAATTGTGGTTTTTAATTAATTTTTTTTTATTTTACAGATTTTTTTTCCTGAAAAAAATAAGAAATCTATATTTTTTTTTCAAATTAAAATTTCAGGGTTTTTTCTAAAAATTTTCCTTAATTTTTTTATGCTTTTTTTTTAAAAAAAAAGTTATTAGCTTTCAAAATTATGAAAAACCTATAATTTAAAAAAAAAAAATTTCACTTTAATCAGATCTAATTTTTTAGCCGAATTAAAAATGAGATCTTCCTTCCTAATTTTAATAATTTTTAAATCATTAAATACGCCCAAATACTTTTTTTCCTCTGCCAAGGATTGTCTCATTAATCCCATGCAAGCCTCTGTTTCGACCCCTTTAAGTCTTTATTACATCACGATCAACAATTATGAATTAGCAACCAAGCTGGCTTCGATTTTATTGGAAAGGAAACTTGTGGCCTGTTCTAATATAATCGGAACCTCTGAAAATCCAATTACAAGTATATATAAATGGGAGGGGAATGTCGAGAATGATAAGGAAATATTGATGATAATGAAATCAAGGACTAGTTTATTGGATGAAATCATTAAGGAAGTCAAAGCAAATCATCCTTACA